>Ga0066903_100006870_pt1 | contig 10208 bp, 11 predicted proteins | sample PanSoiMetaGPlot1_FD_67491 | JGI IMG/M metagenome (GOLD analysis project Ga0066903, IMG submission 67491) | Tropical forest soil microbial communities from Panama analyzed to predict greenhouse gas emissions - Panama Soil - Plot 1 (version 2) | ecosystem: Environmental > Terrestrial > Soil >... | reverse complement strand
CGCCGGCTCAGGTGCGGTCGTCATGCCCTCGACGACCACCTCGGAGACTTCCGGCGCCGCCTCCAAGACCGCCCCCTCGATCGCGAGCTTGACCGTGACCGTTGACGAGGGACAGCCGTCGCAGCTGCCCTCCAGCCGCAGTCGCGCTATGCCATCGGAGACGCCCAGGTACTGCACCCCGCCCGCGTGCGACCCGAGGTAGGGCCGCACCCGGTCGAGGGCTTGCTGCACCCGCTCGTCCACGCCGAGCGGGTGCAGGTCGTGCAGCAGCAGCAGGCTTTCGACCAGCGGATCCTCGGTCAGCGCAGCGAGCACCGACGCTCCGGCCTCACCGCGCTCGGCTAGTGCCGCGACGATGTGCTCCAGGCCCTCGCCGTAGAGGCCGACGAGCAGCCCGACGAGTTCCTCCGCCGTCGCGGCAGGATCGGCAGCCCGCGCCTGATCGCCGCCCGAGCGGAGCTGGGAGAGCAGCTCTTCGATCCGCTCTCCGACCTGTCGCACGCCTGTCATTGGCTTGCGCACCTGTCCTTTCGCCAAGCCTGCCGATACCTGTCAGGTCGACAAGATCACCGACATCGGTGAGTGGGTCTTGTCGAGTAGCTTGCCGTTGCCGAGATACATGTGCACCCCGCAAGGCAGGCAGGGGTCAAAGCTGCGCACGGCGCGCATGATGTCGATCCCCTTGAAGTTGTCCGGCGGGTTCTCCTCGAAGATCGGCGTGTTCTGGACTGCGTCCTCGTACGGGCCAGGAGTGCCGTAGGAGTCGCGGACGCTGGCGTTCCACGGTGTCGGCGGATACGGGTGGTAGTTCGCGATCTTCCCGTTCCTGATCACCATGTGGTGCGAGAGCACGCCGCGCACCGCCTCGGTGAACCCGCAGCTGTTTGCCTCGTCAGGGACGGAGAACGGCTCCCATGTCTTCGTGCGGCCAGCCCGGATCTCGGCGAGCGCCTTCTCGGTGAAGTACAGCGCGCACGCCGCGGCGTACGCCTGGAAGTAGGTGCGCGCCCGGTCCCGCTCGATCGCGTTGGACAGCGGCGCTCCCGAAGAGTCGCGCGGGATCTTCCACTCGAACGTGACTTCCGGCTTGCTCACCGTCTTCGGCAGGTTGATCAGCACGCTGCTGCCGGTTGACTTGACGTACCCGATGTCGACAAGCCCGCCGAGCGCGGTCGCCCACAGCCTGGCGATCGGGCCGCCGCCCGTGTCGGCAGCGAGGTAGTCCTTGCCGTCGTACCAGCGCGGGGACATGACCCAGCTGTACTTGTTGTCGAAGTCCCGTTTCGCCGGCCTGGGAATGGTGTGCTGGTTCCACGGGTGCCTGCGGTCCACCGGGTTGCCCAGCGGGTCGCGGGTCACGAACATCTCCTGGTCTTCCCAGTCCTCGTAATACGAGGAGCCGAGCAGGATGCGGATGCCCAGGTTGATGTCGACCAGGTCGTTCGTGATCAGCTCGCCGTTCCTGATCACGCCAGGGCTGACAAACATCTTCCGGCCCCAGTCAGTCATGTGGTCATACCTGAAGTCGCAGTGCTCTGGGTCGTTCAGGCTCCCCCAGCAGACCAGGTCGGCGCGGCGCCTGCCGACCTCCTCATATCCCGGCAGCGCGGTGTAGAAGAAGTCGAACAGGTCGTCGTGCATCGGAACGACCCGCTTCATGAACTCGACGTACCGCATCAGCCTGGTGAGGTAGTCGGTGAAGAGCTGGACGGTCGCGGTCGTTCCGACGCCGCCCGGGTACAGCGTGGAGGGGTGCACGTGGCGCCCTTCCATCAGGCAGAACATCTCCCTGGTCGACCTGCTGACCTGGAGTGCCTCGCGGTAGAACTCCCCTTCGAGCGGGTTGAGCGACCGCATGATGTCGCCGATGGTCTTGTAGCCGTGGTCGGCGGCATGCGGCGCCTCTGTGCTGTTCGCCATTTCGAGGACGCCAGGGTTGGTCTCTCCGACCATCCGCTCGCAGAAGTCGACGCCGACGAGGTTCTCCTGGAAGATGTTGTGGTCGAACATGTACTCGGCGGACTCGCCGAGGTTGATGATCCATTCGCCGAGGTGCGGCGGGCGGACGCCGTAGGCCATGTTCTGGTTGTAGACCGAGCACGTGGCGTGGTTGTCACCGCAGATCCCGCAGATCCGGCTGGTGATGAAGTGCGCGTCGCGCGGGTCCTTGCCCTTCATGAAGATGCTGTAGCCGCGGAAGATCGACGAGGTGCTGTGGCACTCGATGACACGCTTTTGCTTGAAGTCGATCTTCGTATAGATTCCGAGGCTGCCCACGATCCTGGTAATCGGATCCCAGGCCATTTCGACTACGCCGGTGTCCTCGACCGTCGCCATCGCTGATCCCTCCAGTGCGTCAGGAGCTAGTGCTCAACATGGGCCGAAGTCACCAGTTCTTCTGGTATCCAGTCAGGAGTTCATCGCCCTTCTTGCGCCACTTGGGCTCCTCGTCGGCAGTCTTGGCCGTGAACCCGCGTAGCGTGCGGATGACCGTGCCGTACAGCGTGCTGGCCGCGGTCGAAACCCTGGCCCCCGGCGGCTCATCCATGAACGGCATGAACTTGTCAGGGAAGCCTGGCATGGTGCAGGCGATGCAGATGCCGCCGACGTTCGGGCACCCGCCAACGCCGTTGATCCAGCCGCGCTTGGGCACGTTGCACTTGACCACCGGGCCCCAGCAGCCGAGCTTCACCAGGCACTTCGGCGAGCCGTACTCGACCGCGAAGTCGCCCTGCTCGTAGTACCCGGCCCGGTCGCAGCCCTCGTGGACGGTCGAGCCGAACAGCCACGTCGGGCGCAGCGCCTCGTCCAGCGGGATCATCGGAGCCTGCCCGGCGACCTGGTAGAGCAGGTACAGGATTGTCTCTGACAGGTTGTCGGGGTGGATCGGGCAGCCGGGTACGTTGACGATCGGCAGGCCCGCCTTGGACCGCCAGTCCCAGCCGAGGTAATCGGGTACGCCCATTGCCCCCGTCGGGTTGCCCGCCATCGCGTGGATTCCGCCGTACGTCGCGCAGGTCCCGACCGCGAGAATGGCAGTCGCCTTCGGAGCGAGCCGGTCAAGCCATTCGCTCGTGGTCATGGGCTGGCCGGTCGCGGGGTTATTGCCGAACCCGCACCAGTAGCCCTCCTCCTTGATCGCCTCATTCGGGATCGAGCCCTCGACGACCAGGACGAACGGATCGAGTTCACCGCGGTCGGCTTTGTGCCACCATTCGATGAAGTTGTCCGCGCCCGTTTCAGGACCGCATTCGAAATCGATCAGCGGCCAGTGCACAGCGATCTTCGGCAGGCCCGGCAGGGCGCCGAGCGCGATCTCCTCGATGCTGGGCTGGGTGGCCGCAGTCAGCGCTACCGAGTCCCCGTCACAACCGAGCCCGCCGTTCATCCACAGAATGTGAACCAGCGGTTCGGCTTCCGCCCCAGCGGCACTGGCGCTTTGGCCGGTGTCTGTGCCTGCTGTCATAGCGATGCATCCTCTCGCTTCGGGATCGCTAGTTATGGACGTGAATTGATCGGCCGAGCGTGCCGTCCGATGTCTGCGGTGCTATTGGCCCGAATGGCATGAGTGAAGCGAGCGGTGCGAAGATGCGAATCACTCGTAGTGTCACAATGTCGGCATAGCACTCGAATATGTGCCGGAGAGCCGCAGGACGAGCCTGGCCTAACCGGTGACCTTGAGTATTCCCAAGTCGCGACGCCGTGTCGCTCTTGCTGATCAAGAACGCACCTCACTTTGCCGATGCGCAGCCGTCGCTTTGCCGACGCGCCAGACCTGGCCATGCTAAACCTGGCGACGACGGGCCGACAAGGTAAAGCTCGCAATTGTCCGGACAGTAATGTCTGCTAGCTCACAGCCCAGTCAACCGGACTTTTCGTACGTACAGGACTATGATGTCCTGATGTAGGCATCCGACCTTCCGAATTGACTGTCTGGCAACTAGCCTTGCTCGTACCCGCTCGTAGCGTCCCCGCTCGTAGCGTCGGGGTGTTGTTAGGAGTTATTCGTGGTGGCCCAGCCGAGCCCCGGGCCGGCCGAAGACCCCATTGAGGTAGTTCCCGTCGTGGTGCTGTCGCAGGTCTTCCCGGCTCGCCCGTCTTCGATCCCTGACATCAGGAACTTCGTCAGGCACTGCCTCGCGGAGTCGCCGCTCACCGAAGAGGGGATGAGGGAGGTCGGCGAGACGGTGTTCCGCGCGCTGCTGGACGCCGCCGGGCCGACCGGCTCGATCAACGTCGCCTTCCGGATCTTCCCTGAGCACGTTGAGGTTGACGTCCTGCATTCCGACGCGCTGCTGCACGAGTCCGCCGGACCGCAACGGGCCAACGGTCAGCCAGGAGCCGGCCAGGCGCCAGGGGCGCGAGCGCAGTCTGGCCAGGGTGCAGCAGGTCAGGGGGTGACTGACCGGGAAGAGCGCGATCAGAGCGGGGCCGGCGAGGCTGGGCTCGACGAAGCCAGGGACGCGGCCACCACGCCCTCGACCACCGTCAGGCTGGGCGGACCTGGCCAGCCAGGCACCTTCGCGGAATGGATGTCGGTCGCGCTCCGGCGCGAGGGCCTTACCCAGGAGGCGGCGGCTCGCCAGCTCGGCGTCTCGGTGAAGACGGTCAGCCGGTGGGTCGGCGGCACGACGGAACCGCGGATGCGCGACCTGCGCCGCATCCAAGAGGTATTCGGAACGCTGCCGCTGCCCTGACCCGCGCCGCCGAGGTCCGCACCGGCGCCTCGCCGTTGACACTTCCGATCGGCGACGTTTGTCCGGCGAATATGAGCTGACAAGTCAGGGCTGTCTTGCTCAAAGGCTAGACGACCGGCCACATGTGTCCTACGGTTTCAGCCATGGCGGATCAAGCGGGACGCCTACGCCTCGGAGCCGAGCGCGGCAGGATGGCTTTACTGACCACTCGCGATGGGCTGGCCGCTCAGGCCGGCCACGATCTGACCATCGAGGTCACGCGGTGGTCAGCCGAGCTGGAGGTCACCGATGATCTCATTCCTGCCGGACTCAGCGTCCGGGCTGACATGAACTCGCTCGCGGTGCGTGAGGGCACCGGCGGCGTGAAGCCGCTCACTGACCGGGACCGGCGAGAGATCGCCGTGACCGCACGGCGCTTGCTGGGCGCGGAGCGTCAGGCGGAGGCGACATACACCGCGTCCGGATTCGAGCCCGACCATAGCGGCGGCGGCGTCATCCACGGGACCTTGAACCTCAACGGGGTCAGCCAGCCCGTGAAGATGACCGTGCGGAAAACAGGAGTGGCTGCATACCACGCGACCGGTTCAGTGCGGCAGTCTGAGTTCGGAATCAAGCCCTACACGGCATTTCTCGGCGTGCTCAAGGTCAGTGATCCTGTCAGCATTGTCGTGGACGTGGAGCTTCCAGACGACAACACACCGGCGGGTACCGGTGGCCAGTCGTAACAGCCAGGCCGGGGGGCGGCTGTGACCAATCAAGCGGGGAGCGCGGGCCACGTAGCCGCGGCTTTCGAGCGCAGGACCGGGCCAGGCCGCCTTCTGGCTGACCATGCCGAACAGATCGCGAGCGCGGCGCACGCGATGGCGGTCCGGTTCCACCAGGGCGGCAAGCTAGTCGTTTTCGCCACTGGCGCGGCCAGTACGGACGCGCAGCACGTGGCCGTTGAGTTCGTGCATCCGGTGATCGTCGGCAAGCGCGCCCTGCCGGCCATCGCGCTGACTTCGGACGCCGCGACGGTGACGGGAGTAGCGGTCAGGGAAGGATTGGAGAACGTCTTCGCGCACCAGATCAGGTACCTGGCCGAGCCGGCCGACATCGCGTTCGGCATCGCGCCGGACAGCAGCACCCAGAGCGTTATCGGCGGCCTGCGGGCGGCCAGCGAGCTCGGGATGCTGACCGTGGCACTGACCGGAGGGCAGGACGGTGCAGTAGCGGCGGGCTCGAAGGTGGACCACCTGCTGGCGGCTGGCTCGACCGACCCGCGCATTATTAAAGAGATGCACGTCAGCACCTACCACGTGCTGTGGGAGCTCGTGCATGTCTTTTTCGAGCAACCTGGCGTGCTCGGTCCGGGGGTGGTCGCATGACCGATCAGCATGTGCCGGAATGCCACGGCGATGTCTGCATCACGTGCTCGGACACGGCCGTGGCGGTGAAGGTCGTCCGGCTGCTCGAGGACGATCTCGCGATCGTCGCCACCGAAGCAGGCGAGGAAGAGGTCAGCGTCGCGCTGGTGACCGCGGGTGTCGGCGACACCATCCTCGTGCATGCCAGGGAAGCGATTGCAGTGGTGCCGGCATGACTCGGCCCACGGAACCTGACGCCGGATCGGTGGAGTCGCTGTACCCGTTCCTGTACCAGGGCACGACGGACATGGCGGGGGTGCTCGCGCAGGCCAGGGCGTCGACGGTCGCTAAGGCACATGAAGCGGCCGCGCTGCGCGCCGAGGTCTGCGATCGCAGCGGCGAGGACATCGCCGCCTGCGCGAAGCAGGCCGCCGCGAGGTTCAACTCCGGGGGACGGCTGCTGACGTTCGGCAACGGCGGCAGCGCCACGGATGCGGAACAGATAGCGACTCTGTTCCTGTATCCGGGTGATGCGCGGCCCCTGCCCGCCATCAGCCTGGCGAGCGACACCGCGATGCTGACCGCGCTGTCGAACGACATTGGGATGGATGTCGTGTTCTCGCGGCAGATAGCGGCCTTCGGGCGGGCAGGGGACATCGCGCTCGGCCTGTCGACGAGCGGCAATTCAGAGAACCTGCTCCGCGCCTTCGATGAGGCGAGCCGTCGCGGGCTGATGACGATCGGCATCGCGGGTTACGAGGGCGGCAAGATGGCCGAGCTGGACAGCATCGACTACCTGTTCGTCGCGCCATCGTCGTCGATCCACCGGATCCAGGAAGCCCAGACCACGATCTACCACGTGCTGTGGGAAATGATCATTGCCGAGCTCGGCGAGCCTGGCCAGGGACCGACATGACCACGGGCAACGGGCACACCCTCATCGCCGGCGTCGGGAACATCTTCTTCGGCGACGACGGGTTCGGCGTGGAAGTCGCCAAGCGCCTGGCCGAACACGATCTGCCGCCCGGCGTCACGGTCGCCGACTACGGCATCAGCGGCATGCATCTTGCGTACGACCTTTGCGACGTCTATGACCGCGCCATTCTGATCGACGCCACGCCGCGCGGCGGTACTCCGGGAACGATCTACGTGCTGGAGCCCGAGCAGCCGGCCGACGCGGACCCTGGCGAGGTAGACACTGCATTGTTCAACGCGCATGGCATGCAGCCTGACGTGGTCCTCGGCATGCTGGGCATGCTCGGGGGAAAGACAGGACAGACGCTCATTGTCGGCTGCGAACCCGCGACCTCAGGTCCGGGGATCGGGCTGAGCGCGCCAGTGGCGGCCGCCGTCGACGACGCGGTGCGCAAAGTACTTGAGCTCATTTAGCGGACAGGGCGTAACCCAGCCGGGAGGAGATGTCCAATGTGCCTCGGCATACCGGGCGAGGTGGTCGAATTCATGCCCGACCAGCCCGACCTGGCACGGGTGAACGTCAGCGGCGTGCGGCGGGTGATCAACGTCGGACTGCTCTCCGACGAGCCGCCGGTACCGGGCGACTGGGTCCTCATTCACGTGGGGTTCGCGCTGTCGAAGATCGACGAGGACGAAGCGGCGGCCGCCCTTGCCTTCCTTGAGGGCATCGGCCAGGCCTACGAGGACGAGCTCACCGCTCTCGCCGATTCACAGATCGAGTAGGGGGCGGTCATGCGCTTCGTTGACGAGTTCAGGGACAGCGACAAGGCCAGGGCCCTTGCCGCCAAGATCGCGGAGCTCTGCGAGCCTGGCCGGCAGTACAAGCTCATGGAGGTCTGCGGCGGCCATACGCACACGATCTACAAACATGGCCTCGAGGATTACCTGCCCGAGCAGATCACCCTGGTGCACGGCCCTGGCTGTCCGGTCTGCGTAATACCAATGGGCCGGGTCGATGACGCGATGGCACTGGCGGCCGAGTCCGACGTCATCATGACCTCGTTCGGCGACATGATGCGCGTTCCCGGCAGCAATGGCTCGTTCTTCGACGCCAAGGCGCGCGGCACCGATATCAGGATGGTCTACTCGCCGCTGGACTCCCTGAAGATCGCGAGGCAGAACCCCGACAAGCGGGTCGTTTTCATGGCGATCGGATTCGAGACCACGGCGCCATCAACGGCGATGACGATGCTGCGGGCAGCGGCCGAAGGGCTGAAGAACTTCTCGGTCTTCTGCAACCACGTCACGATCATCCCGGCGATCAAGGCCATTCTCGACTCGCCCGACCTGCGCCTGGACGGCTTCATCGGACCCGGCCACGTGTCCACCGTGATCGGCTGCCGGCCGTACGAGTTCATCGCGCGCGACTACGGCAAGCCCGTCGTGGTCGCGGGGTTCGAGCCGCTGGACATCCTCCAGTCCATTTACATGCTGATGCTGCAGCTGTCCGAAGGCCGTTCGGAGATCGAGAACCAGTACTCCCGGGTGGTGCCGTGGAACGGCAACCCGGTCGCGCTCCGGGCAATCGGCCAGACCATGGAACTACGGCCGTACTTCGAATGGCGTGGGCTCGGCTTTATCTCGCACTCTGCCCTGAAGATCAGGGAGAACTACGCAGCCCTCGACGCTGAGACCTTGTTCCAGGTGCCCGGCGTCCGCGTCGCGGACCCGAAGGCGTGCCAGTGCGGAGAGGTGCTTAAGGGCGTGCTGAAGCCCTGGGAGTGCAAGGTCTTCGGCACCGCTTGCACACCGGAGACGCCGATCGGCACCTGCATGGTCTCGCCCGAAGGCGCCTGCGCCGCCTACTACAACTACGGCAGGCTGACCCGCACGAAGGTGCCGCTGGCCATGCCGGGTCCGCGGCCATGACAGCCGGCTGGGTCGAGCGCGCGCTCGAGGAGCACCAGAAGCACGCCGGCCAGGATGACGCGCCCGAGCGGCGCGGCTCTCCGCAGCCACTGCCGGGGACGGTGCGCGAAGAAATGGTGCTCGAGCGGATCGACCGCGCCAGGCGGGCTCGCGCACGGGTCAGGGAAGACCGGATCACGATGTCGCACGGGGCCGGCGGCAAGGCGACGCAGTCGCTGATCGAGGCGATCTTCCTCGAAGCGTTCCGCAACCCGCAGCTCGAGCCGCTCGAGGATTCGGCGCGGCTGCAGGTCGGCGGTGCGCGACTGGCGCTGACGACCGACTCCTACGTGGTCTCGCCGCTGTTCTTCCCCGGCGGCAACATCGGCGACCTCGCGGTCAACGGCACCGTCAACGACCTCTCGGTCGCCGGCGCGACCCCGCTTTACCTCTCGGCCGGCTTCATCCTCGAAGAGGGATTTCCCGTCGAGGACCTGACCACGATCACTGCGTCGATGCGCGTCGCCGCGGATCTTGCCGGGGTGCAGGTCGTCACCGGCGATACCAAGGTCGTGCAGAAGGGCAAGGCCGACGGCTGCTACATCAACACCGCAGGTGTCGGTCTCGTCGCAGGCGAGGTAGATCTTGGCGTCGCGAACGCGCGGGCCGGTGACGCGATCATCGTGTCAGGCCCGATCGGCGACCACGGCGTGACCATCTTGCTCGCGCGCGGCGAGCTGGACATCGAAGCTGACCTGGTCTCCGACACCGCGCCCCTGAACGGCCTGGTCAACGCGCTGCTGACGCAGACTCCCGGCGTGCGGGCGCTGCGTGACGCGACCAGGGGCGGCGTGGCGACGATACTCAACGAGATCGCGAAGGCGGCGGACGTCGGCGTCCTGGTCAACGAAGACGCCATCCCGGTCAGGGCGGAGGTCCGCGGCGCGGCTGAGCTGCTCGGGATCGACCCGATGTACGTGGCGTGCGAGGGCCGGATGGTCGTGGTCGTTGATCCTGCAAATGCCGGCGCCGCTCTCGACGCGCTGCACGGCCACGAAGCGGGCGCGCAGGCGGCCGTGATCGGCCACGTCGTCGCAGAGCCAGCCGGCGTGGTGCAGCTGAGGACCGCGTTCGGCGGCACGAGGATCGTCGACCTGCTGGTCGGCGACCCGCTACCGCGGATCTGCTGAGGCGAGCCCGTGCACGAGCTGGCGATCACCGAGAGCGTCGTGGCCGCTGTGGCCGACCGCGTCCCAGGTTCCAAGGTCACCAGCGTGCTGCTGGAGATCGGCGCACTGTCAGGCGTCGTCGCGGATTCGGTGCAGTTCTGCTTTGACCTCGT
>Ga0066903_100006869_pt1 | contig 10208 bp, 11 predicted proteins | sample PanSoiMetaGPlot1_FD_67491 | JGI IMG/M metagenome (GOLD analysis project Ga0066903, IMG submission 67491) | Tropical forest soil microbial communities from Panama analyzed to predict greenhouse gas emissions - Panama Soil - Plot 1 (version 2) | ecosystem: Environmental > Terrestrial > Soil >... | reverse complement strand
CTGGCGAAGGTCATGGGCGCCCGTCCGGGGGCAGTGTCGGAAATCCTGTCGGGGATACGGCTGATCAAGGCCTCCGAAATCACTCCGATCATGGAATATCTCGGGCTCAACGCGGTGCCGATCATGGGCCGGGTCGCTGCCGGTGCCGTGATCGAGCCCGAGAACGAACAGGTGCCGCCGGAAGGCCTCGGCGAGGTCGAGCTGCCCTTTCCGATCTCGGAGGAGACGGTCGCCTTTGAGGTGGCTGGCGATTCCATGCTGCCCAAATACGAAAATGGCGATGTGATCGTGGTCTATCGCGAACAGCGCCATCCGCTCGCAAGTTTCTACGGCGAAGAGGCGGCGGTCCGCCTGAAGTCCGGCGAGCGGTACCTGAAGACGATCGAGCGCGGCAAATCCGCAAGCCTCGTCAACCTCACGAGCTTCAACGCCAAGCCGATCAACGGCGTGAAACTGGACTGGATCGGCGAAATCTGCGTGACATTGCCGCGGGGCCAGATCGATCGGCTGCGGTCGAGAGCCGCTGCGCGCGCCCGCAAGGCAAGGGCGGCCGGGAAGTGAATCGTCCGCTGAAGCGAATCACCATATTTCCGGTTTTCAGAATTGGGCTTTGACGGAATTCTGATTATACGAAATAATGGGCGGATGCAGTATTTTGTCGTCATGATCGACCATGGACGGCGCGGCCGCGAGGCGGTAGTCGATCCCGAGGTGACCCGGCGGGAGGTGGTTTCGCGCGTCGCCTCCGGCGAGTACCGGAATATCAGTTTCATTCACGAGATCGCGGACCGCTCGGTCGACGATGTCACTGAGGAGATTCTGGCGGAAGCCGCGGTTCCCGAGATTGTGGCTGATTGCACTGATGCGGCGGCCGATCGCTTCGATCATGCCCGCGACCAGCGCAAGCACGAAACGGCGTGACGCGGCGACCGCGGGCCTGTGATTAAGGCCGCGCGCTCCAGCGCCGGCGCCCGCATCCAAATAGAAATCGCGGGCGCGTTGCCTTCCGGGACAACGCGCCCCGCGCAACTCAGACGAGGAATACGGTCGATCCCGTGGTCTTGCGGCCGGCGAGGTCGGCATGCGCCTTCGCCGCGTCCTTCAGCGGGTAGGTCTGGTTCACCTCGATCTTGACAGCGCCGGACTGCACGACGTCGAACAGCTCCTTTGCCATCGCCACCAGACTTTCATGCTTGGCCGCGTAAGTGTTGAGCGTCGGCCGGGTCACATAGAGCGAGCCCTTCGCAGCCAGTAGTCCGAGGTTCAGCGGATCGACGCTGCCTGAGGACTGGCCAAACAGCGCGGCGACGCCGAGCGGCGCCAGGCAGTCAAGCGACTTCAGGAAGGTGTCCTTGCCGACGGAGTCGTAGACGACGGGCACCTTCTTTCCGCCGGTAATCTCGTCGACGCGTTTGACGAAATCCTCGCGCGTATAGACGATGGTGTGCGTGCAGCCATGGGCTTTCGCGAGCTTCGCCTTTTCGTCGTTGCCGACGGTGCCGATCACGGTGGCGCCAAGGTGCTTCGCCCACTGCGACAGGATCAGGCCGACGCCGCCCGCGGCCGCATGCAGCAGGATGGTGTCGCCGGATTTGACGCGATAGGTCTGGCGGATCAGGTACTGGGTCGTCAGGCCCTTCAGCATCATTGCCGCCGCCGTCTTGTCGTCAATGCTGTCAGGCAGCTTGAGCAGGCGATCGGCGGGGATCAGCCGAGCCTCGGCATAGGCGCCGATCGGCGCGGAGCCATAGGCAACGCGGTCGCCCGGCTTGAGATGGGTCACGGCGGAACCCACTTCCTCGACCACGCCGGCGCCCTCGCCGCCGAGCCCGCTCGGCAACTGCGCGGGGTAAAGCCCTGAGCGGTTATAGATGTCGACGAAGTTCAGCCCGACGGCGGTGTGGCGAATGCGCGCCTCCCCAGGTCCGGGCTTGCCCAGCTTGACCTCTTCCCAGACCAGAACGTCCGGTCCGCCGGGTTTGTGAAAACGGATGGCGTGCGTCATGCGTTACTCCCTTTGATCGAGTGGTAAATCCGACTGGCCCGCTTCTTTCGGCGCGACACAGGCTTACGCGTCGATTGCATCCTTGATGCGCTTCCGCGTCAGCGGCAGGTTTCGTAGCCGCTTACCCGTGGCGTTGGCAATCGCATTTGCAAGCGAAGCCGCGGCCGGTCCCTGCCCCGTCTCCCCGCTGCCGAGGAAGGGCTGTCCGGGCCGGTTGATGATGTGGACGTCGATCCGGTCGGGGACCGCGTCGAAGCGCAGGATCGGATAGGTCTGCCAGTCGATGCTCGTGATCCTGGTGTCGTCGAAGGTGACGGCCTCATACAGCGTCCAACTCGTCGACTGGATGATCGCGCCTTCGATCTGGTTGGTCAGGCCATCCGGACTGACCACCTGTCCGCTGTCGACGGCCGCCACCGCTCGAACCAGCCGTGCGCGACCGGTTTCGCGGTTGACCTCGACCTCGCTGGCAACGGCGCAATAGGCGGCGAGGTTCTTGTAGCGCGCAAAGGCAAAGCCGAAGCCGCGGTCGCTCGGCGCCTGCTGTCCCTTTCGCCAGCCGAACTCCTGCGCCGCTTTCTCGATCACATCGCGACTGCGCGCATCGTCGAGATGCTTCAGCCTGAACTCGACGGGATCGGCACCCGCCAGCAACGCGAGTTCGTCCATAAAGCTCTCGATCGAGAACACATTGTGATAGGCGCCGAGCGCCCGCATCGCCGAGATGCGCACCGGCATGTCAGGGATGAAGTGATGCACGACGCGAGCATTGGGGAATTTGTAGATCGGAATCGCGTTGCGGTCGCCGCCGCCTTCGGGCAGCGGGAGAGGCTTGGGCTCCGGCGGTTTTATGGATTCGGCCATGTGCTGTGCGGCCAGCATCGCGCCCGCCCCGCCCGGCCGCATCGAATGGGTGTTGCTCCAGACCTCGAAATGCCAGTCAGCGATCCTGCCGCCGTCATCGAGCGAGCCCTTCAACTTCGTCACCATCGCAGGCCCGAACGGCTCCCAGGCATGTTCCTGCTCGCGCATCCATTGCACGCGCACCGGACGGCCGGCAAGAGCGCGCGCGATCAACGCCGCATCGGCTGCGGCATCGTCGGCGCCGTTGTGGCCGTAGCAGCCGGAGCCTTCGACATGGATCAGGCGAATGCTGGCGGGCGGGATGCGCAGCATCTCGGCAATAGCAGCGCGATCGGGATACACGCCTTGCGTATGCGACCACACCGTCATCGCGCCATCGATGAATTGCGAGACTGCGCAGGATGGCCCGATCGAGCCATGGGCCTGATAGGGCCGTGTGTAGGTGGCTTCGATCGTCTTGCTCCCGCGGACAGAGGTATCGCTGTGCTGGAAAATCGTCGTGTCTCGTGCCGGGAGCGCCATCAATGCGGCCGGAAGATCATTCTGCTTCGGCAAGCGGGCGATCTCCTGCCACCTTGCAGCCGCCGCCAACGCCTGCATGGCCTTGACTGCCTGGAATTCCTTGTCGGCGACGACGGCGAGGAAATTGCCGTCGCGAACCACCTTCACGACTCCCCGCATTTTTTCGACGGCATCCGTATCGCAGTCGGTGAGCTTCGCGCCATAACTCGGCGGACGCACCACGCGCGCATGCACCATGCCGGGCGGCCGCAGGTCCTGCACATAGGCCATGCCGCCGGTGACTTTGGCCGGGATATCGACGCGCGGGATCGGTTGTCCCATCACCTTGAAGGTCGCAGGATCCTTCAGCCTGGATGTCGGCTGCGCCTGCACGTGCAGCATGTCGCTCGCCACCAGGTCGCCATAGCTCATCCGCCGTCCGTCCTGCGCAATCACGCTGCCGTTTTCAGTGCGCAGGCTGTCTGCAGTAACATCGAGCCGCTTCGCAGCCTCCGCGACCAGCAGCGCCCGCACCTGCGCCGCCGCGTTCTGGATCGCAACCCCGCTGTTGTGCATGGAGTTGCTTCCGGCGGTATATCCTTCATTGGCAGTCAGCTTCGTATCCGCAGTGACCAGCTTCAGCGAATCAAAGGCAACGTCGAGCTCTTCAGCCGCGATCTGCTGGAATGCGGTCTTGAAGCCCTGTCCCAGCTCGGCCTTGCCGGTGAAGACCGTGACGGTGTTATCGGCATCGATGCGGATCCAGGAATCGAGATAGGGCGAGGTCGCCAGGCTGCCCGGCGGCTTCGGCGCGGTAGGCGGCGCACCTTGATCCTGCGCGAACGCACCTGTGAGCGAGAAGCTGACGATGAGCGCGCCACCGCCTGCAAGCACCCGGCGGCGATCGAGGATAACAGGGGCGTTCATCGTGCGCTCCCTTCACTTGCCGGCGTCAGCGCGGCCGTGTCCATCAGCCGGGCTGCGCGCTTGACCGCGCGAATGATGCGCATGTGCGTGCCACAGCGGCAGAGATGCAGCACAAGTTCGCCGCGAATCTGCTCGTCGGTCGGCTTCGGCGTACGTTGTAGCAGCGCCTGCGCCCGCATCATCATGCCGGCAATGCAATAGCCGCACTGCGCGGCCTGCTCTTCCATAAAGGCGCGCTGGATCGGCGCAGGCGCCGAGTTGCTGCCCAGGCCTTCCAGCGTAGTGACCTGCTTGCCCTCGAGCAGCACCATCGGCGTCACACAGGACAACACCGCCTTGCCGTCGACGATCACCGTGCAGGATCCGCATTGGCCCAGACCGCAACCGAATTTCGCCGCGTTGAGCTTCAGATCGTCGCGCAGCACGTAGAGCAGCGGCGTATCGGCGTCGGCGTCAACCTGGTGATCTTTGCCGTTGACCTTTAATGTCATCATGGCTTGTCTCGCTGCGCTGGATCGGCGGGCGCATTTGCTGGACCTGCCGAATTCTGGATATACGCGGTCTGCGTGCGTCTTGCTTCCGCAACCGTTTTTTCGAGGTCATTCCAGGCCGGCTGGGCGCTGAAGCGCGATCGCAGATATGCCAACAATGCCGCAACCTCGCGATCGTTCATGACGGCGGCAAACCCCGGCATGATGGGGCTGCGCTCGCCTTCGATGGACCGCACGCCCGAGAGCATGATATTGGCAAGGTTGCGCGGATCGTTGGCATTGATCGCGGTGCTGAGGCCAAGATGGATGCCGCCATAGGGCGGTGGGCGGCCGCTCTCATGGCAGCCGGCGCAGGCGCCTGCATAGATTTTTGCGCCTTGGGAATCCGGCGGAGTCGCCGTCGCCAACTTCGCCTGTGCGAGCGCGGTTTCACCCTGGAGCTTGCGAACCGGCGATGGCTTGCCGAAGACATCGGCCATGTAGCTCGCAATTGCATGAACATCGCTGGCCGGCACTGCGGACAGATTGCTCGCCACCTCCGCCATCGGCCCGCGTGCCGTGCCGTGATCGGGATGGAAGCCTTCGCGCAGATAGGCATACAGCGCGTCGGCGTCCCACGGCACCGGCGCAGGTGATTGCGTGTTGATCGGATAGGCATGCCAGTTGTCGACGTCGCCGCCGGCAAAGCTGGCGGTTGACCGCTCCGCGCCGAGTGCGTTGCGTGGCGTGTGGCACGCGCCGCAATGCGCGAGACCTTCGACAAGATAGGCGCCCCGATTCCACTCCACGCTCCTTGCCAGATCCGCCTGGAAGCCGTCACGATGCAGGAATAACAGTTTCCAGCCTGCCACCACTACGCGCTGGTTGAGCGGAAACGCCAGTTGGTTTTCCCGTGCCTGCGAGTGAATCGGCTCGCGCGTCATGAGGAAAGCATAAAGCGCGCGGTCGTCCTCATCGCTGACATTGGTGAAGTGGTCATAGGGGAAGGTCGGATAGAGGTGCCTGCCTTCACGATCGACGCCGGAGCGCATGGCGCGACGAAAGGCTTCTTCCGACCAGCGGCCGATGCCCGTCGCGGCATCAGGCGTGATATTCGACGAATACACCGGGCCGAACGGCGTCGGCACCGCCAGGTCGCCGGCAAAGTTCTTGCCGCCGCGAACGGTGTGACAGTTGGCGCAATTGCCGAGGGCCGCCAGTTCGCGGCCGCGCTTGACCAGGCTGGCGTCAAAGGACTGCCTTGGCGGCGGATCGATTGCGGCGATCGCCGGATGCCAGGCGATCGCGAAAAAAGCCCCGCCGCCGCCCAACAGCAGCACGGCCAAGACACCCCCGATAATCCCTGACTTCCTCATTCGCGCCAGCAGGTTTTAAAGGTTCCTAGCACAACAGGCGGCCCGTGCAGAGCCATCTCACCGCCTGTTGATACCATCAGCGGCGCAAGCCAAGCCGATGCTGCAGTGCTCCAGAGGAACCCTCGACCCCGTCCGTCGTTCCGAAAATGTGCCTTGCCCAGCGCTCCCGGAGAGGACGTCACATGGTGAGAAACGGTCCAGCACAGCCGGTGCCGCCACCGAAGCAGCCCGACCCGGCCGAGAAGGCGCGTGGGGGCGAGATCATCCTGGACACGCGTTTCAAGCGATGGGTGTTCGCAGTCGGGCTTGCCGGTGCGGTGATCCTTGCGTTGATTTTGAGCGTCTTGCACTGAAGGAACTAACGGCGATGCGAAGCAAACGGACGTCCTCTTCTTCGTTGGCGCTCGAGCTCGCCCGTCATGCCGCCATGGGGACCGCCCTCGGGCTAGGATTTTGCTTTGCCCTGGCTTTCATCGAGCCGGCCACCGTCGCCGCACTCATCGGTCATGCCGAAGAGCCGGGGACGACCGCAATCGTGCTTCTGAGTTTCTTTACGTTAATATTCGGCGTCGGCGCGACGATGACAGGCCTTGTCTTCACAACGACGGAAAACACCGACCGTGCGAACGATAAATGAATGGCCATACCTTTCATGTTACGCGAATGCCACAACCACGAAAACAAATCGTCGCGTTCTCACTCCGTTCGAAAGAGTTCATGATGCAAACAGCGCGCGCGCGACTATGCTTCGCTGCGGGGTAGTGATTCGCTGCGCTTCTCGTCGTGGGAGAGAGCCGAATGCCTGCCTATGTCCACCACAATGATGTCGAGATGGAGCCGGTCATCTGCCCGGCCTGCGCCGCCGTGTTGCCGATGTATGTTCGCGACATCGAGCCGCACTGGAGCATGGCGAAGATCGACTTCATCTACGAATGCTCGGACTGCGGCGCCGAGTTCAGGCAGACTGTGCGGAAGCCGCCATTGCGGCATTGACGGCACACAACAGATCGCAGGCCCGCGCAAGCGGTGCCTCACAACCCGGTGCCATCGTCGGGCTCGATCGGTGCGTCAGTGCACCAACGTCGGAATTTCCGCGTGATCGAGATTGCACTCTTTGAAGTGATCCGCGATTTCGTCGAGCGCGCGCTGCTCCCATTCTTCGGCCTGTGCCAGCCAGAAAATCCTGCGCTCGGAATCCAACGCGGCACGCTCGCGACACATTTGCTCTTGATTGCGTATCTCCACGAGCCTGTTCATGAGCCCCACTCCTGCGGTGTGAAGTCCACTGACAGGCCCGATCCTAGCAGAATTGGCGGCGGGTTGTCTCACTTTCAGTTGCGGAAACCAACTGCATTCCGTGATTGCGAAGCGCCGGACACTGCAATGCAGCAAAGATCTTGCACTTGCTCTCACGCTCTTGATTCCAATTTGCTCGATCAACGGCGCACATAGCAGTGGAACCCGCCATAGACTCCGGACCGATCCAGCTCATAACCGATTGCACTGCGCTCGTCGTCGCGCCACCAGACATCCCGCAGCGATGCAAGCTCGTGGCTTTCAAGGGGCGAGGTCGCACCCGCGGTGCGGAAGATGACGCGAACGTTGTCGGCGCCGGCGCGGTCGATCGCATCCCACAATGCGCGGATTTCGTCTGTCGCCATCCAGTCCTGGGAATCGAGCAATACCACCGCATCGACCTCGCGTGCCGGCAGGCTCTCCAGAAACTGGTGAAGACCTGCGTGCACGGGAATGATGAGGCCCGCATCATTGCGCATGCGGGCAAACTGGCTGCGCTGCAAGTAGGGCGGCAGACAGCGATCGCCAGGCCCCCGATAGCGTCGGCACAACGCCTGCCAGGCAAAATAATTCGTATCGTTGGGGTGCAAGTCGATCAGACGTAGCAGGCGCTGATGGAGCACCTCGTTCAACGGCGCCCCGCCCCGAAACACCGCCCGCTGCTGCGCCGGCATGCCAAGGCTGAACAGGAGCGCCGGTGTTCGCGTCAAGAGACGCAAGGGGAGCGAGTGGAACAGGCGATGCAGGCGATCGAGCGCCGCGAGCCGTTCCGGCGCGTCGCTCTCGCCCGTCAGGAGCGCCGAAAGGTCGATCCGGGCCAGTCTCGCCACTACATGTGTCAGCCCGATGAAGCGGCCGAGCATGCCGTGCCGATAGAATCCGTCGGTGAAATAGGCGTGCCGCGGTCGTCCGATCACGTTCCGCTTGTCCCAATAGACCCGCGCGTCGTCGTCCAGCATCGGCCTCAAGCGATCGCGATAGAGGTGTGCATTGGCGGGCGAAGCGGCCTCCCCGAAGAACTGCCAGAACTCCGAATAGTCGGAGAAGGCGCGAACGCCGGCCAGCTTGAGCTTGAGCAACGCAAGGTGCGCCTGATTGAGATCGACGGCGTAGACCTGCGCCGGTTGCGCCGTGAGATAGGACAGCGCATTGCAGCCGCCGGACGAGATCGTGACGATGGTCGATCCCAACGGCAATTGCAGCGCGGCGAGATCGGCTTCCGGATCCTCCCAGATCTGGGTGTAGACCAGTCGCCGCAGCCAGAACGCGTAGATCCTGTCCCAAATCGTCGGCCCGTCATGCGCCCGTCCGCTGCGCACTGCATCCGCGATCAACCGCGCACTCATCCCCGCCTCGAATCAGCAATTCGACGACGCTAACGCGCGCGCACTTCAGTTTTGCGACAGCCGCTTCATGCGACCGCGAAGTCACCCGATCCTTGTCACATGCCTGTCGCGCGAACATCGGATGGAGGAAGCGGGCACTCGTGAGACGAAAGCGGCGAATGGCGGCGCATTGTCCCAATAGCGGCGATGGAACCAGGCATCTCAACGATGCGATGGGGCGCGCGCGTTGCGAGACTGCACACACCGATTCACAGATTTTATTCGGGATGGTCGCATCATGAGCGGTTGGGCCGCACTTCTCGCTGCCGGACTGCTCGAGGTCGCATGGGCGCTCGGGCTGAAATATTCCGACGGACTGACGCGGTTCTGGCCAACTGCCGCGACCGCGGTCGCAATCGCGCTCAGTTTCGCACTCATGGCGGTGGCACTACGATCGCTGCCCTTCGGCACGGCGTATGCGGTCTGGACCGGCATAGGCGCCGTCGGCAGCATCCTTGTCGGCATGCTGCTCTACAGCGAGCCGACCGATCCGGTTCGCATCGTCTGCCTCACGCTGATCATCGCCGGCATGGTCGGGCTCAAGCTCAACTCGCCGATCTGACGCGGCGACTTCGCCAGCAGACGTCGCCTTCCTGTGCAGCGTGCGCCACGTCTCGACGCCGCCGAACAACAGCAGCGCGATCGACAGCGGCACCAGATGATAGAGAAAGCGGAACATCAGGAGCACCGCGAGCAGCTGCTCCCGGTCTTCGCTACCAAGCCCGATCAGGATGGTGGCATCAAAAACACCCAGTCCCGCCGGCGCGTGGCTGGCGAAGCCCAACAGCGTCGCGGCGATGAAGACCGCGACCACGCGGAACAGCCCGATATCGAGTCCCGGCGGAATGAGGACATACATTGCAAGCGCCGCGGCCGCGAGGTCGAGCAGCCCGACCACGATCTGCACCAAGACCAGCGGTCCGGACGGCAGGCGCACCAGCCACCGGCTCCGCCCGAGGCTTCGCGGATGCAGCCAGCTCCAGACCAGGAAGGCGCTGACGCCACACAGCAAAAGCAGTGCAAGCAACCGGTTGGCGGCCGGCGAGAGGTGATCGATCACGCTGATCGCGGTCGGTTCGTACAGCAGGCTGAACCCCAGCGCCGTCATGTTGCCCAGCCAGAAGGTCAACCCCGTGAGGAAGCAGATATTGGCCACACCCATCGCACCGAGGCCGTTGCCGGAATAGATCCGGTAGCGGATGACCGGCGAGATCAGCGCCACCGCCCCGATTCCATGCGCGATCGGATAGCTGGTGAAGCTCGCAAGTGCCGCGATCCGGTATGGCACGTCCTTGCGGCCCATGGTGTGCAGCGCCAACCAGTCGTACAGCGTGATGCTGCCGTAGGAAGCCGTCACCAGCACCAGCGCCAGCGCCACGGTGCT
>Ga0066903_100006868_pt1 | contig 10208 bp, 7 predicted proteins | sample PanSoiMetaGPlot1_FD_67491 | JGI IMG/M metagenome (GOLD analysis project Ga0066903, IMG submission 67491) | Tropical forest soil microbial communities from Panama analyzed to predict greenhouse gas emissions - Panama Soil - Plot 1 (version 2) | ecosystem: Environmental > Terrestrial > Soil >... | reverse complement strand
CTTGAAGACGGCACGGACGTCGCAGGCCCTTCAGATGCGGGGCGCACCCAACCTATTTTTAATGCCAGGGAAGGCAACAACATCCTGGATCAGATCGGCGGCTTCGGACAGCGTTTCCCGCGTGAGGTGCGCGTAGCGCTGGGTCGTACGCGCATGAAGATGACCGAGGAGGCCCTGCACAACGTAGAGCGAGACGCCGCGATTGACCAGGAAGCTTGCGAAGGAATGGCGGAGATCGTGCAGGCGGACATCGGCGAGGCCGGCGCGCTTGCGGATACGGTCCCAGGGAAAATACAACGACGCTGACGGCCGGCCATTGACTTCGGACGGGAAAATAAATGGATTGCCGTCAACGTGCGGAGTCACCGTCAAAAGGGCTATCGCCGACTGGTTGAGCGCAATCACACGCACACGACCCGACTTCGATTTCGGCACCAACAGCGTCTTGTTTTTCCAGTCAACGTACTCCCATCTGGCGAACGTAATTTCATTCCGGCGCGCGCCGGTCAGCAGTAACAACATGATTGCGCGTGCGGCGGTCTGGTTCTGATCGGCATGGATGGCACGCGCCAGCGCTTCCGCTTCCTGTTCACTGAGGAAGCGGTTACGCTGTACGTCCGGGCCCGCGCTCAGTCCGGCGGCCGGGTTGTCGGCGCCACCCGGCGTCCTCCATTTGCGCGCAAGATTGTAGATGTAGCGCAAGATCACAATGACGCGGTTGATCGTGCCCGACGCATAACCCTCGGCACGCATTCCGTTGATTAGTCCGGAAATCGCATCGGTCCTGATCTCGTCGAGAGCGAGTCCGCCAAGCTTTGGAAGAATGTGAAGGCGCAACACCGTCTCGTCAGTCTGCCAACTGTTCTTGTAGGTACGCACATAAGGCAGATATCGCTCGTGCACGAACCGGCCAAGCTGCGGTATCGCCCGCATTTCGCGGCGCCTTTGCTGCGGATCCGTGCCGAGCAAGGCTTCAGCAACAACCTGTTTTCCCTTGCGGCGCGCCTGGTCCAAGCTGAGAACGTCGGCCGGGCCTATCTTGTACTGCCGCTCGCGGCCATGCTCATCGGTATAGCGTTGATAGTAGGTCTTTCCACCAGACTGGCGAACCTCCAGCAAAAAACCGCGTTGTGACGCGTCGAAATAGTCGACCTTTTTCCGCGCTGGTGCGCAGGTCGCCCGTCGCACAAATCCGGCGGACAGAGACACAATCGGCATTTACGCAGTTGCCCAATGCGTCGCTTCCGGCCCCACGAAAGCGACGAGTTGTATGTGGCGGATTACAACTTCAGAGCCGCGTCGATGTTTACGTAAAGCCTAAATGGTGGCAAGAAAAATCGTAATTTATGATCTTCTGGATACATCATGTTACCGTCCCGTTGATCCCTGATTTGGCTTATTTTGTCGGCCTTATCTTGAAGACTGGTTTTGGATGCTATGGCGGCCTGGGGATAAGCACCATCCTCTGGACGGGGGGCAATTCACTGCAGCGGACAGGCGTCCTGCGACGCATGCTCGCGGAGATAAATAAAAAGATGCGCTCTGGAGTTTGGTCGGGGCAGCAGGATTTGAACCTGCGACCTTCTGGTCCCAAACCAGTGGAAAACAGCGCAAGCGCAACAAAACCCGACAAAACCAAATTGCAGAAACGCCCGAAAACCGGGTAGTTGTTATCTCCGGGTTATCTCGGTTTTGTCCGGTTTGATACTGCCGGGGTTGTTATCTAACTGTTATCTGCTAGAGGGGCAAATGCGCAAAACGCTGACCGATAAAGGCGTCGCTGCACTCAAGCCGCGCCAAGAAATGTACCGCCACGCCGATCCGGAAATGCGCCTGCACTACGTCAAGGTCGAAGCATCCGGCGTGAAAACTTTTTGGGTGGTGCCTCGCAATCCGAGTGGCCAACAGAAGTGGACGAAGGTCGGGGACGCCGATGTCATTAGCATCGCGGCCTCGCGCAAGAGGGCCGGGAAGATCATTGAACGCGTTCGGGCTGGTCTTCCGGCGGAGGAAACCGCCGGTGATTCCTTTGCCGATATTTCTGCCAACTGGTTCAAGCGCCATGTTGAAAAAAAGGGCCTGCGCACCGCACCAGAAATTCGGCGTTTGCTGGATAAGCACATTCTGCCTGCCTGGGGTGATCGTCCATTCACTTCGATCCGGCGCAGTGATGTCACCGGCTTGCTGGACGATGTCGAAGACAACAACGGGCCGCGCCAAGCCGATTGCGTGTTGGATGTCCTACGTGCGGTGATGTTTTGGCACTCAGCCCGGCACGACGACTATATTCCGCCTATCGTGCGCGGTATGCGGAGGCAATCCACCAAGGCACAGGCACGAAGTCGGGTTCTTTCCGATCTTGAACTTCGCAAGCTATGGGCCAAGGCCGAAGGCACCTTCGGCAGCATTATCAAGATTGCATTATTGTCCGCGCAAAGGCGGGACAAGATCATCAACATGAAATGGAACGACATCGAAAATGGAATCTGGACCGTTCCGACCGATATGCGCGAGAAAGGAAATATTGGATCGGTCGCCCTGCCCCGCATGGCACTGGACATCATCAATGCGCAACCAAGGCTGGCCAGCAATGGACACGTTTTTTCCGGTCGCGGCAGCGGACCTTTCAACAGTTTCAGCAAACCGAAGTTGCGGCTTGATGCTCAGTTAAAAATCCCGGCGTGGAAATTTCATGATTTGCGACGGACAAGCAGATCACTTTTGAGTCGTTGCGGGGTTTCCAGTGAGCACGCTGAGCGTGTCATGGGGCATGTGCTCCCCGGCATCGAAAGCACTTACAATCGATTTGCTTTCGATAATGAAAAAAAGATCGCACTGGAAAAGCTAGCGACACTGCTTGATGGCATAATCCATCAGCGCGAAAATGTTTTGCCAATGACCAAGTCGAAATAGTCATGACCAATTTGCCCGCGACATTCAAGGAAGCCAAAGAAGTCGCAGCACGGCACGGGCGCAGGAATTGGTCAAAGAAAATTGCGAACCCCCATATGGATGTTTTCAGCCAGATACCGAACGAATTTATGGCAAGCGAGCGATGAAATGGTTTGCACAAAAGCATCCATTCGGCGCTGATGACATCGTTTACCTTGCAGAGAATGGCAATGAGCAAGCCCATCAAGCTTTAGACGAACTGATTGCGGAATACGTGGATCGAGGCGAACCACTAACTCAGGTGTTGGGTGCCTATGACATTCGGTCGAGGAATCCATCGAGGCGAAGGAAACCGGGGCCACAGAAGGCCAATCATGCTCACTTCGTCCGGGACATCGGCATTGTGGTGATGGTCCAACAGTTGGTGCAGGAATTCCGCCTATCGCCGAACCTGAAGGCATCGTGCGATTTTAAAATACGTCCCTGCCGATGCGGTTAAGGGATATGAGCGTCGGCTGAAGCTGGTACGCAATCAAGCAAAAAAAGAAATCAATCGGCTGCTTCGACGGGGCAGGTCATGACCGTCATTCGATTACCGATTAGGTCGTGCATCTGGATTATTGAAAATGCCGAAGATGCGCCATGGCTTGTGCTTGCTGGAAATCATGGTTGGGCACATGGCGACAAGCAGAGTGCGATTGATGATGCCCAATGGCTGGCACGGAGTTTCCAACTGCCGATCCGGAGTGCAGTCGCATGATCCGCCCTGCACTCTCACTTTCCCCTGCCCTAGCGTCGCTGATCGATCAACCGCGATGGGTCATTTGGAAATGGAAGAAAGGCAAAAACGGAAGATGGACTAAGCCGCCGTATCAGGACCACTCACCGAATACTCATGCAAATTGTTCAAAGCCGGAAACGTGGTGTGATTTTGAAACGGTCACGAAGGTTTATTGCGACGGCACCGGCAATGGCATCGGCTTTGTCATTTTGGGCAACGGCATCGGCGCATTCGATGTCGATGATTGTCGGGACTCTGTGACCGGCAAGCTTGATCCATGGGCTGACGATCTAGTGAAGCGCTGTGGCTCCTATTGCGAGGTCACACCCAGTAAGAAAGGAATCAGGATTATCGGCAGGACCAGCGGTCCAAAGGTGCAGCGGAAATTTCCGGTGCCCGGAGCCAGTGGTGTGAGTGTTGAACTCTACCGGGATTGCGAACGGTTCATCACCGTCAGCGGAAACCAGGTCGGTGATGCTGGGCTGGCGAATATCGATGCACCCTTTGATGCGCTGCTTGCTGAATTGGATGGCAAGAAGAAAAATACCAATACGAAAACGGAATCGTCAGGCAAGCAGCACGATCTTGCCTCTCTGATTAAGAATGGTTGCGGCGATGATTTCGGCGGTGATCGGTCACGGGCCGTTTGGTATGTTATCAACCAATTGCTCAATTCAGGTCACGATCAGAATTATATCGTTGCCCTGCTTCTGGATCGGACGAATGGAATTTCCGCGCATATCTATGATCAATCCAATCCAGAAGCATATGCGCGTCGTCAAGTTGAGAAAGCGAAGGGCACTTCGGATGTTGATGCCGAAATCAAACGGCTGGCCCAATTAAGCGCAGTTCAATATGAGCGCGAGCGAAAGACTGTAGCCGACCGCTTGAATATCCGCGCACCGGTCCTTGATAAGTTGGTGCAAGCCGAACGTCCGAATGATCATAGTGGACAAGGCCGCGCTGTAAAAATCGAGGATGCGCCACTATGGCATGAACCGGTCAATGGCGATCAGCTTGCAATTTTGCTGGCTGATACGGTGAAGACTTATGCCGTGATGCTCATTGCGGCTGCACACGTCATCGCATTATGGATCATGTATTCATGGGCCGTGAATGCCTTCACCATGTCGCCACGTCTTGCCATCGTGTCGGCAACAAAGGGATGTGGCAAGACAACTATTATACGTCTGTTGAATAGGCTGGTGCGCCGTCCGAAGCGAGCGGGAAGCATTACGCCAGCAGCATTGTTTCGTGTCGTTGAGCAATTCCAGCCGACGATATTGATGGATGAAACAGAAAAGTACATCGAGTACGGAAGTGATCTTCATGCATTGATAAGACGGCGACGAAAAACAATTTCAGATCAACGGCGTGACGGTCTGGCTACACCCGGAGTGCCGGAAATTTGACCAGCAGCGACAGGAGCAAGCATCATGACAAGCGAACGCATACGGGACAGCGGATATTTCGGCTGGTGTTGTCCGCACTGCAGAAACACTGACGGTTACATCAATATTACAAGCATTTACGACCCCAGAGCCGTCGATGAGTATCACGTCATGCGCAAGGACATCACCAGCATGGACCTGATCGTCGACAACATCGACGGGCTGCGCCAACCGAGCTTACGCAACTACATCTTCGCGCTGCGCGATTTGCAGCACGCCCACGACACATCGGCTTACGAGTCGAACGACGCTGAAATCGAGCAAGCATTTGCCGTGGTTCAAACGGCATTCCAACAGCTGCGCGAGTGCCATGACCTACTCCTCCGTGAGCATCTAGGGGCGCACGCCAGCACTAGCGTCATGTAGAAGCGTCTTTTCCAACAGCAACCAGCGGGACCAGACACCATGACGAAGCGACGCTTTGGGCCAGAAGCGGACATTGCGACGACTACGACCGTTCAGGGAGGACAGCGGCTGTGCGCGGCAAAATTACCCTTATTTCGGTGAACTCACCCGCCTGCGTATCGACTTCGATTGAGCCACCATGCTGCTTCACAATGATGTCGTGACAGATCGAGAGCCCAAGCCCGGTTCCTTCTCCGGCTGGCTTCGTTGTGAAGAACGGGTTGAACATCTTTTCTTTTACGTCAGGCGAGATACCCGTACCGTTATCCCGAACCCGGATTTCCACACGATCGCCAAGGCTTCGTGTCGAGGCCACCAGGGTTGGCTCATAGCCATCGCCATAAGGCTCGGCTCTACGCTTTGTTGCCGCATAAAAACCATTGGAGATCAGATTGAGAAGCACCCGCGTAATATCCTGTGGAAATACGTCGGCTTGCCCAGCGGCCGGGTCGAGTGAGCGCTCCATGGTGATGTTGAACCCTTGTTTCTCAGCTCGTGCACCGTGATAGGCAAGATTGAGGCTTTCTTCGACCAGAGAATTGATGTCAACCACTCGGTGTTCACCCGAGCCTTCGCGTGAGTGCAGCAGCATGTTCCTGACGATGGCATCTGCCCGCTTGCCGTGCTGCACGACCTTGTCGAGATTGCCGCGCAGCGTATCGGCCAATTCGTCAATCTCGGCGCGCGCCTTCTGGTCAATCGGCAAGACTTTTAGGGCACCCTGCAATTCATCAATCAGTTCTGCGGACAGTCCCGAAAAATTATTCACGAAATTGAGCGGGTTCTTGATCTCGTGTGCAATGCCAGCGGTGAGTTGACCAAGCGAGGCCAGCTTCTGTGTCTGCACCAGGCGATCCTGAGTTTCCCGTAAATTCTGTAGCGAGGCTGTCAGTTCGCGGGTGCGGGCCTCGACGCTTTCGAACAAGCGCACGTTCTCAATTGCTATTGCCGCCTGATCAGCGAAGGTCGTGACCAGTTCGATTTGCTTTTCAGTAAAGGGCCGCACGTCTGAACGCGTCAGCACGAGCACACCGATTGGGATGCCCTCGCGCAGCATCGGGACGCAAAGAATCGTGCGGTAATCGCCCAATCTCTGCCCCTCAACCAAAGTGTATTCAGGATCTGCCTTTACATCAGCGATGTGAACCACGCGGCCTTCGAGGAGTGCGCGCCCAGACGCTGTGCCGCGTTTGGCCTTGAATGGAATATCTTGGACATAATGCATGAATTCGCGAGAGTAGCCGTAGGCTTCGGCACTGTAGAAGCCGCCGTTTCTTTCACGAATAACGCTGGCCATGTCGGCATCGCAGAAACGGGCAGCTGATTCAATGAGCGTTTGCAGCACGGCGCGTAAATCAAAGGTCGAGCGGCTGATGAGCTTCAATACATCGGCCGTAGCCGTCTGCTGCGCGAGCGCGTCCTTGGTTTCATTGAATAGCCGCACATTCTCAATCGCGATCACGGCCTGATCGGCGAACGTCTTGAGCAGTTGAACCTGGGCGTCCGTAAAAAGACCTGCCTGTTTCCTGGAAACAAAGATTGCTCCGATGACTTGCCCTTCGCGTATCATCGGAACGGCAAGACCAGAACGAAACCCGCTCACCCGGGCAGCGTCCTTGCTTTGATAAAGTGGATCGCTGAGCACGTCAGGGACATGGCAAATGGTTGCAGACCGTATCGCGCGCGCCGTGAGCGTCTCACCATCGCGTCGCATCGGATATACACGTCGAACCGCCTCGATGCCCTCCTCTGTTATGCCGTGAATCGAAACCAGATGAACCTGGTCGCCATCCACCATAGAAATAACGCTGATCTCAGCATCGCACAGTTTCTCCGCACGCTGACCAATGGTCTCGAACACTGGTTTCAGGTCATTGAGTGAACTTGAGATAACTTTGAGCACATCTGACGTCGCGGTCTGCTGCTGAAGAGATTCGCGCAGCTCGTTGAGCAACCGCGCGTTCTCGATGGCAATGACCGCCTGATCCGCGAAGGTGGTAGCTAATTCGATCTGCTTCTCGGTGAAGGGACGAACGTTTTCGCGCGCCAAACCAAAAACGCCGATCAGATTTCCTTCACGCAACAGAGGGACCCCTAGCATGGTGCGATAACCGCCGATCCTCAGGGCAGCATGGAACTCGTAGTCCCGATCTTTCTGCACATCGAGAATATGCACAGGCGCACGATTTAACGCCGTTCGACCAATCAGACTGCCCTTCCCGGCCTTCAGCGGTTTCCGAGTTAGTTCGTCGGTGAGCGCGGCGGACATTCCGTAAAATGCCTCGACTTGATAAAAGTCATTTCCCTGCGGGCGGGCGATATTGCCGTTATCTGCCTCACACAGTCGTGTGGCCGATTCGACCAGGGTATTAAGCACGGCTTTGAGATCGAAAGTGGATCGACTTATGACCTTGAGCACGTCGGCAGTGGCTGTTTGCTGATGCAACGATTCACGCAGTTCATTAAGGAGACGGGTATTCTCGATGGCGATGACGGCTTGCTTGGCAAAATTGTTGACGAGCTCGACCTGCCTGGTGGTGAACGGTTGCACTTCCTGGCGGAAGACGGAGATGGAGCCGGCCAGTTTACCGTCTTTAAGCATCGGCACATTGAGGTGAGTTCGAGCGCCGGCCGCCTCCACGAGCGCGAGAAAACGAGGGTCGCGCTCGACATAACTTGGTTCCGCCATGAGGTCGGTAATGTGAATGATCTCAGGGGTTACGGTGAGGCGCGCGAGGGGATTGCGTGGATTGTCTTCCACCCTAAGGACCGGTTGCTTGCGCCACCGCTCGGCGTAGGCGGCCGGTGGGTTCAGCTGGGCAGCGATTCGAAATGCATTTCCGTCATAGAGAAACAGATTGGCAAATTTGGCGCCGCAGATACGCGTGACATTTTCCAGTATTGCGTTGAACACCGATTCAAGTTTACCCGGCGACGAGCTGATGACCTGCAACACCTCCGATGTCGCCGTCTGCTGCTCCAGCGATTCCGAAAGATCGTCTGTGCGCTGGCGGAGCTCGTTGAGCAACCGCGTGTTTTCGATGGCAATAGCGGCTTGTGCGGCAAAGTCGTCTGCTAATTCGATCTGCTTTGCGGTGAACGGACGCACCTCCTGGCGAAAGATTGCAAATACGCCGATCAGTTCGCTCTCTCTAAGCAACGGCGTCAACAAGAGGGTCCGAACGCCGCCAAGTTCGACGGCTGCAACAAACGGTGCAAAGCGCCTTTTGTAAGCCGTCTCGGTCCGAGCATCAGAAATGTGAACTCTCTGTTTTGTCTTGGCGAGCCGAGCCAGCGGATCAATCGAAATCGGTTCAATCAACGCGTCTCGTTGTCGTTCTTCGGCAAAGGCAGGCGGCAGATTGTGTGTCGCGGCGGTGCGGAAACCTTTGCCCTCGCGGAGAAACATGACTCCATAGCTGGCGTCACAAATGCGCGTCGCGTTCTCCAACATTGCCTTGAAGACAGGCTCAAGCTCACCGGGAGAGCTTGAAATGACCTTCAACACCTCCGATGTTGCCGTCTGCTGCTCGAGCGCCTCGTCGCGCTCGCGGGTCAGACGGGCAACATTTGTTTCTTTGTCAGGAGCGAAGGAACGGCGACCGCGTCCAGACTTTGGCGCTTTGCGACGCGTCAACGTCTTGCGGCGTTGCGCTCTAACCGCTTTGCCGCCTCTGCGGTACCGTCTCATTGTCCCCCCGAGGCTTGGACAAGAGGATCGTAGCAACTCTTACGTGCACTTCGGAAGGGGCGGTAACAACGTCAAAGGATGTCCGCTTTGGGTCATAAGCGGACATATGCGCCGCAAAACAGCATGTCCGCTTTACCCCCGAAAGCGACATAAAATTGCGACATATGGGAATGTCCGCTTTGGGCCAGCAGCGGACATGCCCATCTATTCGATCATCTCGTTCGCACGCGCCTGCAGTGCCGGAGGCACGCTCAGGCCGAGCGCCTTGGCGGTCTTGAGGTTGATCACCAGTTCGAACTTGACCGGGGTCTGGACGGGAAGTCCGCTCGGCTTTTCGCCCTTGAGGATGCGATCGACATAGGTTGCCGCGCGCCGATAGGTATCGTACTGGTCAACTCCGTAGGACAACAGGCCGCCGAGTTCAGTGAAGGGGCGGCGCGGATAGACGGCAGGGAGGCCGGAACGAGCTGCCAGCGATATGATCTCTGCACGATGTACGTCCGTGAAGGTATCCGGTATCACGATCAGGCCGCCATTCGGCGCAAGGGCTTGTGCGGCAATAGCGGATTCGAGCGACGACGTGTCCCGAACAGGCGCTGCGATCGGCTCCACTGCGAAGGACGAAGCAGCAGCTTTGAAGGAGTTCAGGAAAGACTCGGCATATGGCGCCACAGATGGGTTAAACAGCATCGCGACTCTGGTAACGCGCGGCGCAATCTCCTTGAGTAGCTCCAGCCATTTGCCACCGAGCGAGGCCTCCCAAGCCTGGAAACCGGTGACGTTGCCGCCGGGCTGCGCCAAGCTCGCTACGAAGCCGCTGCCGACTGGATCGGTAACGGTCGCGAAAACGATGGGGATGGTGCGTGTGTGTTGCAGGAGCGCAGCCGTAGTAGGTGTGACAGACGAAAGAATGAGATCGGGTTGTAGCCCGACAAGTTCTTTCGCAAACCGCTGTCTCGTCTCCCCATCTTCGGGCGTCACCCACCGC
>Ga0066903_100006867_pt1 | contig 10210 bp, 8 predicted proteins | sample PanSoiMetaGPlot1_FD_67491 | JGI IMG/M metagenome (GOLD analysis project Ga0066903, IMG submission 67491) | Tropical forest soil microbial communities from Panama analyzed to predict greenhouse gas emissions - Panama Soil - Plot 1 (version 2) | ecosystem: Environmental > Terrestrial > Soil >... | reverse complement strand
TGCTCTTGTAGGGGACGTGCAGCATGTCGATGCCGGCCCAATGCTTGAGCGTCTCGCCGGCGACGATGCCCGCCGTGTTGCCGCTGGCGAAGGACAGCTGGCCCGGGTTGGCCTTGGCATAGGCGATCAGCTCCTTGATCGACTTCGCCGGAACGCTCGGATTGATCACCAGCATGAGCGTGAAGCTGCCGACCCGCGTCACAGGTGCAAAATCCCTGATCGCGTCGTAGCTCAGGTCCTTGAGCAGGAACGGATCGGCGGACAGCGGCGAGTTGGTCCCCATCAGCAGCGTGTAGCCGTCCGGAAGCGCCTTCGCGACATAGGTGGCGGCGAGCGCCCCGTCGGCGCCCGGCCGGTCCTCGACGATGACGGGCTGGTTGACCGCGGCGCCGAGGCGCTGCGCGATCACGCGTGAGATCGTGTCGCTGGCGCTGCCGGCACCGAACGGATTGACGAACGTGATCGGCCGGCTCGGATAGTTGTCGGCGAGCGCCGAGCCGCACAGGGCCGCTCCGGCGGCGAGGAGAACGAGAAACAGCTTTTTCATGCGCAGTTCCTCCCTGTCGGTCGTAATTTTCGTTGCCGGCATTGCGGTTGGCACGGCCGCACGCCTACGTAATGGCCCGTCGAAGGCAATTGATTGTATGCCGGCGCGGTCGCGCCGGGAAATGCGCTAGATCGCCGCTTCCGACGACTTGTCGAAGAAGTGCAGTCGCTCCGGGCGCATCGCAATACGCAGCTTGTCGCCAGGCTTGGCGCGCACCGTCGGCTCGACCGCCGCCACCATGGTCTGGTCGCCGACCTGCAGATCGAGCACCGTCTCGGCACCGAGCCGCTCCACCACCTCGACCACCGCATCGAAGCACAGCCCGGGCGCATCGCTGCCGTTCGCGAGCTGCAGATCCTCGGGCCGAATTCCCAGCGTGACCTCGTTGTCGCGGTACCGCTGCAGGCGGGGCGTGACCTCCGGCGGAATATCGATGCCGAGGCCGTTGCGCTGCGCCCGCAGGCCGCCACCCGCGTCGCTCACCCGCACGCCGGCGAAATTCATCGCCGGCGAGCCGAGAAAGCCGGCGACGAAGCGGTTTACCGGCGCGTTGTAGAGCTCGAGCGGCTCGCCGACCTGCTGCACCAGGCCTCCGCGCATCACCACGACGCGGTCGCCGAGCGTCATGGCCTCGACCTGGTCATGCGTGACGTAGATCGCGGTGGTGTTGAGGCGACGGTGCAGCTTCTTGAGCTCGACCCGCATCTGCACGCGCAGCTTGGCGTCGAGGTTGGAGAGCGGCTCGTCGAACAGGAAGACCTGCGGATGGCGCACTATGGCGCGCCCTAGCGCCACGCGTTGACGCTGGCCGCCGGACAGCTGGCGCGGCTTGCGCTTGAGAAGTTCTCCGATTCCGAGGATGTCGGCCGCCTCCTGGACCCGTTTGGCGATCTCGGCGCGCTCCATGCCGCGCATCTTCAGCCCGAACGCCATGTTGTCGTGCACGCTCATGTGCGGATAGAGCGCGTAGTTCTGAAAAACCATGGCGATGTCGCGGTCCATCGGCGGCAAGTCGTTCACCACCGTGTCGCCGATCAGGACCTGTCCGGAGGTGATCGACTCGAGGCCCGCCACCATGCGCAAGGTGGTGGTCTTGCCGCAGCCCGAGGGCCCGACCAGCACGAGGAATTCCTTGTCGCGGATTTCGAGGTTCACGTCCTGCACGGCGTGGACGTCTTTATCGTAGAACTTGTTCAGGTTCCGGATCAGCACGCGCGCCATTGCTTCACCCCTTCACGGAACCCGTGAGACCGGCCACGTAGTACTCGACGAAGAACGAGTAGATCATCGCGACCGGGATCGAGCCGAGCAGCGCGCCGGCCATCAGCGGCCCCCAGAAGAACACGTCGCCGCGGATCAGCTCCGAGGTGACGCCGACCGGCACGGTCTTCTCGGCCGGCGAGGAAAGAAACACCAGCGCGTAGATGAACTCGTTCCAGGACAGCGTGAAGGCGAAGATCCCGGCCGAGAGAATGCCCGGCACCGCGATCGGGAAAATGATGTAGATCATCGCCCGCCAGCGCGTCGCGCCGTCGATGCGCGCGCATTCCTCGAGCTCCTTCGGGATCGCCTTGAAGTAGCCCATCAGCAGCCAGGTGCAGAACGGGATCAGGAACGTTGGATACGTGAGGATCAGCGCCCACGGCGTATCGCCGAGCTTGAAGCTGCGGATGATGTCGGCGAGCGGAATGAAGAGCAGCGTCTGCGGCACGAGGTAGGTGATGAAGATGCCGGTCCCGAGGCCGCCCGCAAACGGGAATTTGAGCCGCGAGAGCGCATAACCGGCGAGCAGGCCGCAGAAGAGCGAGATGATCGTCGCCGCGATCGAGATCAGCAGCGTGTTGAGCATCCAGGTCGAGAACAGCGTCTCGCCGAGCAGGAACTTGATGTGCTCGAGGGTTGGATGCAGCGTCCAAAATGGCGTGTAGTTGGGCGCCATCCACGGCCGGTAGAGCTCGTTGTCCGGCCGGACCGTCGTCACCATCATCCAGTAGAACGGAAACAGCAGGACGAAGACGAACACCGCAAGCGGGATGTAGAAGTACACCCAGCGCCGCCATCTCGCTCCTTCGATCATGGCCGCGCACCCATCAATGCGTCTCCACCCGGCGGATGTAGAGGAGCTGGACGATCACCACGATCAGCAGGATCGGGAACATGGCAAGCGAGATCGCGGCGCCCTGGCTGAGCAGCCCGGTGCCCACGCCGATCTGATACGCATAGGTGGCGAACAGCTGGGTTGAATTCGCCGGCCCGCCGCTGGTCAGCACGTAAACGAGCTGGAAGTCCGCGAACGTCTGGATGATGGAGAACAGCACCACCACCATGGTGACCGGGAGCAGCAGCGGCCAGGTCACGTGCCAGAAGCGCTGCCACGGCCGCGCGCCGTCGATCGCGGCGGCCTCCTGCAGCTCAGGATTGATGGTCTGCAGGCCGGCGAGCAGGCTGATCGCGTAGAACGGCACGCCGCGCCAGATGTTGACGATGATCACCGAGACCATCGCGAGATCGGGGTCGCTCAGCCAATTGATGCGGCCGTGAATGAGGCCGACCCGAAAGAGGGTCCAGTTGATCACGCTGAAGGTCGGATCGAACATCCACTTCCACGCGAATGTCGACAGCACCGTCGGGATGATGAACGGCAGCAACACGAAGGCGCGCGTCACCGCCTTGCCGCGGAAGTGCCTGTTGAGCAGGAGCGCGAGCCACAGGCCGAGCGCGAGCTTGAAGATCGTCGTCACGATCGTGTAGTAGAACGTGTTCCAGACGGCGGTGCGGAAGATGCTGTCGTCCATCAGGGCGACGAAATTGCTCAGCCCGACGAAGACGCCCGGCACGCCGACCTTCGAGTCGGTGACCGAAAGCTCGATGCCCTTCTCAAACGGATAGGCGATGAATATCGCCAGCAGCAGCGTGGTCGGCAGCAGCAGGACCAGCGCGAGCCAGCGCTCGTCCTCCAACAGGCGCGTGAACGCGCCGCGCCGCGGTCCGCCCGCATAGGCCTCGCTCACCGGATAGCTTGTGACGGCCATTGGATCCTCGAACAGTAAGACCCCGGGGCGGCCGCGTTGCCGCCCCGGGATCGTGAGCGCAGGAACCGAAGTCGAGTCAAGCCCAAATCAGGCGCGATAGATCGCCCTGAACTCGCCCTCGGCCCATTTCACGGACTCCTCGGCCGGCATGCCCTGCACCGCCTTGGCGTACATGTCGGTGACGAGGTACTTGCTCAGGCCTTCGGCCGCCTGCCGGCCGGCGGGACCCGCGTAGCCGGGGAAGCGGCCGGCGCGCGCGGCCGCGCGGAACGGCAGCATGACGGGATCCTTGTCCCACAGCGGGTCCTTCTCCCAGATCGTCGTCGCGCCGACCGAATAGCCGCCCTGCGAATTGAACCAGCCCTGATAGACGTCCTTCGACGTCATCCAGCGCAGGAAGTCCTTCGCGGCCTTCTGGTTCTTCGAATAGCCCATCAGCATGTTGGTCATCGGCAGGTGGTACCCGTACTGGCCGGCCGGCCCCTTGGGCAGCGGCGAGTGCGCCATGTCGAGGTGCATGGGCTTGCCCTTCTCGTCGAGATAGGTCTCGGGCTTGCTCTTGGCCAACAGGTAGATCGACGCGCCGTTGAGCGTCGAGCTGATCGTTCCGGCGAGGAACGCCCGGTTGTTGTTGGTGTCGTCCCATGCGAGGCCGCCCTCGTCATGCGCTTCCTTCCAGAAGGCGGTCATGAACTTCACCGAGTCGACGGTCCCCTTCGAGTTGATCACGACGGTCTTGCCGTCCGCCTCGACCTCCTTGCCGCCGTACGACCACATCAGCGGATACGTGAACGTCGGCGCGTCGCCGAACGTGTGGCCGAGCGTCTGCCCGACCGGACGGCCCGCCGCCTTGAGCTTCTTGCCGAGCGCGCGATACTCGTCCCAGGTCTCGGGGAATTTGGTGGCGCCGGCCTCGGCGAGCCACGACTTGCGATAGACGATCTGAGCGCCAAGCACGCACCAGGGCACGCCCAGCCACTTCTTGCCGTTGTTGGCGACCGCCTTCGACTCGTCGTAGAAGCCGCCCTGCGCCTTGCCGATCTCGTTAACGACGTCCTCGACGTCGGCGACGCTCTCGGCATAGAGCTGCGGCCAGTTGTTGAGGCCGCAGATGACGTCCGGGCCCGAGCCCGACTGGATCGCCGACGTGGTGCGCGCCTGCAGATCGTTGCCGTTGATCGTCTCGATGTTGAGCTTGATGCCGAGCGCCTTTTCGGCGGCCGGGATGACCTGCTGCTTCAGGTAGACGTCGGATGCGGGCACGAAGTCGTTCCAGCGCAGCCAGTGCACCGTCGCGGTCTGGGCGATCGCGGGCGCGCGCGAGGTCGCGAGGATCGCCGCCATGCCGCCGGTCCTCGCCGCGATCGCGCCTGCGCCGGAGAGTTGCAGCAGCTTTCGCCGATGAATTCGAGGCATCTATTTCCTCCCTATGGATGTAGGACGATGATGTTTCTTGGGTTTAGGCATTTGTATCACCAAATCGCGGCCGCCAAAGTGGAAAGATCGCCGCAACCCCCGTCCCGCCGCTACATCAGGAAGACCCCCTTCCCGCTCGTCTGCCGGTCGAACCGGCGGTAGGCCTCGTCGGCCTCGCCGAGCTTCCAGCGGTCGGTGAACAGCATTTCGACGGCGATCTTGCGGTCGGCGACGAAACGGGCGCATTCGGCCTGGATGACCTTCGAGAACGTCCACGACCCCATGATGGTGAGCTGCTTGCGTAGCATGTCGGGGCTCACCGAGATGGTCACGTCCCCGCCCTCCCCCACGAAACACGCAATGCCCCAGGCCCGCGTGCCGCGCACCACGATCAGCCGCCCCGCCGAGACGCCGGACGTGTCGAGCGCCATATCAGCGCCCAGGCCGTGGGTCATCGCCTTGACCGAGGCGACCGGATCGCCGGACTTGGGATCGATCACCGCGTCGGCACCGAGCTCACACGCGCGCGCCAGCCGCTCCGCGCTCGGGTCGACCGCAATCACCCGCGCACCCATCGCGGCCGCGAATTGCGTGGCCGAAAGGCCGACCGGCCCCTGGCCGACGATCACGATCGTGTCGCCACCGGCGAGCTTCATGCGTCGCAGCGCCTGGTAAGCCGTGCCGGTGCCGCACGAGATCGCGGCGCCGGTCGCGAAGGTGAGCTCATCCGGCAAGGCGACGAGCGTGTGCGCCGGCACCTTCATGTAGGGCGCATGCGCGCCGTGGCCGGTCACTCCATAGACGGTGCTGCCCTCGACGCACATCTGCGACCAGCCGCTTTGGCAGTGCGGGCAGACCCCGCAGCCCGAGTAGTGATGGACCATCACGCGCGCGCCGACGCGCGCGGTGCGCTCGGTGACCGCGGCGCCGAGCGCCGCCACGACGCCGCACGGCTCGTGCCCGGCGATGACCGGCCCGCTGAGCTTGCCGAGGCCGAGCGAGGAGGTCTCGCCGCTCGCGCGGTAGAACTTGAGATCGCTCCCGCACATGCCCGACGCCTTGATCTCGACGACGACGTCGTGCGGCCCTGGCGTTGGATCGGGGAATTCCGCGAGCTGCAGTTGGCGATTGCCGAGGAAAACGACGCCGCGCATCGATGTGTCTCCAGGAACCTGTCGCGCCTACAGTATACCGCCTTCGCGATATAGCGCGCGCCGCCGCTTGACCCTCATGGGGCCGGGATTTAGCGTTTGTCCAGGGAATGCCCGTGGAGAGACCGCCATGACGTCCTTCACCATCTCGCCCCTTACTGATCACACCGGCGCGGAAGTCGTCGGCCTCGATTTCACCAAGCCGATCGACGCGGACGCGCGCGGCACGCTCAACCGGGCGTTCGCCGAGCACCACGTGCTGGTGATGCGCGACCAGCATTTCGCTCCCGATCAGTTCAAGACCGCCGCGCAGGTCTTTGGCGAGCTGCTGCCGCACGACAAGAAGGAGCACCACGTCCCGGGGCATCCGGACGTGTACTACATCTCCAACGATGAGATCGTGAACGGCCGGCGCATCATCCCGGGCGAGACGTTCCACACCGACCACTCGAACCATCCGCGCCCGCCCAAGGCCACCATGCTGTTCGCAATCGAGCTGCCCTCGAGCGGCGGCGACACGCAATACGTCAACATGCACGACGCCTACGACGACCTGCCCGAGGCGACGCGCAAGAAGATCGACGGCCTCAAGGCGGTGCATGCGTATCTGAGCAAGTACAGCCCGCGCCCGCTCGGCGCGATCAGCGCGGACAGCATGCGCGAGGTGCCGCCGCCCGGCATTCATCCGCTGGTGCGCACGCATCCCGATAATGGCCGCAAGGCGCTCTTCCTCAACCCGGTGCGTATGGAGTCGATCATCGGCATGGAGGACAAAGACGCGCTCGCGCTGATCGAGGAGCTGATGCGGCACTCGACACAGAAGAAATACGAGTATCGCCACAAGTGGCGGAACGGCGACTGGGTGATCTGGGACAACCGCAGCGTCATGCACCAGGCGAACCCCGACTACGACATGCGCGAACGCCGTTACCTCTACCGCCTCATGCTCAAGGGCGAAGTTCCGATCCCGGCCGCATAGACGGCCGGCTGGCCGGTTGTTGCACCGCAGCGGTTCCCGGCGCCGCGCCACTACGCCACCTGGAAAATCCGGGACGCGCGTAGGATCATCCGATTTGAACGCCGCGCAGACGGCGCTCGAAGCAGCAAGGGGGGCGCTCTAACAAACGTACATCGAGGGAGGAATCGCAATGGTAGCGCTGACCGATGTCAACGTTGCACTTACGCCGGACCAGCATTCGCGTGAACTCCGTCGCGCCGTCATCGCCGCGACGGTCGGCACCACGATCGAGTGGTACGATTTTCTCCTATACACAACGATGGCCGGCCTCGTTTTCGGCAAGGTCTTCTTCTCGAACGAGGCTCCGCTGACCGCAACGCTCAATGCGTTCGGCGTCTTTTTCGTCGGCTTCATCGGCCGTCCGATCGGCGCCTTCATCTTCGGCCATTACGGCGATCGGATCGGTCGCAAGTCGACGCTGATCGTCACGCTGGTGCTGATGGGCATCTCGACCTTCCTGGTGGCGTTCCTGCCCGGCTATGCAGTGATTGGCGTGTGGGGCGCAGTGCTGCTGACCATCCTGCGCCTGCTGCAGGGCATCGGCGTGGGCGGCGAATGGGGCGGCTCGGTGCTCCTCGCGATGGAGTGGGCGCGGCACAACAACGAGCGCGGCTTCCTCACCTCATGGCCGCAATTCGGCGGGCCCGCCGGGCTCTTTCTGGCGAACCTCGCCGTGCTGATCTTCAGCCAGATGTCGGGCGACGCCTTCTACGCCTGGGGCTGGCGCATCCCGTTCGCGATCAGCATCGTGCTGGTCGGCGTCGGCCTGTGGATCCGGCTGCGCATTCTCGAGACACCGGTCTTTCGTGCCCTTGTTGCCGAGCAGAAGATCGAGCGGGCGCCGATCGTCGAGGTGTGGCGCAAGGAATGGCGCACGATCATCCTGTCGGCGCTGGCGCGCACGTCCGAGCAAGCCCCATTCTACATCTTCACGGGCTTCACCTTCGTCTACGCCACGAAGGTGCTGGGTCAGACGCGCGACTGGCTGCTGTTGGGTGTGCTGCTCGCCGTCTGCGTCTCGGCGTTCACCATCCCGTTCAGCGGCTACCTGTCCGACAAGATCGGCCGCAAGCGGATGTACATCATCGGCGCCGCCTGCATGGGCGTGTTCGGCTTCGTCTATTTCGGCATGCTCGACACCGGCAACTCGATGGTGATCCTGCTCGCCATGATCCTCGCGCTGATCCCGCACGACATGCAGTACGGCCCGCAGGCGGCGCTGATCGCGGAGAGCTTTACGCCGCGCCTGCGCTATAGCGGCTCCTCGCTCGGCTACCAGCTCGCCTCGATCACGGCCGGCGGCCCGGCCCCGCTCATCGCGACCTGGCTGTTTGCGCGCTACAACTCGGGCACGCCGATCGCGATCTACATCGCGATCACCGCGGTCATCTCGATCGTCGCGACCGCGTTCCTCAAGGACTACACCGGCCGCGACGTCTCGGTCGAATACGATCACCAAGAGGCGCCACAGCCCAGGGCCGCGCAGACCGCGGCCGCGCGCACGTAACGTCCCGGCAATCGCCGCCCTTGACGATCGGCGGCAGAAGGTGGGCAAAATCGCGCAACGCGGTTTTGCCCACCTTCGTTTTCAGGACATCGCGATGGCGAAAATCCGGGTCGGCCTGATCGGCAGCGGCTTCGTCGCCGAGCTGCATATGTACGCGTACAAGCGGGTGTACGGCGTCGACGCGCAGGTCGCCGCGGTGGTCTCGCGCGGCGATCACGTCGAGGGCTTCGCGAAGAAGCACGGCATCGGCGAGACCCATCGCGACTATCGCGCGCTGCTCGCGGATCGCACGATCGACGTGGTCGACATCTGCACACCGCCGGCGCTGCACGCCGAGATGATCGTCGCCGCTGTGCGGGCCGGCAAGCACGTCATCTGCGAGAAGCCGTTCGCCGGCTATTTCGGCCGGCCCGGCGACCCCGAGCCGATCGGCCGCCGCGTCGCGAAGTCGGTCATGTACGCGCGCCTCGTCGCCGAGATGGACGAGACGCGCGCCGCGATCGCGGCCGCCGGCAAGCTCTTCATGTACGCGGAAGACTGGGTCTACGCGCCCGCGCTCGCCAAGACGGTCGAGATCCTCAACGCCACCCGCGACAAGATCCTGTTCATGAAGGCGGAGGAGAGCCACTCGGGCTCGCACGCCGCGCATGCGGCGCACTGGGCGATGACGGGCGGCGGATCGCTCATCCGCATGGGCTGCCACCCGCTCGCGGCGGTGATCCATCTCAAGCGCGTCGAGGCGCGCGCGCGAGGCGAGACGATCCGCGTCGCCGAGGTGACCGCCGACGTCGGCAACGTCGCGGCGTGCCTCAAGCCCGAGGAGCGCAAGTACATCCTCGCCAAGCCCGCCGACGTCGAGGACTGGGGCACGCTCACGGTCACGTTCTCGGACGGCACCAAAGCCACGATCTTCTCCGGCGACATGATCATGGGCGGCGTGCGCAACCTGATCGAGACCTACACCAGCGGCGGCGGGCTGTTCGCCAACATCACGCCGAACAATTCGATGCTGACCTACATGACGGACGAGCAGAAGCTCGCGGGCGTCTACGTGACCGAGAAGGTCGATCGCAAGACCGGCTGGCAATTCGTCTGCCTCGAGGAGGAATGGACGCGCGGCTACCTGCAGGAAATCCAGGACTTCATGGAATGCGTCGCGACCGGCCGGGCGCCCGTCTCCGATCTCGACCTCGCGTACGAGACCGCGCGCGTGCAATACGCCGGCTACTGGTCGGCCGACGAGGGCCGGCGCATCAAGCTGTAGGCGCGACCGGCCGGCGGCCGCGCCGACCGGCGCACGGGGGCCGTCTACTCAGGTCCGACGTCCCGAGGAGGCATCCGCCTCCGGGAATACCGCCCGCCGTCCATTTGTTGCCTCACTGTCATGCTCCCTGCCGGCCCAATGTAGGGGAATCCATGCGCGCGGCATGGACGCACGAGGGGGAAACGTTGCATCGAACGCTCAGCTTGCTGGTGGCCTGCGGCCTTCTTGCCGCGGGTCAGGCTGCCACACCCGCCAAATCCGCCGAGAAGTCGCGC
>Ga0066903_100006866_pt1 | contig 10210 bp, 11 predicted proteins | sample PanSoiMetaGPlot1_FD_67491 | JGI IMG/M metagenome (GOLD analysis project Ga0066903, IMG submission 67491) | Tropical forest soil microbial communities from Panama analyzed to predict greenhouse gas emissions - Panama Soil - Plot 1 (version 2) | ecosystem: Environmental > Terrestrial > Soil >... | reverse complement strand
CGCACGTGAATTTCGGGATGACGTTTCAGCTCTTTGCCGATTGCCATCGCGCAAAGCACCGGCGCTTCCACATTGTTGCGAAACACGAGCGCGCCACCGTCACCGGTCGGTAAGCGCAAGAGTTTGCCTTCAGCTTGGGCCTGACGGAACTGCTCCGTTGCCCAGACGATCTCTTTCAATTTTTGCAGCTGCTCGCTCTGTTCACTAATGAGCAACTTGGAATAACCAACGATGTCGATGAAGAGGACGTGACCGATCTCGAATTTCAGTTCTGAGGAACCGTCGGCCGGCATCGGGCTCAGTGATTAGGCGGAAACCGACGAATTGACGAGCGGAATTTACAGGCGTGCGCTCGACGGGGTTCTGACTTCTAACCGCGTAAGATCTCCTCCGCGTCGGCAAGAGTTTGGCAGGTCGTGATCCGCACATCGCCGCGGTAATGAAAGATCGACATGATCGTCATGCCGATGTCGCGATGAGGGTCCGGAATCACGCGGACCACCATCGACGCGCCTTTTTCATTGCAGAGATCCATCGCTTTCTCGATGTGTGGAGCACATTTTACATCCATTGATTCGAGGCCGGTCATATCGACCAGCAAATGAAACTGTGTTTTCAGTTCGGCCAACCCGGAGCGGATTTGATTCAGACCTTCTTCGGTCTCCTTCGCCAGGACCGATCCGCTATAGCGAATGCTCAAACGGTTCCGCGATTGATCGACTTCGAATTTAATCACTGCCTCAGTCGGTTATATTTCTTCAAGAGCTCGCGCAATCGATCGTGCGGGAGCGCTTCAACACGATGATTATTGGCCCCGATCATGGTTTGATTGTTCACCAGCGCGTTCACCACTGCTTCTTCGGTTGCTTCAACCACACCGGTGAAGACCGGATCCAGCAGATCGTTCGGAATCGATTGCACGGTGTGTGTTACCTGATCGGGCGCCCACGAATTCTTGTTCGCAGTTGAAAAAGCGACGAACAAATCGCCCGAACCGTTGCCGGAAATGGTTCCCGTTCGCGCAAGACCAAGCGAAACGCGCCGCGCGAGCCGCTTCAGTTGATTCGATAGCAGCGGAGCGTCAGTCGCGACAACGGCAATACATGATCCGGTATCTTCGCCGTAAACCGTGCCGGGAATTTCTTTTCCGACTGGTACGCCTACAACCGTGAGCAACGCGCGCCGGCCGAAGTTTGCCTGCACAAAGACTCCCACGGTGAAAGTCTGCGCCGGTTTGTCTTTGCCAACTTTGATCTCGACCGTGCGCGATGCGGTGCCGTTGCCGCCTTTGAATTCATAACAAATCATTCCCGTCCCGCCGCCGACGCTCCCCTCCTCGATCGCGCCGCCGTGCGCGGAATCGAGCGCGTGGGCAACATCCTCGGGCTTCACGTGAAACCCGTTAGTGTCGTTGAGAAATCCGTCCCACGTCTCTGCGACCAGCGGCAAGCTCCACCAATATCCGGTCGGGTCCGCCGCGCCGTGTTTGATTCGCCATGCAATGACGGCGTCACGGGCAACACCCACGCTGTGCGTATTCGTGATCACCACCGGTCCCTCGAGAAATCCGCTTTCATCGATCCAATGCGTGCCAGTCATCTCGCCGTTGCCGTTCAGACTGAACACACCCGCATACACTGGATCATTCAACGAATCGTGACCGCGCGGAATGATCGCAGTCACACCGGTGCGGACTGGTCCGTTTCCAACGGAGAGTTTTCCCTCACCGCTGATCAAAGTTGTATAACCAACCTCCACCCCGGCGACATCGGTGATCGCGTTCAGCGGACCGGGCGTTCCTTCAAATGGAACGCCGAGATCGCGCGCGCGAACAATTTTTTGCGCGGCGGTCGATTTTGGCGGCAATGGCTGGGGTTGGCGCGCGTGAGCGTCGACACAGAGGAAGATTAAGAGGAAGAGGTACCCACCTACGCACAATGCTACGGTGCGGCAGTGAACGAAGAGTTTCTTCATTTCTTTGTCCATTTCTCTTCGGCGAAGGTTACCCATTCGCCTTTTTCAATCTGCCGGATCAGCGAGGTCCACGTTTTCGTCTGTGGATCGAATGTAAACTTGTTCGTCAGCTCGCCATTTCCAAACTTGAACTCAAGGGCGAGCAGTTTGTCATCGAGCTTGCCGCGACCGAGCTCGGAATCCTTTGCGCCGAAGACGTCGACCCAATGGCAAACGTAATTCTTCGCCGCGTCGTCGAAGCCGATGAAGACGAACGCTTCATATTCGGGCTTCGCGTCGGCTGCACCGTAGTGAAATTCGATGAACTGATGGTTCAGGACCCATTCGCAACGCACGCTCGTCTGCTTAATGCCGCGCTTTCCCATGTTCCTTTCGACTCGCCAGTCGCCGACGAAATTATCGAGAAAAGGATCCTGGAGGGATGGCGGCGGCTGGGCCTGCGTGCCAAAAAGCACGAGGAAGAGCAAGAGAAAGGACGTCGTTCTTTTCATTAATCGTATTTTTTTATTTTCGACCACGCTTGCCGCAGGTCGCCAGTGAAGCCGCGGCAAAGGAAAATATCGAAATGCTCGTCTCGTCGCGAGTACGGATGTTCGACACGGCCAACCGCTTCGACGCTTTGAAAATGTTCACGATCTCCAGTGCCGTCGCTGCCGAGAACGATCACGACGCTACCGTCGTAATCGCGTGGGCCCCAAAGCCAGTAGCTTTGATGATTACAAATCGACTTCGGCAAACCAAGTCGCGGTCCGAAGAAATCGATTGCGCCGGCTTCGCCGAAGTTGTTTGCAAAAATCGCAGTGCGCGAGCGTTCCTCGGGCGGAAGTGAATGATAAACGCGCGCGGTTTCCTGGGCCATTTCGCGCCAAGCAAATTCATCCGCGAAATATTGCGGAAGAGGCCCGGTGCGCTGGTTCTCCGCTTTCGGCGGCTCGAACCCGAGCTTCTTTTGATAAGCGAGATATTTTTCAGGCGAAAGAACCGGCGCGACCGTCGGCGCGAGAAGGACTATCGATCCAACAATGAGCAGGGCGTAGATTACGCGACTCCATTTCCATCCGGCGCTCGTGATTTTTTCGAAAGCGACCGCGCCGGCTGCAAAGAGCAACGGATAAATTGCGCTCAGATAATAATTTTTGCCGCGCAATCCGATCATCATCGCAAGAAGCACGAGATAAGTAATTCCGAAAACGCGAAAGCGCGCGCTATCGCGACCGACAAACAGCCAAATCAATCCGCCGAGCCAGAGCGGAAGCAAAACCGGATTCATGATCTCGGCTTGATCGACAACAAATCCCACCGGCCCGCGGACAATGTCGCGATGGGACTGGCGAACGTTGTGCATTAATTCGAGAAACGGCCAATCGTGATGCGCGAGCCAGATCAGGTTCGGCAGAAAAAGCAAAAACGCGAGTCCGGCGCCGACCCAGAATTCTTTCACCGCTAGAAATCGGCGTTCGCGCGTCAGCAAAAGCCCGATTCCGAGCGCAACGGCAAAAAACGCGATCGTGTATTTATCCTCCATCGTGATGCCGGCAAGCACGCCGAACCAAATCCAATAGCGCGGGTCATTCGCGTTGATTGCGCGGATGACGCACCAGATGGACGCGATCCAGAGCAACGGCTCGAACGCGTTCACCGTGAGCCAATGATGCATGATCAGATAAATTGGAACGGCGATGACGGCGAGCGCGGCCAAGACTTGCGCGAACGCGCCCCCGCCGAGCTCTCGCGTCACTTTTCCTGTCAGCCAAACCGTTGTCGCCCCGGCGAGGGCCGGAAAAAATCGAATGCCGATAAGCGAATCGCCAAAAAGATGGCGCGCAGTCCATGCGATGAGCGCTATCAACGGCGGATGATCAACATATCCCCAACCGAGGTGCTCGCCGCAGGCGAGGTAATACATTTCGTCCCGAAAAATTCCGTAACGGCTCGCGGTCAGGAGATGGAAAAGCAACTTTGCGCCGGCGAGATAAAGAACGATTGCCGGCCCGGAAAAGAACTTCGATGCAGGTCTTGCATTCACGAGAATTCGGATGCTTTTCTATTTCCGTCCGCGACGCAACGCATTTAGAGTCATTTTTGTGAGTTACGAGGTCTTCGCCAGAAAATATCGCCCCCAGACCTTCGATGACCTTGTCGGACAGGCGCACGTTTCGCGCACGCTCAAAAATGCAGTCGCACAAAACCGGCTTGCGCACGCGTATCTCTTCGTTGGCCCGCGCGGGATTGGGAAGACTTCTACCGCGCGAATCTTGGCGAAAGCACTTAACTGCGTAAAAGGCCCGACGGTCAATCCCGACAATACCTGCGACAATTGCAAGGAAATCGCGGCCGGAAATTCGCTCGATGTTCTCGAGATCGACGGCGCGAGTAACAATGGTGTGGAGCAGGTGCGCGAGCTGCGCGAGAACGTGCGCTACGCGCCATCGAAGTCCCGCTACAAGATCTACATCATCGACGAAGTGCACATGCTGTCCGCGGCGGCTTTCAATGCGTTACTTAAAACGCTGGAGGAGCCGCCGCCCCATGTAAAATTCATCTTCGCCACGACGGAACCGCAGAAAATTTTGCCAACAATCGTGAGTCGGTGCCAGCGATTCGATCTCCATCGCATTCCGGCGAAACTGATCGCCGACCACCTGCAGTTCATCGCCAAAAAGGAAAAAATCACGCTGGAATCCTCAGCGGCGCATTCGATTGCGCGCGGCGCCGAAGGGGGACTGCGCGATGCGGAGTCCATGCTGGATCAGCTGGTTGCGTTTTGTGGCGAAAAGATTTCCGAGAGCGACGTATTGAATGTCTTCGGATTCACCAGCGAGCAAACCGTGGTCGATGTAACCGGAAAAATTCTGCGCAGCGAGACCGCGGCTGCGCTCGATGTCCTTTATCAACAATCCGAAGCGGGCAAGGACATGATGCGGCTGATGTCGGACTTGATTTCATATTTGCGCGACCTGCTCGTCTTCAAAGCCAAGCCGGATGCGGTCGCGGATGATGTCGATCCTGAACTGCAAAAAGCGCTCGCGACCCAGGCGGGGTTGATTGAAAACGATCGGCTGCTCGACCTGATCGACCAGTTCGCGCAAGCGGAAGGGCGAATGAAGTGGGCCCCGAACAAGAAATTGCATTTCGAAGTGGCGATCATCAAAGCGATCCAAAGCTTGAACCAGGCGACGCTGGACGAAGTGATCGAAAAGTTAGGTGAGCTGCGCGACGGGAAAGGTTCCCCGGCGGAAAAAAAAACGTTAAGCGCTGAGAGTCCGACTTCTTTTGTGGTGGCAGGCAATGCCAGCCCGGCTCAGACCTCGCCTGCTTCAAAGCAAACTGCCGCCAAGACGGCGACAGCTACAACGCTCCGTGTTGCTGAAACCGCGAACGGCGGTACCGATCCGGAAAAAATCTGGGAAGGCGTTTACACGAAAATCCCGGCCACAAAAGCGTTCGTGCGAAACTCGGCATTGATTGCACACGTCCTGCCCGTCGAAGGACGCAATTTCGTGCTCGGATTTCCCGCGGACCAAAAATCTCAGATGGAAATTTTGGGGACGACGACGAACCGCAGGCTGATTGAAACTCTCTTGCGGGAGGTGAGCGGCAAAGACTGGACTCTGAAGCTGATCGCGCGCGAAGACCTTGCCACGAAAGGAACAGCTTCCGGCGCGAACCCCTCTGACGAGTACACGGACGATCCTTTGATTCGCGAGGCGTTGGAGATTTTTAAAGGGGAACTGCGACGATGAATCTGAACAAATTGATGAAGCAAGCGCAGCAAATGCAGGCGCAAATGGCCAAAGCGCAGGAGGAGCTGCAGGAAAAGACGGTCGAAGTGACCGCGGCGGGCGGAAAAATAACCGTCACCGCGAACGGCGCCGGCGAAGTTCTTTCCATCAAGATCGACAAACAGATTGTTGATCCCAACGATGTCGAATTTTTAGAAGAGGCGGTCTTAAGCGGTGTGCGACAGGCAATCGATGAGGGCAAAACGCTTGCCCAATCCGAGATGAAGAAGATTACGGGCGGTCTGGGAATGCCGGGATTATAGGTTCCGGAACTCTACGATTTCTGGACGGCAATAGTGACGCCGCGACAAACCAGACCGCGCCGGCGACAAAGAGCAAATAGGCGAGGTCGCGAAGGGCAACGATTGCAACGGGCCAGTGGGCATGGCTGCTAAAATCCCACGGACCGAGCAGCCACGGATTGCCGCACAAAAAGGCATACAAGAAATAAACGTAGGCGCTGACCAGGACGATGGCCGGAACAAAAAACCAGCGCGGAAGGAAGAACCAGAATGGCAGCGACCAGGCGAAATATTGGAATGAAAAGCCGTCGCTGAGCGCGAGAACGACAACGTAGATCATCGCAATGGTCGCGCAGAGATCGGAAACACTACGACGATTTCGCCGCAGCCACGTGAGCAAAAGCGCGAGCGCGAGCGCGATCAGCCAGCTACTTTCCAGGAAAAACAGAATTGGTGCACGCAAGGCCGTCGGCCATGACGGTGGCGCGGCGATGATTGAGAAGAACAAGACACGCGGTCCCCAGGCCACGACGCCTGCAGTGGTGTGTAAAATCTGGGCACGATAGCCGAAAACGTGATTCCAAATAATGGCGGGATCCTGAATCAGAGCAGGAATGTAAGTGGAGAGGCCGACGCAAGCGGCGACAAGGAGGAATTGAAAGCGAGCCCGCCAATTTGGAATCCACAAGAGAAACGCTGGGATCGCCACGACCGTGGGAAGTTTGACCCAAAAACTGACACCGAGTGCGACCGCAGCGATCAACGGTTGGTTTCTCGAGAGCAACCAAACGCAGAGCATCAAAAAAAACGCGATCGCGGAGTCGGTATTGCCGTGGTAAGCCGAAAAAATAATCGAGAGCGGATTCAACCAATAGGCCGCGGCCGCGACAAAGCGCCATCGGCATTCGCGCAAGACAAGTAGCAGCAGGAAGGTGGTCGCCAAGTCGAGGAGCGCGAACGGCGCGCGCGACCAGACACGAAATGGGACGCCGGTGGCCTCGGCGGCCCGCATAAAGAGCGCTTCGACTTCACTGATCAACGGCGGATGATTGGCCGACGCGTTCACGTGGTAGTAGCCGATCAATCCATGTCGCAGCACGTCGTGCGCATGGCTTTCCCAGAGCGCGACGTCGGTCGTGCCACTGGTGAAGCAAACCAGATAAACACGCAGCATCGCGCCGAGAGTGATCAGCAGCCAAAACCAGATCCCCGGACGCGAATACCAGCTCTCTTTTGTCATTCCGAGCAGAGTCGAGAAATCTCTAGATGTTTCTGAATACGCCGTCACGCACGGAAATAGGACGTTTCCGCCGGTCAGAGACCGCCGCTACAGCTTCTTCACCTGCCGTTTGTGCTTTTCGTAAACACAAACCTCGGTGATTCCAAAATTCGCAATCTTTTCGGCAAGGCGATCGTAATTCTCGGCGAGCTGCGCGTGCGAATGCGCGTCCGAGGCGGTGGTGAACGGAATTCCCTTCTCTACCGCAAGCTTGATGATTGCATCGCTGGGATAAAGTTCGTCGACTGGTTTGCGCCAGCCGGCGGTCGAAAGTTCAATCGCGAGATTTCGCGCGCGGATGAAATCGAGCGTTTCGTTCACAATCGACTGAACGTCGCCACACGGTCGATGCCCGTGGATTTTGATCAGGTCGAGGTGCGACAAACAATCGACCAGCCCCGTGGCCGCGATCTCACGGACGCGGCGAAAATAATCTTCGTAGATTTCGTCCACGCTGCGTCCGACGAATTGACCGGCGCCGTCGGGCACGGTGTCGAACATTTCCGCCGGATCATCCAGGTAATGAATGGAGCCGAGCACGAAATCGAGCTTGTCCCGATTTTTCTCGACCCATTTTCGACCGGCGGCCGATGTTTGCGGATCGTTGTCGAGCTCGATGCCGGCGCGAATTTTCACGTCCGAATTCGCGGATCGGAGTTTGTCGAGCTCATCGAAATCGACTCCGGCGTGAAAACGATCGTGATCGGTAAAGGCGATGTCGTTCAGCCCACGCGACCGCGCGCTGTCGATCCAGGGTTGCAGGAGCTTTTGCGAATACGGCTGGACGCGATGCCCCTGCGGATGCGTGTGATAATCGGAGAAGAGTTTCATTGGTGGATCGGCCGCTCCGTCGGGCGATGCTAAAACAAATGCGGCTCTGCCGCCATTTTTAACATCGAGCAAGGGACTGCTCGATCCACCTACGGTTCCGTCATGAACTTCTGCCGGACCTTGAGATCAGGGTATTTCGGAAAGAACACTTCGGCGGTGAACACTTTGCCCGGAGTCAGCTCACGCGTTGCGATGTTCTCCTTGTATTCGAGGTGCTCGCCCGGATTGATCAAGACCGTAGCCGGTTTTTCTTTGATCGCATGATTGTCAGACCACTTGGTCAAGACGGCGTCGGCTGCATTCAATAACCGGATTTCAAACCGCTGGTCGGTCGGAAAATCGAGCTGGATCATGCGCGAACCCTCGTTGGACACGGTCACTTTCACTTCCATTTGCCGCGTCTCGGAGAGTCGGAGGGGCTGCGGCGAAACCTGAAGATTGAGGACGAGCCCGCGTAGTCGCTTATCGTTGTATTTCGGCATCACGTCAGAGGATGAAAACGGATGCAGCATGCGTCCGAGAAAACCGCGCCTTTGCATGGTGGTCGTAGTCATCGGGGTCGGGCTCTGTGTCGTATTTGGCGCGGGGGATGGCGACTTCTCGTCCGTAGCGAGCGGAGTGGGCTCCTGCGCCAGAGCGCTGGACGCGACCAGGACAGAGAAAATGATAGCGGGACGAATCATCGGCAGGTTAAAACACGAAAGTGAGCGATATCAATCGAGCATGAAATCCATTTTCGCGAGTCTGATTGTGGCATTTTTAGCCGTTTCTGCCACCGCGAAAATGCCCCGCCTCTCCGAGCGCGACGTGGTGGCGTTCTATCCCCAGGATACCGGAAGTGGGAACTTTGGCGCCCTCTTACTAGAGAAGAAATAATCATGCGATGCTTTGTTTTGAGTATGGCCGCAGTTTTGTTTCGGGCCGCAGCACTTGCCCAAACCGAATCGGCTGCTCCGAATCTCGTTCTGCCGACCGATAACGACGCTCTCTTCAGTGGAGGTGGGCCCGATTTTTACCAATACATCGAGCGCGATTACCACGGCGAAAAGACGACGCCCTGGGAAGGCGGCCAATACGGTTTCGTTCGGGATCCGGTCGAAACGTCATCCGGAATCGTCTACATGCGTTTTCATGAAGGAATCGATATCCGTCCCGTGCATCGGGACGATCAAGGCGAGCCGCTCGATGAAATCCGCGCCATTGCTAACGGGAAGATTGTCTACACGAGCCTGCCTGCGGGGCATTCAAACTACGGGAAGTACGTTGTCATCGAGCACAATTGGGGTGGTTCCCCTTACTACAGCTTGTACGGCCACTTGAGCAAGATCGACGCGCACGTCGGTGACGTTGTCCATGCCGGCCAACACATTGCCGTGATGGGCTACACCGGGACGGGAATCAATCGCGAACGAGCACACGTGCATTTGGAATTGAACCTGATGCTCAACCCAAACTTTCAGGAATGGTATGGCGCCTTCGTCGATAAAGGCGATCCGAACTACCATGGCATTTACAACGGGCTCAACCTCACGGGTCTTAACATTGCGCGACTCTATCTGGCGCTGCGTGAACAACCGTCGCTAACAATTCCGCAATTTCTCAGTCAGGAAGAAACCGTTTACAAAGTGACGGTGCCGAGATCGCGCCATTTCGCGTTGCGTGCGGCGTACCCGTGGATGTTGAACGGCAACACGGAAACGGATCCGCGCTCCTGGACTGTGAGTTTCACCCGCAGTGGTTTGCCGCTGAAGATCGAACCAAGCGATCGAAAGGTAAAAGAGCCGGAACTCGTTTACGTGAAACCCAGCCTGGGTAATGCCGCCTATCTGATCGACGGACTTGCGGCCGGCCCGGCGACGCACGCGCGTCTCACGGAGCACGGCAGACAAATGCTGCGTTTGTTGACTTATCCCGACTAGGACATGGAGGGTGCCGCGCTGTCTGCGAATCAATGGGACACGACGGAGCGTGTCCCTCCAATTTTAACAGGACGTCGGTTGTTTCTGCGCAAGTGCGACCGCGTGAGGAATTGCGCCGACGATAAATCCAAGACATTCAACCGCGCCGCTCGGTTTGCCAGGTAGTGCGATCACGACGGAATC
>Ga0066903_100006865_pt1 | contig 10211 bp, 7 predicted proteins | sample PanSoiMetaGPlot1_FD_67491 | JGI IMG/M metagenome (GOLD analysis project Ga0066903, IMG submission 67491) | Tropical forest soil microbial communities from Panama analyzed to predict greenhouse gas emissions - Panama Soil - Plot 1 (version 2) | ecosystem: Environmental > Terrestrial > Soil >... | reverse complement strand
ATCATGTAATTGTGGTAATAGACCGGGGCCACGATGATATGGATCTTGCTGCCGTAGTCCGGAGCATTGCGGTCCTTGGGTCGTTTGAGCATCTGGTAACGTTCGACCATGTCCCACCAGAGCTTGTTCAAATCCTGATCGGGATTTTCGTACATGCTCTTCTCGAAGCGGAGCATAACTTGACACCAGCGCGAGAAAATCAGAAGCTGGGCGCGCGACATCTTCGTAGCGGTCTCGTCAAAGGCGGCCGGGTCGTCCACCTTCACGCCCATCTTTTCCAGCCAGCTGCGGCGCTTGGACAGCTTCTCGAACATCATGGCCACGCCCTCGGTGGTCAAGATGTGCGATTCCATGCGCAGCACATAGGGCAGCTTGGCAGGGATGTTGATGCTGGAATACACCGAATGGCCGAACTCGTGCAACATCGTGGACATCCAGTATTCGTTGGGAACGATATTGGCAAGGACGCGGACATCGGTGCCGTCGCGAGTGATGTCGGTGCAGAAGGCGTGCGGATTCTTGCCTTTCTTCGGGGCGAAGTCGTTATTGGACCGATCGATCACCAGGTCGATGGGCAGGCCGATGCTCTTGTAGAATTCCCGGCACAGCTTGACGATATCCACCTCCGAATAAATCTTGTCAAGATCCGCCTTGAACACGCCGGGAGTTTCCTGGAAAAACGGATCGTGATAATGCCAGGGCATCAGCTCGTCTACCTTGATGTTGCAGTTTTTGGCCAGAACGATATCGATCTCGGCCTTGGCCTTCTTGAACGGCTCACGCGTCAGCTCGTCGAGCTTGTCGAAGAGGGCGATGAGATCGGTGCCGTTTTGCTCGTTGAGATAAAGCTGCAAATCGTGGTAGTTCTTGAAACCGAGCTTGACGGCCGCCTGATTGCGGAGCTTGACCAGCTCGAGCAGCTCCTTTTCGACAACCTTGCCGACCGCCTTGCTGGCTTCCCAGACGGCCCGGCGCTTGTCGGAAAGGCCGGAAGTTTTCAAGACCTTGCGGACCTCGGCATCAGTCATTTCTTTGTCTTCGACCTTGGCCCGATACGTGCTGAATTTTTTCTCCACGGCGTTGGAGAGCGCCGTCATCTGCCTGAGAAGCTCCGGATCGAGCTGCTTCTCGAGATAGGCTAGGTAGATGATGTCGATGGCCCGCTTCACCACCGGATCGTCGATGTTCTTGCTTTCCTTGAGGGCCTTGACGGTTTTGAAGGCGTCCTTGTCGGACAGCACGGCATCGATCTTGTTCTGGGCCTCCTCTTTGCGTTTGAAATCCTCGTCCTTGCCGGTGATGTTGGCGTCCCACCAGGCCTTGTTGGCGGTGGTTTCCAGCGGACGCATTTTGGCCGTGTAATCGTCGATGAACTTCCGGGCCTTGCCGGTGCCTTCCGCATCGGCGCCGCTGCCGGACCACGTCATCGACAGCACCATGCCAATGACCGCGATAAGAACTGCAAGAACTCGCAAGGACAGCATCGTTTTCTCCCTTCGTTCCGTTTGTGGATTCGCGTTTGTCAACTATTGTATTATCGCCCCGGTTCCTTGTTGTCTCTCCCGGTTCGATCCCCACAGAAGCATGAGAACCGCACCAGCAATGGTTCCGATCAGGCCGGTTGCAACCCAGGACCAGGGGAGCGATTCCAATTCCAGTTCGCCTGGGCCGACCAGCACCAGCATGGCGTTATGCGTGCCATGCAGGATCATGCACGGAAACACGCTGCCGCTGCGCCATGCCACCCATCCCAGGATCAGACCCAGAATCGTGCTGGACAAAAACCGGTACATGGCCAATGGGCCGGGCATGACGATGAAGTGGAAGAATCCGAACAGGAGAGCCGAAACGATAATGGTTGTTGCCGGCCCGCTTTTGGCGCGGAGAGCGCTGAACAAGTAACCGCGGAAGAACAATTCTTCCGCAAAAGCTTGAATCACCAATGCAACGGCAATCGCCACAGGAAAGTCTTGGCGGGCATCCCGAAAAGGTTTCAGGCTTTGTTCCAGGGTATCCCGGTCGAGGAGATTCAAATCGGGACGAAAGTGGGCCAGAAGCTGGACGACCACCGGCCACAAAGAAAATCCCAGAATCAAGCCGCCTGCCAGGGCGCCCCACGAGGCGGAATGAAGTTGCATTCCGGTTCGAAGACGAACGCGTCCCCAATATGCGGACAGTTGGGGAAAACCGGCGTACAAGAGAACGCTGGCCACGGCCATGATGCTCAGGAGCAAAAGGGTTGATCCACCCCCCATCTGGGCGAGCAATTGAGCGAGCATGCCCCGGCCGACAAACCAGGCAGGAAAAATCAATGCCAGGCACAAAAGGGCGCTGGAAACGGCAGGAACGGCCCGTTCTTCCTGGGGCCGGCGGAACAGGTCCGACCAGGTGCTCTGCTCGTTGTAGAGCACTCCCTCTGCCCCAAAGATGCGTGCGGCCGTGGCAATGGCTGCCAGAGCGTACAGCAGCGTCGAGGTGATCACCACCAATGCAATGGGCAATTTCGCGACTCCATCGAACAGGTCGCGTGACAAAAGCACGATGTTCACCAGCGGCACCACGGAGAGCGGGCCTTCCAGCGTCAGCCCCGGCACCATGCCCATCACTCCCGGCGCCAACGACAGCAGCATCAAGGGAATGAGATACGCCTGCGCCTCCTTGAAACTGCGGGCGAAACTGGTGATGGCCAGCAGCACGGCCGAGAAGAAAGCCGCGAACAGAAGCAGCAATCCCAGAAGCTGCATGATCACGGAAACAGACAGTTCGCCCTGGGAAAACAGGAACGCTCCGAGGCCGCAGACCAGCATCGTCACCAACATGGTAATCAAATTGACGAGAGCCGTGAGCACGGCCACCGTGAGGACGGAAACATATTTGGCGAATAGCAGGCCGAGTCGCGGCACCGGGGCGGCCACCAGAATCTCCAGGGTGCCGCGCTCACGCTCCCCCGCCGTCAAATCGATGGCCGGATAGACGGCACCGGTGATGGTCATCAGAATGAGGATGAGCGGAACGAGAGCGGCCAGGGAAATTCCTTTGCCGGCCGGGGGCGGGAGGGAGGAACGTTGCACAAACGCATATTGGACGGAGGGTCGCTTGGAGATTTTCAGCAGATTGCGGAGATTCGCCGCCGCCAGGCGCCGTTCAACGAAATCCAGTAGAGTCCGTCCGGCAGCCGAATCGCTCTTGTAGAACGCCTCGAAGATGACTTCTTCGTCCTGCCCTTTCGGAATCGGCGGCTTTCGCTGCCGGATGCCAAGATCAATGGTGCCGTCGCGGACTTGCTGCTCCAGGTCGTTCGGGAAAAAATCTTTCGAAACGTGGATGTTGGAAATGGACGGTTTCGCCTGGGGATCTTGCTCCATCAGTAGTTCGTCACCGATCCGAAGCTGTTCAATAAAGCGATTTTCCTCCCCCGGAGAAGCGAAACCGATGGCATACCTGGGGGTTTTGGGCATGTTCAGGCTGCTGAAATATTGTTGAAAGGCCACGGCCAGGAGCGGATACACGAGGATCGGCATCAGCACCAGGGTGATGATGGTGCGGCGGTCGCGCAGGATCTCGGCCAGCTCCTTGCGGACTAGCCGCCCCAACCGGCCCAGTCGATTTCCTAACCCTTGTTCCATGCCTGGTTGTCTTTCTCGCGTGCGATCCGTAGGGTGCGTTCCCTTTTCGGGCTGTTCTGCAATTATTTCTAGAGCGACATTGTAGTCCGAAAAGGGAACGCACCCTACACCTGTAGAGCCGGTCCGACTTGCGACAGTTTCAGAAACATTTCCACCAGTGATGTGCAACCGGTTTGAGCCCGCAGCTCGCTCAGAGTGCCTTCGCACACCAGCTGACCTTTATGCATCAGACCAAAACGGCTGCACAGACGCTCGGCTTCTTCCAGCCGATGCGTGGTGAAGATCACCGCCTTGCCTTCCTCGCGCAGGTGGGCGATATATTCGGTTACTACCTGACTGCCGATCACATCCAGTCCGGAAGTCGGCTCATCCAGTAGCATCACGGGAGGCTGATGAATAAGGGCGCGGGCCAGGTGGACCCGCTGTCTTTGCCCGGTGCTGAGCGTGGCACAACGCTGCTGAAGGAATTCCCCCAATCCCAGTAGCTGGCATAGACGAGACAATTCGCGCTCCGCGTCCCTTGGCAACACGCCGTAAAGGTCGGCAAAAAACAGGAGCATCTCCCGGACGGTCAGGGCCTGATAAAGGCCTGCCGAGGCGTCCACGAGGCCGACGCGGCGCTTGACCTCGTCGGGACAAGTGCTGGAACCGAAGCCGGCAATGGCGGCCTGGCCGCTGGAAGGGGTAAGCAGGCCCAGGATCATGCGCAGGGTGGTGGTCTTGCCGGCCCCGTTGGGCCCGAGCAATCCATACACCTCGCCGGCGGCGACGGTGAAGGAGAGGTCATCGACGGCCACGAGGAATCTGCCACCCGGAAGCGGAAACCGTTTCGTGAGCCGATGCACCTGGATCATCTGCCGGCTTACCTGGCTGCGAGCGAATTGGGGGACCCGTCCTTGTGGATGATCCTACAAGGGCAGCCGGAGGTGTGCAACTATCGGGAGAGAGAAATCAGGGGTCAGAAGTCAGAAGTCAGAGGTCAGAAGTCAGAGGTTTCATGCCAACATTTTGGAAAAAAACGAGCCCAGAGCGCGAGCGACGGGTGATCCCGTGGCCCACGCTCCGGGCCGGCTTTTTTCTGACTTCTGACTTCTGACCTCTGACCGTCACCGGGCGAAATCCGCATCGGTCAAACCAACATTGGTCCGCAAATCGATAAAGGAGAAGACTTCCAGGAGGTCGCCTCCTTCGGCGCCGCCCTGGGTAGGCCAATCGTAGTTCTCGGTCCGGATCGGCAGCTTGGTTTCCTTGTCGAGGTACAGAACGCTGCGGTAGCTGTAGTAACGCTCATTGCGCTCGGTGCGCACCGATTCGATGCGGTAGCAGGGGCGATTGTTGTAGGTGTAATCGGCGATGCGCACCTGGGTCTTGTTCAGATTGCGCTCCATCTCCATGTTCTTGATGGTCATCTCGATGAGGTTGCCGATGCCGGCCTCGTAAATGTTGTGGCGGCTGTGCTGCAAAACACGCGGATCGAGAGGATCGATCCAGGGCGAGATCACCTTCTTGAAGCCCTTGGCAAAATTGACGTGCATCTTGTTGCCGTTGCGGCCGTAGATGAACGACACCTCCTGCCCGACCAGCTCGCGCGGCGACAGCCAGCGCATGTTGACGCTGAAAGGATTGACGCGGAACTTGCAGAGAATGATGTTTTGTTCCTGCAACCTGCCCTGGACCCGCTCCTGCTTCACCAGCGTGCACGAGTAGTCCTGCACATTGGCGTATGCCTTGCGGGCTTCGTAGGCCAGTTGCAAGGGCTGATCGAGGGGATTGGCCTGGGGCGCGGCGGGCGGAGCAGCCTGCTGGGCGGTCGCCGGCTGGTCGTTCCGCAGCAACGGCGTGGTCGGCACGATCAAGGCAGCCAGGCTCGAAACCACCAACGGAAACCAGCGCGACTTCGGACTGCGTTTGCGACGAGCGCGAGACATGTGAGTTTACCTCCATGAAGTTCTTGACCAGAACCGCGGGACCAGGGCGCGTGCGGAAAGTTGCACAATGGGTCGGCCACCGCGCACTGGAACCCGCTTCGTGCTTCGCAACTCCCATACCAACAAAGTCTTTTTCGCTCGCTTCATCCCCAAGACATGAAAGTCAAACGAGTTGTTGTTCGAGAATTCTGCTCACGATCATTGGGCAGATGCCGGCTGTGTATAATTTACACGAGAAAGTTGCAGGTTCCTGAAGGAGGCTTCATGCCCCATTCTCTCCAGATTCACACTATCGTGTCCGCGCCGTTCGAGGAAAATACCTACGTGGTGTGGCTGAATGGCCGGCACCATGCTCTGGTGATCGATCCGGGACTGGAGCCGGACTTCATCCTGAGTTTCTTGCAACAAGAGGGCCTGGAAGTTGCCGTCATTCTCAACACCCATGGTCATGCCGACCACATCGGCGGCAACGCGGCCATGAAGCAGACGTTTCCGCAGGCGCCGCTGATCATCGGTTGCGATGAAGAGAGGCTGTTGTCTGATGCCAATGCCAACCTCAGCGCACCGTTCGGCTTCCCGATTGTGAGTCCGCCGGCCGACAGGTTGGTGCGCGAAGGCGATGTGGTTGAAGCGGCCGGCATCACTCTGGAAGTGCTGGATATCCCCGGGCACTCTCCGGGCCATATCGTCTACCTGGTCCGAGGAGAACCATGCCTGGTCTTTGGCGGCGACGTACTGTTTCGCGAAGGCGTGGGCCGATTTGATTTTCCCGGCAGCAACGGCAAGCTGCTCTTTCAGGGAATTCGCGACAAGTTGTTCACCCTGCCGCCGGATACGGTGGTTTATCCCGGCCATGGACCGGTAACCACGGTCGGACATGAGAAACAAGCAAATCCGTTCGTGTCCGGCGATTAGCCGCTCATGCTTCCGGCTTGCCTCGACCCGTCAGTACCGCTTCCAGATTCTCCTTCTCCGCATTCTTCCATGCTTCTTCCGTGCCGATCGGCAGCCAGAATTGTGCTTCCACCACCTGCACCGGCTGACGAGCGGCGAGGTTCGTGACGTAATCCGTGATCTCGTATTCTCCGCGCGGCGATAGCTTGAGTTCGATCTCGAAGACAGAGCGCGGGAAGGCGTAGGCGCCGGTGTTGGCCAGGCGACGGCCTTCCAGGGGAGGCTTTTCCACCAGCTTTTCCAGGGTTCCGTCCGGCTTCTGAAATACGATGCCGAATTTGCGAGGCTCATCAACAACGTGAACCAGCACTCCGGCCGAGCACCTCGCCAGGGCAGCCAGATCGCGGGCCCCAAAGAGATCATCGCCGTTGACAACCAGAAAATGGTCGGAGCGGAGGTGTTCCCGGCAGCGCAAGAGGGCGTCTCCGGTGCCCTGCGGCTTGTCCTGGAACACGGTCAGCCAATCGCGCACATGTTTTTGTGTTTTCAAATACTCTTCAACCTGCTCCTTCAGGTAATGCACCACCACCAGGACGCGCTCGACCGAGGCCGGCAATGCACCCAGACCCCAGTCGAGTATCGGCCTGCCCCGGACCGGCAACAGCGGCTTGGGCGTGTGCAGCGTGTGGGGCCGCAAGCGCGTCCCCAGCCCGGCAGCCAAAATGACAGCATCCATCCCTGACTCCTGATTCCTCACTCCGATTCCGAATTTATCAAGTTTTCCACCTTTGGCGGAAATTTGTCAAGGTCCCATGCTTCCGGGGACGATGATAATAGCGGTTATTCCAGGAGATATCCAAGCCCGCACCGGCGTCCTGTTTTTCCTGCCTTAACATTTGGGGAATCGGCGGGGCCTTTTGTCAGGATGCGGCGGGCATTTTATCGGGAAAGGATCGATCATGCGTCGGTTGCTTTTACCACTGGCGGCCGTGTGCCTTTTCTGTGCGACGTTGATGGGTTGCGGACGGACCCACGGCATTTGCGATTGCTACGTGGAAGACCCCTGCTTCCAGCGCGCCCCCTGGGCCATGCCCCCGGCGGAGATCATCAAAGAAATTCCGAAGACGGATGCCAGGTAACTTTGACGGCAGATTGTGGTAGCAGGGTGCGTTCCCGTTTCGGGGCCGGATTCTTGTTGTTTGGAACAAATCGACAAGTGGCCCGAAAAGGGAACGCGCCCTACGTTTTTCATCAGCTCTGTCCTTTTTTCTTCCGCGCTTTGGCAGGCCGATGGTTGTGCACCGCCAGGACCGGAGGCGGTTCGGGCGGCAGTTCGTTGAGCCGTCGCTGGGCATTCTGCACGGCAACTTCCAGAAAGCGCTCCTGGCTCCGTACCACAGGGTGTCCCGATTCGGGCTGTACTCGCCGATAGCTGCCGTCCGGCAATAATTCCCTGGCCTTGCAATTGTCGGCCATGGAAATTGCCAGCACCTCCTGGATCAATCGCTGTTTCAACTCGGGCGCTTCCACCGCAAACACCACTTCCACGCGCCGGCTCAGGTTGCGATCCATCCAGTCCGCCGAACCGATGTACACCTGCGGATCGTTGTTGTTGTGGAAGTAGAACACCCGGCTATGCTCGAGGAAGCGATCGACGATGGAGACGACGCGAATCGTCTCGCTGATGCCCGGCAGTTTCGGCCTGAGGGCGCAGATCCCGCGGCAAATGATATCGATTTTGACTCCCGCCTGGCTGGCCTGATAGAGAGCCTGAACGATCACGGGCTCCAGAAGGCCGTTGATCTTGGCGATGATCCGGCCTCCCTTGCCCGCCCGCTGATTGGCGGTTTCCTGCTGGATCTTTTCCACCATGAAAGCCTGAAGCCTGCTCGGGGCAACTACCAGCTTGCGAAACTGTGGCAGTTCGCAGTAGCCGGTCAGGTAATTGAACAGAGCCGAGGCATCGTCGCAGAAATCGGGATTGCAGGTGAAGTAGCCCAGATCGGTGTAGATGCGCGCAGTCTGCGGATTGTAATTGCCGGTGGCCATGTGCACATACCGGCGAATGCCGTCGTCCTCGCGGCGAACCACCAGGGCGACCTTGCAGTGTGTCTTCAGACCCACGAAGCCAAAAACGACATGCACGCCGGATTTTTCCAGCTCCCGCGCCCACAGAATATTGCGTTCCTCGTCGAGGCGGGCCTTGAGCTCGATGACGGCGGTCACCTGCTTGCCGTTGTCCGCGGCCCGCTGCAAGGCACGGACGATCGGCGAATCGCTGCTGGTCCGATAGAGCGTCTGCTTGATGGCCAGCACGCGATCGTCCACCGCGGCGGCTTCGATAAAATCCGTCACCGGGTTGAACGATTCATACGGATGATGGACGAGGATGTCCTTGTTGCGGATGGCCGACCACAAGCTGGAGGCGCCCTGAAAATCCGGCACCGGCTGTGGCACGAATTGCGGGTCGCGCAGGTGCGGATAACCCGGCAGGCCGTGAATCTGGAACAGACCGGTCAGGTCCAAAAGGCCGGGGGCGGCATAGACATCGCCCGGTTCCAGGTCGAGGGCCTGCATCAGGAATTGGCTCACCTCGGGTGGAGCGTCGGCTTCAATCTCCAGGCGCACCGCGAAGGCCCGCCGCCGTTTGCGCATTTCCTCTTCAATGGCTTTCAGCAGATCTTCCACTTCGTCGTCGTCGATTTCGTATTCGCTGTTGCGCGTCACGCGAAAAACGGTGGCCTGCTCCAGTTCCATGCCGGGAAATAGTTCCGGCAAATGCAGGCGAATAACCGTCTCCAGCGGCGTGAACACATGGCCGCGGTCGGAGGGCAGGGCCACAAAACGCGGCAGCACCGCCGGCACCTGCACCACGGCAAACAGTTTTTCATGCGTCCGCGGCCGCACCAGCAGCACCGCCAGGTTCAACGACTTGTTCAAGAGGTGCGGGAAAGGATGGCCCGGATCGATGGCCAGCGGCGTCAACACCGGAAAAATCTCGCGGCGGAAAATCTCCCGCAAGTACTTGCGGTTCTCCTCGGTCAATTCCTTGGCCGCTCGCAGGACAATGTTCTCTTTCTCCAGAGCCGGCATGACTTCCGTCAAACAGCGGTAGGCGTCGGCGGAGAGTTGCCGCACGATCTGGCTGATGCGATCCAGTTGCTCCCGCGGGGGCATGCGGTCCGCTCCGGAACCCACACCGATGCCGGCCTGCACCTTCTGCTGCAAGCCGCCCACGCGCACCATGAAGAACTCGTCCAAATTGGAGGTGAAGATGGCCAAGAATTTGAGCCGTTCCAGATAGGGCACCGTCGGATCGACCGCTTCCTCCAGCACCCGGCGATTGAACTCCAGCCAGCTCAATTCGCGGTTGATGTACAGGGCCGGATCGTCCAGGGCGGAGGCTTGTGCGGCAACACCAGCCGGAGCCGGCGGTGGCCCCGCGGGCGGAGGCCCTTCCGGCGGCTTTCGCAGGGGAATGCTCACCAGCGTCTCTTCGGGCGGTTTGCGCAGCGGAATGGTGGCAACTGCCTCTGGCATGAAAACCTCCATGGTAGCCGGGGGATTCTATTATATTCCGAATGCCATGCCTGCAGAATATCACTTGCGAAGAAATGATGAATCTCGACGCAAACTGGGGCGATTGCGGTAGTAGGCTCTGACGCCGCCGGGGGACGCTGACGCAAGCCGGCTGGCCGCAACTGGCATTGGGGTGAGACATCCATCAGGGGTTCGTTTTCCCGCCGGCCAACCTTTTTTGCAA
>Ga0066903_100006864_pt1 | contig 10211 bp, 6 predicted proteins | sample PanSoiMetaGPlot1_FD_67491 | JGI IMG/M metagenome (GOLD analysis project Ga0066903, IMG submission 67491) | Tropical forest soil microbial communities from Panama analyzed to predict greenhouse gas emissions - Panama Soil - Plot 1 (version 2) | ecosystem: Environmental > Terrestrial > Soil >... | reverse complement strand
GTTGATCGGCGCGGGCTGAGGGGGGCAGGCTGGCGACGAGCCCGAAAGCAAGAGGGATTGCCAGCGACAACGTTTGCCAGATGCTTGGCACAGCTGCGTCACCCTCTCAGTTTGGTTCACTGCCGCAGGGGAGCGGCATCGATAACGCGCCGCGCGCGGCGGGTGATGGATCCGATGGAATGGGCAGCGAGGCGAGCCAGGCCGCCACGGCGGAAACGTCGTTTTCGGTCAAACTGGACGCGACGATCTGCATGCAGTCCGGCGCGGCGGCTGTTCGCGTGCCGTAACGCCAGGCGCCAAGCTGCGCGCTGATATAGCTCGCATGTAGCCCCACAAGGCCCGGGATCGCGGGCTCCATCCCGGTAAAGGTGGGCCCGTGACAGCGCGCGCAGGCCGGAACACCGTGGCCCGGATCACCCTCTGTCACAAGCTCGCGTCCGCGCGTCAGCAGCGCCGGACCCACCTCAGTTGCCGCCTGCGGCAGCGGCGGCGGGCGTAGGGCCGCCAGGTAATCCGCCATCTGCCGAAGGTAGGCCTCAGGAAGATATTCGAGCAGATAGTTCATCGGCGGGTAGCGTCGGCGGCCATCTCTAAATGCAACGAGCTGGTTCAGCAAATAACCCGCCGGCTTGCCGGCCAAGCGAGGAAAATAATCATTGTTCGTCCCCTGGCCTTGGGGCCCATGGCAGGCCGCGCAGGCGAGCATGCGAGCCTCTATCGTGTCCGGCGGGTGCGCCGTCGGCTGTGCATGCGGTACGGTCGCCGACCAGAACGTGAGGGTAACCACGACGATGGACCGACCCAGGCGTCCCGCGCGGTTGATCAGGCTCCCACGGCCAACGAGTGACCAAAAGGACATCAATCCTCCTTGTTCCCGCGTGACGGACCCCGCCGAACCAGACCTTCAGCACACCAATCTCGCCCACTTTGGCGGTCGGATCGGTGCTTGCGGCCTGCCATCCTTCCATGAAGCGAACAGGCAGCTCGCGAAGTCGGGTTGCAACCAGGAAGCATCTGAACGAGCAATGGACGTCCTCAGTTCGTGACGGGGAGCGGCACATTTGATCCGCGTCGCACGGATCTCGGCTTCCCGCCGCGCGTGCGCTGCCAGCGTCGGCGCTTCGTCGCGGCCAAACCGATCTCGCCGTCGCCTGTAAGCGTGGGTTTCGCCCATATCCCAAGACCCACATCGAAGCTCAGTTCGGTGAGAGGGTCAAGCGAATGAACAAGATCGATACACCAGACACGCCAAAAATACCACCAGGAATGCCGTCACAAACCTGCTATTTTGGCCAAAAGACGGATGTAGACATCAAGCATTGAGGCACCGGTCCTATGCAATTGTGTTGTAACATTTGCTTGTGGTAGGCAATAAAGCCGCTTCTTTCGCATAAACCGTCAGTCGTCTCAGGCAAAGGCGGAGCAACGAGTGTATCATCGGCGGCTCGGAGCGATCTTCCACCTCAAAAGCGCGTCGGCATTTACGACGCGAATGCTGTAGCGGCCAAGATTGCCGTCGCCGAAACCAGGCGTGAGGTGGGAAACGATCGATTGACAAAACCGATTCCACGCGAGGATGCTTTGCCCACCACACGGCTGCTTCACGAACCCCAGCCCGAATGGCGCCATGATCGAAATCAGACTGGCTTAAGGCGACAGCAATCAGCGTTCGCGATCTTCGACCCAATGCCACCGCGAAGCGTAGACCCGTTCCACTAGCAGTTTTTTTTCGTTATCAACCGAAGTACTAATTTGGTCGCCGTAAGCACGGCAGACGTTGCGTCGCAATCCGGGTCACGGCGAACGATCAGATCATCGGCGGCCGCACATGCGGCCTGGTTCGAGCGTCCGAATGCAGCGATCATGCAACGCTGCTGCAACCGCCCACGTACTCTAGCGCTACGCCCTCGTCATCTCTTCGCTCAAACCGTTAGCCTCTGCGTCTTGAACAACGCGTCAAAGAGATGCTCGTAACAAACAAATGGCTCAGGAACAATGCCGCTTGTCGGTCAGGGCATCGGCATTAATGTCAGTCGGCAGGCAACGGATCGCGCCAATGGTTCATGTGCCCTCGTATCGACAGCGCCGAGCTGTGATTGCGCCAAGATGGCAAAGACCCGGTATAACGTCATCACGATCGAGGAAGCGCGCGCTATCGGCTTCCGCTTTAAGAGGAGGCTTTCATGGACACCCACTCGACGCGACCGCCCAGCGGATTCTGCTAGCTGAGCTGGCGCAGCGCTTCTATTAGACTGTGCATCCGTAGACTATTTTTTGCCATGCTCCTCGGAGTGAGCGATTGTTGCCTCTTCCGCATGCCCTCTGGCGTGAACGGCGTGTGCTCTGGCAGTGTGAGCATGGTGGGCGGCCTTCTCATGATGCCCCGAATCGTGGTGCTTTGCCGCTTCCTCGTGATGCCGCGCAGCGTGTGTGTGATGTTCTGATGCCTTCCTATGATGTTCCGCAGCCTTCTTCGACATCAATTTTCTCCTTCGTTGAGGTTGCGCGATTTACCTCACATGCGACATCCACATCCAGCTCTCTTTTGGACAGTGGCGCGCAAAAAGAGACGGCGACGCTGGGGGCTCTACCTGTAATTTACAATCCTTCCTCCTTAAGTTGGTTAAGTCAGTTCTTCAGGCTTGCACCGCTGCCGACCATTGAGGCGTGGGTCAACCAAACACGGCAACGCGTCACCTCGGCGACGTCGTTGTGACGGCGATATGACACCTGAGACGTCGAGAGCGCCGGGCAATCTACGTGACCTTCAGCAGCTGGCCCTTCAGGTTGAGCCACGGCACGGCGCTCCGTCGAGGGCAGCTCGGGCGCAAAGCGGCGCATTGTCGATCTGATCTCATCAGATCAGATGCCGCGAGATGAAATACAAGCAACCGGCAATCACCATAGCGGCGGGAAGAGTCAGGACCCATGCCAGGGCTATAGCCCGAACGGTGCTCCACTGCAGTCCCGAGCCATTGGCCGCCATAGTGCCCGCCACGCCACTCGAGAGAATATGGGTCGTAGAGACCGGCAGCCCGTAGAATTCCGCGCCGAGAATTGTGCCGGCAGCAACCATCTCGGCCGAGGCACCCTGCGCATAGGTCAGATGTTGCTTGCCGATTCGCTCGCCGACAGTAATGACGATGCGCTTCCAGCCAATCATCGTGCCGAGCCCAAGCGCAATCGCGACCGAAACCTTAACCCAATCGGGAATGAATCGCGTGCTTGCTTCCAACTTAGCCCGATATTCTTTCAGGCTCGTGGTCTCGTCGACATTGAACTTCGCTCCGGCCTGTGGCAGCAGACGAATTGCCTCCGAGACCAGGTACATGTCGTTACGCATGTTCTGCGTGGCCGCTGCCGGGACGCGCCGGATCGAACCGTCGCTCTCAACCTCATTGGCGATTTCGCCGGAGAGCGATGCCATGGCCGCATATACGTCCGGGTTGTTCACCTCGCGGGTCTTGAGCGCGGAACCGATCCGCTTTCGGGCGCTCTCAGGACTAACCTGCGGTGCGCCCTCGGCATGGGCGCTGAAAATCGTCTGCGCCTTCCGAGTCGCTTCTATGAAGGACGGCGTGGTGGAATCGGGCATGGTGCGGTTGAGCGCATACGCCGTTGGCGCGACGCCGATCAAGATCAGCATGATCAATCCCATCCCTTTCTGACCGTCATTGCCCCCGTGTGCGAAGGAGACGCCAGTACACGTGAGGATCAGAATCGCGCGAATCCACCATGGGGTTTTGTCGCCCGTCGGCTCTTGGTAGAGCTTTGGGATCGGCACCACCACTTTCATCAAAAGAAGCAGGAGTCCAGATAGGATGAAGCCCACCACGGGGCTGAACAACAGCGCTTCACCAACTTTAACTGCCTGCGACCAATCCACCCCCGAGGTGGCTTGGCCAGCCGGTGCCATCAATTCGTTGGCAATTCCGACGCCCATGATCGAACCGATCAAGGCGTGCGAGGAGCTATTCGGTATGCCCATCGCCCAGGTGCCGAGATTCCACACGATAGCCGCGATCAGCAGGGAGAAAATCATCGCGTAGCCGCCGGCGCTGCCAACTTGCAGGATAAGCTCGACCGGCAGCAACGTGATGATGCCGTAGGCCACGGCCCCGGTGGAAACAACCACACCCAGAAAGTTGAAGAGGCCGGACCATATGACAGCCGCCAGCGGGGGAAGACTGTGGGTGTAGATAACGGTTGCGACTGCATTTGCGGTGTCGTGGAATCCGTTTACGAACTCGAAGCCTAGCGCGATCATCAGGGCGATGCCGAGCAGGACCAAGGCACTGATCGCCAATGGCTCACCGACGTCCTGCGTATCTGTGAAAATCCCATAGGCCGCGTAGCCGAGGCCGCACACAAGCAGAAGAACAAAAGCCAAGGCCGCGCTGACATGTGGCTTCTGATCGAGATTCGGCTTGACGGCCGCCCGCCTGACGAGGGCCTTCAGGGCGACGTCGGACATGACTATCTCCCGTAGATACAAAATGCGAAGCGCCTTGATTGGCGTGCTTGCCAAGCTATGTGCGCATTCCGGTTAACCAGAGCCGGACGTCATTTGGGCCTGGCCCCTCGAACGCGCGACCGCCCGGCGGAAAACCCCGTGCGTTGCCTTCAGGGCATGATTGCTATGCGCGCTGGTCAATCCGTTGCCGAATCGCGTGCGCCACCCGGTCCGCGTTGCATCGGAACGTATGATGGGTGGGATGATCACGTTTGCAGGTCGCGTCCTGAGTCGGTGCGTTTAGAAACAGCGTCAACTTGCCAGCCAGCCGCTTGGGCCGCCGCAACCGCTTTTTCAAGAGGACCGATATGGACCTAAACTCCCTCGTGTTGAAGATCGGTCCGCGTTCCGCAGATGGGCGCAGCTAAACTCATCGGCGATGAGCGGCAACGCGATGCTGACCATGAAAACGACCAACCTTCGAAGAAGTTCTCCTACAGCCGACAGCCAGCAAATTCGCGGCTGTATCAAATTCGCGGCTGTAATGTGGCTGCCCCATCGGCGACACCGGGGCGATGGCCCCATTCGGCCCATAGCGGGCGTTTCGTCGAAATAGCCCGGTATTCTCCCGCGTCTGCCGGTACGCTCTGGGACGGGGCTTAAGGCATAGGGTACGGACTGTGAGACTTTGGTGACTCCGGCATCTCACAAGCGTGTGAGAGTATGTGTCGTAGGGGGTTCCACTGTCGCTCTTTCTCAGAGCTCGAGCACCAAATCCAACACAAGAGACGATTTCCCTCGACATGGAACCGGAGAGCCGATGCCTCACCGCACTGCGACCAGATCATGACAACTGAAAATCTGCCGCAAATTACGGACTTGCGTGATAGATTCGCTGCGTTAAAGCCGCGCGCCAAAGCCTGGTCATTAGCCGATCGCTCTCATTGGGCCGCGAAATGTGCATTATTGGCCGTGGATCGGCAGCTAGCGTCGCTGAACTGTCTGGGCGAACTCGGGAGGCGCGGTGACCTCCGGCAGAATATCGGAGGCTGTCGCGGTCCCTCTTGGCAAAGGAAACGCGGTTCCTCAACTTTGCGGCTACGCTGGCGGGCTATTTTTTTCGAGGTTTAGCCGCTGCTTGGTCTGGATGGGTCGCCGTCGCGGCGTCGCTGGAGGACAGCGGTGCACCGCGGGAGGTGCCGCGACGACGACCGAGCGCTACTATGCACCCCGATTCGTTGACGATGCTGTGACGCTAGCATGACAAAATCCCGAGGGTGTTTGGCTACGTTGCGGCAAGTTGATCTGGCGATCTCAAGTCGGTTTCGAGCTTTCGACGACCCAGGCCTTGGTGCAATTCCAGGTATGATCTTCCTGACAGGCGGGGCAACGCATACGCATTTCAATGTTTGGAAGTGTATCAAAAACCACGGTTCCGGTGTGAAGACCAGTGGGAACCGGTCGGCCTGTAGTCGGACATCGAATGAATATGTCGCCGGTCATGCTCACTCTTTGTGTAGGCAAGACCGTTTCAAGTGAATAGTGCATGTCGCCGAATGTGGTGACCGACAGCTCAGCAGCAAGACTCACGTCGGGGAAGCTGCGGCGTTTCGGCGCGACCAAACGCTTCGACTAAATGACCGGTCGACACTTTGGTCGACGACGCCAGTTCGGCTTGGACAGCCTCCCAGGCTTTGACGCCGGACCAGTCTGCTTTGCTCGCAGACGATCAGCCACTCTAGAGCGGCCTTGGTGCCCCTGGTCGACCCCAGTCGCGCGCGGAGCATTCTGCGAAATTCGGACGGCGTCGTCGATGTCGATGCGCATATGACCCATGATCGGTGTCGAGAAGCACTATCTTTCTATGACGTTTTTGCGACGACGCCGAGTCGAATGAAACACAACCTGAAGCTGGTGTGGTTGCACCGTCAAGAATCTGCGGCCGTCGGACGCAAGCTTGTCGTCGCTGATAATTCCTCTGAACCCGACGGACATATCGTGCTTAAGCTTCGGTCAGGCGCAGATCGCGGCCCCGGCAGGCCATGGTCTGGCTCTGAATCACCGAACCGTGCACAGTGACCAGAGCCGTCGAGTCCTACCTCGAGACCAAAGGAAGGGACGTTGTCGACGCCCGTTGGCGCGGATGGTCGTGTGTCTACTCAGGTCACGCGGGTGTCCGGGCTGGAGCCCACAGGCTCGGCACAGATTGATGGCCAGCAATGCCGCCTTGCGTGGCGAACGGGCGCAAGCCACGACGCTCGGTGCTACGCTGCTGCCTAAGACCTAGACCACGCCGTTTATTTGATTTCGACGAGGCCCACTGCGTTGACCAGGCTATTGGCCAGCGCGACATTGCCCTCGCCAGTGACGGCCATATTGCGCACGATCTCGCCGCCACCTGGAATCGCCCAACTCTGAAACGTCTGGCTCGTTGGGTCGAAGCGCACGATTGTGTTCGGCTTTGTGAATGACTCGCTGTACCACAACGCACCTTTGGTGGCGACGATGCCGTAAGGTTGGGATCTCGGTCCACCGGGCGACTGCCACTCGCTCACTTTGCCGGTCGCGGGATCGAGCCTTCCCAGGAACCCGCGAGCAGAATCCGTGTACCAGATGTTCTTATCTTGGGTGATGGCGAGACGGCGTGGCCGCGCGGAGGGATCCGGCAATGGGTATTCGCGGATCTGCATCGTTGCCGGATCGATGCTGGCAACGTTATTGGTGCCGAACTCGACGAAGAACGGAATGCCCTCGGAATTGACCTGGATCCCATAGGGCCGCGCCCCTGAGGTTGGCACGGTCACGAGCTTGATGTTGCTATTCTTAATGTCGAACCGTCCCACCATGTTGCCTTGCTGGACCGTAAACCACAGCACCCCGTGCTGATCGAAGACGAGCGAGTGGGGATCACCGGCGGCCGCCTCAGGTAGTATTCGCTCTGTCACCGCGCCGGTCTTGGGATCAAGCTTGCCGATGATCCCCGTAAAGTTTCCGGTAAACCAAATGTTGCCAGCGGCGTCTTCAGCCAAGCCATGAGGGGCCGTTTGCTGCCGATGGAGCGGGTACTCCTTGATCTGACCGGTCTTCGGATCGAGGCGACCGAGCACGTTGGCTAGTTGTCCGGTGTACCAGATCGCTCCGTCTCTCGTGGCCAATGGGTCATGCGGCCGCGAGCCCGGCGTGGGCACCGGCCATTCCTTGATGTTGATTTCAGTCGGGCCCGGGATCACCACGGCCTCGGGCCTTGATGGCTCCGGGAACGCATTGATCAAATAATTGGTGATGGGAATGATCTGATCAGCAGGAATGGGCACACGAAAGTTTAGCATCATGCGGACGACGGTGCGCCAGCCCTCCGGGGTATAGCCGGCACCCAACCGGCTGATGCTGTGACAATTGCCGCAAATGCCTGCAACCTTGTCCTTCCCGTCTCCCTCCGGCAACTTGAAGCCCTGGCTGAAGGCCGGCGAAACGAGCCCGAGGCCGGCGATCACGATGACGGGCAAGGCCAAACTGTTTGCCATGAAAACCTCTTCGAGAACGCAGGGTACGAGCCGGGCGGGTTAAGCAAGCGGCCTTCGCCGACCGGCGCAGCTTGTTGTCGCGCAGGCTCCGCGGTTTGTCGGCCATTGCACGGGGTGTTGGTCGGCGACGTCATTCCTTTTTCTGGGGCTGCGATCCGGTGGTTGGCGTCGCGGTGTGCTCGCGCGTACCCGTGTACGAGATGCGCCAAATCGTCCCGCCGGTGTCGTCGGCGACGAGCAATGAACCGTCTTTGGCGACCGCGAGCGCCGCCGGCCGGCCCCAGACCTCGGCGCGCTGCTCACCCGCGACCCAGAAGCCGGTGACGAAGTTCTCATAATAGCCTTCCGGCCGGCCATCCTTGAACGGCACGCGCACCACCTTGTAGCCGGTCGGCTGCGAGCGGTTCCACGAGCCTTTGAGCGCCACGAAAGCCTGGCCTTTGAATTCGGCGGGAAATTGGTCAGCCTCGTAAAAGACCAGATCGAGAGCCGACGAATGCGCCTCAAACAACAGATCCGGCGTGATCGTCGTATTCACTTTGTCGGGCACGCGGTTGGCAAAACCGGGCTGCGGGTGCTTGCCGATGTAGGCGTAGGGCCAGCCGTAGAATCCGTTTTCTTGGACCCGAGTCAGATAGTCTGAAGGGAGCCGGTCTCCGAGGCCATCGCGTTCTTGCACCACGGCATAGAGGTCGCCGGTCTCCGGCTGGAACGCCAGCGCCGTTGGATTGCGCAGCCCGGTCGCGAACGTCGTCTGGTTCGAGCCGTCCGCATTGAAGCGTTGGATCGATGCTTTGGGCTGCGGTTCGACGCCGAGATTGCCGGAAGAGCCGACGCCGACGAAAAGCGACCCGGTTTTCGGATCGATCGCAAGATGGCGATTCTGGTGCCCTTGCACGAGGCCGAATACGCCCTTAGGGGTGATCATTTGCGCTCCGTAGGCGCCCGGTACCGGCTTGCGCTCGTCCGGCGGCACTTGATCAATGCGCTGCTGCACGCTGCGACCGGCTCGCAGCGCACCGATGATATGCGGTACGCGCCAAATCCCGTCCTGGTCTGCAACCAGCACGTTACCGTCCTGCCAGGCGAGGCCATAGGGCCTGTTGAGATCCTCGACATGGCGCTCGATCCAGTCCGCACGCCCCTCATTATTGCTGTCGCGCAGCAGGGTCAGATAACCGACGCTCTGCTCGGCCACCAGTACGTCGCCATTGGGCAGCACCAGCAGGCGACGCGGATTGGCGAGACCTGTGGCAAACGGTGTCGCCGTAAAGCCCGGTGGAACCTGCGGGACCTGCCCGTCATAGGGGACGATCAGCGAGCGGTTGGTGACAATCGGCCCACTTTTCGGCGCCGGCAGGTCGGCCGGATCAATGCGAAAACGCCGGCCAATCTCATGCTCGGCTGAGAAGTTTTGCGTTAAGGCATCCGATCCCGGAGTTTGGCTGGCCGCGGCGTTGGGCCGTTCGGCAGCCGATGAAAGCGTCAACCCCGGCGTCAGCAAAGCGACGAGGGTTGCAAGGAATACGCCAGAATGCTTGGTCATGACTCTCGTCCAATCGCGCGTAACAGACGTCGAGCAGAACGCTCGCCACCTACCGTCGGTTCGAGCCGCAGCATGAGCGTCTGTCGGGTGATGCAGCGCCTGAGGGCGCCAGCCACACACAATGCAACCGCGGCACGTCCCCGTCCTCATCGGTGCGGCATCAGGCCAAGTCGCAGAAGCCGTTTCCAGCTTTCTATATCGACGGCCTTCGCATCAATCTAGTCCCTCTCACGCCTTGGCGTCATGCAGAGTCGGGGCCGCATCGGCAAGGCACGCTCTGGTTGTCAGAGCTTTTTCGGGATCCCAAAGGAGGCCGAAACGACGCACCGATGCGTTAAGATTACGAAAACGGACAGAGAGAGACCCGCCCCAACAGCGACCGGCGTCTCACGGCGAAGCGCGGCCGTGCAGCAGCGCCTTTCGATCCGTCTGACGTTTACTTGGCGGTCATCGTCGTTCCTTAACAGGAAAGCGGTAATTTTCTCTCCGGGAGCGAGTGGGTCTGCGCCCTGATGGGGCCGCAATCGCTATCGCGTCTGCTTTTCGACAAGCCGACAAAGGAACCCCAGGCCTAATCGTGAGCAAACGCCGCTGGCGCGTCGATGCTAATCAAAATAAAGCCGGCATCGGCCGGGGTTTTCAAAATCATTGCGAGGACCTGCGCCCAGACATCGCCGTCGGCGAGCCC
>Ga0066903_100006863_pt1 | contig 10212 bp, 7 predicted proteins | sample PanSoiMetaGPlot1_FD_67491 | JGI IMG/M metagenome (GOLD analysis project Ga0066903, IMG submission 67491) | Tropical forest soil microbial communities from Panama analyzed to predict greenhouse gas emissions - Panama Soil - Plot 1 (version 2) | ecosystem: Environmental > Terrestrial > Soil >... | reverse complement strand
CTCCTCGTCATCAACCAGATCCAGCCCATCTACGTCTCCTTCACGGTGCCCCAGCAGCAGCTCTCCGAGATCAAGAAATACATGCAGGCGGGCACGCTCAGCGTGGAGGCTCTCCCCGCCGGCGAGAAGCGCCCGGAGCGAGGCGTGGTCACCTTCGTGGACAATGCGATCGACCCGGCCACGGGCACCGTGCGGCTCAAGGCGAGCTTCCCCAACACGGAGAGGCGACTCTGGCCCGGCCAGTTCGCCAACGTCACGCTGACCCTCACGGTGGACCCGAACGCGCTCGTCGTGCCGTCGCAGGCGGTGCAGACGGGGGCGCAGGGACCGTTCGTCTACGTGGTCAAGCCAGACTCGACAGTGGAGGGACGGCGAGTCGTGGTCGCTCGCACGCAGGGAAGCGACACGGTGATCGCGTCGGGCCTCCAGGCGGGCGAGCAGGTGGTCACCGACGGGCAGCCGAGGCTCTCGCCGGGCGCCAAAGTCGAGGTCCGGGGCGGGGCCGGCAAGGGCGGCAGCGCTCCAGGGCGTCAAGCCGCGCCCAAGCAGGCAGGGTAAGATAGCCCCCGAGCCGCGGCCGCCTCAGAGGCCGCCTTCCACGGACATGGAACAGCCCCTGATCGAGCTGACTCGACGGCTGGCCGCCGGCGATCCCACCGCGCGTGCCGAGCTGGCCCAGCAGCCGGGCGAGATGGCCCGCGCAGTCGACGAGATCGTCACCGTCATGGAGCGGCGCACCGCTCTCCTCGCCGAGACGGAGCAGTACTTCGACGGACTCGCGCAGCAGTCCCTCGTGGGCGTCTACGTGGCCTCCTACGAGCGCATCCTCTACGTGAACGACGCCCTGGCGGCCGCCGTCGGCTACACGACGGAGGAGCTGACGCGCCGGCGCATCCTGACAGACGTCGTGCACCCGGAGGACCGGGCCACGGTGGCGCGCAACTTCGAGCGCCGCTTCCGCGGCGAGACGTTCCGCGCGAGCTTCCGGATCCTGCGCAAGGACGGCGGCGTGATCCTGGTGGAGGCCGACGGGCGCCGCGTGATCCGTCGCGGGGAGCCCGTGATCATCGGCACCATATTGGTCGTCGACACCCTCCGCCGCGGGCGCACCGAGGCGCGCCGGCAGCGCCAGGCCCTGTTCCGGAGCGAGCGCATGGCCACGCTCGCCGAGCTCCTCGGCGGCCTCGCCCACGAGCTCGAAGACCAGTTCACCGGAGCCCTCGAGCAGGCCCGGTCGATCGAGGCCGTCGCCGGGCCCGGGCCGCTCGCGGAACGGGCCCAGAGGATGGCTGAGCACGCCCAGCGCGCGGGTCAGATCGTCCGGCGATTCACCGCCCTCGCCCACGACCAGCCGACGGAGCGCGGACCGGTGGCCATCAACGAGGTGATCCGCGCGGACGTGGATCTCTTCGATTACGCGCTCAAGCGCGCCAAGGTGACCCCGGTCCTCGTGCTCGCGGACGGGCTGCCCACGATCATGGGCGACGCGCACCGCCTCCACGAGCTCGTCGCGCACCTGATCGCCAACGCCATCCAGGCCATGCGCGGCCGGCCGGCGCCCCGCCGCCTCACCATCCAGACCCTGGCGATCCCGGAGACCAGGCACGTGGCCTTCGAAGTCTCCGACACCGGACCCGGGGTCTCGCCCGAGGCCCGCGCGCGCCTTTTCGAGCCCTTTTTCACCACGAAGCCCGCGGGCATCGGCACCGGGCTCGGCCTCTTCGTCTGTCTCGAGATCGCCCGCGCACACCGTGGCACGGTCTCCCTCGTGGATACGCCCGGGGCCGGCGCGACCTTCCGTGTGGAGCTGCCCGAGCGTGCCCCGGATTTCACCTAGCGCACGAGCAGAGCCACCCTCCGAGCACTAGAAGTTCACGCTGAGCTGAAACCCCGCGACCAGAGCGTCCGGGATCTGTCCCGTGCCGCCGGGGTTGATGATGTACTGCAGGTTGGGCTGCATCCGGAGCCACCCCGTGACCTGGAACCGGTACGTGAGCTCCAGGGCCAGCTCGTAGCTCTGGATCCCGACGGGGTTGCCGGCGCTACGCGACGCACGTTGGGAGCGCGCCAGCTGGCTGCTGAATTCACCATAGACCACACCGAGGCCGGCCCGATCGTGGGGGCGTGAGGCGAACGGCCCGCGGTACACGAGGCCGCCATTCATGAAGAACGGCATCGTGTTGATGCTGGTGTCCGGGGCGAAGACCAGCGACACGAAGGGAATCAGGCCGCGCCGGCTCTCCGGACCACCGTGCCTGAAGACCATCTGATCGAGGAGAAAGTAGAAGCCTCCGTTTCCTCCCGGATGCTTCAGGGGGGGCAGGCCGGAGACGGAGGCGGCGCCGCCCTGCACGTCGAAGTAGAGATCGGGATAGTCGCCGGCCGCGTAGTAGCCGCCGACCTTGTAGTTGCCCGGCAGTCCCGTCGCCCCGGGCGTCTGGTTGAGCAGGAACCCCACCTCGCCTATCGTGAAGAGTGGGCCGCGCATGGTCCAGTCGACGCCATGCTTGCTGTTCTGCCCGAGCGTGGGATCGCCGTTGTACACACCGGCCATTGCGTAAAGCTGCGGGATGGGCGTGACCTGCGCCCGGATGCCCCAGGTGGCGACGGGGTAGACCGTCATGGGCACGTTGAAGAAGATCCCCTCCGCGTTGCCGTCGATGCCGCTCTGGAGGAAGTAGCCGTAGAGTATCGACGTCATGAACTCGTCCCCGGCGGCGATGCGGCCGCCGCGGACCTCGAGGAGGTCTCCGAACAGCTTTTGTGTCCAGTCGACGTTCACGAGGCGGTACGTGTGGCCGCAACACGTCTGCGCCACATTGAAGACGTTGCCGATGTCGATGTCGGAGAGGCTGGTGCCGTTGCGCACGGAAAACGACACGTGGAACTGCGAGCCGCTGAGACCAGCAAGCTTGTCCATGTCCATGGCGAGGTCGAGGTCGAGATTGTTGGTTTCGCGGAAGCCGTGCGTCTGACCGCCCACGGGGTTGCCCTGCACGTCGGTGACGAAGACCACGCTCGGCGTGATGCCCATGTCGAGGAGCGTGGTCCTGAGCCCGCCCCAGTTGCCCGCGAGGTACGGCTGATCGAACCAGGACTCGAGTCCGTGCTCGAGCTTCTCGTGGGAAAATGGACCCTGGCCCGGGTGTAGGACTTGCCCGCACGCGACCGGGGGCAGGAGGGTCAAGCAGCCCAGCGCGATCCAGAGGACGGCGGCGGCGAGCGGCCGCGCCCGTGACGCGCGCCGACCTCCGAAAGAATCGGCCATCAAGGGCGCATACTAGGAGCCCGCGAGGCCAAAGTCCAGACATCATGGCGAGCGTCGAGCGCGTCGAGGATCCGGAAGACCCACGCCTGCACGACTATCGGGAGATCCGCGACGCCGAGCGGCGCCGGATCAGCGGCACCTTCATCGCCGAGGGGCGCACGGTGGTGCGGCGGCTCCTGGCGGCGCGGCGATACCGCACGCGGTCCGCGCTCGTCACGCCGCCGGCCCTGGAGGTCCTCGGCGAAGTGCTCGACGAGGCGGGAGTGCCCACGTACCTGGTCCGCCAGGACATCGTCAAGGCCATCGTGGGCATCGAGTTCCACCACGGTTGTCTGGCCATAGGAGAACGTGGCGCCGAGCCGCCTCCCGAATCCGTCCTTGCAGAGGCGCGCGGCCGGAGCCTCGTCGTGCTGGAAGGGCTCGGCGATGCGAGCAACGTGGGGGCGATCTTCCGCAATGCATTGGCGTTCGGCGTGGGAGCCGCGTTCCTCTCCCCGGGGACCGCCGACCCCCTCTATAGAAAAGCCATTCGCGTGTCATCCGGCGCAGCGGTGGTGCTCCCGTTCGCGCGTCTAGGCAACTGGCCGCGCGACCTGGATCTCATGCGCGGCGCGGGCTATACGCTCGTCGCCCTCACGCCGCGCGCCGAGGCTATTGCGATCAGCGAGCTGGGTGCCACGCACCCGCTTCCGCCACGCTCGGCCCTGCTGCTTGGCACCGAGGGGTGTGGGCTCAGCGAGGAAGCCCTGGGGGTAGCGGATCTGCACGTCCGCATTCCCATGGCGCCCGAGATGGATTCGCTCAACGTGGCGGCCGCGAGCGCGGCCGCCCTGCACTGGCTGAGCGCCACCAGATCCAATCCGTCAGCGACTTCAGACTCCACCGCCAGCTGACTGTCTCCGATTCCATCCGCCAGTCGTGCATTGCCCGCCCCAATCAGAGGCGCTATCAAGGTGGACGTCCTTGGTATGATCGCGGCCTGAACGATACTGCTCCGTCACCCTTGGCCAGCAGGGGTGCGGAGACGATGCGTATCGACCCAGGCGAATTTCGCGCGCGCCCCCTTCGCGTGCATGGACTGCTGCACGACGTCCCACTGGAGGACGCGTGGGCGGTTCCGCTCTCGGGCGGCGGCGCCGGCCGTACCATCCAGGACGTGCGGGCGGTATGGTCGCGGGGTGCGAGGCGGCGCCCACGGTAGTCCGAGCGCTCCTACGGCTCCGGCGCCGCATCGGCGCCCTGTTCGGGTGGGATGACCAGCGCCCCGCATGGAATGCAGAGTCCTACGCGGATCGCCTCAGCCCGGCCGATCACGGACCGGGGGACGCACGTCTTCAAAGGGATTCCGGGAGAGTGGAAACTCTTCACTCCCGACGTCCACGCGGTCCCCACCTCGACATCGTAGGTCTCCACGCAAGTAATGGAGTCACCCCTTGTCGCTTGAAGGGCGCGTGATATCAGCGAGCGCGGGTCCCCCAGGTCACACGCGCTTGTGCCAGGCCAGAGCAGACAGCACAGCCCGCAGCGATGCCGTGATGATGTTCTGGTGCACACCCACGCCCCACCGAAGCGTGCCCTCGCCAGCAATGGTCTCCACGTAGGCGGCGGCCGTCGCGTCGGCGCCCTGCCCCACGGCGTGCTCGGCGTAGTCGACGACATCGAGGGTGACGCCGAGACCACTGCGCAGCGCATCGACGAAGGCGGCGATAGGCCCATTGCCGGAGCCGGTCACCGTGCGTGGCGCGCCGTCTACCACGAGCTGGGCTGTGATCCGCGTGCGATCGTTGCCGTCGTCCGACACCAGCTCGTGGCTCCGGAGCTCGTAGACGGGCCGGTCGGGCATGTACGCGGTCTTGAACGCCTTCCACATCTCCGCGGGGCTGATCTCCGTCCCGCTGTCCTCGGTGATGTGCTGGATGGTCTTGGAGAACTCGATCTGGAGGCGCCGGGGCAGGTCGAAGCCGTGCTCCGCCTTCATGATGAAAGCAACCCCGCCCTTGCCCGACTGGCTGTTGACGCGGATGACCGCCTCGTACGTGCGGCCCACGTGCTTCGGATCGATGGGAAGGTACGGCACCTCCCACACGTCGTAGTTCTTCGGGAGCGCCTCCATGCCCTTCTTGATGGCGTCCTGATGCGAGCCCGAGAACGCCGTGTACACGAGGTCGCCCACGTAGGGATGGCGCGGATGCACGGGCAAACGGTTGCAGTGCTCGGCGACCCGGCGCAGGCCGTCGATGTCGGAGATGTCGAGCTCGGGGTCGACGCCCTGGGCGAAGAGGTTCATGGCGAGGCTGATCACGTCGACGTTGCCCGTGCGCTCGCCGTTTCCGAACAGCGTGCCCTCGACCCGGTCGGCGCCCGCCAGTACACCCAGCTCGGCCGCCGCCACCGCGCAGCCCCGGTCATTGTGCGGATGGAGGGACAGCACGAGGCGGTCGCGGCGTGAGATCTTCCTGAGGAACCACTCGATGGTATCCGCGTAGAGGTTCGGCGAATACATCTCGACCGTGGCGGGAAGGTTGAGAACGATCTTCCGGTCGGAGGTCGGCTCGATCACGTCCATGACCGCCTCGCAGATCTCCACCGCGAACTCCACTTCGGTGCCCGTGTAGCTCTCGGGCGAGTACTCGTAGAAGACCTCCGTGCCCGGCAGCGTGTCCTCGAGCTTGCGGCAGAGCTTCGCCGCGTTGACGGCGATGTCCACGATGCCGGCCTTGTCGAGCCCGAACACCACGCGCCGCTGCAGGATCGACGTGGAGTTGTAGAAGTGCACGATGGCGCGCCGGGCCCCCTGCAGGCACTCGTACGTGCGCTGGATCAGCTCGGGGCGGCACTGGGTCAGCACCTGAATGACCACGTCGTCGGGAACCAGGTCTTCCTCGATGAGGATGCGCACGAAATCGAAGTCGGGCTGGGAGGCAGAGGGGAAGCCGACCTCGATCTCCTTGAAGCCCATGGCCACGAGCGTCTCGAACATGCGGCGCTTGCGCTCGGGATCCATGGGGTCGATCAGGGCCTGATTTCCGTCGCGCAGGTCCACCGAGCACCAGCGGGGCGCCTTCACGAGCTTCTTGTCCGGCCAGGTGCGGTCGGGCAGCTCGAGCGGCATGAACGGGCGGTACTTGTCGAAGGCCATCTTCCTCGGCGTCACGTTGCGCGGTGGCATGTGTCACTCCTCGTCAGGCTCAGGTGAGAGCCGGAAAACAAAAAACCTCCTGGCGACACTGTCGCAGGAGGCTCGGCGAGCGCAGGAAGGCGCCCGCCGCTACATAAGCAGTCGACCCAGGAAAGTATGCATTGCGGGCCAAGACTGCCAGCGAATCGTCTGAATGTCAACCACCCTCTTTGTTGGGCCCCAGGGGGGGCGACTACCCCGCGACTGAGGGAGCGGAGGCGGCCGGAGCAGGCTCGGCCTGAGTCGAGGCGCCCAGCCGGCCGGGCAGGAGTGCGACGAAGATGGCGGTCAGCGCGGCCAGCCCGCCCATGATCAGCAGGAGCGTGGTGAAGCCGGCCGCCTTCACGGTGGGGCCCAGCAGGTACACCGCGAGGGAGCTGACGCCGAATGACACGGCGAGCCGCATCCCGGCCACGCGCGAGCGCATGCGGTCGTCCACGTACTGAACGATGAGCGCGTCGATGAAGGGAATCGCGCCAAAGACCAGCACCATGATGCCCAGGAGCAGCGCGTAGAGCGGCCAGCCCGTGGCCTGGGCGGCCAGGATGAACAGCGGCACATTCGCGGCCGCCATCGGGAACCAGATGCGCTTGAGCGGGAAGCGGTCGAGGAGCTTCCCCACCACGAGCTGGGCGAAGGAGGCCACGGTGTACACGAGAGCCAGGAGCGCGCCCAGGGTGACAGGGTTGTCGACGATGCCGCGCAGGCGCTCGGCCATGAGCTGGCCATTGCCGTTGGTCGTGAAGTTGAACAGGAGCGCGCCGGTGATAGCGGCCATGGTCATCACGAAGAAGGCGCGCACGATCACCGCCTGGGGCAGCTCCACCATCTTCTTCGACCGACGCGCCGGCGGCGCTTCCTCCCGCGGGACGAGCAGCGCGAACAGGACCCCGCAGCCGAGCGCGACCAGGCCGGGCACGATGAAGGCTGCGCGCCAGCCCATCGTCTTGACGAGAAAGCCTGTGAGGATGGCCGCCACGGCGATGCCTAGATTTCCGGCTAGCCCGTTCACGCCGATCGTGAACCCTGGCTTCTTCGCATTCTGCACCAGCATGGGGATGCCGACGGGGTGATAGATGGACGCGAAGACGCCCATGACCGTGAGGGCAGCCGCGAGATGCCACGGTCCCGATGCCATGGCGATCAAGAGCCCGGAGAACCCCATGCCCAGGAAGTAGACGATCATCATCGCGCGCCGTCCCCAGAGGTCGCCCAGACGTCCGGCGGGCAGCGAGCCCAGGCCGAACATGACGAAGGCGCCGGCGGCGAACGGCATGAGGTCCTGCCAGAGCATGTCCCACTGCTGGGCGATAGCGCCGACGGCGGTGGCGAAGATGAGCAGGAAGAGGTGGTCCAGGGCATGGCCGACATTGAGGAGCAGGGACGTCGGGCTCAGTCGGGACATCGAACGCCTCCGGGACGGTACACGGGTCGACGGCTCACGCGCGGCGGATCTCCTCGACCACGGAGGCATATGCCGATCGCAGCGCTGCGGTATCGGACGAGTAGTTGATGATGGTGGCGCCGAGGGCGATCATCTGGCGCACGCCTTCCACGCTGTCCGTGATCATGGCCACGGCTTTGCCGTGCTTGCGCGCGGCCTCCACGAGGCGCCGGCGGTGCTCGTCCAGCACGGGGCGCTGCCGCGAGGTGCCGAGCACGCCCAGGTCCTGGGCGAGGTCCGTCGGCCCCAGCGTGAGGGCGTCGATGCCCGGCACCGCGGCGATCTCGTCGAGACGCTCGAAGGCGCCCTTGGTCTCGAGCATGATCGTGACGTGCACGCGCGCGTTCGCGGCGGCCATGTGCTCCGCCGGCGGCAGCGTCCGGAACTCCGTGTGAGGGCCGAAGCCGTACATGCCCCGGGCGCCCAGCGGCGCGTACCGGCAACACGAGGCGACCTCGGCCGCCTGCTCCGGCGTGTCCACCTGCGGAATATGCAGGTTCCACACCCCGGCGTCGAGAAGGCGCGTGATCCACTCGCGATTGCCTTCGGGCGGGCGGACCACCATCGGGAAGTCCAGGGCGCGCGCCAGCGTGGCCATATCGGCCACCGTCTCCATGGAAAACGACGAGTGCTCCATGTCCACGCGCACGAAGTCGAGGCCGGCCGCTTTCAGGAGCGTGAGTACCGCCGGCGTGCGGATCATGGTCACCCAGGTGCCGATCTGGACCTCGCCGCGCTCGGCGCGCGCGCGATAGGCGTTGGGATTCATCGCGCCGGCGTCCCTGCCTCGAGCACGAAGGGGACGCGCGCGGCCGCCGCCACCTCGCGGAGCTGCGCCATCAGATCGTCCGGCACGGGCACGCCACCCTCGAGCCGCTCGCGGCGCGTGAGCAGCTCCGGATCGCCCGCCACGAGCACCGGCTGGCTGGGATCCGCCCGTTTCGCGTCGTGGAGGATATCGATCACCTGATCGAGGTCTTCCTCGAATTCACCCTCGGGTCGGAACGCGTGCGGGTCGATCGCCATGAAGAAATGGCCGATGTTGTGCGGATCGGCCGGCCCCTGCGTGCGGCGACGAATGGGCGAGAACGAGGCGCCGGCCAGCACGCCGCCCAGTACATGGACCATCACCGCGAGACCGTAGCCTTTGTGCCCACCCACCTCGCGCGCGCCGCCGAGCGGCGTGATGCCGCCCTCCGGCCGCTCGAACACGTAGCGGAACGCTTCCTCCGGATCCGTCACGGTCTGGCCATTGGCATCCACGGTCCAGCCCTTCGGCAGCGGCTTGTGGTTCAGCTTGTAGACCTTGACCTTGCCGGCGGCCACGGTCGTGGTCGCCATGTCGAGCAGGAACGACGGATTGCGCCGCGCAGGCGCCGCGAAGGCCAGCGGATTGGTGCCCATGATGGGCTCGGCGCCAAACGTGGGCACCATCGTCACGCCCCTCGTGGACGAGGTGACCATGCCGATGACGCCTCGGTCGGCTGCGATCTTCGCGTAGCATCCCGCGGCGCCGAAGTGATGCGAGTTGACGACCGACACGACGGCCACGCCCGTGGCGCGGCACTTGTCGACAGCCAGGTTCATCGCATGCACGGAGACCGGATGACCCAGCGACGCATCGGCATCGATCAGGGCCATGGCGGGCCCGTCGCGCAGCGTCTTGAACGTGGGATGCATGTTGAGGCGACCGCTGCGGAACTCGCGGTCGTAGGTGGGCAGCATGGAGATGCCGTGGGAGTCGACGCCGCGCAGGTCCGTCTCGAGCATCATCTCCGCGGTGGTGCCCGCATGCGCCTCCGACATGCCCCAGGCGCGCAGGACAGACTCGAGCTGCAGGCGTATGCGTGACGCGGGAACGCGTGTGGTGTCGGCCATCGCTCCGATCCTATCTCCCGTTTGCGACTATAATCACGCTGAGGACCCCGTGGAAATCGAAGCCAAGTATGTCATATCCGATCCTGCCGTGTTCGACGCCCTGCTCGACCTGCGCGCGCTCGGCGAGTATCGGCTGCGCCCCGCGGGGGAGCGATACCTGATCGACCACTATCTGGACACCTCCGGGCGCGATCTCCTCCGTGGCGGCTATGCGTGCCGTCTGCGCGAGGGCGAGGCGAGCGGCGGGTGGGTCCTGACCGTGAAAAGCGTGGGCCAGGCCACGGGCGCCGTGCACGAGCGGGAGGAGTACGAGTGCGTGGTGGCTCCGGGCGCGGCGCCGGCCGAGTGGCCCGAGGGGCCCGCTCGCGACATCGTGACCCGCCTGAGCAACGGGCAGCCTCTGACCGAGCTCCTCGCGCTGCGCCAGCATCGCTCGGACCGTTC
>Ga0066903_100006862_pt1 | contig 10212 bp, 7 predicted proteins | sample PanSoiMetaGPlot1_FD_67491 | JGI IMG/M metagenome (GOLD analysis project Ga0066903, IMG submission 67491) | Tropical forest soil microbial communities from Panama analyzed to predict greenhouse gas emissions - Panama Soil - Plot 1 (version 2) | ecosystem: Environmental > Terrestrial > Soil >... | reverse complement strand
GGGCGCCGCCTCCTGGTACGGATTGGGGACTCGCGTGAAGGGACGCGGGCTCTTCCAGCCGTCGAAGAGATCGCCTGCGAGCTTGCCGATCTCGCGCGCGTCGAAGTCTCCGACGACCGCCATCTCGCCGACCGAGGCGCCGTAGAAGTCGGAATAGAACTTCTTGACGTCGTCGAGCGTCGTGGCCTGCACCTCGGCGATGTCCTCCTCGGGCGTGGACGTGTAGCGCACGTCTCCCTTCGGAAACGGCGAGACGTGGCGGCGGTAGGCGGTCGAGGCGATCTGCTGCGGCTCGCTCTTGCCCTGCTCGATGCCGGCGATCGTCTCCTGCTTCAGGCTGTCGAACTCCGAGGCCGGAAAGATCGGGTCGCGCAGGCATTCGGCCGCGAGCGCGAGGACCGCCGGTAGGTTTTCCCGCGTCGTCTCGATCGAGACCGACGCCTGGGTGGGCCCGCCGCCGACTCCCGCCCGCGCCTTCAGCCGGTCGAACTCGTCCTTGATCTGCTGGCGGGTGTGCTTCGAGGTCCCGCGCATCAGCATCGCGCCCGCCATCTGCGCCGCGGTCGCCCGGTTCATCAGGCTCTTCTCGTCGCCGTAGCGAAGCGTCATCGCCACGACGACCGTCGAGCCGCGGGTCTTCTTGGGAAGCAGGGCGAGCTTCAGGCCGCCCGGCAGCGTCATCCTGGCCACCCGCGACTCGATGGCCGCGGGGCTCGGGTCGAACGCTTCGCCGGCGGCGATCGCAGCGTCGCCCTTGTAGTCCTTCACCAGCGTCGCGACATCGGGCGGGGCCGGGATCTCTGCTCGGTCGGGCTTGACTGTCGGGTAGAACATGCCGACGGTCCGGTTGGAGGTCTTCAAATACGCGGCGGCTGCCCTTCCGACGTCCTCCGGCGTGACCTTGCGGATGCGGTCGCGGTGGATGAAGAAGAGCCGCCAGTCGCCGGCGCCGATCCACTCGCTCATCTGGAGGCCGACGCGGTCCGCGGCGTTCAGCGTCAGCTCGATGTTCTTGAGGATCCTGGCCCGCGCCCGCTCGACTTCTTCCTTCGTCGGCGGGTTGGTGACCGCGCCGTCGATCGCCTCGAGCATCAGGCCGCGGGTCTCGTCGAGCGGCTGCTCCTGCCGCACTTCCGCCCGCAGAATCAGGAAGCCCGGCTCCTTCAGGTCCAGGAAGAATCTCGACACCCGCGTGGCCTTCTTCTTCTCGACGAGCGCCTTGTGGAGCCGGCCCGAAGGCGTGTCCCCGAGGACCTCGCCCAGGATCTCGACGGCCGCGGCGTCGGGGTGGGAGCCCGCGGGCACGTGGTAGGCGACCGCGAGCGCCTGGACGTCGCCGACTCGGCGAAGCGTCACCGAACGCTCTCCGTCCTGCGTCGGCTCGGAGGTATAGGTCGTGGGCACCGGCGACGTCGGGCGCGGAATCGGCGAAAAGGTCGCGTCGATCATCGCCAGCGTTTTCGCCTCGTCGAACTTCCCGGCCACCAGGAGCACAGCGTTGTCCGGCCGGTAATAGGTGCGCCAGAAGCCCTGGAGCCGCTCGATGGGAACGTTCTCGATGTCCGAGCGAGCCCCGATCGTGTCCTTCCCGTAGTTGTGCCAGAGGTACGCCGTCGAGAGGACGCGCTGGTCGAGCACTCCTTCGGGATCGTTCTCTCCGGCCTCGAACTCGTTGCGGACGACGGTCATCTCGCTGTCGAGGTCCTTCTTCGCGATGAAGGAGTGGACCATGCGGTCCGACTCGAGATCGAGCGCCCACTTCAGGTTCTCGTCGGTCGCCGCGAAGGTCTCGAAGTAGTTGGTCCGGTCGTACCAGGTCGTGCCGTTGGGGCGCGCGCCGTGCGCCGTCAGCTCCTGCGGGATGTTGGGGTGGTTCGGAGTCCCCTTGAACATCAGGTGCTCGAGCAGATGCGCCATCCCGGTCTCGCCGTAGTTCTCGTTGCGCGATCCGACGAGGTAGGTGATGTTCACGGTGATCGTCTGCTTGGTGGGGTCGGGGAAGAGGAGGACCCGCAGGCCGTTGGCCAGCCGGTACTCGGTGATCCCCTCGACGGACGTGACGCGCTCGGGCCTGGACGTCGCGGCAGCAGCCGGCGCGGCCATCGAGGCAGTCCAGGCGGCGGCCAGCAGAGACAGGAAAAGGGTCTTCTTCCTCAGGGTCATGAACGCTCCTTCAGGGTTTCCAGGATTTCGGGTCAACCGCGCTCGCGTTCGCCCTTGTAGCGGATCGCGACCGCGATGATCTTTCGCCCGGTGATGGGATAGGCCCGGCGGTTCCACCAGGGTCCCTCGACCATCGTTCCGACCCGCTGGGTCTTGTCGAAGACGATGACCGCGGCGTCGCCGCCCAGCTTCGCCGTTTCTTTCCGGATCGCCGCCTCGATTTCTTCGACCGGCGGCTTTCCGTCCGGATCCACGTAGACGTGGCCAAGCCGTTCGTGCGGCTTCTTGGGCTCGCGCCTCAGGATCAGGACCGTCTCCGTCCGTGTCGGAGGGTAGGCCGCGGACCCGATCAGGCGTTCCGAGGAGGCGCTGACAGAGCTGCACGAGACACAGCAGGTGGCCACGGCAAGCGCCAGGAGGGCTTTTTTCACGAGGGGGAATCCTATCGTTACCCGGATACGTAATCTCCCCGGGACCAGGTCTCGTCTAAGAAAGGGAACCCAAATGATGGACGTGCAGGGGATCGAACGGCGCTGGGCGAGAAGGACGATCCTCTTGCTCCTGCTCCTAAACGCCCTGCTCTGGGCGCCCTTCGTCCTCTCCGCGACCCACCTCTAAAGAGGTTCCAGGTTCCAGGGGGCCTCCCGACTTGGCCCCGGGGATATGATTTCGTGAAGCGGGCGTGATCCCATGGAGGCAAGGACTTCGGACCACTCGGGCGAGGGCGGGGCGCAGGATAGCGACCTCCCGCGGGAGGGGAGCGCCTCCGACGACCGCGACACCCTTCTGCGCCTGATCGTCGAGCAGATGCCGGCGGTCCTCTGGGCCACCGACCTCGACCTTCGGCTGACCTCCTCGGAAGGCGCGGGCTTGACCGCGATGGGCGCCCGGCCCGGACAATACGTCGGCGTGACGCTTTTCGACTTCTTCAACACGAAGGACCCCGAGTTCCTCCCGCTCGCCGCGCACCGCAAGGCTCTTCTCGGCCAGTCGGTCAGCTTCGAAGTGGATTGGGCCGGCCGGACCTACGCCTCCCACTGCGAGCCGCTGCGCAACCCCGACAACTCGATCCGCGGCGTCATCGGGGTCGCGCTCGACATCACGCGGCAGAAGCGCAACGAGCGCGAGCTCCAGAAGGCGGCGTCGCTCATGCGGGCCACCCTGGACTCGACCGACGTCGCGATCCTCGTCGTGGACGAGAGGGGAAAGATCTCCAACTTCAACGAGAGCTTCGTGCAGCTCTGGGGCATCCCGGAGGACATCGCGAAGACCCGCGACGAGGAGCGGATGCTCGCGTTCCTCCTCGACACGGTCGCGGATCCGGGCGACTTCGCCAAGCACGTCATGGGGCTCCACGCTCGCCGCGACGTCGAGACAAAGGGGCCGGTGAAGCTGAAGAGCGGCCGCGTACTCCAGCGCTCCTCCAAGCCGCAGCGCGTGGACGGCAAAACCGTCGGAACGGTCCTCTCCTTCCGCGAGGGGCCCGCTTGAGGCGGGCCCTCGCGGCCGTCTCCTTCCTTTTCGCTGCGGCCTCCGGACTCGGGCAGGCGCCCGCTGCCGTCACGGTCATCCGCGCCGGCACCGTGATCGACGGAAAGTCCCCGTCGCCGCGCAGGGACCAGGTCATCGTCGTCCGCGGCAACCGGATCGAGAGCGTGGGCGCTGCCGGAGGCGCGGTCCCCGCGGGCGCGACCGTCATAGACCTCTCGAAGGCCACGGTGCTGCCCGGGATGATCGACGCGCACACGCACATCTTTCTGCAGGGCGAGGACCCGGCCGAGGGCGGCTACGACATCCAGCTTCTGAAGTACCCGATCGCCTACCGCGCGGCGAGGGCGGCTGTGGCGGCGCGCCGCGCGCTCGAGCAGGGCTTCACGACGATCCGCGACGTGGAGACCGAGGGCGCAGGCTACGGCGACGTCGGCATCAAAATGGCGATCGAGCAGGGGCACATCCCGGGCCCGCGGATGTTCGTCGTCACGCGAGCGATCTCGACGACCGGCGGCTACCCCCTGGAGGGCTACGCGCCGGAGATCGTCGTGCCCAAGGGCGCGCAGATCGTGGACGGTCCGGTCGAGGCGAGGAAGGCGGCCCGCGAGCAGCTCGACAACGGCGCGGACTGGATCAAGGTCTACATGACGCACCGCTCCTGGGTGGACGCCGCCGGAAACCTCGTCTCCCAGCCGACGCTGACACTAGACGAGATCAAGGCGATCGTGGACGAGACGCACGGCTGGGGAAAGAAGGTCGCTTGCCACGCTTACAACGGCGTAGGGCTGCACCGCGCTCTCGACGGCGGCTGCGACTCGATCGAGCATGGCCTGGAGCTCGATGACGCGGCCGTCCAGCAGATGGTCAAGCAGGGGACGTGGTACTGCCCGACGATGAGCGTCTACTACACGCACAACGAGCCGCCCGACACGCCCGGAGGCAAGCGCGACAGGAAGCGCGTGGCCCTCCATGGCCCGTCGCTGACGAAGGCTTACAAGGCGGGGGTGAAGATCGCCTTCGGAACGGATGTCGGCGGCTTCCCCTGGACCGATCCGATCGCGGCGGAGTTCCCGCGGATGGTCGAGTTCGGTATGACACCGATGGACGCGATCCGGTCCGCGACCTCCGCCGCCGCGGAGATGCTCGGCATGTCCGGCCAGATCGGCGTGGTCGCCCCCGGCGCCTACGCCGACATCGTCGCCGTCCCCGGCGACCCGTTGAAGGACGTCAAGGAGCTCTCGAAGGTCTCCTTCGTCATGAAGGACGGGAAGGTCTACAAGAACTAGCGGAGCCCTTCGACGAGGTAGAGGTCCGAGAGCATCTGGGCGTGGCCGTAGACATAGGACTTCCCGTCGGGCGCGATCGCGACGCTCAAGACCGCGCTGGATCCCGCCGGGTCGAAGGGCTTCAGCTCCTTCCAGGGAGTCCGGCGGCCGCTCGAAAGGTCCAGCAGCGAAACGCGCGCGACCGTCTCCTGCGGGCGATAGACGTAGAGGGAGCGGCCGTCGTCCGTGAACTGGATCGGTATTTCTCCTTCCTCCCATCCCGGAATCGGAACGGGAGACCCGCCTTCCAACGGATAGAGAAAGTAGCCTTTCTCGGGGCCCGGCCCCGTCGCGAACCTACCGTTTGGCGAGATGACATTGCGCCGGAAGATCGCGCCGACCCCCTCCGGAGTGATCGGCCTGGGTCCTCCGGCCTCGAGATCCTGGACGTAGAGCCGTGCCCGGTGACCGCGCTCCTTTCCGGCGAAGAGGATGCGCCTGGAGTCGGGAAGAAACTCGGCAGACTGATAGCTCTCGATCCCGCCTCTTTCGACCTTCCTGGCCTGGCCGGTACGGGTCGGCAGCAGGTTGAGCTCGGAGAAGTTGATTGGCGCCGTCAGGGCCCACTTCTTGTCGGGCGACAGGGCGAGCGCATATCCGTCTCCCAGCCGCACAGGCGGAGAGCCGTCGTTCTTTCGGAGATAAACGGCGCCGACTCCGCCGCCCGCTTCGCCTTCCTCCGCGAAAAGGATTTCGCCGTCGCGAGAGATATCCGCGGGAATCGTGTTGTCCAGCCAGGAGAGATCGATCTCGCGCGACTCGCCAGAGAGAAGAGCGACCATCCGGGCTCGGACGGAGTCCCGACCAATGAGCGCGCGGCCGTCGGCGGAAACATCATGCAATGTGCCAATGGAGTTGCCGATCAGGCGCGAACGCCCCGACAGCGTGACCGATCGAAGATCCCGAACGATCGACATCTGCGAGGCGGTAAACCAGATCTCCTTTCCGTCGGGGGCCCAGGCAAGACCCTGCGTGCTCGGCCAGGGTCCGGAGAGAACCGTCTTCTTGCCGGAGCGGTCGACCACGACGACGGAACCAGTGTCATCGTTGCGCAGCGGATGGTCGAGGAAGGCGACGAGCTCTCCGTCTCGCGATACGCGGGGGTTACCGATCCATCCGGAAGTCTCATAGAGGGTTTTCCCGATCGGGTACTCGAGGCGGCCCCCGGTCTCGCTCAGATAGACGACGGCCAGGTCGGTTCCGTTGGGAGCCCAATCCGCCGAGTGCACGCCCTCGGCGACCTCGCGCGGGGCGTTTCCAGATAGCGCCATCCGGGCGAGCGTGCCGCCGGTCTCCCAGGAGCCGACGTAGCGCCGTCCGAGCGACAGGGCCAGCTCTCCCGAACCGGAGATCGAAAGGACGTCAGCGCTGGGAAGCGAGAACGCGTTGGATTCCGGGCTTGCCGGGCGCGTCGAAAAGAGCTGGACCGGCTTGCCATCCCAGATCCCGCCGTAAACGATCGTCTTGCCGTCCGGAGCGAACCGCGCCGACCAGATATACCCGCGGCGGAAGGTCAGCCGCTGGAAGGACGGGATCGGCCTCCTGCCCGCGCGCGTCCCCAGGAAGAACGCAACGGCCGCGATGGCCGCGAGGATCGGGACGGCCACGAGCGCCGCCGCAAGCGGGCGGCGCCGGCGCGAAGGGGCCGCGACGGAAGGTCCTGACGTCGCGGCCTCGGAGAGGTGGTCCCGGACGCTCGCCAGGTCGCGGGCCAGGTCGCGGGTCGAGACGTAACGGTCCTCCGGGCTCTTGGCGAGGCAGCGCTCGATCGTCCACCGCAGGGGCGCGGGCGCCCGCGGGTTGAGAGAAGCGATCGGCTCCGGGTCCTCGCGGATGATCGCTGAGAGTGTTTCGGCGGCCGTGTTCGCGACGAACGCGCGGCGTCCGGTTGCCATCTCGTAGACGATGGATCCGAACGAAAACTGGTCCGACCGCCAATCCAGCGCCTTCCCGCTCGCCTGCTCGGGGGACATGTAGCCGACGGTTCCCAGCACGATCCCCGCGGCGGTGCCGGAGGTCGCGGTCGGGGCCTGCGTCGCCGGGTTCGCCGCCATGCCGCGTTCCTCGACCCGGGCCAGCCCGAAGTCGAGGATCTTGACGAAGCCGTCCTTCGTCACCATCACGTTCTCGGGCTTCAGGTCTCGGTGGACGATTCCTTCCTCGTGCGCCCGCGCGAGGCCGTCGGCGATCTGGCAGGCGATCAGAAGGAGGCGCCGCGCCGGCAGGGCGCCCTCGACGAGCAGCTCGCGCAGAGTGCTTCCGTCGATCTTCTCCATGACGAGGAAATCGCGGCCGCCGTCCTGCCCGACCTCGTGGATCGTGACGATGTTGGGGTGGTTCAGAGCCGAGGCGGCGCGCGCTTCGCGCTCGAAACGCCGCACCCGCTCGCGATCGGAGGAGAGCTCGTCGGGCAGCACCTTGATCGCGACCTCGCGCCCGAGCCGCGGGTCCTGCGCGCTCCAGACCTCGCCCATTCCTCCGGCGCCCAGCGGAGCAAGGATCTCGTATGGTCCGAGCCGGCTACCCGGCGCGATCGTCATCGCAGCCCTTCGACGAGGTAGAGCTGGGAGAGGGTTCGGCCGACGGAGTAGGCATAGAACTTCCCGTCCGGCGTCACTGCGGCCCCGGCCGCGCGCGCCTCCTGCTCGAAGCGCTTCAGCCGGTCGGGATCCTGAGGCAGCGCCGCCGGAAGGACCTTGATCGCGACGTCCCGGCCCAGGCGCGGGTCCCGGGCTCGCCAGACCTCTCCCATGCCCCCCGCCCCGAGAGGGGCGAGGATCTCGTACGGGCCCAGCCGGGTTCCGAGAGACAGGGGCATGTCGTTTTTCGGAATTCTGAGTTTATCGGCCGGGACGCCTTGGGAGTATCCTTTTTGAAGCGGTAACGACCTCGGAACGACAAGAGATGGAGGAGATCCTGCGGAACTGGTTCGCGCGGCATCGCTACGCGCTGGGTGTCGGAGCGCTCGTGCTTCTGACCGCCCCGCTCGGGGTGCGCAGCCGGCCTCTGCGTATCGGAGACGAGACGCGCGAGGCGGCGATCGCCAAGCAGATGGCGGAGAGCGGGGACTTCCTTCGGACGCGGCTCGCCGGGCGCTCCCTCGAGGAGAAGCCGCCCTTCTACTACGCCTCGGTTGCCTCTTCGATCCGGCTCGGTCGCGGGGCGACGCCGTTCTCGACGAGGCTTCCCTCGATTCTCTTCTCCGCGATGACGCTACTGGCGGCCTCGGGCATCGCGCGGATCCTCTTTTCGGAGCGCGCGGCTCTCCTTTCGGCGGTCGTCCTCGCGACGACTTACCTCTTCGCCGCCAACGCCCACAACGTCGTGGTGGATGTGGCCCTGACCGCGTTCGTGTCGCTCGGCCTCCTGGCGTTCGTCTCCTCGACGAAGAGAGCGGGCTTCCCGCGCTGGGAGGCGAGCTTCGGCTTCGCGGCGGCGGGAGCGCTGCTCGCGAAAGGCTTGATCGGCGTCGCACTGCTCTTCCTCCTGACGGTCCCCTTCTGGGCTCTGGGCGCCCCGAGACGGCGCTGGCGCGAATGCCTCTCGCCCGCCGCTCTGCTCGTCCCGGCTGCGGCGCTGCTTCTCTGGACGGGCGTCGCCTACGTCGGCGGCGGAGCGGCGGGTCTTTCGGAGGCGATCTGGAACCAGCAATTCGGGCGGCTTCTCGGCCTTCGTCACCGGGAGTACTCGCACCACCGCGCCCCGTTCTATTTCTACCTGGCGTATCTGCCCGGCGTGCTCTTTCCGTGGACGGTGACCCTTGCCTACGCGGTGGCTCGCGGGGTACGCGAGCGGGCCGCGCGCTCGAAGATGGCGGCGCTGGCGCCGCTCGTTGCCGGGCTCGGGGCGGCGGTCCTTTTTCTCTCCGTGGCGGGGACGAAGCGAACGATCTACTTCCTGCCACTCGTCCCGGTCGTCGCGGTCCTGACGGGAGCATTCCTCGACGCGAAGCTCGAGGAGCCGCGCGGCGCGACCTCCCGCGGTCTCTGGCTCCAGTTCGCCGCGGTCTCTCTCGTGGCCGTCGGCGTCCTCCTCATCCCGGCGGTCGGAGACCGGCGGATCAGCCCCGCCGAGGCCGCGGGAGTCGTCGCCGCGGCCGCGATCTGCCTGTCTCTCGTGCCATTCGCGCGGAAGTCGGCCTCCCGGCTGATCTCCGTGTCGCTCCTCGTCGCGCTCGGCTCGCTGCTCCTGCTCGACCTCTACGCCCTGCCCCGCTGGAAGCAGGACCGGGCCACGAAGCGGTTCTTCGCCCGCGTCGAGCGGCGGATGTCTCCGGCGACGCGGTTGTACAGCTTCGAGTTGAACGAGGACGTTCTCGGCTGGGCTTGCCTGGAGCTCTCGCGGGCGCCGCTCGCGGAAAGCGACCCCGCGCTTCTGCTCGAGCGGCTGAAGGCTCCCGACGCGCTGGTCATCCTGGAAAAGCCCGCGCTCGCCGGCGTACCCGCGGACGTGAAGGACCGGCTGGAAGCGGTCCTGCGGGGACGAGTCGAGAGCCGGCCGATCGCCCTCTACCGCCTCCGAGGCAGTTCCGCGGGCGGGCCCGCGGCTCGGGCGTCTCTCCGGGACCTGGTTTCGCAGCCGCTACCGGGAGAGGTGAAGGCCCTCCCGAACTCCGTGGGGGAAGAGGAACCGGCCGACCAGTAGCGTGACCACTACCATGGCGACGACGGCGGCGATCTTGGTCCCGGTCGCCTGGCGGATCCAGAAGGACCGTTCTGACACGACGCCCTTCTTCACGAGGATCCGCTCGACGACGAAGTAGAGGATCAACGCCAGCGCGACCCCGAGCAGGATGCCTTCCCACTCCCGCGAGAACTTGATCGCGTCCTCGATCCGGTTTCCGAAGTAGAGGCCCAGGCCGGTCCAGGCGAGGCAGTTGATGAGCGAGGCCCCGAGGTCGCAGAGGACGAAAGGGACGAGCCGCATCTTCGAGGCCCCCGCCGTGAAAAAGACGACCGGGCGCAGGCCGTAGAGGTACCTGGCCAGGAAGATCAGCCGGTAGCGGTGCTTGTGGAACGACTCCCGGATCCGGGCGACTCGGTGCGGCGGAAAGACTTTCCGCATCAGCCGGTGTCGGTCGAGGTTCTTCCCGAAGACGACGCCGAAGGAGTAGAGGATCAGGTCCGAGATCAGGATCCCGCCCAGCTCCGCGCCGATCATGAAGGGGAAGCGCGCGACCTTCTTGAAGATGAGGTAGCCGGCGATCAGGAGGATGAACTCCTCCGGCGGGCTC
>Ga0066903_100006860_pt1 | contig 10212 bp, 7 predicted proteins | sample PanSoiMetaGPlot1_FD_67491 | JGI IMG/M metagenome (GOLD analysis project Ga0066903, IMG submission 67491) | Tropical forest soil microbial communities from Panama analyzed to predict greenhouse gas emissions - Panama Soil - Plot 1 (version 2) | ecosystem: Environmental > Terrestrial > Soil >... | reverse complement strand
CCCGGACGAGGTCATCCTCGACTTCCTGGTCGACGACGTCGACGCCGAGTACCCGCGGGTCGCCGCGCTCGACGTCGACTGGGTGCTGCCGCCCACCACCCAGCCCTGGGGCACCCGGTCGATGATCTTCCGGGACCCGGCCGGGAACCTGGTCAACGTCTTCTCCCGCTAGGGCGCCCGGGCGGTTCAGGCGGGCAGCAGGCCGATCGCCGCCTTGGCCTGACGCACCTTCTCCCGGCCCTGCTCGCTGGCCCGCGCCGCGCCGGCCCGCAGCACCGACCGGACGTGGCCGGGGTCGCGGGACAGTTCCTGGTAGCGGTCGCGGACCGGCGCCAGCGTCCCCACCACGGCGTCGGCGACCGCGTGCTTCAGGTCGCCGTACCGGCCGAACTGGCCGCTCAGGGCCTCGGGTTCGTGACCGGTGCACGCGGCCAGGATGGCCAGCAGGTTCGACACCCCGGGCTTGCGGACGGGGTCGTACACCACCTCGCCGTCGGCGTCGGTGACCGCTCGCATCACCTTGCGCCGGAGCACGTCAGGCTCATCGAGCAGGCGCAGGGAGCCCGCGGCGGACGAGGCCGACTTGCTCATCTTGCTGGCGGGGTCGGCCAGGTCCATGATGCGGGCGGCGACCGGCGGGTTGACGGCCTTCGGCAGCGTGAAGGTCGGCCCGTACCGGCTGTTGAACCGGGCCGCCACGTCCCGGGCCAGTTCCACGTGCTGGCTCTGATCCTCGCCGACCGGCACCTCGTCGGCGTCGTAGAGCAGGATGTCGGACGCCATCAGGATCGGGTAGGTCAGCAGCGAGACCCGGACCTGTTCCTGCCGGCGGGCCTTCTCCTTGAACTGGATCATGCGCTGGGCCTCGCCGTAGCCCGTCGCGGACTCCAGGAGGTAGTGCAACTCGGAATGCTCGGGCACGTGCGACTGGACCATGAACAAGCACACGTCCGGATCGGCGCCAGCGGCCAGCAGCAGGGTGGCGAACTCCAGCGTCCGCCGCCGCACGTCGTCGGGCTGGTGGTCGAGGGTCAGCGCGTGCAGGTCGGAAACGAGCACCACGGTGTCGGCCATGGCTTGCTCGGCCACGATCGGCCGGATCGCGCCTACGTAGTTGCCCAGATGCAGTTCCCCCGACGGGGTGAACCCGGTAAGTCGTCGTGACATCGGTGTTGCTCCTTCTGCCTCAGGCCGCCGCCCGGGGCCACGCGGCCGGGTCAAGGCAAAGGAAAACGGCCGCCCAGCCCGGGCAGCCGCGTGTCGATGTGCGCGATGGACAGTGCCGCCCGGTCAGGGGCGCCACCAGCCGCAGTAGCCATAGGTCATCCGCACGCCCCCATCGTACCCCGGCTGCCCCTGGCCGCCTTCGGCCTTTACGCGCACTTCGACTACGTCGGCTCGCAACTGCTCCTGGCGCACTTCCCGACCGGCATGGCGCCGTCAGCCGACGAGCTTGAGCGCAGCGGCCTGTGGCAGGTACTCGGCGGGACGCTGCTGGTCTCGGCCGCCTGGCCGTGGCGGTGGACCGGGCGGCCCGCCCCCCGCGTTCCGCCCGGATCGGGGAACCCTCGGCGTCCTCGTTGGGGTCGTCGCCTTCGCGGATCTGTGGTACCTCATCCAGCTGGCCAACCCGGTCGGCTTCGTCACCGTGGTGTTCGCCGCGCATCTTCCGTACGTGTTCGATCTGATCTTGCTACCGCAGCTGGCGGCGGCCGCCGTGCTGGGCACGCTGGCCGCCGCGCGCTGGGTCTCTCCGATCGCGGCGGCGATCGCCGGGCTGCCACTGCTGGTGACCGGCCTGCTGCTCGTGCTCGTGCCGGTCGATGCCGGACACGGCATCGCCCGCTTTGTCTGGTCGTCCCGGGCCATCGAGCTTGGCGTGGGCCAGTCCGTAGGGCTGGGCGCCTTCCTGCTGTTCGGGGGGGCTACTGGCGACCTCGGCCGCCCTACCCTGGCGCTGGCACCAGCCGTCATCCTCCCCGGCGCCCGGGGCGGGGGACGATGCGCCGGTCAGCGAGGCGGTCTGAGGCGACGCCACCACCAGCGGCGCGCGGGCGCGTCGGCGCCCTGGTGCCGCGCACCCGCCGGAGCGGTCCCCGGCTGCCCGTCACGCCACCGGCCGACCGTCAGCTCCTCATCGACCAGCGGCACGAATATGGGCGGGCCAAGCGGCAGCCGGCGCCAATCCATAATCCGCTCGTTAAGCTCCGCCACGGCCTCGCGCACCTCACGCTCGGTGCGGAAATCCGGCACCCGTTCCGCTAGCCGTTCGGCATCCTTGCGCAGCCTCAGCGGAGTAGGCAGGAACTCTTCTGCGGGCACGCCCTCTCTGCGCACGTAATCCCGCAGCCAGGCCTCACCGAAATCCGCTTCTCCCGGGTCTGGAAGGGGCTTGCCATGCCCCGGCAGATTATCGAAAAGGCCGCGCTCCTCCGCCTCGTTAATCTGCTGATCAATCCACGAGGTGAAGCTCATCCCCCGCGGTTTACGCTCCGTCATGCCGATACGCTCTCGCTGCGGTCAATCGTTATGCTCGCCAACTCCGCGGGCTCTAAGTCAGGCTATCCGCGCGCCGGCCCGCTCAGCCACCCGGCTCACCCGCCCACCCGAGGAGTGCCGATGGCCGCGGCCAGCCCCCGGGCACCTGGACCGGCCTGCTTAACTGTCATTCGTGGCCCCAGCCCATGGCGACGTCCCTCCGGAGCGCGTCGAGGCCGGCGAGGTCGTCCTGCGCCGGATCCGGTCCGCGGATGCGGGCGCCGTCGCCGCCGCGGTGGCGGGCAGCCTGGACCACCTGCGCCCGTGGATGCCGTGGGCGACCCCGGATTCGGCCGACCGTGGCAGCCAGCTGGCGCGGGTCGCCGAGGCCGACGAGATGTGGGAGTCGGGGATCAGCTACATCTACTCGGTGCTGACCGCCGACCACGGCACGCTGGTCGGGGAGATCGGCCTGCACCGCCGCGGCGGTGACGTGAGCGAGCCGGAGCGGCGCCTCAAGAGCGCCCTGCAGGCGAGCAGGGGACACAGCATCGAGATCGGGTACTGGATCGCCGGGTCCCAGACCCGCCGGGGCTTCGGCACCTCGGCGGCGGCCGCGATCACCGAGATCGCGTTCGGGCTGCCCGGGGTGAGGCGGGTCGAGATCCACTGTGACGAGGCCAACACCGCCAGCGCCGCGATCCCCCGCAAGCTCGGCTACCGGCTCGACCGCGTCGAGGAGCGTAAGCCCGAGGCGCCCGGCGAGAGCGGGCGGCTGATGATCTGGGTCAGGGATTACGCCGGTCCGCCGGACCCCGGCCCTCAGCCGTCCCGCTCCGGCCGGTAGGACAGGACGACCACCGGCGTGTGCTCCCGAGAGGACCCGCCACGCTGCGTTAAGGAATCGAATTCTCTATAACGCCCCGGGCCCCTCGGTCCACGCCGCCCGGCGGCGGCCTGCGGGCCCGCGGTTCCTTCCCGGCGGACGGCGGGTCTTCCTGTGCGAGCAACACCCACCGGAGGACAGGAGCAGGACATGGAAGAGCTCGCAGGCAAGGTGGCCCTGGTGACCGGCGGCAGCCGCGGCATCGGGGCGGCGATCGCCCAGCGGCTGGCGCGCGGCGGGGCGGCGGTGGCGCTGACGTACTCCAGCAGCGCGGACAAGGCCCGGGCCGTGGCCAAGCAGATCGACGCCGACGGCGGGCGGGCGCTGGTCATCCAGGCGGACAACGCGGATCCGCGCGCGGTCACCGCGGCGGTCGAGCGGACCGTCGAGGACCTGGGCCGGATCGACATTCTGGTCAACAACGCCGGCATCTTCACCGGCGGCCCGCTCGAGGCGGCGACCGTGGAGGAGGCCGACCGGCTGTGGGCGGTCAACGTGCGCGCGGCGCTGGTCGCCGCGCAGGCCGCCGCGCGGCACATGGGCGAGGGCGGCCGGATCATCATGATCGGCAGCGCGCTCACCGAGCGGGTGCCGGCCGCGGGCCTGACGCTGTACGCCATGACCAAGTCGGCGCTGACCGGCCTGACCAAGGGCCTGGCCCGCGACCTGGGGCCGCGGGGGATCACGGTCAGCGTGGTGCACGGCGGCCTGATCGACACCGACATGAACCCCGCGGACGGCCCGGGCGCCGAGTTCCTGCGCACGGTCCCGGCGCTCGGCCGGTACGGCCGCGCCGAGGACATCGCCGCGGCCGTCGCCCACCTGGCCGGCGCGGACGGCCGCTACATCACCGGCGCCGCGATCACCGTCGATGGCGGGTTCGCCGCCTGAGCTCAGGCCGGCCGATTCCTTTCCGCCGGCCGGGAAGTCTGCATTGCACGGTGGCATCCTCGAGACGGGAGGCAGCAGCGATGTCGCAGCAGGCGGGCACGGTGCCGGACAGCGCCGAGTTCAGCAGCGCCACCGAGCCGTTCCGGCGCGAGCTGCTCGCGCACTGTTACCGGATGCTCGGCTCGGTGGACGAGGCCGAGGACCTGGTCCAGGAGACCTACCTGCGGGCGTGGCGGGCCTACGGCGGCTTCGAGGGCCGGTCGTCGGTGCGGACCTGGCTCTACCAGATCGCCACGAACGCCTGCCTGACCGCGACGGCGCGCCGCGCCGGGCGCCCGCTGCCTTCCGGCCTGGGCGCCCCGGGCGGCGACCCGGGCGTGGCGGCCGGGGCCGGGCCCGAGGTCGCGTGGCTGCAGCCCATTCCCGACGCACTGGTGACCCCGGAGTCCGCCGATCCCGCGGCGATCACGGTCGCGCGGGAGAGCCTGCGGCTCGCGCTGATCGCGAGCCTGCAGCACCTGCCGCCGCGGCAGCGGGCCGTGCTGATCCTGCGTGAGGTGCTCGCGTTCCGCGCGGCCGAGGTCGCCGCGATGCTCGGCACCACGACCACGGCGGTCAAGAGCACGCTGCAGCGCGCCAGGGCCCGGCTGGCGGAGACCGCGCCGTCGCCCGACCAGGTCGCCGAGCCGACCGAGCCGCAGGCCCGCGCGCTGCTGGGCGAGTACATCGCCGCGTTCGAGAATGCCGACGCCGCGGCCCTGGAGAAGCTGCTGCGCCGGGACGCCACGCTCGAGCTGCCGCCGTCGGCGGCCTGGTTCTCCGGCGGCGAGGCGATCGCGACCGCGGTGACCGGCCTCGGGTCGCCGGGCGACTGGCGGATGATCGCGACCGCCGCCAACGGTCAGCCGGCGGCTGCGGCGTACCTGCGCGGCGCCGACGGAGCCTACCGGGCGTACGGGATCGTGGTGCTCACCGTGACCGCCACGAGTATCGGGAGGCTCGTCGTGTTCGGCGACCCGGGCCTGTTCCGCGCCTTCGGCCTCCCGCCGGTCCATCCGGAGGGCGGCCCGGCCAGGCCACCGCCGCCCTTCGTGGCTCCGCGCTGAACGCTCACTGGTTGCGCCACCGGGGCCGGCGCTTCTCGGCGAAGGCGGTCATGCCCTCGATCGCGTCGGCGCTCATCATCACGTCGTCGAAGCCGGTGCTCGGGTGTTCGACGGCGTCGGGCGTGTCGGGGATGCCCCGGGTCTCCTCCATGACCTGCAGCGCGGCGCGGACCGAGGTGGGCGACCCGTCGAGGATCTCGGCGGCGAGCGCGCGGGCCCCCTCCAGCGCGGCCCCGGCCGCGGTGACGCGGTTGACCAGGCCGTAGCCGAGCGCCTCGGCCGCCGTGAGCCGCCGGCCGGTGAGGATCATCTCCGTGGCGATCGCCGGCGGGATCGCGCGGGGCAGCCTGACCAGCCCGCCGGCGCTCGCGACCAGGCCGACCCTGACCTCGCTGAGCGCGAACCGGGCGGTGGTGTCGGCGACGACCAGGTGGCAGGCGAGCGCGATCTCGCAGCCGCCGCCCATGGCGTAGCCGTTGACCGCGGCGATGACGGGCTTGGGCATGTGGCGGCGGCTGGTCAGCCCGGCGAAGCCGTTCTTGGGTACCCACATGGGCCGGCCCGAGGCGGAGTACACCAGGTCGTTGCCGGCCGAGAACGCCTTGTCGCCGGCGCCGGTAAGGATAGCGACCCAGAGGTCGCCGTCGGCGAAGTAGGCGTCGAAGACGTGGTCGAGCTCGTCGTTCGCCGGCGGGTGCACGGCGTTGCGGACCTCGGGCCGGTTGATCGTGACCTCGAGCAGGTGCCCGTCCTGGCGGACGAGCAGGTGCTCGTAGCGGTCGCGCAGGACCGCCGGCCGCGGCGGGAACAGCGCGTGCATCCGCGTGTCGCTGACCGTGACCCGGTTGCCGAAGCCGAACGAGCGCACGTAGACGCGCTCGCCGATCGGCTCGCCTTCGGAGAGCAGGGCCAGGACGCCGGTGTCGCGGTCGTCGGTGCGGGCGATGAACCGGCGGCCGTCGCGGTCCAGGCGGCCGAGGACGATGCCGGTGCGCCCGCCGTCGCGGCGGTGCGAGATCGTGCAGGTCTCGATCGTGGCCCAGCCGTCGGCGTGCCGCGCCTGGGCGGGCGCCGGCCAGGCGTCCACTTCCGCCTGCAGGCCGGCGTCGCGGCCGGGGCGCCAGGGGGCCGGGGCGGTGGAGTAGACGCCCGCCGAGTACTTGCCCATGATCCCGCCGTTCGCGCCGGCGAACCCGAACGTGCCGGGGTTGGCCCGGGCGCGCTGCACGGTCTCGGCGATCGCGTGCATGGAGTAGTTGTTGCCCGGGCCGCCGAAGAACGGCAGGCCGCCGGTGAGCGTGAGGCCGCGCGGGTCGTCGGGCGCCAGGCCCAGCCCGTCGCAGATGTTGAACACCGGGATGGGGAAGCAGCTGTAGAGGTCGATCGTGGCCAGGTCGGCCACGCCGAGGCCGGCCATCTCCAGGGCCTGGCGGGCCGCGAGCACCGCCGCGGGGCTGGCCGAGAGGTCGGCCCGGTCCAGGAGCGCGCGCTCGGCCACGTCGGCGTGGCCGTGCAGGAACACCCACCGGTCCGGCGGGACGCCCAGCCGCCGGGCCGCGTCGGCCGAGAGCAGCAGGACGGCGGCGCCCTGGTTCACCTTCTCGCGGGCCACGAGGTAGCGGGTGTACGGGTCGGCGATCGGCCGGTTCGCCTCGGTGACCGTGACCAGCTCGGCGGCGACGCGGACGACCGGCGCGGCGGCGTGCGGGTTGGCGGCGGCGACGCGGGTGAACGGCGCGAATAGCGCGCCCATCGCCGCGGCGTACTCGTCGCGGGTCAGCTTGAGCCGGGCCCGGCGCGCGTTCTCGGCCAGCGCGTACTGGCTCGCCGCGTCGGTGAGCCCGTGCGCGACCTGGTGCCTGGTCGCCATGCCGCGCAGCCCGTAGCCGCGGTCTTCCAGGCTGCCGTCGGCGTGCTCGCTGAAATCCGGGCGCTCCTGCTGCCTGGCGTAGTGCTGGACCGTGCTGATGGCCTCGGAGCCGAACACCAGGGCCACGTCGGCGCCGCCGGCGGCGATCGCGCCGGCGAGCTCGGTGACCAGCTGCTGGGGGGCCTGCCCGCCGCCCGTCCCCAGGATCGCCCGCGCGGGCGCGGCGCCGATGCGGCCGGCGACCGACCGCGGGTAGTTATCGGACCGGCCCAGCGGCGCCCGCGCCCCCGGCCGCGAGTTCTCGAACTGCCGGACCCCGGCGACGGTGTCGATCGCGGCCGCGATCACGGCCGGGTCGGCGCCGGTGTCGGCGAGCGCGGCGCGGGCGGCGTCCGCGGCCAGGTCGACCGGCGAGCGGTGCCGGTAGCCCGGCTCGCCGAGGCGCTCGGAGGCCTGCCCGACGCCGGCCAGCACGGGGGTGCGGGGGTCGATCTCGTCGGCTCCCATCGGCGCCACCTCCGAATAACTGAACGCCCAGCGTCTCTTACCGGCCACGGTATCCCGCACCCGCCCCCGTCAGCACCCCCGCCGTGACCCGCGCCGCCCCGCGCTCCGGCTCCGCCCCCCCGGGCGCCTCGGCCCGGGGCGCGGGGCGGCGGACAGGTGACCGGAATCAGCCCTTAGTCCGGCGCCGACGCGGGCACGGGCTCGGTGACCGGGGGCGCCGAGGTGGTGCCGGCCGGCAGCCGGCGGGTGAGCACCAGCGCGAGGACCGCCACCGCGGCGGCGATCGCGAACGCCGCCGTTAGGCCCTGGTGCAGATTACGGCCCGCGTCGGCGGCGACGGCCGCGCCGCCCACGCCGATTCCGATCGCGGTGCCAAGCACGTCGGCCAGGTTCAGTGACGCCGACGCCCAGCCCTCCCGCCCCGGTGGCGCCTTCTGCAGCATCATCAGCGAGATCGGCGCGTACGCCAGCCCCATGCCCAGGCCCGCGACGGTCCAGGCCGCCAGGCCCTCCGCCACGGGGACGGCCGGCTGCAGCACCAGGACCATCCCGCCGACGCCCGCCAGGATGATCACCAATCCGGTGCCGACCAGGCGGCGCCCGGCCCAGCTTTCGCTGAGCCGCGCCTGCACCCAGGCGCCGGCGGTCCACGCCAGCGTGGCGCCGGTGACGGCGATGCTCGCCACGACCGGGCTGCGGTGCCGAACCGCCGTGATCGACAGGGTCACGTAGGCGTCCGCGCCGAAGAACGCGAACGTCAGCAGGCCCCGGCTGAGAATCGTGGCCGGCAGCCCGGGCCGGGCCGTGAACGTGCCGCGGGGAACGAGCCGGCGCAGCGCGGGCGCCCCGGCGATCACGCCCCCCGCGATCAGGCCGGCGCCGGCCAGGGCGGCACCGGACCCGGTCACGAGGGTGAGGCCGCCCAGGATCATCGTGGCGCCGGCCGCCGTGCGGATGCCGTCGATCAGCCGGTGCTCCTGCGCCGGCGCGGAGACCGGCGGGCCCAGGCGGACCAGGGCGGGCACGGCGATCGACCCGGCCACCGCGACCACCGGGAGCAGGCCAAGGAACACCCACCGCCAGCCGAACACGCGCGCCACCTCGGCGCTGAGCGCCGGCCCGGCCAGCCCCGGCGCGACCCACGCGGTGGACAGGACCGCCATCATCCGGGCCCGGAGCGGGCCGGTCAGGCTGCGGCCGATCGAGGCATAGGCCACCGCGGGCACGGCGCCCGCGCCGACGCCCTGCAGCGCGCGGCCGGCGACCAGGACGCCCATCGACGGGGCCAGGCCCGCGACGGCCAGCCCGGATCCGAACAGCACCACCCCGGCCACGAACGGGATCGCCGGGCCGCGCCGGTCGGCCGCCCGGCCGGCCACCACGATGCCGACCACGCTGCCGAGCATGAACGCGCTGAACACCCAGCCGTAGAGGCGCAGCCCGCCGAGATCATGGGCGACGACCGGCATCACCGTCACCACCGCCAGCGCCTCCGACGCCACGAAGGTGATCGTCAGGACCAGGCCCGCCGTCAGCGCCCGTCTCTCCGGCGCCCACAGCCCCCGCGCCCGCCCGTCGCCCGGCGGCAGTCTCACCCGCGCGGTTCCGGGGCGCCCTTGCCCCTCCAGCTCGCTCATCGGCCCGTCCCTCCCGCGCGCTGCCCCCGAGCTTAAGAACTCGCGGAGCTTGCTCCGCGGCGGGGGGTTGAAGGGGGGCCGTCCCCTGAGGGCAAACACAGCACGGGCGGGGCCAGGCCCAGGCCGCCGGCCTCAACCGATCATGGCTCGCCCGGCGGGGACGGGCCCCCGACCCGCACCTCGGCCTCGGCGCGGCGCGGGCTGACGGCCAGCGCCCGGGCGCCGTTGCGCCACGGCTGCGCCAGGGCCAGCCACGCCGCCGCGGCCGCGAGCAGGACCGCGCACAGCGCCCAGCCCAGGGCCGTCGTGCCCACGCCCACATACTTCAGGCCCGAGGCGAAGATCACGAAGGTGATGACCGGCCTGATGTACCGGTCCGGCGCGCGGGACGACAGGAACGAGCCGACCAGCACCGCCGGGACGCTGCCGAGCACGATCGACGCCGTCACCGCGAACTCCACGTGGCCGAACGCCAGCGCGCCGAGCGCCGCGGCCAGCGTCAGCGGCACGGCCTGGGTCAGGTCCGTGCCGACCAGCTGGCCCGCGCTCAGCATCGGGTACACGAACAACAGCAGCACGATCATCAGGGATCCGGAGCCCACCGAGGTCATCCCGACGATCACGCCGCCGACCACGCCGATCAGCACCGTGGGCAGCGGCCTGCCGACCACGTCGCCGACCTTGCCCAGCCCACGCCCGCCTCCCCTTCCCCCTCCACGGCCCTTGCGGAGATCAAGGAAGAAGCGCAGCACCATGGCGGCGGCACCGAGCAGCAGCGCCGTGCCGAGCGCGATCTCGACCCGGTTCTGGGCCGCGGCCGCGTTGCCGAACAAGTGC
>Ga0066903_100006859_pt1 | contig 10212 bp, 11 predicted proteins | sample PanSoiMetaGPlot1_FD_67491 | JGI IMG/M metagenome (GOLD analysis project Ga0066903, IMG submission 67491) | Tropical forest soil microbial communities from Panama analyzed to predict greenhouse gas emissions - Panama Soil - Plot 1 (version 2) | ecosystem: Environmental > Terrestrial > Soil >... | reverse complement strand
GGTTTCCAGGTATCTCTGCTTAGTGAACTTGGAGCCTTTGAACGCTCCCAGGATGCCGCCGACGATCTGTTTGAGGATGTGGAGAGGATTGGCGACAAGTACCGTACCGATAGCGGCTCCCCCGATAATGACAAGTTCGGCAGGCTGGAGCAAAACCCGGACATTGCCATGCTCCATGAGATATCCGCCAACGACGGCACCAAAAACCACAAGGATTCCGATGATCGCGAACATTTCTACTGGTTCCTTCTGATCCTGGGCGGAACTGATGTTGCTGCATGTGATTGATGGTTGGCAGTTCTGGGAGAAGTGGTTGGGTGCCAGAGCTTCCGCATAAGGATGTCTCTCGAGATAGATCGGCAGGTTGGGACTGAAGCTGTATATGCGATTTGCTGTGGGCGATTCGAGTCCGGCACGAAGGGCCAAGGCTAGTAAAGGTCTTTAGAGCAAACGACGATAACAACTTCGTGGCTTCCTCGCCTCAGATCCAGTCAGGGTTTCGCTTCGTTGCCCGCCAACCAGTGCTCGATGTCAACGAGCAAGTCTTTGGTTATGAGTTGCTCTTCCGCGACAGCCTAAGAAACCATTTTCCTGGTCTGGATGGCAATCAGGCGGCGCAGGCAACTCTGGACAGCTCACTCTTGATGGGGCTGGATACCCTTTGCGGTGGGCGGTTCGCGTTTCTCAACTTCACGCGCGACGTACTGTTGCAGGATTTCGCGTCTTTGTTTCCTGCAGAACGGGTTGTGATCGAGGTGCTGGAGAACGTCCCAGCGGACAGGGATGTGATCGGGGCTTGCCGCAAGCTGCAGGAACGCGGATACATGGTTGCGCTCGATGATTTTGTTGACGGCGATGCTCGCCACCCCCTGCTGGAGGTCGCCACGTTCGTCAAAGTGGATCTTCGCGCGACGAGTATTAAAGCCTGTTCGGAGATCATTCAAGAATTAGGACAGCATCACCGCATGTTGGCAGAGAAGGTGGAGACGAGAGAGGAATTCAAATCTGCCAAGGCAATAGGCTTTCGCTACTTTCAAGGGTATTTTTTCTGCAAACCGGAGATTGTATCCACCAATGACATCCCGGCACATAAGGCCAATTACTTGCGCATGCTCCAGGCCGTTCATGAACCCGAATTGGACTTGCGAAAGATTGAGAACTTGATCAAGTGCGAGGTGTCTTTGTGCTATCGCCTGCTGCGGTACCTGAATTCTGCTGCCTTTGCGTTTCGTACCGAGATTCGTTCTATTCGACACGCGCTTACCATGCTGGGAACTCTTGAAATCCGACGGTGGGTACAATTGGTGGCGGCTCTTGGCGCGAGTCAGGGCAGGTCCGCGGAAACGGTATTCACAGCGCTCGTCCGCGCCCGCTTTTGCGAGTTACTCACCAACAAGATTCCAAATGGAGGCTCGGATCTGTTCTTGATGGGACTGTTCTCGCTCATGGATTCCATCTTGCAAATGCCGATGGCCAGCATCATGGAGAAGATCTCAATCGATAGAGCAATCAAGCAGGTAATCTTGGGCGACCATAGTCATTTGCGCACGATCTACCGGCTGATGCTAGCGCAGGAATCCGGGGAGTGGCCGGCAGTGATAGGCCTCTGCAAACTCTTGCATCTGAGTACAGACGAGTGTTCGGACGCCTATTGGAAGGCTCTACAATGGGCTCGAGAAATTACAGCTAACGTCTAGGGAAGCCCCGGCACAGCCACACTTTCCATCCGGCGCCGGTGGTTGGCATGGCATACGCCCGCATTATGCAGTTTGATCCTGTGCAAAATTACATGACTTTGGACTTGCGCGAAATCCGCGTGCGGCAGTACGATCATAGTGTTCCCAATGGCCAAGCTCCCTGGCTGGCCTTCTGCGCCGTCTGGCTCCGGGCGCTCAAACGGAAAAAAGATCATTCGAGTGACTTCCAGCCGCATTAGGGTTCTTCGCGCACGATGTGTGGGTGCGTGACGCGAAGTGCTATGTGCAAGGGCAGCACGAGACAAAAGAGAAATCGGTCGTAATCGGCATAAAACACAGAACTGAAAAAGAGAACAACATGAACGTTGGACCCGGACATCCCTCCGGAGGCGGAGGGAGAAGTAGACGACGGCGTGGACGTCGTCCACCCAATCGTGGGGGAGCAGGTGGCCGTCAGCAACATAGCGGGATCTTTACCGCTCCCATGGACCATAACTATCGTAACGCCGGGCAGAACAATGGCCAGCGACGGGGCCGCCCGGGCTTTGCCCCTTCCTACTCGCCGGTTGACCCGGAACCCCTGCCCAGGAAAGAAGACGCCACATCGCGCATCTTTGCCTTTGTGGACGACCTGTTCTTTCAGGCAAAGATCCAAGAGACGGCTCGCAAACTGAACGTCAAAGTCGAATTCGTCAAGAACGAAAAGGACATGATGGATCATGTAAAGCAGAATGGCGAAGAGCGTCCTTCGTTGATCATTTTTGATATGAACAACGCTAACGCCAAGCCACTCAGCCTGATCCCTAAACTGAAAAGCAAACTCAAGAAGGGAACATCCATCATCGGATTCCTCTCCCATGTTCAGGGCGACCTGAAACAGAAGGCGCACGAAGTCGGATGTGACATGGTGCTGCCAAGGTCGGCATTTTCGCAGAATCTTCCACAGTTGTTGCGCAGGCACGGGGCGGAGGAGGAGCCAGCAGGATAGACCTCGTTCCCGAGAAAAGGTGTTACTCGGCAGGAAGAAGTCGAGGATCGGTTCAGTACTTTCTCAAGACCCCTATTACGCGTCCCTGAATCTGAACCGCTGCAGCAGGTCGGACAATCGGTTGCATGTTGGCATTCGAAGGCTGCAGGCGCACAAAATCCCCTTCACGATAGAACCGCTTTAAGGTGGCATCACTGCCTTCTACGAGGGCAACCACGATGTCGCCGTTATATGCGGTCTTGCTCTTTTCGACCAAGACGAAATCGCCGTTGACAATATGTTCATCCTGCATTGATTCTCCGCTGACTTCGAGGACGAAGACTTCCTTCGAGCGCACGAAATCTGCCAGCGAAATGGTCTCAGGATTTTCCATCGCTTCGATGGGCTGCCCAGCCGCGATTCTTCCCATTAGGGGAAGGACCATTCCCGTATTGACTGACATTGCCTGTTTCAACCGCCCTTTTGGAGGTAGCAGGTCGATGGAACGGCTCCGGTTATAGTCGCGCGTGAGCAGACCCTTGCGCTCCAGGTTCGTGATGTGCTTGTGAACAGTTGCCAGCGAGTTCAACTGTAGCCCTTGAGCAATCTCTTCAAAGGAAGGTGAATAACTGTTCCGCTGTACGAAGTCAGAGATGAAGTCATACACTTGGCGCTGGCGTTTTGTGATGGCCATGGGCGAATTTTGGGCGAAATAAAAGCGAATGTCAAGAGGAAGTTCCTGAGTCTCATCGAATCTTCTGTAAAGAAATCCGGTAGTTCGTAGCATTCACATTGACGCGAATTTTTCTGAATGCTACCGTCACCAGTTTCCCTGCATGCGTCAGCGATTGGAGTACGCGCTGGTCTGGCTTCTGGTCAAAGCGATCGGGTCACTTCCGCGACCGATGGCTCGGGCAGTCGGTATTTCGCTCGCCTGGAGTATCTATCTGATCCACGGCCGTCTTCGACGCGTCGGCATGCATAATTTGCGAATGGCGATGCCGGAAAAACCCCGCCGCGAACACGCCAAAATCCTGCGCGGCGTTTACACATCGCTGGGACGTCAAGTCGCCGAGGTCTGCCTGTTTCCGCGCTATACCCGCGAGAACGTAACTGAGGTCGTCGTGTATGACGGCTTCGAAAACTTCGAGCGGGCGCTAGAACGACGGAAAGGCGTTATCTTTCTAACCGCACATCTGGGCGGGTGGGAACTCTCCTCGTTCTCTCATTCGCTTCATGGTCATCCGCTGAAGATCGTCATGCGCGCTCTGGACAATGTCTACTTAGATCGCATGATGCGCGATTACCGCACGATGCATGGCAATCAGACGGTAGATAAGGATGATTTTGTGCGGGGCTTGCTGTCAGCCATGAAAGCCGGCGAAACCGTCGGGATTCTCATGGATACGAACATGACCCCGCCGCAAGGCGTATTTGTGGACTTTTTCGGTATACCGGCCTGCACGGCAAGCGGCATAGCACGAATCGCGCTGAGAACTGATGCAGCCGTCGTTCCAGCGTTCAGCGTGTGGGATCCTGCATTGAGGAAATACCGGTTGCGCTTTGATCCGCAAGTGCAACTGATTCACACGGGGGACGATGAATCCGATGTAATTGCTAATACCGCAAAGTTCACAAAGGTTATCGAGAATTACGTGAGGCGGTATCCCGATCAGTGGCTATGGGTGCACCGGCGCTGGAAGACGAGACCCGCAGGACAGCCGCCACTTTATTGAGCGGAGCTTACCAGGAGAACCAGTCGCTGCGATAGGCGACCCACCAGCTCACGAAGCAAATCGGAATCGTCGCGAGCAAGGCCCACCAGATGGGCAAAACAAAATCAGCAATCAGGCCGAGACCCACGAAAAGGATCCAAAAGACCTTACGTTCCATCCCTGCATTCTAGTCCGGTAGACCATCTCGAGACCAAACGTATAATTGACGGGTTAGATGAGACATACACTCGGAGAGGTCGCACAAGCTGTACAAGCCCGGCTGATCGGCGAACGAACGATCGAGGTTAGTGGAGTTGCGAGCATTCGTTCCGCAAAGCCTGGCGATCTCGTATTCGTCGAGGATGAGAAGAACCTGCCATCGGCCCAGTCCTCTCAGGCAGCCGCCATCATCGCCGGAGAATTTGCTATCAGATCCGAGTGCCAAAAGGCGTTGCTGATTTGCTCGCAACCCAAGCTGGCGTTCGCGCGAGCTGCTCGGCTCCTGATGGAAGATGGGCGTCACGAGCCCGGTATCGATCCGACAGCCGCTGTTCATCCCACGGCACGTGTAGGTAATGGTGCGTGTCTTGAAAGGAATGTCGTAATTGCAGAAGAAGCAGTTATCGAGGAAGGTACGTGGATCGGTGCAAACAGCGTGGTTGGAGCCGCTGTAAGAGTCGGGCAGGGTTGTCTTGTTTATCCAAATGTGACGATTTATCCAGGTACAAAGCTCGGCAATCGGGTGATCGTCCACGCGGGCTCGGTGCTGGGAAGTGATGGGTTCGGATATGTACGGGAAGCGCACACGGGGCGCTACGAGAAATTTCCGCAAATTGGCCGTCTTGAAATTGGCGATGACGTGGAAATCGGCGCCAATGCAACTGTGGATCGCGGCGCTCTCGACGTCACCTATATCGCCCGCGGCACGAAGATCGACAACCTGGTACATGTAGGACACAACGTTCAGATCGGCGAGGACGTGGTGATCGCAGCGCAGACGGGACTGTCGGGCAGCGCGGTCGTTGAGAGTAATGTCATTATCGGAGGACAAGTCGGTATCGCAGACCACGTGCGAATTGAGAATGGCGCCATCCTGGGCGCCCAGAGCGGCATCCCAACCAAGAAGGTCATTCGCGGCAAAGGTGTGGTTTTTTGGGGAACGCCGGCGCGCCCAATTCATGAATACCTGAAGGAATTGGCCGTGCTGGCCAAACTTGCAAAAAAGACCAAATCACGAAGTGATAAACCTGGAAACGACGACTGAGACGAAATAGCCATGGCAACTGTCGTGGTTGGCGGCCACTCAAGAAGCGTGGGAAAGACAAGCGTGGTTGCCGGCCTGATCTCTGCTCTGCCTGGATTTCACTGGACCGCGTTTAAGGTCACCCAGCACGGTCATGGTATCTGTTCAGCGAACGGCGAACCCTGCCACTGCGCGACAGACGATCATTCGGTTGCGATCTCCGAAGAGCACGATCGTTCCGGCGAGTCCGATACATCACGCTTTCTGGTCGCAGGTGCTGTCCGCGCCTGGTGGGTGCGTACGCAGCAGGGAAGGCTCGCCGAAGCGATGCCAGCCATACGTGAGCGTCTGCAATCTGCCGAAAACGCAATCATCGAGTCCAACAGCATCATGAAGTTCTTGCGCCCCGATCTCTACTTAACTGTGCTCGACCCAGCGACCGAAGACTTCAAGACATCAGCGCAACAGTTCCTGGACCTGGCGGACGGCGTGATACTGCATGATTCCATGAGCGTTAAGCCGTCATGGAAGAGTGTTTCGCTGAAATCGGTTGTAGAGAAACGGACGTTTCCAATCCATCCGCCGCACTACGTGACATCGGAGTTGGTTGATTTCGTGCGAGAGCGTGTTAGTTCGCATACATTGCGATGATCTTCTCGATCGCCCGGCGGCACACAGAGCAGAATGCATCGTGCCGAGTGAACATGATGCAATTTACTTCGGGGCGGTAGTACCCGTGAGCTTCGTAATTCGCTCCTTCAAACGCGCCCACACGTCCCACGTATTTTTCCGAGGCGAGCAACTGATCTTCGCGCTTCTTTTCTTCGCGAAACAAGGCGTTCATTTCGTCTTCGGGACGGTTCTGCGCGCGCAATTCGCGGCGGCGGCTTTGAATGTCATGCTCGTATGACTCGAAGTCCTCTTTGTGCCAGGGTGTGGGCAGGGGGGTGCCTGCAGTAACGAGATCTTTCCACTTCAGTTCGTTGGCATTCAGCAGGGCCGTGACATTAGGTTCCCAGGGTTCTGTCCGCTTTGTAGACGAAGCATACGCGACCTGCGAGGTGTAATACTCATCGGCCAGCCCAGCGAAATGGTGGCCAAACTCGTGAACAAAGACGTAAGGCGCCCATTCACTGTCCGCAGCTACGGTAGCGAAAAGGTTGAAGATGCCACCTCCACCGTAGGTTTTGGCGTTTACCAGAATCTCTATGAATTCGTATGGAGCAAAAGACGCGACGTCTCGTAGAGTGCGGTTCTCCGTAGTCAGGATGTAGCGCTCCGTATCGAAGGTGTCGTAGGTCGTGCCGAGTGGGTTGCGGCGCTGAATGCCGCTCGAGGGGCGAGCGATTCCGGATTCTTGTGCCGGCGGACAGAGACCCCAAACATTGAAGTCTTGCTTGTGTTCACGGAAGGGTGATGTCGCAAAAAGCATTCCGGTAAAGCGCCGGGCGTCAGCTTCAAACTTTGTTCGCTCGGATTCGGTATAGCCGTCCCCCAAGATCAGGAGGTCTACTTTAGTCTCGGGATCACCACTCTTCTGAATGGCGAGCAGGGGCCCGGGCGAAGCGGGTTTCGACCGATCGACGAACTTGTCCTTCGGATCGATGGTTGTGGTCCAGACATCCTTGAAAACCTGACCGTCGCGCTTCTTTAGAACGACCTTAACCGGAGTGGCAGGAGCTGGAAAGCGTAGGGACTCGGAAAAGGTTCGATTCGCATTCTTCGCCTCGTCGGTAGTAACCCACTCGCCGTAGATCGAGCTGAATCCGCGCGAGTACTGGACTCTTCCAGTCGCCCGATCCACCACCTCGAAGAAGTAGTTTCCAAGACGTGAAGTGTCGATGGTTTTCGACATATCGCCCGGCCATGGAAGTGGTTCGATCACCATGCGATCCAGGCTGAACATTTCCTGGCCGACGTTTCCAGTGTGGTAATAGTCGAGTCGCATGGTGGCGGGTGCAGCAAACACAAACGAAGACATTAGAAGGAAGAGAAGGGCGTGCGTCGTTCTCATGTGAAGGATTGTACTAGGCCCTCGCTTACGGGCTGACGATAGGTGGGCTCGGAGGGCCATCTTTGTTGACTGAGGCAGGGTCTTCTTGCGATCTAGCAGGAGGTTGCACCCCCTGCACGCCGATTGGACGCGTTGTAACCATACGTCCCGCCGCCTTACGCAGGTCCTTGAGAATCTGGTCGCGATCACGTCCTGCGTATTCGCGTGCGAAGCGGGTCAATGCCGCGGTGAGAATGTCGTGGTGGTGTAGATTGTCGAGTCCTGGCTCCTGAGTGATGTTCAGCCATAGACGATGAACAAGGTGAACGTCCTCAGTCTTGAGTGACGGCGTGTGTGGTCCGATGTGGAAGGTATCTACCTTCTGATCCGGATGAACCACCTGGAGCAGAAACTGACGTTTGGGGTCAGGAGTCACTTCCCAAGTGCGTCCCAACTGAAAGGCCTGCTCCTGCGAGGTCATCTTGCTAGAGAGGCCTGTAATTACTGCTGAAGACTCCAGGTTCAGTGCTGTCTGTACGATTGCGGACCACACATCAGCGGCAGGCACTACGAGTAGCGAGATGTGCTTTCCGAAGCTTTCCGCGACGGATACGGCACGCGTGAACAGGTGTTGTTCGTAATCACTGAAAATCTGTTCGGTAGCCAGGTCATATGCCGCAGCGCCAAAGGGACTGATGCGGGCGGACATCACCACAATGTCTTGTTCGTCCGTGTCTATCCGCTCCAGCGCCCACTTGAGGTGGCTGAGTGTGTTGTAATCGCGAACCGTGACCAGGACATTGCCGGGCCGGATTCCCAATTCTGTGCGTTCAACCGTGTCGCTTTGCAGCAGTTGAAAGTGCTCTTTCATCTGTTGTTCGGCGAGGGCATGTTTCTTCCGGTTGGCTCGCTCGGAGACCGTAAATATCAGGAAAAATACCGCTGCAAACGAAATTCCCGCCACCGTCGCGATGGATTTGGTAAACAGATTCACAATTGCGGTTGAGAACAACACCAAAAACACGGCCGCCAGGCCAATTGGGAGCTCGGTCTTGCCGATCGTGATATTCGGAGGTACCTTCCAGCCACGTTCGCCCTTGTACTTGAAGCGAAGAACCAGCATCGCGAGGCCGTTAAAGGTGAAACTCCAGATCACTCCGAACGCGTAGGCTTCGCCCAGGAGATACACGTCGCCCCGGCTAACCAGGATTGTGAATAACTGGAGTAATACGACCAAGTTGATGATCCGGTGCGTGGTCCCGAATCGTGGGTGGGGAAGGCGGAACCAGTCGGTCAGAACGCCATCTTCGGAGATTCGGTTCAGTACGCCATTTGAACCGATAATTGCGGTGTTTACCGCTCCGGAGAGGATCAGGAAGCCGACAACTACAACAAAGCCGCGGAAAATCAGGCGCAACAGCTGTGGGCCCACCATGTACATGGCAAGACCCGCGATGAGATTGTCCTTATAGACCGGAACCCGGACTGCGTCGGGAATCAGCATTACCGACAATAGAGAGGAAATGCCGGTAAATACGAAGCTGTAGATCGCGATAACGATTGCGGCGCGCTTAAGGTTCTTCAGCTTGGGATGAGCGAGTTCCCGGTTCACCTGCGCAAGCGATTCCTCGCCGCTCATTGCAAGTACGGAGTGCCCGAAGGCAATCAAGATTCCGAAAAGGCCAAAAAGCTTGGCAAGATCCTGATCCTTGTAGGAATACTTCAGGAACCCCAGAGCCTCGCTGCTGAACTTCAAATTGTTCGGTGTAGGCCAGGGAACTGGTTGGTACCCGCTTTTCACGAGCGTAATGGCGGACCATGCGAGGAGGACCACGACCATGACAGTCGTGATCTGCATGACACGCAGCGCCTTCTCGCTAGACTCGTGAATCCCCTTTGTGTTCTGCCACCAGTAATAAACCGTGACGGCTACCGCGAATAAGACCGAAACCGCATTTTCATTGAAGTGCGGAGTGCCCGAGAACATCGAGTGCACGGCACGGGGAATCCAGCCGTGAGTGTCGGCGGTAAGCAGGATCTCATTTACGAGTCCGGCGATGTACTGGCCGGCCGAAACGCCCGAAATTGGTCCGGTCAGGATGTAATCGAACATCAGCGCCGAGACGCTGATTTTGGCAAGCGTGCCCCCCAGGGCCTCTTTGACTACCCGGTACACTCCGCCCCGTACGAACATGGAACAGCTCTCGACATACACCGCACGCACGGTGAAGGAAAACAACATGACAGCAACAATGAACCAGGGAGCGGACTTTCCGATGGCCTGCTCTGCGATGCCACAGGCGTAAAAGGCAGATGAGGCCAAGTCGTTGAGTACGATAGCGGCAGCACGCCAATAGGAGATGAACGTAAGCATCACGGAAGTGGCGACCACGATGCGTACGCGCTGCGATGCGCCGGGTTGTAGTGGAGAGCCCATTCAGGCGAAGGTCACTGCTCGCGAAGGGAATCTTGAGATCCCATAAACAGCTACATCATCATCCTCGACGTTCGATGGGATCTGAACGTTCACACATTCCACCGATATAGCCTGGAATGTGCGTCCGGGCGCGCGAAGGATGCGGATGACCGGGGTCCCA
>Ga0066903_100006858_pt1 | contig 10213 bp, 6 predicted proteins | sample PanSoiMetaGPlot1_FD_67491 | JGI IMG/M metagenome (GOLD analysis project Ga0066903, IMG submission 67491) | Tropical forest soil microbial communities from Panama analyzed to predict greenhouse gas emissions - Panama Soil - Plot 1 (version 2) | ecosystem: Environmental > Terrestrial > Soil >... | reverse complement strand
GGGTCGGGAGTCTTTCCGAGAAAGACTCCCGACCCCCCGTTACCGCGCCTGCTTCTTTGCGGCCTCCAACAAGAGTCACTTCACGAGATCGCCATGAGATCGAAGTTGTTGTAACCCGTGAAGGTTGTCCATTTCATGTCGATGATTCCGTCCGAATTGCTGCCGCACGCGACCTTGGTTCCGCTGGCAATATCGGATGCTTTAACGTCATGCCCCCACGGGTTTCGCAACTTGATGCGCCAGACGCCATTCGACTGATAAGCGTTGAGCACGGTATAGGCGTGGGAGTCGTATACCTGGGTGGTGTTGGTGGCCCAACCCGCGATAACGACTTTGCCGGCCGCCAGGGCCGTGCGGTACTCTTGGGGATCGCCCATCCAGAGGTATCGGGTATCAACCGAACGGCCGGTCACCGCAAACATGGCGTCATCCGGGTCGGTGAAGTCCAAATCGGCCTTGTCGGACATCTGAACGTAAGCGCGCTGATAGAGAATGGTCCAAAACTCTCCTTCAGTAGCGGGGTACGGGTCGATACGAGTCCCGTCTGGTCGCTTGTAGATGGTGCCGTTGAAGAGGACCAGGCGATCATCTGGTAGACCAGTTGCGAGGTTGTAGAGTCGTACCTTGTAGCTGAAATTGCCGAGATAGGTGATGCGGCTGGCGAGATCAAATCCTCGGTCCGCCGCCCCCGCCAGGGTCGAAAGAAAGACACAACTGCCGAGGCCGCCCTGATGGATGTCGGACGCCATCGTCCCATCGACGGCCCACCGATGAGCGTTGTAATCGGTACCGGGCCCTCCGTCGACCTTTTCGGCGGCCGAGCCGGCCTCAAGCCAGTCGTCTCCGGCGTTGCCGAAGAGCATGTCGTCGCCGCCCTTGCCGTACAGGTGATCGTTCCCCTTACCGCCGTACAGGGTGTCGTTGCCGTCCGACCCTGTGATCACATCGTCCTTACTCGTGCCGATGACGACGTCATTGCCGCCCTCGGTTGTGTAGATGATGGCCACACTGTTCAAGCTAAAGTCGACTTTGTCGTCGCCGGCTCCGCCTTGCAGAATGTTGTCTCCGTATCCACCGACGATCGTGTCGTCGCCCCCTGAGCCCCCGAGCTTATCGTTCCCATTGCCACCCAAGATGCTGTCGTTCCCCGCTGAACCGACGATGTAGTCGGCGAAGCTTGAACCAATTACCGTGTCGTTACCGCCTTCGGTGAAATAGGTGACGGGGACCGAACTGTAACTGAAGTCCACCACGTCGTTTCCCGCTCCATCGTGCACCGTGTTGTCGCCGTTCATCGGCCACAGGACGTCGTTGCCCTCACCGCCCCAAAGCGAGTCGTTCCCGCCATAGCCTTCCACGGTGTCGTTGCCGAGCCACCCGTCGAGCACGTTATGGCGGGCGTTTCCCGTGATACGATCGGCAAAAGCAGTCCCTATCAGGTCTTCAATTCCGCGCGTGTCCGAGAAGGTGAGAGAGAGCTTGCCGATCACCGGCGTATGTGTCACCAGCTGCGTTGCAGTATTACCTAGATCCAGGGAGATTCCGCTACCGAATTGGTCGAAATCCAGTGTGTCTACGTCCGCATTCGCGGCTTCGATGATTGTGTCAGAACCGTAGTTGACTGGGCCGGTCGAGTAGACGTACCAGTCGGACCCGTGACCTCCACGCAATTCGTCGTTCCCACCGCGCCCTTCGAGCCAGTCGTCGCCGTCGCCACCGTTGAGAGTGTCGGCGCCACTGCCGCCGGTTAGTACGTCGTCGCCCGCTCCGCCCGCGGCGGCGCTCTTCATGGAGGTGTAGTTTGTAAAGCTATCGCCGTTGTCGCCGCCCGTGAAATAGATGCGCTTGACCTGGCTCAATGGAAAGAATTTGTCCTGAAACGTTTCGTACGTGTCGGGTGCGCCATTCGATCCCGGTAGCCGATGCTGATGCCAAGCATGGACTTCGTCGCCTAAGATCGAAACGGTCACCCAGTCGCGGTGCTCGTCTCCCTTGATGTTGAGGGTGCCAAAGGCGTTCAGCGAGATGCCGACAGGTATCGTCGATCCGCCACCGGACATCAAAGCTCGGGATTCGAGGGTCTGAATGTTGAGCTGGGTCTTGCGGGACATGGTACTTCTCGGCTCGAGAGGATCGGGTTCTGGCTTACCCGTCCCATTGCGCCGGCGGCCTGAAGTGTAACAGCGAATCGTGCAAGTTTTGGAAATGCTCTAACAACGTGCGCGATTCGGCAATTTCGTAGCCACGAGCTGCCAGCCTTTGGCCGAGCCGACTCGACAAGCTGGAACGGCAGCTTATCGCTACGAAAATGGCGTTTTTTGATGATCCTTCGATGGGGGCGAGTTAACAAGGCAGCGCCGTTACAACAGGTGATCCTGGCCCGAGTTGAAATCCGAAGCTGTTTTCTCGGCGTTAGTCCAGAATTTGAAGCCGTCGTTGCCGGCGCCGCCGGAAAGCTGGTCGATAATGCCGTCGTCGCCGCCGTCAAGCGAGTCGTTGCCGGCGTATCCGAACAGACGGTCGAAGCCGTTGCCGCCCGAAAGGCTGTCGTTGCCGGCGCCGCCACCCAAGCTGTCGTTGCCATCGCCGCCCTGTAGCGTGTCGCTCCCGGGAACGAACCAGTTCCAGTAGCCGCCGATCAGAAAATCTTGGCCGTTGCCACCGGAAAGGCTGTCATCGCCGCCGCCGCCATATAGGGTGTCGTTCCCGTCGCCGCCCTGAAGTGTGTCATTGCCGGGAAGCTGGGAAAACTGGCCGAAATGATCGCCGTCCAAGTAGTCGTTGCCCGCGTCGCCGGAAAGCGAATCATTTCCGGCCTCGCCGAACAGCGTGTCCATGCCGATTCCACCAGAGAGCGTGTCGTCGCCGTCGCCCCCTTCCAGCCCATCGTTACCGTCGCCGCCAAACAAATGGTCGGCCCCGTCTTGGCCTCTCAGAATGTCATTACCATCGCCCCCAAGAAGGAAGTCATTGCCTTCTTGTCCGTCGAGTGCATCGCTTCCAGCCTGCCCGAGTGCGGTGTCGTCCCCTTCGCCGCCGTTGACGATGTCGTCGCCGATTCCGCCGTCGAGCCAATCGTCCTCCGTTCGGCCATAGAGTATGTCGTTGCCAATTCCACCTTGAATCGTGTCGTTGCCATTCTCTCCATCGAGATGATCGGCACCGGCGTCACCTTGCAGCGAATCGCCGCCGTCGCCGCCCGAGATCGCATCGTTGCCGCTGCCTCCCAGGAGCGTATCATTGCCGATCCCGCCTTCCAAGTCGTCGTTCCCGTTGTCGCCATGAAGAGTGTCGTCACCGAAGTCACCGAGAAGCAGATCGGCCCCATCGCCGCCGTTGAGGTCGTCGTTGCCATCTCCACCGAGGAGACGATCTTCGCCCCCGCCGCCCTCAATTCGATCGTCGCCGTCTTCACCCGCGAGAAGGTCATTGCCACCGTGGCCGCGAATCGTGTCGTTGCCAGCGCCGGCAAAGATGTTGTCGTTGCCGCTTAGGCCGGCGGTATTGAAGCCGCCATCGAGGACATTGTCCAACTCATTGCCATGAATGAAGTCGACGAAAACGCTGCCAATGACCTGATCGATTTCGTTTTGCGTCTGGAGAGTCAGCGTCAAGTTGCCTGGGTTGACAATCTGATCGGTGTTGAGGCCAATATCCACGCTGACCGGCCCGACGAACGCGCCAATTCCAGATCCGTCGGTGTCGCTGAAGATCAGGGCATCGCTGTTGTTATCGGCCAGGTCGTCAATGGTATCGTGGCCGAGATGGCCCCCGGTAAAGAAATATCGATCCGTAATGGCGCTGCCAATCAACAGGTCATCGCCTTCACCGCCTTCAATCGTGTTGAACAGGCCGGTTCCGCCTCCGATCAAGTTGTCGTTTCCTTTGCCACCGTTGAGGTACAGGCCGAACATGGGATCGCCGACGACGGGGCTCCCCATCGCGTTGATGTGGTCGTTGCCGGCGCCGCCGTAGACGCGGTACTCGATTCCGACACGGTTGGTCGTGAGGTCAACGTCGTCGTCGCCGTTGAAATTCACCGCCGGCAGGCCTTTCTGAAGGCCGAGATCGAACGTATCGCCTTTGGCCGTGCCGCGAATGATCAAGTTGTCTTGCGAATCGCCCCCCATGTTGACCGACATTTCGATTTCCGACTGGCCCGACGCCTCGGGCGAAAAGCCGGGGCCGAACAGGCCGTTAGTCATGTCGAGCGTAACCGAGTCCGCGCCATGACCCGTGCTTACGTGGATCTCGTCGGTGTTGCTGGTCGTCGGCGCTCCGGCCGGTTTTACGCCGTTGACGAGGATGTGGCCGTTCAGAACCGCGATCGTGCAGAAGTCTCGCAGAGGCGTGCCCGTTACGGTCAGCACGTGCGTTGTCGGGTCGAAGACGGACGAAACTGCCGGATTCGTACGGCTTTCCAGGGTATCGAGGCGAAGGCCGAAACGCTTCTTGGTACGCATTGCTATGTTCCCAGCACGAAAGGTTTGTGACTTGTCCATTCGGTGCTTACTGGTGGAATTGCGCGATGAGCAAGAAGTGTAAACTTGGAATCCGAGATCTTTGCGACTTTGGGGAGAGCGATCTAATAATTAGACAATGGTTATATTCTTGGCGGTCGTGGCGTTGGACGGGACTTATCATTACTCGGCCGGGAACCGCCAGATTTGCCAAGTTGTGCCGGCCGCGACGGCCATCCGCTTCCCGTCCGGCGAAAAGGCCAACGCGGTCGCGGGCCTTGGCAAATCCGACAATTGCCATCGCCGCTCGCCCGTCTCCGGATTCCACCCCCACAAGGTCCGATCCCGTGAAGCCGAAACAAGCGTCTTGCCGTCGGGAGTCACCCCCAGGCATAGGACGGCATCGCCATGCTTGGTGGGCCATTCGAAATCCGTCAAGGCGCTGAGCCGGACAAGCTCACCCGATTCGTAGCCGATGATTACAGTTTCCTGCGAGGGAAGAAACACAGCGCAGCGGACCGCGTTTTTGCCGGCCTCGCGCTCGATCCGGTTCGTGCCGACGACGCGCAAAGAATGGTGGTCGCTGCTGGCGGAATAGACCCATTCGCCTCCGGACGATAAGGCAACACAGCGAATGTCGCTGATGTGACCCAAGAAGTTATCCAACTTCTTCTCGGCTTGCAGGTCGTAGGTTCGAACGCGGTAGCCGCCCGGTGGCGCGTCGGCCGCGGCCGCCGCCAACCGACCGTCGCTGGACCAGGCCGGCCGATATGTCAATGGACCAGTGTTCAATTTGTGCAACAAAGCGGCATTCTGCGCGCTCCAGACCTCGATGTACTGGTATTTCCCGCCGCCAACCAGGTACGACTGGCCGTCCGGCGCGAACGCAATCCATTCGCGTGAAATGGGCGGGAGCGACGGCCGCGCGATTTCACCCGTCGTACTGTCCAGGAAATTGACCTGAATGCGTCTGCTTTTGTCGCGAACGGCGGTCTGGACGACGCGGTCGTCAAAGAAACCGATCGCAACAAGCTCCTGGTCGCCGGACAGTGGACGCTCGACCAGAAGCGTGGGAACCCCCGGAGCGGTGTCATTCGAGGCGCCGGTCCCGCGGCCGCGGCCCGGCGCGAACGGGCCGAACAACCACAAGGCGAGCGCTGCGAGACCAATCGCCACGAGGCCGGCGATGCCAAGCACCCTTCGGCGCGACCTTCGGACGGGCGGAGGCCGGGACGAGTGGAGCCATTCCTCCAGCGCATCAGCAAACTCGGTCATGCTGGAAAAGCGATCCGCCGACTTCTTCGCCATTGCGCGAAACACGATTACGTCCAGCCCCTCGTCCAACTCACGACGCGTCGTCGAGGGGGCGACGGCAGCATTTGCCAGAGTGTTGGCAAAGATCTCGGTGCGCGTCCCTTCGAACGGCGGTTTGCCGGTCAGCATCTCGTAAAGGACGACGCCGAGCGAATAGATGTCGCTCGCCGGCCCGACGCGCTCGCTGCCGATTTGCTCGGGCGACATGTAGATTGGTGTGCCGACGACCATTCCTTCCGCCGTCAACGCAGTATCCCCGGCCGCATCGCGGCGGGCGAGGCCGAAGTCGGTGACGACCGGCGTCCGCTCGGCTTTTGCGAGCAGAATGTTCGCGGGCTTCAGGTCACGGTGAATCACCCCGAGGCGGTGGGCGTCGGCCATCGCGCGCGCGACGTCTCGCGCCCAGGCGACCGCTTGCCGTACAGGGAGCGGACCTCTCTTCAACTCCTCGAGCAATGACGGCCCCTCGACGTAGCTCATCGTGAGATAGGGGAGACCGTCGATTCGGCCGACGTCATAGACTCGACAAATCCCCGGATGCTCGATGGCTGCTGCGGCCCGGGCCTCGCGGGCGAACCGCTCGAAAAGCTCCGCGTCGTCGACTTGAAATCGCGGAACTTTCAGTGCGACGTGGCGATCGAGTTCCACGTCCTTGGCGAGGTACACGCCGCCCATGCCGCCGCGGCCGAGAGGCCGGATGATGCGGTAGCGGCCGAACTCCTTCGGTAGGTGAATCGAGCCCGTCCGCATCGGCGTGGCCGGCCTGGCCGACGCGGTCGTCTCCCGAGGCTCTCGTTGGATTTCTTCGATGGCCGCGAGGAGGTCGGCCGGAGCCTGACCGTTGACCGTCAGCTCCGGGTAGCGTTCGCAATAGTCACGGAGTTCGACCGGCTCACCGGAGCGCCACATGCGTTCAAAATCGATTTTCACCAGCTCGCAAATTGCGCGGACGCGGACGGGGCTGTCGGCGAGTTGCTTGACCAGGGCCTCAAGCCGGTAGGGGGACCAATGTAAGTCGAAATCGACGAGGATTGATTCGAGGCGATTCAACTCGTCGGCGGAGCTCAGTTCGGTGGGCACGGGCGAACCTCGGAGACCACCACTTTCAACGCAGCAGATTTGATACCAACCGGCTCAGGTCGCCGCCATCGCCGCGAGACGCTCTTGCATGACGCTCAAGGCCCGGTGCACGGTTTGCCGCGACACCCCCAGCTCGTCGGCGGTTTCACTCACGTTGCGGCCGTGCAGTCGGAGTCCGAGCAACTGCGCGTAGAGCGGCGGAAGGCCTTTGAGCAGCGCGTCAATCTGGTCAACCAATTCGGCCGCGTCGGCTGGTCCCGGCTCTCGCCCCAGTAGGTCCGGTTTCTCGGAATCGATTGCCTGCTCGACCGCGGCGTCGCGCATCGCGGCCGAATAGTAGCGGGCCTTCGCGCGGACTTTCAAGATCGTAATTCGAACCAGCAACTGCCAGAGCTGGGCCGAGCAGTCGATTTGAAACTCCCCTTCCCCTTCCCGGCGAAAGAACGTGCGAAAGACCGATTGGACCACGTCCTCCGGGTCCACCCGCCCAGCCAGTTTGCGGCTGAGGTTCGACTTCGCCAGTTGTACGAGTCGGTTGCTGTACTGTTCGAATATGGCCAGCGCCACCCGCTCATCACTGGCAGGCAAGAGCGGAAGGATTTCGCTCTGGACGGGGTCGGATGACATGGAGCATAACTCGCGATACCGACGTGATAGCGTTTCGGCGGTGGGGTGACCGCGAAAAAGGAGACGGGGGCGGGGACGTCGCTTGTTCCGGTAGCGTTGCTTGAGATGCTGAACAACGTCGTTCTCATCATCTCGACGGATCGGAGATTCCTCGGGAAAAAGGGTCGGGAGCTGCGCCCCAACTCCGAACCCTTATCGCCTTGACTGGCCATCAACAGCTCACTGCTCCTTATTCGGCACTCCATCGAGGACCACCCGAGCGCACCTCAGTGGTTCCGACAGGTGGCAGCCATTGCGTCCCTGGGGCTAATCTGCTTTGACTAATGACCTCTGTTCAGCCACATAGCTGACTCGGGGAGCTTTGAGACAGCCATCCCGACGTGGCTAGCACGGTGGCGGGAGTCTATTCACTGGCGAAAATGACTCGGGACCCACTTTTCCTTTCACTTCTGCCAAACGTTGAGGCATCACTCAGCTGCCCGCTGAACGAGCAAGAGATGCCCGGTTGCCCCTCGGCAATACACCCAAGCTTCGACTTCATTCAACGGAAGCTCTCCGTGCACAATGTGCAGCCCATCACGCGAGCCACTTGTCAGTGCTTCTGCCACACAAAATGGGCATGGCGAAGAGAACCGGCTTTCGTTGACCGCCACTCGAATCGGGTGTCCCTGGGCAGACTCCTCCATTTCAGTCCTAATCCTTCCCTTCCCGCCCGGTGGTATCGATCCGCCCTTGAAGTCAGTCAGCAGCGATCCATCGCACGCTATCACGGCGCCTTGGAACGGATCGATCTTGCCCTCGCGCGACACATATTCGAAAGAGTGGGAGTCCGGGTTCAATGGCGTGACAATCATCCCGTGCTCTTCCGCGGCTGCTTTTCGCGAGAGGAGATGAATAATCAGCCCTTTGCCCACTCTCGTCGCACGAGCGTCGCTGCCGTCGGCCACAGTTCGAACTGCATCTCCCAAGAAGCGCGCCCATTCTGTGGGCGGAGTGCTGCCTGCGATTGCGCATGCGACGAGAGCGTCGAGTCGCTGTTTCTCTTCCGGAGTGAGGCGCTGCCCTGCCACGAAGATGCGATGCGAGGAACTCGCGCGCAAGAAGATCGTCCGGACAGCCATTTGACGGGGAGCAGAAGTATCCCACTCCCATGAGTCAGTCAGAAAGTTTGAGGCCACACATAGAAACGGTCGAGGCGGCTGCGCGCCTTGGAGCGTCGACCATCCAACCGCCACTACGGCGAGCCTCCTCTCACGCGGATTTGTATTCTGGAAGTGAGCATCGGCGTGGCTCGCAACGTGATTCATCGCCTGCTCTGTTCCTGCCTTGTCCTTCATGCATGACCCAATCCATTCTGCGGTCGGCTTCCCCTCCATGATGGCAAGCCCCGTATATGCCACTGCCACGCGGCCGCAGTAATAAACGGCCTTGTTCGTGTCGTCGTCGTAGAGCGAGCCGTCTGGCATCGTTAGGCGACGATCTGCGACTTGCACAATGTGTTCGTGTGCCAAACAGGTGATGATGAGCGTCATCTCCACTCCGTGAACCGGTATTGCCCAGGCTAGGACCGCCGTAATTGCGGTCCTGCGGGCCTGCGTCGTCGACTCACCCCCTCACACGCTCGCTCCCAGACCTCCTCGCCATCAGCTCCGGCACGCCGTCCATCGGCGCGAGGCCTTCGTAGAGGATCCGGTAGACCACCGTCGTGATCGGCATCTCCAGGCCCAGGCCGCGGGTGCGTTCGTGGACGCTTTTGGCTGTCGTCACGCCTTCGGCAATGGCGGGGGTGCTCGCTTCGATCGCGGCCAGCGTCTCGCCCTTGCCGAGGCGTTCGCCGACGCGGCGGTTGCGGCCGTGGGGGCTGAAACAGGTCGTGATCAGGTCGCCCACTCCGGCCAGGCCCTGGAACGTGTCGTGCTCGGCGCCCAGGGCGAGGCCGAACCGCGTCATTTCGACCAGTCCGCGCGTGAGCAGCGCCGACTTGGCGTTGTCGCCGAAGCCGAGGCCGTCGCAGATGCCGGCCGCGATGCCGATCACGTTCTTCAGTGCACCCGCTAGCTCGACGCCGATGAGATCTGGATTGGTGTAGACGCGGAACCGGTCGGTGATGAAGCACTTCTGGACCTGCGCCGTCAGCGCCGAGTCGGCGCCGGCGACTACGACCGACGTGGGCATGCCGCGGGAGACTTCTTCGGCGTGGGATGGGCCGCTCAGGGCGACGACGCGATCGGTGCCGAGGACTGTGGCGATGATCTCCGACGGCCGGCGGAAGGTGCCGAGCTCAATTCCCTTGGTCAGGCTGACGACCGGCGTGGTGGGGGTGGAAAGTTTGTCGAAGCGCTGGAGGGTCGGGCGAAGGTGGACGGTCGGGATGGCGCTGATCCAGAGGTCGGCGTCGCGAACGGCCGTTGCTTCATTGGTCGTCAGTTCGACCGAATCTGGAATCGGCACGCCGGGCAGGAACTTGACATTTTCCCGGCGCGATTGGAGGACTTGCCCGTTTTCTGCGCGGGCGCTCCAGAGGCGGACGCGATGATCGGGGTTGCGAGCGAGCAGGAGGGCCGTGGCGGTGCCCCAGGCCCCGTCTCCGAGGACGGCGATGGTGGTTGGCATCGCGGAGCCTCTTTTTGAGATAGTAGACCTCACGCTCCGCGTGAGGAGTTCCTCACGCGGAGCGTGAGGTCTACTATCCCGGACAATCCTCCCGGCCGGAACAGTTTACCGGGTCCGCG
>Ga0066903_100006856_pt1 | contig 10213 bp, 6 predicted proteins | sample PanSoiMetaGPlot1_FD_67491 | JGI IMG/M metagenome (GOLD analysis project Ga0066903, IMG submission 67491) | Tropical forest soil microbial communities from Panama analyzed to predict greenhouse gas emissions - Panama Soil - Plot 1 (version 2) | ecosystem: Environmental > Terrestrial > Soil >... | reverse complement strand
GATCGACTCGCACGTCGCCGGAATGGCGCCGCTCGTCGAGTAACACGCGATCGCCGTCGACGGCCGGGAGGGCTGCGGCACGGCGTAGACGGTGACGACGCCGGAGAACCCGGTCGGATGGAGGTTCGCGTAGCGGAAGGCCTGAAGTGAGCCGAGCTTGACGACGGTGCGGTTTTCCACATCGGCCTGCGTGATGTGACCCAGGAACGCCTGGGGCAGGAAGGTCGGCCAGTTCTGCGCCACCGAGTCGAAGGCGAGCCCGGACGTCGTCGAGCCCTTCGGGGCGATCGCCTGGGAGTTCGGCGCGGGGACGCCCGGGATCGTCGGCGCCGATTCGGCGGGCTCCCAGTCGCCGGGGTACGTGATCGTCGCCTTCCCCGCGGTGAGCGTGCTGCTGCCGCCGCTCTTCGACGACTTGCCGGTCGCGTGCCCGACGAAAAACCCGACGAGCGCCAGCACCACGGCGAGCGCGACGAGGCCGCCGACGACGACCCCGGTGGAGAATCGCCGCTCGGGAGGCGCCGCCGCCGCCGGCTCCGCGGCGGTCGCCGCGAGGGGCGCGGCAGCGGCCGTCGGCGCGGTCGCGGTCGGGCCGGTCTGGAGGCGCCGCTCGTCCGCGGTCCCGGCCCCGGTGGCGGCAACCGCGGCGCCGCCGGCAAAGACCGTCTCCGGCGCCGGCGTTGCCGGCTCCTCCGCGACCTCGTCCTCGACGGCCGTGTCCGCTGCACCTGCAAGCACTGTCTCGGGCACCGCGGCTACCTCGCTCTCCGGCGGCGGCGTGTCGCCGGCGAGCACCGTCTCGGAGCCCCCCGGCGCCTCGGTGGCCGAAGGCTCCACCGGCGTGGCTGCGGCGGCAGCAGCAGCAGCAGAGGCCGCGAGTGCCGTCTCCGCGGCCGCAGGAGGCGTGGCCGTCTCTTGCGCCGGCTCGGGCGCGAGGGTCGAAGCGCCGGCCTGACCGGCCGCGACGGTCGCCGCAGCGCCCGGCGCGCCCCCTGCGGGCGTCACTGCGCGGGCGGTGTCTCGCAGGAGGGCCGTCGCGCTTGCGTACCGCTCCTCCGGCTTCTTTGCCATCGCCCGCGACAGGACGCCGTCGAGCTCGGGCGGGAGGTCGTTCCGATGATCGCGGACCGAGGGCAGCGGCTCCGACAGGTGCGCGTACAGGACGGCCGCGTCGGTCTCCCGGTAGAACGGCACGGTGCCTGTGAAGCATTCGTAGAGCACGCAACCGAGGGCGTAGATATCGGTCCGCTCCGTGGCCGACTGCCCGCGGATCTGCTCGGGCGCCATGTAGTCGAGCGTCCCGACCATCTGGCCCGTCTTGGTCAGGTTCGGCCGGCTGCGGGCCTTGGTGACGCCGAAGTCGGCGAGGTACGCGTGGTCGCGGCGATCGTCGACGAGGATGTTGTACGGCTTGATGTCGCGGTGGATGAGGCCCACCTCGTGGGCGCTGTCGAGCGCCTCGGCGACCTGGGTGAGCAGATGCGTCGTCCGCTGGGGCGTCAGCTCGTTGCCCACGATCAGATCCTTGAGGTTGCGGCCGCGGATAAGCCGCATCGCGATGAAGAGCCCCTGGTCACTCTCGCCGGCCTCGTAGACCGGGACGATGTGCGGATGGTCGATCGCCGCCTGGATCTGCCCCTCCCGCCGGAACCGCTCGCGGAAAGCGTCGTCGGATCCGAGCTCGGACGAGATCAGCTTCAGCGCGACCGTGCGTTCCAGCGACAGCTGCGTCGCCTCGTAGACCACTCCCATTCCGCCGACGCCGAGCACGCCGTCGATGCGGTAACCGGAGACGTTGACGCCCTTGTCCAGCAAGAAACCGAGTCTACGCCCCTCAGCCGATAACGGTTGTTCCTCCACCCCCGGAGGGCGGAGGCGGCGGAGGAGGCGGCGGTGGCGGTGGTGGTGGTGGGGGCGGCGGCGGCGGTGATGGTGACGGTGAGGGCGACGGTGATGGTGACGGTGAGGGCGACGGAGGCGGTGGCGGCGGGGGCGGTGGAGGCGGCGCCACGAGGTTCTTGACCGTCCCACCGGTCGAGGGCGACGCGACCGTCGGCGTCGTCGTCTTCAGGTCGACGACGGAGGCCGTCCCCGTCCCGTTCCCCGAGTCCTTCGAGCCCGCGGTCGCATGGCCGAGGAAGAACGCTGCCGCAAACGCGGCGGCGCCGAGCACAACGGCGACCGGTACGAAGACCTTTGCCGTCATCGCATCCGGCCCCGTTCGCCTACTTCCCGCGCAACGCGCCCGTGCACTTCACCGGCGACTGGTTCCCCGTGGCCGGAATGCACAGGCCCCTCCGCTGCGCGAGACCGCTATGGGTAACGACGTACTGCGCGTAGAAGCCGATGAAGCCGGGCTTCGTCATGCGCACGGTGATCACGCTGCCGAAGCGGAACGCGCCGTGGAACCGGCGGCTGCGGACGAATCCCTTCACGGACGACAGGGTCTCACTCCGTCCGGCGCCGGCGATCTGAACCCTGGCTCCGGCCGGGATCCCGCCGTCGAACCAGAGCTTCCGCAGCTGGAACGAGGACGCCGAGACTGCGGCCGTGAAGTGCCTGTTCGGCGCGATTCGGCTGAACAGGCCGGGACAGCCGTTGTGGTTGGAGTCGTAGATGCCGCGCGCCGACTTCGTGGGGCACGAGTCGCCGTCGCCGTAGACCCCGTCGTGATCGGGATCGTTGTTCGCGTTGAACGTGAAGACACCGCTGTTCGGGGCGTCGTCGATGACCGTCGGGTCGCTGCCTGACTGGTACTCCGACCGCGCGAAGAAGTCGAAGCCAGACGTGTTGATCGTGACGTTGAACGTGACGACATGCGTCCCCGACGACGGGTACGTCTCGGCGCCGAATCCGCTTTCCCCCGCCTGGCAGGTCACGGGCGACGCGAGCGAGCAGAAATCGAACGTCGGCTGCCCGGAGGACTGCCCCTCGGCGAGCAGCTCGTAGTCGTAGCCATGGTCCCCGGTGGACGACTTGCGGTCCAGGTTCACGTAGACGCGGAGCTTGTCTCCGGAGACCATCCGGCCGTCGGCGTCGACGAGGGTCACCGCGACGCTCACGGCGCCGTTGTCCGCACTCGTCAGCTGCACGCTGCGAATGTCGGACGCGTAGTAGGTGTTCGACTGATGCTCGTTGTCGCCAGTGGCGTCCGTGTACGTCGTCTGGTTGCCGCCGCTCGCTGCCCCGGCCAGGCCGAGCATGAACGCAAGCGCAACGAAAAGACCCCCAACCCGCAGTGCCCTCGGAATTACCCTCACCTCCTGTGACTTACAAACAGGCCCGGAGCGTACCCCACTCCCCGGAGCGTGTCTAGATGGCGACCTCGAGTGGCAAAGAGCCGGGACGGCTGTTACAACTGATCCGTGAGCGTCGCATGGGTGCCGAAGATCGGTGCAGAGTTCGGTGGCTACCGACTCGAGTCGCTGATTGGCCACGGTGGGATGAGCATCGTCTACCGGGCACAGCACCTGTCGCTCGAGCGCACGGTCGCCCTGAAGTTGCTCGCACCCCAGCTGAGCGACGACGAGGCATTCCGCGAGCGGTTCCTGCGCGAGTCGCGGCTCGCGGCCAGCCTCGACCACCCGAACGTGATCCCGATCTACGAGGCGGGCGAGGAGGAGGGCGTCTTCTTCATCGCCATGCGCTTCGTGGAAGGTCTCGACCTGAAGACGGTGCTCAAGCGGGAAGGCTCGCTCCCGCTCGACCGGACGTCGTCGATCATCAGCCAGGTCGCGAACGCCCTCAGCGCGGCCCATGCCAAGGGGCTCGTCCACCGTGACGTCAAGCCCGCGAACATCCTGATCGCGTCCGGGTACGGCCCCGAGGAGTCCGACCACGTCTACCTCTCGGATTTCGGCGTCGTCAAGCACAGCGCGTCGCAGCCGCTGACGCAGACGGGCATGTTCGTCGGCACGGCGGAGTACGCGTCACCGGAGCAGATCGAGGGCAAGGACCTCGACGGGCGCGCCGACGTCTACGCGCTTGGCTGCGTCCTTTACGAGTGCCTCACCGGCGACCCGGCCTACGACCGGGACTCCGAGGTCGCGCTCATGTATGCGCACCTGCTCGAGCCGCCTCCCGTCCCACACGAGAAGCGCCCCGATCTCCCGCCCGAGGTGGACGAGGTCGTCGCGAAGGGCATGGCGAAGAACCGCGACGAGCGGTACCAGTCCCCGCGCGAGCTCGCCGTCGCGCTGCGGCAGGCAGCGGGGGCGCCGTCGACCTCGATCGGCGCCACGCAGCTCGCCGGCGCCGCCGGCGCCGGTGCGACGGTCATGTCCGGAACTCCGACTGCATCGCCACCCGGAGCCGACGCCGCGCCGCCTGCCGAGCCTCCGGCGGCTGCCCCGCCCCCGGCTGCTCCTCCGGCCGCTCCGGCGCCTGGCGCGCCGGGCGGAGCAGGCGGGCAGAGCAGGCGAACGTGGCTGATCGTCGGCGGCATCGTCGCCGCGCTGGTCATCGTCGGTGCAATCGTGGGCGGGGTGCTCGCCTTCTCCGGCGGCAATAGCAGCAAGAAGTCCTCCGGGACGACGACGTCCAACGGCACCCCCACGACTCTCCGCGACGCACTGCTTCCAACCGGCGTCGCCAAGTACTGCACCGTGCAGAGCACGCCGAGCACGGGCGCGGTCGAGACGCTTACGTGCTCGTCGCCGGCGACCGCCCCCAGCGCTTATCCGGACAAGTTCACGCTCAACTTCTTCTCGAGCGCGTCGGCGCGACAGACGGCCTATGAGCAGGCGAAGAAGGGCGTGCGCATCCTCAACTGCGGCGGCGTCTCGGGGCAGAGCAAGTGGGTCCACCAGTCGGACGGCAAGACCGGCGGCTTCGTCGTCTGCGGCATCGACAAGAAGACCGGCGACTCGACGATCGTCTGGACGCACGAGAAGCTCGGCAACCCGACGCACGTCGACATGGTCGGCGTCGCGCTCGAGCCCGGCCGCGGCACGTCGATGTTCCGCAGCTGGTGGAAGCCGGTCGCAGGCTCGACGGCGAACTCGGCGCTCGGCAAGTGCCGCCCGGCGCTCTCGGAAGAGGCGTGCAACGCGGTCGTGAAGAAGTTCGAAGCGAAGCAGGGCGCGAGCTAAAGGCGCACCGCAAAAGCGCCCCCGCGGCGCGGATCTAGACTAACCGGCAGCGTGCCGGTTCTCATCGTCAAGGAAGGTCCGCTGTCGGGGCAGCGCTACCCCGTCGAGGGTGAGCTCGTCGTCGGCCGCCTCAATGCCGATCTGACGATCGACGACCCGCTGATCTCGCGTCGCCACGCGCTCGTGCGTCCGGTCGACGGCGCCGTCGAGATCGAGGACCTTGGCTCGCTGAACGGCACGTGGGTGAACGGCGAGCGGATCAGTGGCGCACGCCGGCTCGGATCGGGCGACCTCGTCGCCGTGGGCAGCACGGTGATCATGATCGAGGTCGACGTGCCGGACAACCGCACCGTCGTCGCGCCGCATGCTCCCGAGATGCCTCCGGCGACGGTGGCCCCGCCGCCTCCCGCACCAGCCCTCGAAGCCCCGGTCGCGCGAGCGCCCGGCGAGCAGCACACGCCCACGGGCGACGAGGTGCGTCCTGTAACCGCCCTCTTCGCCGACATCGTCGGGTCGACGAGCCTCGGCGAGCGACTCGCGTCTCACGAGGTGAAGGTCGTCGTCGGTGAATGCGTGACGCGGATGACGCGCGCCGTGGAGCAGTTCGGCGGCACCGTTCAGGCGTACATGGGCGACGGGATTGCGGCGTTCTTCGGCGTGCCGACCGCGAACGAAGACGACCCCGAGCGGGCGGCCCGCGCCGGCCTGCGGATCGTCGACGTCGTCGGGGAGTACGCGCGCGAGGTCGAGGAGGCGTGGGGCATCTCCGACTTCAACGCGCGGATCGGAATCAATACCGGCGAAACGGCAGTCGGGCTCGTGGGCGCGGCCGATCCGCAGGCCGTCAGCCTCGGCGATACGTCCAACGTCGCGGCGCGCCTGCAGGCGGCGGCTGACCCCGGGACGATCGCGATCGGCGAGGCGACGGCGAAGGCGCTCGTCCACCGCTTCGTCCTCGAGCCCCTCGGCGACGTCACCGTCAAGGGCCGCAGCCAGCCCGTCGTCACCTGGAGGCTGTTCGGCCCCCAGACGTCGGCGCTCTCGACGCCGCAGAACCCGCTGATCGGCCGGGAGACCGAGATGGCCCGCCTGCGGGAGGTCGTCGGCGAGCTCGTCGTCGGTCGCGGGCAGCTGCTGTTCCTGATCGGCGAGGCGGGCATCGGCAAGACGCGCCTGCTCGCCGAGCTCCGCGGCCTGGCCGCGGGCCAGGTGACCTGGCTCGAGGGCCACTGCCTCTCGTACGGCAGCGAGCTGGTGTACGGCCCCTTCATCCAGATGCTTCGCGGCTGGGTCGGCGCGGAGGAGGGCGAGGCCGACCTCGCCGTGCGGACGAAACTCCGCGCGAAGCTAGGGCTCCTCCCCGCGTCGCAGCTCCCGGACGTGCTCCCGTATCTCGAGCGACTGCTCTCGCTGAAGCTCGACGCCGCCGACGACGAGCGCCTCCGCCGGCTCGCGCCCGACGCCGTGGGCGCCGAGATCCGCCGGGCCTATCGCGAGTGGATCACCGCCCTGACGCGCCAGGGCCCGGTCGTGGTCGCGCTCGAGGACGTGCACTGGGCCGACGCGGCGTCACGTGAGCTCGCCGAGGCGCTGCTCGAGCTCGCCGATCGCAGTCCGCTGCTGTTCGTGGCCACGTCGCGGATCGATCCGGCTTCGGAGGGCTGGAAGCTGCGCGTGCGGGTGCTCGCCGAGTTCTCCCACCGTGCCGAGGAGCTCTCCCTGGAGCCGCTCGGCGACGAGGCGGCGCGGGAGCTGCTGGCGACGATGCCGCGGAGCAAGGCGCTGGGCGAGCGCGAGTTGGAGCAGGTCGTTGCCGGCGCCGAGGGCAACCCGCTGTACCTCGAGGAGCTGCTGGGCGCGTTCACGGCAGGAGGCGGGCTGCGTCGCGGTCAGACGTGGGCGCCGACGGTCACGGGAGCGCGAATCCTGTCGCCGACGCTCGAGAGCCTCCTCCTCGCGCGCATCGACCGGTTGCCGCCCAGTGCGCGCCGCGCGGCGCAGATCGCGGCGGTCATCGGCCGCAGCTTCCCGCTGCCGGTGCTCGAGCACGTGGCGCACAGCGAGGACCTCGACGCCGACGTCGCTGCGCTGCTGCGCGCCGACATCATTCGCGAGCTCCGCCACTATCCTGAGCCGGAATACGTCTTCCGCCACGGGCTGTTGCGCGAGGCGTCGCTGTCGACTTTGCCGCCCGACCGGCGGCGGGATCTCTACGGGACGGTCGCGCGTGCGTACGAGGCGCTCTATGCCTCGTCGCTCGACGACCGGCTCGAGGTGCTGGCGCACTACTACGCGCGCAGCCACGACCTGCCCAAGGCGCTCGACTACCTGGAGCGCGCAGGCGCGAAGGCGGCGGCGATCGACGCGAACGCGCACGCGGCGGAGCTGTGGGGACGCGCGCTCAAGGTCGCCGAGAAGCTCGGCGACGAGAGCGCCGCGGAGCGGGTTCGCGCCCACCTCGCCGAGCTCGGCGCCGACGCCGCCGAGGAGGTCGGGTCGAAGGGCCCGTGAGCGCCGTCGCGCTCCTGCGGCGGCCGGGGAGCGAGCTCCGGTGCGGATCGCGCTGATCGCGGACATCCACGGCAACCGACTCGCGCTCGACGCCGTCCTGGCCGAGCTCGAGGACGAGGACATCGATCGCTTCGTCTGCCTCGGCGACGTCGCGGTCGGCCCGCAGCCCGGCGAATCGATCGAGCGCGTGCGCGCGCTCGGTTGCCCGGTCGTGATGGGGAACTGGGACGCGTACTTCCTCTGCGGCTTCCCGCCCGCGGAAACCGAGCTCGCCCAGCGGCTGACCGAGATCGGCGCCTGGTGGGCGGAGCAACTGACGCAGGAGCATCGGGACTACATGGACAGTTTCCAGTCCTGCGTCACCGTCGACCTCGGCCCCAACGGGCATCTGCTCGCGTACCACGGGTCGCCGCGCTCGTACGAGGACTTCATCTACGCAACGACGACCGACCGGGAGCTCGCGACCATGCTCGACGGCAGGCGGGCGCCGGTGATCGCCCTCGGGCACACCCACTTCCAGATGCTGCGACGCTACGACGACGCGCTGCTCGTGAACCCGGGCAGCGTGGGCCTGCCGTTCGCGCGGCCGGCCCGGGTGATGTCGATGTCACCGTGGGCGGAGTACTGCGTCCTGTCGGTGGAAGCCGGCCACCTGAGCGTCGACCTGCGGCGCACGCCGTTCGACGTCGAGGCCCTCATCCGCTTCATCCACGAGAGCGAGATGCCGCACGCGCAGTGGTGGGCCGGACTCTGGATCGGGAAGCCCCCGATCGGGCTGCTCTCGCCTTCCTGAGCCGACGCAAGGAGACGCGGACCGGACGATTTGCTCTTGGCTTGACTTGTTCGGGTGGCAGATGGTACGAACTCTCCCGCACCCAAGGAAAGGGGGAGACGATGGTGCCTGATTTCCTGCGACGAAGGCGGCTTCGACGCCGGAGGGGCCGCCTCGTGCTACTGGCGGCGGTGTTCGCGGCAGTTGCGTTCCCGGCGAGCGCCGTCGGCGTGCCGCAGACGCCGCTCTTCGGCGGCAACGTCCCGGCCTGTTACTCGAACCAGTTCGTCTACACGGATGGGATGGGCTCCTCTGTCGGAGCGGGCAGTGCCACGTCGGCCGACTCCGAGCTGGAGTTCCCGGGCCAGAACGAGGTGAACCTCGGCAGCATCCACTTCGGCTGGGCCTATACGGCCATTGTCAGCGGGCCGAACACCGAGCTCCAACCCGCCGGCAACATTAGCGGCTTCTTGAATGTCCGCGCGAACCTCCCAGGCAACAACACGCTCACGTTCACCTCCGGCTGCATTGCCGAGGTCGGCGTTGAGAACGGCCTGGATAAAAACATGGAGATGGAGGCCGAAGGCTTCGTGGTCGGCTTCCCGGGCTTCGACACGCCGCAGCCTGCGGTGCTCACGCTTGACGTCGCCTCGGAAGGCGGCATCGCCGTCGACACGGCCCACATCAGCGTCGAGCTCGGGTCGACCTGCTTCGAAGGCGCCACCGAGGCGGACGAGACTGAGCTCAACGTGACGTCCGCAACCGACGAAGGCGGCGCCAACTCGGGGCTGTTCACTGTCCACGGCGACGGCCAGCGCTGGAGTTTTCCGAGCGGTTTCAATCCGGACAACTGCCCAGGCGCCTTCTAGTTCATGCTTTCCGCGAGGAGGGAGCTCAGGCTCCCTCCTCGCCCGTTCCTAGCCGCAAATGCATCTGCGGTGCCTCTCGGATGCCTCCGGGGCTTGACCCGCTGCGCCGCGAGGTCGGGCTTTGCCCGACCTGGCTCACCCACGCTCTCGCCGTCGTAGCGCTCGTTCGATCTTGCGAGGTTCAGGCTGTGTAGGACGACAGGCGCGCCGGCGACGTCCGCATAGTCGTGGCCGTCGACGACTGCGGCTGGCCAGCCTTTTCCCCGGTATCTGAAGCGTGATCATCTCGTCGAGCGGCCAGTTCGTCGGCGAGTGAGCGCGCGGGAGTAGTCCTGGTACCAAAATGGTACCTTTCCACCATGGCGCTGAACATCAAGGACCCTGAGACCGAGCGCCTGGCGGCTGAGGTAGCGCAACTGGCCGGCGAGACGAAGACCCAGGCAGTCCGCGTGGCCCTTCGTGAGCGGCGCGACCGGTTCAAGCGTCGAATACCACCAGCGGACCGCGCAAAGCGGCTTCGCCGCTTCCTGGAGGAGGAGCTGTGGCCGCAGATCCCGGACGACGTTCGTGGCAAGCCGCTAACGCGAGCCGAACGTGAAGAGATCCTTGGTTACGGGCCCGAGGGCGTGTGATCGTCGACAGCTCCGCTGTCGTGGCGATCGCGCTGCTCGAGCCCGGCTATGAGGTTCTTGTCGACCTGATCTCGGCGGACGGGCGGGCTGGAATCGGCGGCCCGACCCTCGCCGAGACGGGAATCGTCCTGTCGGCGAAGCTCGGCGTTCGAGGCCGGACGCTCCTTGTTCGCCTCCTCGAGGAGGCGGAGCTCGACGTCGTGCCCTTTGGCGAAGAGCACTGGCTGGTCGCAGTCGAAGCGTTCAGCCAGTACGTCAAGGGCCACCATCCCGGTGGCCTGAACTTCGGCGATTGCCTGACGTACGCCACCGCTCGCCTGGCCGACGAGCCGCTGCTTG
>Ga0066903_100006855_pt1 | contig 10214 bp, 3 predicted proteins | sample PanSoiMetaGPlot1_FD_67491 | JGI IMG/M metagenome (GOLD analysis project Ga0066903, IMG submission 67491) | Tropical forest soil microbial communities from Panama analyzed to predict greenhouse gas emissions - Panama Soil - Plot 1 (version 2) | ecosystem: Environmental > Terrestrial > Soil >... | reverse complement strand
AGCTACCGTTGCGTGGCCTTTCGGGGCAGCGCCCTGGCCATCGCTCCCTCGCCCTATCTGTTGCCAGAGCTCGCAGCTTTGGGAATTCAAATTGATGTGAGTGTGGCCGCCGGGTTTTTCCTGCTTAACCAGACGCTGCAACTCGACTACCGCCAGTGCGAAGAAAAATTCCTGCCCTACTATCCGCAGATGGATGACGCGCGCCGGGTGTCGGCGCAGGTCGAACCGATCATTTGTGTACCGCTTAATCACTTCTACGGCTCGCGGCGCGCGGTAACCCGGCAGAATATTGCGCTGGCGCGCCGGAGCTGGCGGCGTCGCATCACCGCTTCGAGCGCCCACGCCGCCCGGCCGCAACTGGATTCCGACCGCTCAGGAATGGGCCGGGTGTACGAGAAGTTGATCGAGCCGGCCATCCGGCGCAAATATTTCGTTTCGGACACTGGCCGGCTGAGCTACGAACTGATGCACGAGATGCTGGGTGCGATCCGCGAACGAGCACGCGCCAGCGGCTGGTCCAACGTGCCCGTGGTCCTGACAAATCATCCGAAGGACATACGCGATTGGGACGGCCTTGAGAGATTTGTCGGTGAGCTTGCGGCAGCCGGAGACATTGAGTTTGTCACCTTAACAGAAGTGGCTGAGAAGCTAAGCAGCGGTGAGTTTCAGGTGACTCAAGCGCCGAAGGCGCGGCCTTAAATAGCCATGGCGGTCAGGCTGTGATAAACGACCGTCAAAACAGACCCGAGGCGCGAAGGGCCGGCATTGCATTTGGCGATATTTTGAAATATCGGGCCTTCGGCGCTTTTGTATCATCGCATGACTGATCTGGGATAAGTCGTAATGTCCCGCCGGGCCAAATCCATCATCTCGGCAAATAACCTGGGAGCATCGGCGCGAAAGAACTTCATTCCTTTCAAGGTCAGGTCCCGGCAGGCCTCTTCCGATACGTGAGTGCGGAACCAGTCGGGCATGTAAGGATGGACCGTGGTCCGCATGTCATGGACATACGTCTTTACGGTTACCGGCTCGCCTTCATAGTTGATGCACGGCGCTGCGAAGATCTGATCATGATAGACGCGGATCGGAAACTTCTCTTTAAATGCATCATCGACGCAGTAAACAAACGAAATGTAATTCGTCGTGGTGCCCAGGCCGATAATCTTGCCGCCGCCCTCGATCAACTGGTAATACGGACTGCCCGTGTCGTACGGATAGGGTGAGAGATGATGCGTATCCGTCAGATTCTTCGCCGCCGGTCCAATGGCGCAGACTGACTTGGTCGGATGCAGGCTGCGTACGGCCTGCCGCTGGCGGCGCGCGAATTCACTCAAAATTCCCGTGTAGGACGGCGTCTGCCGCACATCGAAAACATTTCCCTGCCGCAGCCATTCAAAGGACGAGATGCGATGATTGGGATAGGTGGGAAACACAACTGTGCCGTCGCGGCCAATTACCTCCTGAATCAAAAACAGCACGCGATAGAAGGGAAAGCCGAGATTCAGACCGTCCATCCCGCTATGCACATAAACCAGATCGCCTTCACGCAAATGAAGATCGTCGCCGAGAATGCTTTTGAAATCTGTTTCGGTCAGAGGCGACAGGGATGCCACCCGCCGCCGTTCACGTTCCCATTTGGCGCGCCGGAGTGATTCGAAGGCGCGGGTGGGCAGGATCCTTTTGGCCAGCGTTTTCAGTTGCATTTGTCTACAGCTGCGCGCCCTCGGGTGACTATTGATCCGCATCCTGGCCTCAGCGCTCGCCGCTCAGACCATCCTGATGATCGTTGCGCCCCACGAGTAACCCACGCCAAAGCCAACCAGCGCCACGCGATCGCCACCCTTGATCCGTCCTTGCCCGATGGCGCTTTCGAGCGCGATCGGAATTGTTGAAGACACAGTGTTGCCCGAGTCTTCCATGCCTATCCAGAACTTCTCCGCGGGGAGTTTCAGCTTGGCGCGCAGGCGTTCCAGCACAAACTTGTTTGCCTGATGCGGGATGAAAAAATCGATCTCGTCAGTCGTGAGCCGGGCGCGCTCCAGCAATTGGGCGAGTGTCGGAGGCACGGTCCGCAAGGCAAAACTGAATACGTCGCCGCCATCCATGAAGAGATCCTCTTCTGAGCGCCAGTTGCCGCTGCTGTCTTCTTTCTCGATCGCCGTCTCGGGTGTCGGCGGGCAGCGGAAGCCGCCGGCTTTAACGATAATCTGGTTCGCGCCCCGGCCGTCAGTCCCCAGGACAAACGGCCCGATCAACTCCTCGTCCCAATCGACCGCGCGGATTAAGGTGGCGGCGGCGCCATCGCCAAACAACGTCAACAATGAACGATCGCGTCGATTGATGAACTTCATGTAAGTGTCTGCCGTGACCAGCAGCACCGTTTCCGCAGTTCCGGCTTCGACCAGGCTTTTGGCGAGTGCCAACCCGTAGATGTAACCCGAGCACCCCTGGTTGAAATCGATCGCGCCGCAGCTGGTTCTCAGCCCGAGACGATCCTGCATCAGGCAGGCGGTGGTGGGCATGAAATAGTCCGGGGTCTGGGTGCAGAAGATCAGAAAGTCGATCTCTTCAGGGGCGCAGAACCCCTCGGCAAATAGGCGCCTGGCTGCGGCGATGCCCAGGTCCGACGCGCATTCATCGGGACCGGCTACGCCGCGAGTGGCGACCCCGGTTTTCGCGAGAATCTGCGCGGCGTGCCAATCACCGAACAGTTTCGCGAGATCATCGTTGGTCAGTTTTTGTGCGGGTAGGAAGGAGCGGACTGCTTTGATCGCCGCGCGTCGCATCATGAGGAAATACTATAACAAGGGCGACGTGGATCTGGTGAGCGCGGGAGTCAATACCGAATAAAAGCTTTTCAACTCATATATCACTGGTCGCGCTAAACCCTCATCCCCGGCCCTTCTCCCAGCGGGAGAAGGGAGAAACCGTTCTTGATTACGCAAGGATGTTAGCTCTTGAAAGGCCGGGCCAAACTCATTTTCGACGACACGCGTCGGAGTACTGTGTCGTGCGCCCGCCGCTAGTGCGCCATCTGTCCCATCAGCTCCGGCCAGCGCGCATCATCTCTGAGCGCTGCCAGGTTCGGATCGTGCTCAAAAAGAAACTTGTTTTCGTTCCCCAGCGCTACGGCACGGTTCAGCCACGCGAACGCTGATTCCCGGTTGCTTTCCAGCGAGTAAACTGAACCGACAGCGTAAGCGATGTCCGGGTCGACTGAGGCGGTGCGGATCACCCCGTCATTCAATTCATTCCGCGCCGCCGCGTGTTGGCCCTGCCGGCTCAGACACATTGCCAGGAAAGGCCGCACACCGTGCAGGGTGGGATTCGCGGCCAGCACCTCGCGCAGGACGCCGGCGGCTTCGTCCACCTCGCCACGGTAGAACATCACGATGGCGCGAATGCTGCGCAGCAAAGGATTGTTTGGCTCGACCGAGGCGGCGCGATCCAGTTCGCGGATCGCGTCGTCATGCTTTCCCTGATAAAGAAAAATCAAGGCCCGGTTGTAGCTGACCACCACAAAGGCGGCCGGATCCAAATGGACCAGCCGATCGTAAGCGCGCAGAGCGCGATCGTATTCACCGTCGAGACGGTGCAGGTTCGCCTTCACAAAATAGACGACCGCTTCGCTGGGTGACGCGCGTCGCATGTGGGCCACCTCGGCGCGGGCCTTCTGCTTCTGCCCGCGCCACAGCAGCACGAAGACCATTAGCATGCGCGCCTCGACTATGTTTGGGTCGATCGCCAGGGCGCGCTGGAACGCCGTTTCGGCCTGTTCGAAATCTTCGGCCCCGCCGAGCCCTTTGAACACGCGGTTGACATAACAGGCGCCGAGGCCGTCATAAGCCAGGCCAAATTCCCGATCCAATTCAATGGCCCGCGTGAAGTGGGCAATCGCCGCGTCGCAATCTTCGGCCGACACGGTGCGAAAGATGAAGCGCGCAAACCGGTCGCGCCCGCGCAAATATTCCTCGTAGGCTTCGGCGTTGACGGTCTTTGGTTGCGCCAGACCGGCTTGTTCATCCGGACTCAACTCAATCCGCAAGCCGTCCACGATCCGTTTGGTAATCTCGTCCTGAACGGCAATGATGTCATCGGCCGACGCATCGACCCGATCACTCCAGATGATTGCTCCGCTTTTGGTTTCGAGCAGTTGCGCGTTTACCCGAAATCGCTCGCCGACGTGCAGGAACCCGGCTGACAAAACCGCATCGACGTTCAGTTCGCGTCCCACATCCGCCGGGTCGACCAGCTGACCCTGGTATTTCGACATCACCGACGAGGGCCGCACCACCAGTGAGCGTATCCGCGCCAGTTCGGTGATGACCGCGTCAGCCAGAGCAAACTCATAAAAACTGGACGACGGGTCGTTATTCAGATTCTTGAAAGGCAACACCGCGAGATTCTTCTTCTCGCGATCCGTCGAAGTGACCGAGGTGGCCTCGAGCGGCTCGGGCACCGGAAGTGAGGTGAATTGCGGCGCGCTGGTGGTTTCTTTGCCGCCGCCCAAACGCCTTAGCCAGCGCATGGCGCGACCGACGGGAGTCGAACCCCCGAGATGCCTGGGTGCCGAGGCCACGTCCAGCGGCGCCCCGGCAGAGATCGCCTGCAGAATCTTGCGGAGCTCGTCGCGCAGTTCTTCGATTTTTTGATAACGATCGCGCGGCTCTTTCTGCATGGCGCGATCGAGCACCTGTTGCAGGCGCGCGGGCGTTGGCCCGGGCCGCATTTCGGCAAGCGATTTCGGCTGATCGTGAATTACAGCGTGGCGCACATCAATAGTGGTCTTCCCCCGAAAGGGCCAGGTGCCCGTCAACATTTCATAAAGCAATACACCGGTGGAAAAAATGTCGGCACGCGCATCGACCTGATCGCCGCGCGCCTGTTCCGGCGCGGCATAAGTGGCCGTACCGTAAGGCACCCCGACTTCCGTGAGCTCAGTCTGATGGATTCCGGCGCTGGCGGCTTCGGTTTCATCCAGCAGCTTGGCCAGACCAAAATCCAGAATCTTTACCTGGCCGCCATCGGTCACCATCACGTTGCCTGATTTGACGTCGCGATGAATGATGCCGCGCGCGTGCGCCGCCGCGAGCGCATCGGTCACCTGAATGCCGATGCGCAAAGCGCTATCCAACTCGAGCGGCCGGCCATTGCAAAGCTGGCGCACGGTCTTGCCTTCGACGTACTGCATGGCGATGAAGTGCAAACCTTCGGCTTCATCCAGATCGAAAATGGTGCAGATGTTCGGGTGATCGAGTGCGGAAGCCAGCCGGGCCTCACGCTCAAAACGTTTCAGGTTGGATTCCTTTACGGTGAGTTCGGCGGGCAGCACCTTGATGACGACGGTACGGCCCAGTTTCTGATCGATGGCTTTGTAAACCGTGCCTTGCCCGCCCGCGCCGAGCTTGTGAGTGATCTTGTAATTGCCGAAAACCGTACCGATCATGTTCAGAAATCATCCGCAGATTTCGCAGATTACACACAATGAAAGCAGGCTACAAGAGTGACCGCAAAGATCGACGGATTAATTATCCGTGGCCTGCTCTGGTCTGGGTGCAATCAGCGGAATCTGTGGGCGATTTCGCTTTTCCATTGACTTTCGGCCGCGCGCGATTTAATCTGCGCGGACACTTTACGGTGTAACTGAATGCGCGTCCGGTAAGGTGCCACCCCCGGCAGTTTTTCCAACGGTCCCGGCGCAATTTCAGTTCGCAAGCTCTCAGATTTTCACAGCGAAGTGCAAAGCGCGTAGTACGCCTGATCTCTAGCCTTAACGCTTCGCCAGTTTGCGGTACAACTGAAGGAGTCCGCCCCGCTAATGCCCCGCTCACCTCGCTCTGCGAGCAAAATCGCTCTGCCGCCGTGTGTGCATCGTGACGAGCGGTGCTTCGGCACGCCGAGTCCATCAGCAATAGTCCCGCGTCATACAATCAGCCTGCCGGTCGCGACTAAGGAATTCGAGATCCGGGCCATTGCGGGTGTCACCCACGGCGGCGCAGGCGTCAGTAAGAATCCACGCCGGTTACTGCCAGCTGTTCACTGATGAAAAATCGCCCCAGCAACCCCTCATTATTCCTGCGCCTAGAAACGCTGAGCAGCTGGCCTCGGCTGATCTTAGTTCTGGCCCTGTTCGCCCTGATTGGATCCGCCCTGGCGGTCGTGCGCGCCAGCGCGGGCGCACGGTTTCCCTGGCCCGAAAGCCTGAGCAGAATTTATGGTCGCCGCGCGCCTGCTTCCGAACCGAAGTTGGCGGTCGCAAATAATGCGGGCAACGCGAGCTTCTCACCGGCGCCTCCGGTGGTCACGATTACCCCGGCCACCTCGCCGAATGCCAGCGACAACGACTACACGCGAATCAATAACGCCGTGCAGGCGGCGTCAAACGGCGAGACCATCAAGCTTCTGGGCACCTTCGACTGGACTGAGACGAACGCGGCGGCAAGTTGGGCGCTCGGCAGTGACGGCCTGCCGGGCACGGATGACGACTACGGCATCACGCCGCCTGCCCCGCTTAATAATGTAACTATCACGGCGGACAATCCTGGTGACGCCACGATTCAGGGGCCCGGCGATTTGCCCGGCGTCAACCTCGAAGGCGTGTTCGCGTTCTTCCGCGGTCAGAATCAGAACTGGACCATCTCGAACCTTAAATTCCAGGATTTTGATTTGTCGATCGGCATGTTCTTCGACACCGGAACGGACTATAGCAACACGCACATCGTTAACAACTACATCCGCATCGCCAGTGACCTGAATGCGACCGTGGCGCCCGCAGACGTGAACCAGAATATCGGCATTCATTTCTCGTTCGGCACCAACCAGGTGATTAGCGGCAATACCATCGAGATTCAGGGCAATGCAATAAGCGACACGGCCGGCGCTAACTTTGCCAGTGACGTCGGCATGCAGAGCAATACCAGCGGCGGGAACGCGTACGAGGGGCTGCAGATTACCAACAACACGATTCGCGTGCTCCATGCGCAGGATGCTACTAACCCGCAGGTCGTGCTCGGCATTTGGGAAAACGGACACGCTCACCTCAGCAACATCAACGTGAGCGGCAATACCTTCGTCAATATGGATGCCGGCAATAATCCGGCGGCAAACCTTCAGCGCGGCTTCCGCGTTACCTCGCATTCCTCGGGCTCGACCACGGTCAGCTACCTGAACAATTCCGTCAGCGGCGCCAACATCGGATTTCAGTGGTTTGCGGGTGGGGACTTCAGCGGCAATCAACCGGTGGTCCTGGGCGGCAATACGATCACCAACAATGCGGAGGGCGTCCGGGTGCAGAGCCAGGGCCGGGCCAACCTCAACCTTAACCGCATCGTCGGCAACACCGTCGGCTTGAACAATATCGACGGCCTGGTGAATGCAGAAAATGACTGGTGGGGTTGCAATGCCGGTCCGGGCAACGCCGGTTGCGACAGTATCACCGGCGCCGCCGATTCCAATCCCTGGATTGTCCTCGGCGTGAGCGCCGCACCGAACCTGATCGCGCCGAATGAGACTTCTACCGTCACGGCCGACATGACGCACAATTCGGATAACGCCGTGCCGAGCGGCGTGACGAATTTGCCGTTGCCGAACGCGGCGTTTACCGCCACCAACGGCGCCATCGCGCCGTCCAGTAATTCATTCACCGCAGGCCAGTCGCAGGCGACTTTCACTGCCCCCAACACGCCGGCGATTGGTTCAGGTTGCGCCCAGGTCGACAGTGAGCAGCAGTGCGCTACGATCAACGTCGCGCTGCCCTCATTCAGCATTAACGACGTTACCCAGGCGGAAGGAAACAGCGGGACTACGGCCTTCACTTTCACCGTGACGAAGAATGGTCCGGGAGCGGCTTCAGTAAACTTCCAGACGCAGGACGGGACAGCAAAAGCCCTCAGCAATGATTATCAACCCACTGGGGACACGCTGAGTTTCGCTTCGGGCGACACGTCGAAGCCGGTCACGGTGCTGGTCAACGGAGACACGACCTTCGAAGCCAACGAAACTTTCACGGTACATCTGTCGGGCGAAGTGAACGCCACGATTAGTGATGCCGATGGACTGGGAACCATTACCAATGACGACACCTGCGGGAGCTTCAGCACGGTTTACGTTAACTCCAGTTGGCTGGGCACCGCGTTGGGCGATGATCCTGACGGCGCTGGACCGGCAACTGTCTTCGGCTGCGATTCGTTTGCCACGATTCAGGAGGGCATCAATGGCGTAACCGCGGGCGGCACGGTCATCGTTGCCGCGGGAAACTATTTTGAAAATCCGAATGTGAACAAGGCCGTCAACCTTCAGGGCGCGAATTTCGGAATCGCCGGTGCGGGCGTGCGCGGCGCGGAATCGATTGTGCGCACCAACGGTAATCAGACAGCCGTGTTTTTGGTTACGGCCCCCAACGTGACTATCGACGGTTTTACCATCGATGGCGACGATCCCGGGGTGACCGGAGTGGCGCTCGCCAGCGGCGACGATGCTAACGCGAGTTATGGCGTGCGGCCGAATTCGCCGGCGGTCAACAATCTCAACATCAGCCACAACATCATCAGGAGAGTCGAGATCGGCTTGCGCGGCGATGTGGCTTCGCAGGGGAACGTCGTCAATCAAAACTGGTTCGACAGCATTGGCCACTTTGATTTTGGCTATTGCGTTTCCATCCGGAATAACTTCTACGCCAACGTCACCAGCAACAAGATGACCCGCGCCTGGACCGGCGTCCACATTAATAACCACAACGGCGGCGGGGGCCCGGCCAGCTTCAACATTACCGGGAACGAGATTCACAGTTACGCCGGAGGCATTCTTTACTGGCTGCAATTCAACGGCGCGACCGGGGCCACTATCAGTAACAATCAGATCACTGCCGAGAGCGGGGCGGTAGCCAATAATTTCGGCGTGCTGGTGGTAACCATCCAGAACGCGGTCAACCCGGCGTTTACCGGCAACGCGATCAGCGGCCACAACTACGGCGTGGGACTTTTCAATGTGCCGACGAGCAGCACGATCACCCTCGGGGCCACGAACTCGATCAGCAACTCGAGCCTCGCCGGAGTGTTTCTGACCGACAATCTGAACTTCAATCCCATCGGCCTGACGAATTTCCTCGCCGGCGGACCGGGTGCGGCTTCCACCGTAAACGTGACCGGCTTGTCCGTTACGGGCAACACGGGAGACGGTTTCAAGATCGAAGGCACGACGAATACCCAGAACCTCGTCGCGGGTGGAAATACAGTCGCCGGGAGCGGCGGCGCAAATGGCGTGGAAGTGATCGGCCCGCAGGGCACGGCCAATCTGACGGGCAATAACATCACCGGCTTTGCCAACGGCCTCGCGCTGACAAACAATTCAGGTACGCAAACGCTGAGCGGTAGCTTTAACCGCATCATCAGCAGCACGAACGCGTACACGTCGACGGGCACGGGTTCGTTCAATGCGACGCTGGAGAACAACTGGTGGGGCTGCAATGCCGGACCCGGCCACGCCGGCTGTGGCGCCGTCTCGGGCTCGGGGGTCGATTCGAACCCGTGGATCGTTCTGCAGGTTAGCGCCACGCCGAACCTGATCGTGCCCAACGAGACCTCCAGCGTAACGGCCGACATGACGCACAATTCAGATAACGCGGTGCCGGCCGGGGTTACGAATCTGCCGCTGCCCAGCGTGGCGTTTACGGCCACGAACGGCACCATTGCGCCGCCCAGCAATTCCTTCACCGCCGGCCAGTCACAAGCTACTTTCACCGCTGCCAACACTCCCGGCAGTGGTTCAGCTTGCGCCCAGGTTGATAACCAGCAAAGCTGCGCGAACATTACTGTGGCGCTGCCTTCGTTCAGCATCAACGACGTTACTTTGGCGGAAGGGAACACCGGCACGACAGTCTTCACCTTCACGGTGACGAAGATCGGCGCGGCGGCGGCTTCAGTAAACTTCCAAACCCAGGACGGGACCGCCAAAGTCGCGAGTAACGATTATCAATCCACCTCAGGCACTTTGAACTTCGGCGCCAGCGACACGACCATGCCGGTGACGGTACTGGTCAACGGTGACACTACCTTCGAAGCCAACGAAACGTTCACGGTCCACCTGTCGGGAGAAGTAAATGCCACGATTAGCGACGCGGACGGTGTGGGTACGATTACCAATGACGATACCTGCGCGTCCTTCAGCACGGTTTACGTCGACGACAGTTGGGCGGGAGTGGCCATAGGCGACGATCC
>Ga0066903_100006853_pt1 | contig 10215 bp, 7 predicted proteins | sample PanSoiMetaGPlot1_FD_67491 | JGI IMG/M metagenome (GOLD analysis project Ga0066903, IMG submission 67491) | Tropical forest soil microbial communities from Panama analyzed to predict greenhouse gas emissions - Panama Soil - Plot 1 (version 2) | ecosystem: Environmental > Terrestrial > Soil >... | reverse complement strand
AAGTCATTGAGGCCGGAGGGACTCGAACCCTCGACCCTGTGATTAAAAGTCACATGCTCTGCCAACTGAGCTACGGCCCCATGCTGTTGTCGGAAAAAGACTTGGGCTTCTATTATTTACCTCCTCAGCCACCAAGTACCGCCATTGTACCGCCATTCTCGACACTTCGACCCAAGATCACCCCATCGTGTCGGCGGCCGGCAGTTGCATCGTGGGCAGGACGTACGAGTAGGTGCCAACCTCAACGTGATGCTGGAATGACCTAGGCGCTCGCTGACTACCTTAGCGGGATTGTTCGCGAGCAGCAATAACGTAGCGCGAGTGTGCCGCAAGTCGTATTGCCGAACAGGGTGCAGGCCAGTCCTCTTCAAGATCGGCACGAAAAAACAGACAAGGCCACTGGCGGCTGTTTGGCGCCGGCACCGACCTACTTCCAGTCCCCCCCGCGCTCCAGGTCCCGGTCGTCAGTTACCAGATCAACAACATGACCGACCTCACGGTCAACGTGGTGCGCGATGACAACGGCGCGACGGACATCGTGCGGGGCCCTTCCCTCAAGGATTTCGTCGGGGACCGGGTGACCATTGACATGGACAGCCTGGCCGTGCTCAACGGCCAGTTTTCCGGCGCGCCCATCAGCATCGAATTCAACAAGGACGTCGACACGGGCGCGATCATCGGCGTCGCCATCCTGTCGCCACTGAACATACTCAACGACCGGGTAGTCCTGGTCGGCACCGGCGGCGCCATTCAGCACGGCGTGACGATCCACAGTAGCTCCGACATTTCCGACAACTCGGATTGGCCCAACGACCCCGTCACGTCGGTGGTGGCCACGGTCCAGGGCGACCTGATAATCAAGTCGGACGTGAAAATCGCCCTCAACGCGGGCTCAGCACTCACCGCCAGCAACATCTCGCTGCTGACCGACGGGATCGGCTCGCCCTTGGTGAAGGGGATACGGGCCAACGCAACCGCCGACGTGACGGTCAAGGACGCGACTCTCAACGCCACGGACGGCACCACGAAGGGCAACGTGACGCTCAGCGCGCTGGGTAAGGCCAATATGACCGGCGCCAAGGCCGAGAAGGGCGACACCTACTTCGGCAACACGGTCGCCGGAACGCTGGTCACCAGTTTCTCGGCCGCCGACGGCAACGTCGTTGGCAACGCGGCAATCACGGCCGCGACCCTGAACGCGACGGCTACGCTGGACACGAACATCGAAGCCACCGTCGAGCACGGCACGTTCAAGATCCTGAGCATTTGGGCCGCGGGCGACCCGCGCGTCACCCTCGGCGATGCCGGTGTGCCCCGCACAACGACCATCAACACGACCGGCGACATCACGGCCGCGGCGAAGGACACCGTCACGGTCAACGCCAAGTCGAAGCCCAATACGGGCGGCAGCGCGTCGGTGGATGCCGCGGTGCGCGAACGGCACCCACCGGATCGAGACGTCGGCCACGATGAGCGCCAGCGGCGGCAACGCCGTCACCCCGGTGGTGGCGATGGCATTCGCCAACGACACGACGCGCGCCGTGTTCGACACGGGGTCGTCGGTCACGGCGACCGGCAACATCGACGGCGAGGCGACTCAGGACGTGAACGTCGCGACCGCCGGCAAGGGCGACGCCAAGGGGAACGCGGCGCTCGCCATCGGCGCCATGTTCGCCTTCAGCAGCGTCGGCGACGCGGTCGCCGTGCGCGCCGACGGTCAACTCACCACGACCGGTGGCAACGTCGGCCTCCGGTCGAAGGGCCGCTCCAAGTCGAAAACGAATAGCACGGCCAGCGCCGCCGGCGCCTCCGACAAGGGCAAGAACGTCGATCAGCAGGCTGGGGCCGAAAAGCAGCTGGCTCAGGACCAGGGCGGCCAGGGGTCGCCACAGGACACGCCCAGCGCAAAGACCTCCGACGGCCCGATCGCCGTCGCGGCGGCAGTGAGCTTGGGCTTGGTCCACTCGAACGTCAGTTGCACGGTGACCGGCACCATCAACGCGAACGGCACGGTGACCGTCAGCTCGCTCGCCAACCAGGACAATGCAACACTGGCCGACGGCCAAGCAACGACGCCTGGCTCCGTCGGCATCGGCGCCGCAGTGGCGATCAGCCGGCCCGACGTCGTTAACCTCGCCCAGATCCAGAATGGCGCTACGGTTACCGGGAACGGCATCACCGTCGCGGCCGGGATGCTCGACAACAAGGTGGGGCTGACGGCCAACGAGCCGCAGACCGTGGACTTCGGCGCCGACACCATCTTCGTCGGCGAGGGGACTGGGCTGAAGACCGGCGACGAGGTGACCTACTCCAACGGAGGCGGCACCAGCGTCGGCGGCCTGACCGACGACGGCGGCACCACCAAGTACTATGTCATCGACGCCGGTGGCGGCAAAATCAACCTCGCCACGAGCCTGGCCAACGCGCAGGCCGGCACGGTGATCGACCTGACGGACCAGGGCGCGGGCGACACGCACGTGCTGCACCCCACTGCCGCCGGCGGCACCGACGTCACCTTCGCCCCACCCAGAAGCGCGTCGAGCTCACTCTCGCCCAGAACGAGGCCTGGGCCACGGGCACTGCCGTGACGTACGACAGCGGCGGCGGCACCATCACCGGCCTGACCAGCGGCATGACCTACTACGTTATCGACAACGGCTCCAACAAGGTGAAGCTCGCAGCGAGCCGGGACAACGCCCTGGCGGGCAAGGAGATCGCCCTCACGCCCGGCGGTGGCCTGGGCGGCACCCCCTCGCTGACGGAAGTCAGCAACGGCGACGGCGCAATCGCAATCTCCGGCGCCACTCAGGGCAAGCTCGGGGTGGCCGGTTCGCTGGCCATCAACGTGTCCTCCACGAGCACGGGGGCCCTGCTCGACGGCGGCGCCACGGTGAACTCGGTGGACGGGACCGTCGATGCCGATACGCTGGCCGGCCCGGTCCAGCTGACGGCCACTAACACTACCGAGAGTATCGTTTCGGGCACCGCCAGTTCCAAGGCCAACAGTGTGGGCGTGGGCGCGTCGTTCGGCATCAACGTCACGAGGAATGACACGCGGGCCGAGCTCCAGGACGGCAGCACCCTCGGCAGCGGGCAGGATCTCACCCTTGCCGCGACCGGGAGCAACACCACCGCCACCCAGGCGAGCGGCGGCGTGGCGTCGCAGGACGGCACGGCCGTGGGCGGGGCGTTCGCGATCACCGTCGCCAACGACAGCACCACTACGCGCGTCGGGACGGGCACTCCGGTGGTCGTGACCGGGGCGGTCAGCACCACCGCCACGCACCACGGGGCGAGCAGCACCACGGCCGACGGCACGGCCCTGGGAGCGAACTCGGCGGTGGGCGCGGCGATCGCGCTGGGGTTCGTCAATGACAGCGCGACCTCGACCACGGCGCGGAACGTCACGGCCGACGGCGCTGTGGGCTTCGCGGCCAACGGCGACGGTTCGAGCATCGTGAGCGACCTAACTATCACCGCGACGGGGAGCCGCACGGCGACGACGACGGCGGCGTCGGGTGCGAAGGCGAAGAACGGAACGGGCGTGGGTGGGGCAGTCGCCCTCGGGATCATCGACAACACGACCTCCGCGAGCGTGGGGACGGGGGCGGCACTTAACCTCTCCGCGGCGCTCAACGCGACGGCGACGCACCACGGTGCAGCCACGACGACGGCCGACGGGACATCGCTGGGTTCGGACGCCGCCATCGGCGCAGCCATTGCCCTTGGGTTCTTGGACGACACGGCCACCGCGATCCTCTCGCGCAACGTGACGGCGGGAGGTGCAATCGGCCGGACGGCCAACGGCGACGGGTCCTCGGTGACGACCGCAAAGGCCTCGGCGGCCGGGGCGCCAAGCGGCGGTTCGGCCGACGACCAGAAGAACAGCAACACCAACCTGGCCGACAGCAAGTCCGGCGAGTCGAAGGGCACGTCGGAATCGGCATCGTCGGACAGCGGTTCGGTAAGCGTAGCCGCCGCCTTGGCCGTCAAAGTGTCGAGTTCCACCGCCCGGGCGGTCGTGGGTGACGGCTTGGCCGTGGTGGCCGGCAACGGAGGCACGGGCGCGCTGTCCGCTCAGGCCGCCGGCAGCGACGTGGCCGTCGGCCTGTCCATGGCCCCTAACATCGGGGGCAACGAAACGAGCGCGGAGTGTCACCTGCGCCGGCGCCGTGGACGTGAAGGCGAGCGACATTCTGACGTCGAAGGCCGAGCCGAAGGCCAGCGCCAAGGGCGGGTCGAGTAGCAACGGCGACTCGGACCACCAAACGAGCCAAAAGACCCAATTCGCGCAGTCCGAGGACACCGGTAGCAAAATTGGGCCCTCGAACACCGCCGGCGTCGGTCACCTTTAGCCCCAGCAACTGGTACGTCCCGTTCGTCGTGCGGGTGACGGCGAACCCCAACGGGCCTCCGGTCGATAACATCCAGCCGCTGAAGTTCTTCCCGGTGCAGCCGCACGTCGTCGCGACCGGGATCCAGGGGCCGCTCACGATCAACGGCTCGGTCGGGCCCGAGGACCGCACGATCCACCACGCGGTCAACCTGCCGACCGAGAAGAACAACGACCCAGGTCCTGTCAATACCCCGCCAAGCAACGACGACAGCGGCTCTGTCGATACGCTCAACATCTTCAACGACGGCAGCGGCGCCAACGATGTCGGCACGCTGACGGGGAACAACTTCTCGCTCGCCGGCATGGGCGGCGACCTGCACTTCGTCGATAGCCACGGTGGGACGCACGACTTCAAGGGCGGGATCAACTACTCGAACTTCGAGACCCTGGAGGTCATGCTGGGCCGGGGCAACGACTCCCAGACGGTCAACGGCTGGATGCCCTCGACCGATGGCACGCGCGGCCCGATGACCATCGTGCACGGCGGCGGCGGCAGCGACAACATCGTCGTCAACGGCCAGGGCGGGGCGAATTCCGCGCTGGTCGTCTTCGGCGACACCTCGCGGGACGGCAGCCGCAGGATCGAATTCGTCGTACAAGGCGAATTCGCCCGTGCGGCCGGCGAGTTTGGGATGCTTGGAGGCCGGGTCAATCGGGTTAAAGCGAAGTGCCAACCGAGTTGGCCGGCCACCTGATTCTGCCGTATTCGTGGCGTGACCTCCAGCTGCCGACCAAGGGTCGTGGCGTTGCACGTTGGGTTAGCCTACGACGTCGTTTTCCAGCGCGAAGCGGATTACTTCGGCCGTCGTGGTCAGCTTGAGTTTTTCCATCAGCCGGGCGCGGTAGGTCGAGGCGCTGCTGGTGCTGATGTTGAGGTGTTTGGCACATTCCTTCAGGCTCATGCCGGCGCCGAGCACGCGCAGTAGTTCGAATTCACGCTGCGACAGCGCTTCCAGGCCGACGCGCTCCTTGCGCGGCTGGCGCAAGTGCTGAATGACGCGCTGTGACACCTTGGGTGAGATGTAGATCTCTCCTTCCCACACCGACTTGATGGCATCGACCAGCTCGCCAACCGCCGATGACTTGACGACGTAGCCGTGGGCGCCGCTCTCCAGCACTTTGACGGCGTAATGAATGTTCTCGTGGACGGTCAGAACCAGGATCTTGATGGTCGGGCAGCGGCGCAGCAGTGTCTCGATGGCCGACGGGGCGTCCAGGTGCGGCATGGTGTAATCGAGGACAATAACGTCGGGCTGCACCTGCGTGACGATGTCGATAGCTTGGTGGCCGTCGGCCGCCTGGCCCACGACCTTGATGCTGCCACTCTCTTCCAGGATCGGGGCGAGGGCCTCGCGCACCATGGCATGATCGTCGGCAAGTATGACGCGAATGAGTCCCTGCATGGCTGCGTCCCCTCGAAATGACCAATCACCAATAAACAATGACCAAAGAATGACCAATCACCAATAAACAATGACGAGCGTCTTGATTCATTCGGGTTTTTCGTCATCCATTGGTCATTGGTCTTTGGTAATTCTTTGATCATTGGTTATTGGTCATTCAGTGTCTGGTCATCGGTCCAGTGGAATCGAAACCGCGACTTCCGTGCCGCGGCCTGGCTGTGATTTTACCGTGAAGGTTCCTTCCAATAGCTCGGCCCGTTCGCGCATGCCGAGAAGGCCAAGGCGTTGACCGTCGACGGTCGCCGGCTCGAAGCCCGTGCCGTCGTCGGATACCGTCAGGGTAGCTCGACGTGCATCCACGCTCAGGCTGACGGCCACGGCGTTGGCGCGCGCGTGCTTGGCCACGTTGGTCAGGGCTTCCTGAAGGATTCGGTACACGTTTTCGCTTACGACTGCCGGCACGTCGGCGTTCTCGAACTGGAGCTGGGCGTGGACGGCGAGGCCGGTGCGATGCTCGTAGTCGCTGAGGAAGCTTTGCACTGCATCTTTGAGCCCCAGGTCGTCGAGCAGCGTCGGGCGGATGCGGCCGGCGACTTCGTGGATGCTGTCGAGCAAGCGCTCGGCCCCGCGGAGGGAGCGGGCGATCAGTTCGCCTTTCTTGTCGGGGTCGCCGGCCTGGGCGGCGCGCTGGAGGTCGAGCGTCATGGCGGTGACGACCTGGCCCATCTCGTCGTGGAGGTCACGGGCGATGCTGCGACGTTCCTCCTCCTGGGCGTTCATCAGCTGGGCCGACAGCGTCCGCAGCCGAGCTTCCGAGTCGGCCAGCCGCCGTTCGTGAGCGCGGCGCAGCGCGCCGGCGTGGCCAAGATACCACGACAGGCCAAGGACCAGCACCAACGCCAGGCCGGAGAGAAGCAGCAGCCGCCGCAGCAAGGCCGTCGCGCGGGCATCGAGCACGTCGGGCCGCACGTGGGCCACGACGATCAGCCCGGGGTCGCCCGCGTCGGGATCGGCGTCGCTCGCGGAAGTGGCAACATGCTGTTTCGAGCCCGTCGAGAGAGCGCGAAATGTGAACAAGCCGGCTTGAGTATGGAACTGGCCTTCGCTTTCCCCGCCGATGCGTCGCCATTCGTCCGGATAGTAACTAGCCACAGTGCGTGAATTGCCGAGCATGAAGCCCCATTCGTCGGCGGGGCTCGGGCCGTGGAGGAAATAGCCGCCGCGATTGAGCAGCCACGCGGAGCCGGCGAACGTCGTGGACGCCTCCTGCAGCTTGTCGAGCAGTGACTTACCCAAGTAATTCAGGACGACGATACCGCGCTTGGTCCGCCGATCCTGATCGAAGATCGGCGTGGCGAACCGAATGACGGGTTTGAGTGGTTGCTCGATCTCGCCATGCTCCACGTTCAAGTCGAATGGCGAGACGAACACCTCGTCGCGGGCCAGCAGCATGGTTTGCCGAAAGTAATACCGGTCGCCCTTGGGCTGGAGATCCGAGTCGAGCACGGCGGCGGGAGACCCGTTGTTGAAGTTGACGCGAATCTTTTCCATTCCGCCCGCGTCGAGATAACGAATTTGATCGTAGACTCCTTTTTGCCGGCTGAAGAGGACGTATTGAGTTTCGACCAGCCGTTTGTCCGCGGCCGACTGCGACACGAACTGGCGCAGGATCGCTTCGTTCGCCAGGTAAAGCAGGTCGGACTCGACAGATTTCAGTTCGCGGGAGATGACTTGCACGTGCCGGTCGACCAGGTGGGCACTGGCCTGCTCGTGCAACGCGTGCTCGTTCTCGCGATCCAGCCGGTGGAGCGTCAGCACGACGACGGCGGTTAGCAAGGCGGCCGGCACGAAAATCACGAGGGCGCGGCGCAGGACAGCCGGAGAAAACAGGCCGGGAGAATCGGTTGGCGGCGCGGCCATGAGCTGCAAGTGTCCTCACGTGGGTCACGATTACGGTACACCAAAAAGCGCGGACCGTGCAAACCGATTTGGGAGGAAGCAAGAAGGAGGTTCAGCTCATATCAAGCCCGCGGGCGAGACTTCGAGCCTGCGCGGGTGGAGGAGTGTAATACAATCCGTGCCGTGAATGTGCACTAACCAAAATAAGTGGATATGCCCGAACGACTTAGCATCTCGAGTTTGGTGGCACGCTCGTCTCCCTGAATTGCCATCTTTCGTTCGGGCGCGACGGACGCTTTTTTGCAAAGAATGGGAATCGCGAGTAGAATATATATCTGTAGCCTAATCCCGCACTTTCCCGGCGCGGGAACGGGGGAACCACTCGGCTGGTGAGAGCCGGCCCCATGGGGCGTAGGTTCGCACGAACGAACCGGGGTACTTTCAAGCCCTAGCCCGTCAGCTAACCTCGTCGGCAAGCCCGGAGCGGCAACCGGGCCGGATTTGAAAGGGCACACCCGTCTCGCGCTCCGCGTTCGCTGCGGGTAAGGCGCGGGGCGCGGGTCTCCCGACCCCGCCTCTCTCGACGAAGAGCCCCGGTTTTCGCACTCGGCGCGGGTCCCCGACCCCGCCGCAAATGGGGGCGATCCATGTCCACTCCATCCATCGTTCTCGCAGTAGGCGAGTTGTCTCCGGATTCGCACTGGTTGCCAGTCGCAATTGTCGGCGGCATCGTGTTGTTCGCGATCGTAGTCATCCTCGTCGCCTGGCTGACGACGCGCTACATCCCGAACAAGCAAGTCGGGGTCGTCGAAAAACTCTGGTCGCATCGCGGGTCGGTGCGCGAAGGAAGCATCGTCGCCCTGCACGGGGAGGCGGGCTATCAAGTGGAGCTGCTCCGCGGCGGCCTGCACTTCGGGCTGTGGCGCTGGCAGTACCGCGTCCACAAGATGCCGCTGGTCACGATCCCGCAGGGCAAGATCGGCTACGTCTACGCCCGCGACGGCGAACCGCTGCCGCCCAGCCAAACGCTCGGCCGCGTCGTCGCGTGCAACAATTTCCAGGACGCCCGCTCGTTCTTGGGCGACGCGGAAGCTGAAGCGGAATCGACCCGCGGCCAGCGCGGCCGGCAGCGAGCCATCCTGCGCGAAGGCGTCTACGCCATTAACCCGGCGCTGTTCGTGGTCATCACGGAGGACTGCGTATACGGTCTCCGCCACCTGCTGGAAAACCGCGAAAACGAGATCGTTGCCAGTTGGCAGCAGCAGCTCAGCGAGATCGAGGGCTTCAACCCGGTCGTGATCGGGACGCCGATGCCCGCCGTCGATCCCGTGCACCCGGACAAAACGGTCAACGTGGACAGCATCGGCATCGTCATGGTCCACGACGGCCCGAGCGTGGCCGCCGGCGAGATCATCGCGCCAGGCGTCGGGCTGAACGCGGCCGAGCCCGATTTCCACAACAACTACCAGGATCCCGAGGCGTTCCTGCGCGCGGGCGGGCGGCGCGGCCGGCAATACGTCCCGCTTACCGACGGCACCTACTTCATCAACCGCTGGTTCGCCACGGTTGAATTGCTGCCCAAGACGGTCGTGCCGGTCGGCTACGTCGGCGTCGTCGTCAGCTACTACGGCCGACCGGGCCGCGACACGTCCGGCGAGGCCTTCCGCCACGGCGAGCGCGTGGCCGAAGGCGAGCGCGGCGTGTGGGAGCGGCCGCTCGGCCCCGGCAAGTACCCGTTCAACACTTACGCAGGCCAGGTCATCCTGGTGCCGACGACCAACTTTGTCCTGAACTGGATCACGGGATGGTCCGAGGCGCATCGCTACGACGAGAGCCTGGAATCCATCGACCTGGTGACCAAGGACGCCTACGAGCCGCTGCTGCCGCTGTCGGTGGTCGTCCACATCGACTACCAAAAAGCGCCGAGCGTCATCCAGCGTTTTGGCGACGTCAAGCGCCTCATCACGCAGACACTCGACCCCATGCTGTCGGCGTACTTCCGCGACGTGGCCCACAAGAAGACGATGTTGGAGCTGCTGCACCAGCGCGACGCGATCCAGGCCGAGGCCCGGGAAGAGCTGCGCCGCAAGTTCCGCGACTTCGACATCGAGTGCGTGGACGTGCTGATCGGCAAGCCCGACACGGCCGAGGCCGGCGGCAAGATCGAGACGCTCCTGGAACAGTTGCGCATGCGGCAACTGTCGATCGAGCAACTGGAGACCTACGAGCGGCAGCGTTCCGCCGCCGAGAAGCTGCGGACGCTGAACGAGGCCCAGGCCCAGGCGGCGATGCAGACGCAGCTCACCAACGCCCGCGTCGAGGCTCAGATCGCCGAGAGCCGCGGCGAAGCCGACCTGGCCCGCGCCCGCAAGCAGGCCGAGCAAATGGTCGTCAACAGCGAGGGCGAACTGGGCCGCGCCCGCCGGCAAGCCGAGCAAATCGTGCTGACCGCTCAGGCCGAAAGCGAGCAACGCGTCCTGGCAGGTCGCGGCGAAGCGCAACGGATCATGCAGGTCG
>Ga0066903_100006852_pt1 | contig 10215 bp, 10 predicted proteins | sample PanSoiMetaGPlot1_FD_67491 | JGI IMG/M metagenome (GOLD analysis project Ga0066903, IMG submission 67491) | Tropical forest soil microbial communities from Panama analyzed to predict greenhouse gas emissions - Panama Soil - Plot 1 (version 2) | ecosystem: Environmental > Terrestrial > Soil >... | reverse complement strand
TCAGCGAGCGAACGGATCGTCCAACGGGTCACCGAGTGCAGCGTCCGATCTGCGAAGCGCGCGACGGATGTTTTTTCAATCGAGCGATAGGCAACGGGCGCGGCTGGAACAAGACGACGCGCAATAGGACTTGCGCGATGCGTCGGTTGCGATGTGGCACCTATGGCAGTCGCGTCGAACGGCCGCGTGTCTCGGCGGAAGAGGCGATCCGAAAGATGGCGCGACCGCGAAACGATCTCGGACCTAATCGACTGTGAGGCGACGGTCGTCCTGAGGTGGCTCCAGACTCTTTGGACGCCACGATGTCTCGCAGACACACCCTGCGGAACGGGCAGCACCCGATGCGGGCGACCGTCGGCCATCGCGACGCCGAAGTGAAGACTGATTCGCGGCGCCCACGTGACCGAGATGGCCTGTTGCGTGAAGCTGTGTGCCACCGTGTTGATGGTGACGGGTCGGCGCCATCTGAGCTGGACGGGCCGATGACCGCGCCCGATTGCATGCGCCCGGCGCACCTGCACGCCCAGCGAAGTGGCGGCCATCGTCGCGCCGAGCGCGAGCGGAGCGCGCGTTCGGAGTTTCGACCGGCGATTCATGTGGCCTTCCTCAAACCGTGATGCGCGAGCTCGAGGCTTTCCATGACGACCGACGCCGTGTGCGCGTCGAGGTCCGACACGGTCCACTTGACCGGGATCGCCGACTCGATCTGCCAGGCCCAGGCTTTTTCGTTCGCTTCGTCCCGCAGGCGAATGCGGATCGTCTTGCGCGTGACGTTGCCGTCCGCGGCGTCCTGCGCCCACTTCCACAAGTCGTCGAGCGCAAGGCCGCGCTCGAGCACGAGAACCGGATACATGACTTGCGTAATCAGCTTGTGTTCGTACTCGTTGACGCCGCCCTCGCGATATGACTCGTACTTCGCTTCACGCATGAGGCCTTTCACACGTGTGAATCCTCCGCTCGCGATCGCATCGATCTCGAGGAGGAAACGGAATCCGCGCAGCGGGTCCTGGCGTGGCATGGCGGTCGCCCTCAGAGGTCGAACGGATTAGCCGGCCCGCCGTCGAGGGTCCGATTCATCACCGAGATCTCCCGGCACCATCGGCGGCGTTCACGATGGTCGAGCTGCATCAAGTCGCTGTGAGACCAGTGAAAGTGGTACGCGATGAAGGCCATCTCCTCGTACAGCGACTTCACGGGATAGGCCTTCATGCTTCCCCCACGGCGGCCATCGCTCGAAGCGATCGGCCGCGGGCTCGAACGCCGGCCGGTTCGAGCTCCGCGTCGTCGGCGCTGTTGAATCGCTCGTACAGGCGCTGCAGGTACGCAAGGTCGGATGCAAAGAGCCCCTCGATGACACCAGTGCTGACCTCTGCGAGCGAGCCAAGCCGCGTGATCACGCGTGCGAGCACGATCACCGCGAGGTAGGCCTCGTTTTGCTGCACGCGCGGATCGCGCAGCGGCAGAATCTCGTCGGCGGCCGTGGCGAGGCGCATCGTGCCGCGACGATGCAGTGTGCCCGTCTCGTCCACGAAGCCTTTCGGCAGCTCGAATTCGATCTCGGTCTGAAAGCCAGGATGCGTCGTCGTTCCCATGCGGCCCTCCCTACATCACCCGCTCGATGCCCTCGTTGGCGAGCTCGAGCAGCTCGATGAACACTTCGTTGCCCTTACCGCTGAGGTCGCTCGGGTCGTACTTGATGGGCCACGCCTCCGACACGACGAACCGCGCGGCGTCGATGCCCGCCTCGTCCTGAATGACGATGACGACCTTCTTGCGTTTGTCTTTGACCTGGCCAGCCGAGACGTCCGCATGCCACTTGAAGAGATCGAGCGCAGTGCCGCCGACCGTCAAGCCCCACTTCAGCGTGATGTTTCCGTATTTCGTGAGGCCGCTAAGCTTCCGCATGTGCGGCGGATCGGTGCCCTCGCGGTACTCGACGGCGTCGATCGTCGTCTCGGCGATCGCGACGTCGCTGAAGCCGGCTTGCGTGATGCTGTCGATTTCGAGCCGATACCGGAAATTGCGCAGCGGATCGTTGCGAGTGGGCATGGCAGTCTCCTAGCGCTGGGCCTCAGCGGTGTTCTGGAAGATCCGGAAGATCACGAACTCTGCCGGACGGACGGGTGCAATACCGATCTCGCAGATGAGCCGGCCGTTCAAGATGTCGTCCTGCGTCATCGTGGTGCGGTCGCACGTGATGAAGAAGGCTTCGTCCTCGGTGCGGCCGAAGAGTGCGCCACCCCGCCACTGCGAACGCAGGAACAGCCGGATGGTGTCCTTCACCCGCGCCCAGAGCTTGTCGTCGTTCGGCTCGAACACCACCCACTGCGTGCCTTCGTAGATCGAGCGCTCGAGGAAGATGAACAGGCGGCGGACCGAGACATACTTCCACAGTCCGTTCGACGACAGCGTGCGTGCACCCCAGACGCGAATGCCGCGCGTCGGAAACACGCGGATCGCATTGACACCCTGCGGATTTAGCACGTCCTGCGTGTTGTCGCTGATCTCGTAGTGCACGTCGAGCGCGCCCCGCACGATTTCATTCGCTGGTGCCTTGAACACGCCCCGCTCGGTGTCGGTGCGCGCGTAGATGCCGAGCACGTGGCCGCCCGGAGGCACGCGGACGCGCGCGCCCGAAAGCGGATCGGAGACGATAATCCACGGCGTGTAGAACGCCGCGTATTCGGTGTCCCATTTGTTGTCGACCCGCGGCTTGAGGAGGTTGGGTACGGTGTCCGTCGAATCGATCACGGAGAAGCAGAAGCGGCGAGATTCGCAGTAGCCGATGATCGCCTGCGTGATGTCAATCCCCTGGTTCCGCGGAAACGGCGCGTACATGAGCGCGACGTCCCGGTACGGATCAAGATCGAGCGCGGCCAGCCCCTGGACACGGTCGTCCGTCGGATTGAAATCCGCGACGCCGGGCACGGGCGGCTCGTTCCCGTCGGTGCTCAGGAAGTCGCCGGCGGCCGCCGGCGGATTGCCGGGCAGACCGTTCGGCACCGACAGCGTGATTAGCGGCGAGACCGACTCGTTGGTGGCAGTGTCCAGCAGGCGCTTCTCGAAATAGTCCGACGAGAGCGGATCGATCGAGAGATCGTCATAGTCCTCGACGATCTGCGGCCTAGGCAAACTCGTTCGGTCCAGGAACGGATCAAAGACCGCGTTCGGCTTCGTGGTCCAGTACGCGAGCTGGAGGCGAAACCCCTTGTTGTTGTCCTTGTCCGGCGTGGAACCCTCGAGCACCTTAATCCAGACGCGCAGCCCCCAGGCGCCCGGTCCCACCGCCGTGGCCATGAAGCCGCCGCCGATGTCCTTTGATGCCGGTATGCCGCCCGGGCCCGTGATGCGCGACACATACAAGCGCTTGCCGCCATTCTCGAAGAACCCGGCGGCGGCGTTCGGCATGTAGCAGCTCTTGTCGAACACGCCGCCGAACCAGCGCTGGTAGTCCTTGTACGACGTGACGAGCGTCGGCGTGAGCGTGCCGCGCTCCGTTTCGCCGAGAAACGCGGTCGTGCTGGTGGGCACGCCCTCGATCGGCCGTGGGCCGCGCTCGATCTCTTCGATGTAAACGCCGGGATGCAGATACTCAGGCATGGCGATTCTCCAGATTTACGTCAGCGGGCCCGCGACGACTTCGACGACGAGTCGTCGTCGCATTCGTAGTCGCAGCAGTCGATCACGCCGGGGATCGCACCCTTGGCGTCCTTCTCCAGGCTCTTGAGACCGTTCGTGATTTGGTCCTGGTAGTTCTTGATGGCGGCGTCGGTCGCCGCGAGGTTGTTCTCGGCGTCGGCCAGCGCGTCCTTGGCGGGCCGGTAGCGATTTTCGACGAGACAGCAGATGATCTTGAAGAAGTCGTTCGGATCGACCAGGTAGGGCTGCGGACCGATCAGCCGCTCGCGCAGGCTCAACACACCGACGTCCGGACCGCAGCAGTCGTCAGGCGTGCCAGTGTCGCATCCGCAGAACTCGGTGTACTCCTTCCCGATTTTCGTCGTCCAGTTCGATCCGGATGGTGGCGCGATCGCCAAGTGCAGCGGGATGAGCTTGAGGAACAAGTCGTAGACGACCTTCCCCGCTTCTGAACTTGGCGACTTGTCCAGCGCGTCGAGCAGCGCGCGGTTCTGTTTGAGGATCGTCTCGATTGTCGTGGCCGGCTTCTCCCAGGCCTTCAGGACGTCCTTGATTCGGTAAAACGTGCGCTCCTTGGCGTCCTTGTCACGCGAGTACCAGTACTGAAGGTCGTAATAGTTGTTGGCCTGCGCGGGAAGCGTGCCGTCGCCGTACAGCCACTGCTCGGCGTAGTGCAGCTTGTTGAGCAGCGGGCAGACGTAGCACTCGATGATGCAGCGCCAGCAGGTGAGGTTGCAGACGAACTTCGCGATGAACTTGGCGATGTCGGCGTCAAGGTCTACCCAGAGCTTCACCAGCGCGTCGTACTTGTCGCGCGTGTACTCCTGGTTGGCGGCCTTGGCTTTCGCCAGTAGCTGTACCAACTCCGTCTTGAACAGCTCGGCCTTCTTCCCCGCCGCGATCTCGTTCGTCTGCGACGTGATCAACTGATCGAGACAACTCGGATCCGACCCCGGTGTCGTCGGGCACTTGCAGCACGGATCAGGATCGGGACACGGCTTCGGCGGCGGTACGGTTGGCGGCGTCGACGTCGGCAGAGGCTGGCATGACCCTCCGGGCGGATTGGGCTGAGGCGCCGGGTCCGTGGCCGGTGGACAGTCCTGGTTTTGTTGCCGCTTGTAATCGCTCATGACCTTCGTCTCCTCATCGCGGACTCACGGCTGCAGTTCGTCCCAGGCCACAACCAGCGCGCTCAAGGTCGTCGGGTCCGCGATACGACCTTGCGGAACTTTCAAATCTCCCGAGTGCCGCTCGTACGCGCCGTCACGGCGAACGCGGATGCGCACCGTCAACGCGCCCGCGCTGTCGAGGAGTGGGACGTCGACGGCGCTCAATCGCATGATCGATACGAAGTCGCCGTCGCCGTTGGTGTGGGAGGTGGTCGGCGCGTCATGCCAGACGCTCACGTCGTCCAGCCAGAGAAGAGCGATCTCCGCATCCGCCACGGGATGAGCGGGCACGCTGGTTCGGTCTGCGATCAGCCTGCCGCGCACGCCCGTTGTGCCCACCCCAAACGGATAGTCGATGCGGGGCGGCAGCTCGATCGCAGTCAGCGGGCGCGGTACCGGCGGGAGGTTCAGCTGAGCCTTTTGCCGCTCGACTGACTCATACGGCAGCGCGCCTGGGTTCACGAGAATCTTCTGCAGCGGACCCAAGTCCTCTTTGAGCCAGACGAACAGACCGCCGTAGTTGACGACCGGCTTTCCGCGCAGACCAACCGCGGTCACCACGACGTTCTCGCTGACACGTTCGAGCGTCACAGCGTCGAGCAGCTCCACGGCGAAGAGCGCGTGACGCTCGTACGCCACCTGCAGCTGGATCGGCGACCCGCCGTTCATGAGAGCGCACCCTGGGGCTTGCTGCCGTCTCGCAGAATGTCGGTCACCACTGGTGCGCCGATCGCCTCAGGCAGCAGTGGGTCGATCCAGACAGGTGTGGCGAGATACGCGACCGAGGTGCGGTAGTTGGCCGTCGGAAACAGCGCCCAGATACGGCTCGCCTCCTCGGTCGTTAGAGGCTCGAGCGTGACGTGCACGGTTTCGTGGTTGACGCCGGCACCGGTGAGATCCGGATCGCCCTGCAGCGACTGGATCGCGAACCCGAGGGCGCGCAGTGGCGCCTCCTCGCTCGAGCCGGGAATCGAACCGACGGTGACGAGGAAGAAGAGATCGAGCGGCAGCGCGTTACGAAACACCTGCACCGGCGTCACACCGGTCGACGCCACACGATGCTCTCGATTCCGCAGTGTCGCGCTCGGAATGACTCGATACAGGAACAGAATCAGCACGGCGCCGCTCGCATCCGCGTCGTCGAGTGGTCCGACGAAGACCGTTCCCGGCACACCCGAAGCGACCAGCGCCGCTTCGAGTCGGCTGCGAAACGCAGTCGTCACGCGCAGAAGGCCGTCGGCGTTCATGCGGCTTGCCTCGCAGCCGAGACATCGATGTCGACGCCCGGCATTCCGAGTTTGGCCAGCTCCGCGCGCGTCGCCTGGACGACCTGCACAAGTGTGATGAGCGAGCCGGCGGCAGCGGCGATGAACGCGGCTCGCAGTGTGATTTGCCTGATGTTGCCGCCGGTGACATCGACTTTGCGGGCCAGCTGGCGGAACGCGGCGTCGTTGAGCGAGTGAGACTCGACGGGGAGACATTGCCGCCAGATCCGTTCGCGCGCTTCGGCGTCGGGACGCGGAAAATCGACGATGAACCGGAGGCGGCGCACGAACGCCGGGTCGAGGCTCTGACGCATGTTGCTGGTCAGAATCGCGAGGCCGTTGTACTCCTCCATTCGCTGCAACAGGAACGCGACTTCGATGTTCGCGTAGCGATCGTGCGAGTCCTTCACTTCGCTTCTCTTGCCCAGCAGGGCATCGGCTTCGTCGATGAGAATCGCGGCGCCCGAGCGCTGCGAGTCCGTGAACACCCGATCGATGTTCTTCTCGGTGTCACCGATGTACTTACTCACGACCTTCGAGAGATCGAGCCTGAGGATCTGAATGTTTAGCCGGCGGGCAATCGCCATCGCGGCCATGGTCTTTCCAGTCCCGCTCGGACCGACAAACAGCGCGCTGACACCGCGGCCGTACGGCAGGCGCTCTCCGAACCTCCACTCGTCGAGCACCCGGTGCGCGAAACGGACGTTGTCGACCACCTCGACGAGTTGGCTTTTCCGATCTGGCGGCAGGACCACGTCATCGAGATCGAACGGCGGCTCGAGGCGATCCACGAGCGGCGAGATCCCTTCTGCCACAAGCTCTTTGCATGCCGTACTGAAGCGACTGCGTCGAGGATCGTCGGCGGTGACGTCCAGCGGTCGACTGCGCGCCAGATTGGTCGCCTCCTCGAGCGCGTCTATCCGAAGGGGAAAACGGGCCGCGAAAGCGCATGCCGACTCGTCGTCGAGATATACCTCGGCTCTTTCCGCTGCCGTGCGCACTGCGTCGGTGCGAGCGTCAATCGACAGCGATTCTTCATCAATGAGATGGAAGGGGGCCGGGCCGATCAGTGTGACGATTCGCGCCTCATCGCCGCAGATGGCGAGAGCATGACCACCCAAGTAGCTCATCGCCGCGAAGAACACGCGCAGCGATTCGTGGCCCTCGCTTTGTTCGGCACCCACGATGTCAACGACCAGTGGGCGCTGTGTGAGGTGGGCACACCGTATCAGCCGGCGGGCCGTCTCTTCGATCTCGACCGCGTCGAGGCCGGAGAGACGGGTTGCTTCCACACGAATCGGGATGGTCTGGCGTTCTGCTGCGCCGAGCTCTATGAGCGCGCGCCAGCCGGGCGGATCGTCGCGGTTCAGCACAACCCACTGGGGCGCGTTCGGCTCCCTGAAGCGTTCGAATATCTGCGCGGCCTGGTGACGTTCCGACGGCCGTTTGAGAAGCGACGCGCCTGGCCAGGCGTCGAGCCGAACGACGCGGCGGATGCGCGGATCGCCCGCAATCGCATCGGATTCTCCAAGCAGCCATCGCGCAAGATGGGGATCGATCCGGAGCGTTTCGTCCGCGGCGGCGCGCTGGCCGCCGCTGCTCTCAAACAGCTGCCACCGGTCCACAGCGCCGCTGTCTGCCAGCTCCGGTCGAATCTCCGGGCTCCGTCCCAGCAAGGTCTCGAACAGGGCGAACGTCCCGGCGCGGCGGCCCATGTCGTCGAGCAGGAAACCGATGCATCGTTGAAATCGAAGATCAATTTCCGGCGCGAGGCCGAGCACCAGGATCCGGAAGTCGAGTGGGCTCAAGGACAGAGCTCGCGCGGCTCTTGCCAGCGGTTCGGCAGTTGGCTCATTGGAGGCGAGCGCTGCGTCGAAAGCAGCCTCTAGTACAGAATTCGCAGCGGTCAGCTGCGATGTCTGGTCCCGGGCGCCAGGATCCGCGGCGTCGTCGAGCGCGTGAAGCAACGTCGTACGAGTGACCGAGAAGCCACTCAGGTCGCCGTTATCGGTTGGCGTGTTCGCGACGGCGTCCCGTAGCAGGGCGTGCAGCCACTTGATTGAAGCGGTCAACAGCGGCCGATCCACCGGCGACACTGGGACCGGCAATTTGACACGCACGACACGCTCACCGACTCCGGTGCCACCGTCGATGCGCTCTACCAACCCGCGCAACGCGGTGAGCAGCGAATCGAGCTTTGGATCGCGAAGCGCAACGCGAACGATGTCGTCGACTACGTCGACGAGCATCACGACACAGTCAGCTCGCTTGGCGAGCCATTGTTCAGCCAGTTCGCTCGTCTGAATCGGCTCTCCGACGACAATGAGGGCACACGGAAAGGTTGACGGGACCGAAGCGAGCGACGTCTCGACTTCACTCACCGGAATAAAGTGGCCGCCAATCAGATTCATGTCAGAACGCGCGGCCACACACTCGGCGAGGACCTCCGCCTTTACGTCAGTGACCGTGCTTGCGACCAGGACGTTGATCCGGTCCACCACTCGTTGGTTATTTCACAACGGTCCGTTCCATCGCTATGCACCGAGCGGTCTCAAAAACGATGGATCAAGTGGCATCCAATTGGCGGATCGAAGGATCGATCCAAGTCGCGACCTCGTATGGATCGTGTCTAGATCCATCGGTCGATCTTGGCGATCGACTCGATCTTGTGAGTGTCAACGCAACCACTCAATAGGGGTGCTTTTGACCGGTGAAGACGCTAGAGCATCGTGGGCATCTGGCGAGAAACGGTCGCTGCGGAATCAACTTCGGAAGGCCGGAACGTTCTCTTGGTAATTCAAGTCGTGGGCTTTTTGGTTGCGTCGGAGTCGCGCCGACTCGCCTCAGACCGACACGCGTTGCAGCCTGAGCGCCAGAACTCATTCGAATTTCCAACGTTTTCTGTTGCTCGAGGCAACTCTTAATCTGCGGGTTGTGGGTTCGATTCCCACCCGGCTCACCAGACTTTCCTAGCAAATTCGACGAAGCACGCCGCACTGAGAAACTGAAACCCTAACTGAAACCCTAACGCGACAGAATGGCGTTCATCTTGTCCGCTGCGTCTTCTTGGAGTGACGGCAGAACATGGCTGTAGGTGTTCATCGTCAGGCTGATCTGCGAGTGCCCGAGGGTTTCCATAATCGTTCGCGCGTCCACGCCCTGCGCAAGCAATAGCGTGGCAGCCGTGTGCCGGAGATCGTGAAATCGCACAGTGGACAGATGGGCCGCAACGAGCAGAGCCTGGAACTCCCGCGTCACGTTGCGCTGCTCAAGGGCCGTGCCGGGGGGCGATTGAACACAAACCCGGAATCCTCCCACGCGGAGCCGGCGGCGAGCCGTTCTTCAAGCTGGCGCGTTCGGTGATTCTTGAGCGCCGAAACTAACAAGCTCGGCATCCGGATTGTGCGCCGACTGCGAACAGACTTCGGTTCTGTGGAGAGTGCGGGATCACTTGATACTGAAATTGTCAGAGTTGATTTTGACGCCGTTCGCGTCAAACACGATCAACTGGAATCCTCCGGTCACTGTCGGCGTCGTGAACGCTGCCCAGAGATCGTCAACAAAACCTGCACTGCACTGGTTGAACCGTATCGAACTGACAGTCAGCGTCACGGTGTGCGTCGCCTGACTAATGCTTGCGCGGCAGGATCAGAACGAAGTTGAGGCGCACCATCCAGTGTTCGGCGCCATCAGGTCGCGCGACGAAGTAGCCGCCACCACCTTGGACCTGGAACGGAAACGGTCCCAGTCTCGTGACTTTCCCGAGAAAGGCCTGAATCGGCACGGTCGCCCGCTGGTCATGTGGCGCTTTCCAATGGTAGTTCTGCTCGCTCGTGAACGTCAGCGATACAGCGTGTTTCATTTGAAGAACCGCAAACGGCTGGAGGAACATCTGGGAGACCGGCGTGATGAAGTAATCGGCCATCGACGCGTACGACCACTCCTGGTTGGCCAACACGCCCAGCGTCCAAGGTCCCACCTCGCGCAGAACGATACCCGTCGGCCCGATGGCCCATTTTCCCTGCGTCAGCAGTCGATTCGTTGATGTCGGAATGAGGAACACCGGCCCGATGCCCCAGATCCATGTCCCGTGGGCGGGCGAGAAGAACACGGAGGCCGTGATATCTGATGTGCCGTTCTCA
>Ga0066903_100006851_pt1 | contig 10215 bp, 5 predicted proteins | sample PanSoiMetaGPlot1_FD_67491 | JGI IMG/M metagenome (GOLD analysis project Ga0066903, IMG submission 67491) | Tropical forest soil microbial communities from Panama analyzed to predict greenhouse gas emissions - Panama Soil - Plot 1 (version 2) | ecosystem: Environmental > Terrestrial > Soil >... | reverse complement strand
TGAGCGCAGTGAATGCGCTCGCCGAACTCGCGGATGAACTGCACGACTGACACGCCCTGCCATTCCATGTGCGAGCCGTCCAAATTGAAGCCGACCACGTCCGCATAGCCAGCCTTATCCAGGGCCGCCAAGTAGTCGCTTGCCGATTCCAGGTCGCCCATGGCCCGCTCGCTGGGATGGCATTCCAGATCGAACGTTACGCCGTATTTCTTGCAGGCGTCGAACACTGGCTTGAAACGTTCCACGAGGAGCTCCAAGCTGACTTGGCGAACATCCGGAATGGCGTGACCGGCAATGCTGCCCGGCAACGGCGGAAAGAGAAAGAAATGGCTCCAGCAGTGGGCGGGCGAGCCCACGAAGCCGGGCACCGCTACTTTGCGATTTTGCAGCTTCCCTAAGTAGTGAGCCAACCGAACGATGCTGACCAGGTCCTTGGCGGATTTGTCATGGATCATGCGTCCGACTTCGTCGGGGACAAAGTAGGGATCGGTGCGCGGGGGCTTGTTGCCCTTGTCCCGCCAAGCTTTGTACGCTGCCACTGCTTCGCCGCCGACGAATTGCAGCGTCTTGGCGCTCGGCTCATCGCCCAAGGCCTGGCCCTGCAGGTGCGCTGCCACCGTGAAGATCTCCAAGCCATGCTTCTTGGCCAAATCGACTCGTTCCTTGGCATATGCCTCGGCTCCGGCATCCGTCGCACAGCGGTTGACATCAAGCTCCCAACTCGCTTCCTCCCAACCGTCGAAGCCTGTGTCTTGGATGAATTTCAGCCATTGATCCATCGGTACGTTGCCGAATTGGCCGCGAACCAACCCGATCTGATGGTAGGAAGCCTTGCCGAACCGATGCGTCGCCGTCTGCTTAAAACCCATAATGATTTCTACCTCTCCCCGAAGTTGATGGATCGATTACGCTCCTGCGAGCGCTAACCCATGCGTCAAAGTGGAACGACAAATCCAAAAAGCGAGTCGAAATCTGACTATACACGGGATTTTTTCAATCGCAAGCGCCGGCCGCAAAAAACCTCGATGCCACGAGGGGAACTGCGCTGCCGAACATGGAGATGAATACGCCAACCGAGTATGATACTAACAGAGTTGGACCCCGGATTGTCATCGGGAGAGAGCGTGGGAACTGTGACGGTCGAATTCTTTGGCGTGCCACGGCAACGAGCGGGCCGGGCGGAGCTCGTTGTTCCTGCCGGGACGATCCTGGAAGCCCTGGCGGCCGTCGGGGAATCTTGTCCCGGCCTCACGGATCTCGTGCAAGCCGGTCGGCGATTGGCCCCCCATTATGCCCTATCGCTCAACGGCCAGCGCTTCCTACGCGATCTCGACCTGCGTTTGGCTGCCGGCGACCGGCTGCTGCTACTGTCGGCTGATGCGGGCGGATAAAATCATAAGCGCCCGGACAAGTAGGAATATTCATGTTCGGCTATCATGGCCGTTACCTTCGCATTGATTTGACGGAATGCAGCTCTTCATGGATATCGCTGCCGGAGGAGACCTTGCGCCGTTTTATCGGCGGCGTGGGGCTGGCGACTTACCTGATGCATCGCGAATGTCCGGCGGGCGTCGATCCGTTGGCGCCGGAAGCGCCCCTGATTTTTTGCCTCAGCCCCCTGGTCGGAACCCCGCTCACGACTTCGGCCAAGTTCGCGGTCGTGGCCAAGTCGCCTCTCACGAATCGGCTTAATGACGCCCTGTCTTCGTCGCATTTTGCTATCGCGGCTAAGAAGGCGGGTCTCGATGCCTTGGTGATTACCGGCGGCTGTTCGCAGCCGTCGATTTTGGTCATTCAGAATGGTGAAATGGCGATTCATTCCGCGGACGACTTGTGGGGTTTGTCCCCCACCGATACGGAAGCAAGATTGACAGATCGGTTGGGATCGCAATTCCAAGCGGCGATCATAGGGCCGGCGGGGGAAAACCTGGTCCGATTCGCCACGATCAGCCATGAAAACCGCCATGCCGGTCGGGGGGGATTGGGCGCGGTCATGGGCTCGAAGAAGCTCAAAGCCGTGGCTGTCGCGGGGTCGCAGCGGGTCGAAGTGGCCGACCCGGAGGGAGTAGTGGCGGCCGCCAAAGATCTCTCAAAACGGTCCTTCGGCCCGGCCACCGCCAAGTATCGCGAGTTGGGCACCGTCGCGAACTTGCTCACTTTTAATCGCTTGGCGGCGTTGCCGACGCGGAATTTTCAGCAAAGCACTTTTGCCGAGGCGCCGGCCCTCTTCGGTGAAGCTTTGGGAGCTGCTCAAAAATTAGCCCGACGATCCTGCGCCGCCTGCACTATCGGCTGTGAACACATTTATGCTTCGCCCGACGGCGAAGTCCGGTTGGAATACGAAAGCCTGTTCGCCTTAGGCCCCTTGTGCGGCATCAGCGACCGCGCCGCGGTTTTGCAGGGGGTCCGCGCTTGTGATCAATGGGGACTCGACACGATCTCTACCGGCGCCAGCATCGCCTTCGCCATGGAGTGCTGCGAAAAGGGACTGCTCGCAGAAAATGGCCTCCGCTTTGGTAATGCCGAGGCGATGCTTTCGCTCGTCGAACAAATCGGACGGCGCGAGGGCCTTGGCGATTTGCTGGCCGAAGGAACCCGGGAGGCGGCTACGGTGATTGGCGGTGACGCGCCGAACTTCGCTCCGCACGTCAAAGGTTTGGAAATCCCTGGCTACGAGCCGCGCGCTTTGCAAACGATGGCTTTGGGCTTTGCCGTCGGCAGCCGGGGCGCCGACCATAATCGCTCCGGCGCCTATGAGATTGATTTTTCCGAGCGCACTGATCGGCTGCACGGCTCACCGGAAGCGGCCCGGCTGGCGGTTGAGACCGAAGATCGAGCGGCCCTCATGGATTCGCTCATCCTCTGCAAGTTTCTCCGTGGCGTATTTACCGATCTCTTTGCGGAAAGCGCGGACCTTCTAAGATCAGTCACCGGCTGGAATACCTCGGCTGGAGAGTTGCGAACGGCCGCCCAGAGAATCGTCACGGCCAAGAAGCTTTTCAACATCCGCGAAGGCTGGACGGCCGCAGAGGATACGTTGCCGAATCGGTTTTTCTCGGAAGAGTTGCTCAACAATGGTTCAGCGGGCGCCAGCCTGCCGCGCGAACGCCTCCAAGAAATGATCCAAGCTTACTACGCTGCCCGGGGATGGGACCGGGAAGGGAGAGTGCCTGTGGAAGTCATTGGCGAACTCCAACTCACCGATTTCCACCCCGGATCTGCCATTCCAAAAATATTTTCAAATTCTTGTTGACATGCCATCTTCGCTAGACGACCATAGTCGCCTAGTTGGCCTCTTCTCTGTTCCGGCCCCGCCGTGCCAAAGCCTTCGGGTTGCGGTCGGCGGGGTTTTTTCGTTCGCCTTGCAAGAAGCCCACCGGCTGCCTACAATCGCCCGGCTTTGCAACCCGCAGGCAAGGAGGCGGGCGGTTGCCCATGAAGCCGGAAGTGGAAGAGGCGTCCTTTTTTCGTCGTTTGCTGGTTCACCTGGTTAGCGCCGTTTGTCGGTTCCCCCGGCTGGTGTTATTCCTGGCGCTGACTGGCTGCGCCATCTCCCTTTTTGCTTCCTCCAAATTCCTTAAATACCACACCGAGCGCAGCGACTTAGTCAACCCGCATAAGGTGTACCAACAACGCTGGCGGCAATATTTGGAGGAATTTGGCGACGATGACGACATCGTCGTCGTCGTTCAGGGAACCGACCGGCCGCGGATGGAAACGGCTTTGGAAGCGCTGGGGCAAGAAATCAACCGGCAGCCTCAACTCTTCGACCGGCTCTTCTACAAAGTGGACCTCCGAGCCTTGCATCGGCGGGCTCTTCTCTTCCTTACTTCCGAGCAGATTCAACAAATTCAGGAAAACCTGGGCAGTATGAAGCTGCTTCTGGAATTCGGTCCCGTCGGCTGGAAATCGCTGACATTTTACCGGCTGCTGCGCGAAGCCCGGCTCCGGGCCGGCTCGATCCAACCCGGCGAACAGCTCCGGGATTCAGATGATCAGTTCTATACGCAGCTTCTGTCTATCACGCGAACGGCCACCGCCACTTTAGCCAACCCCGCGGACTATCGGAACCCATGGACCAGTCTTTTGGTTCAACCGCCGGATCAAAAAGACCTTCTGGCCGAGCCTCAGTACTTCTTTAGCGGCGACCACAGCCTGGCTTTTCTGCTCACCCGCCCCGTCAAAGAGACCGGGTCGTTCACTGGTGCAAGAAAAAGCGTTGATGCGATGCGCGCCATCGTGACGGAAGCGGAGCACCGGTTCCCCGACCTGCGTTTTGGGCTCACCGGCTTGCCGGTGCTGGAAACCGACGAGATGGTGGCGGCTCAGAACGACACCCACGTCGCCTCCATTTTGGCCATCCTCGGCGTCACCATTCTTTTTTTCCTCGTCTATCGAAGTTTGTATTATCCGCTCTTGACCGTAGGGACGCTGCTGATCGGTACGAGTTGGGCCTTGGGCTGGACGGCCTTAACGGTGGGCCATTTGAACATTCTGTCGGCGACTTTTGCCGTCATGCTGATCGGCATGGGGGATTACGGCGTCTTGTGGGTGATGCGTTATGAGCACGAGCGCAAAATGGGTTCAGACGTCGAGACGGCCTTGCGCTGTACAGCGGTCTGCGTCGGCGCCGGCACATTGACTGCCGCTTGTGCCACCGCCTTGGCCTTTTTCGCCGCCATGCTGGCGGATTTTCAAGGCGTCGCCGAGCTTGGTTGGATTGCCGGCAGCGGCGTCGTCTTGTGCGCGCTGGCCTGTTTCACGGTCCTGCCTGCGCTACTCAAACTCTTCGACCGGCGGACATTCGAGGATCGAGGATCGAGGATTGAGGATCGAAGATCGACGATCAACCTTCGATCCTCAATCCTCAATCTTCGATCCTCAATCGCACGCGGCCGTGAATGGCTTCCGGGATTGGCCGGCCGATCCAAGGTCGTCATCGCCGCCAGTCTTTGCGTGATGGCGCTCCTGGGTCTGTGTGTGACCCGTGTGACATACGATCACAATCTATTGCATCTCCAGGCCCGCGGATTGGAATCCGTGAAATGGGAACTGACGCTTATCGATCACACGGCGGGCGCCAGTTGGCATGCCCTCAGTTACACCACAAGTCCGGAAGAAGCGTTGGCTCTCAAGGCCCGCTACGAGAAGCTGCCGGAAGTCAGCCGGGTGGTGGAAGTGGCCTCGCTCATTCCCCGCGACCAGGAATACAAGGTTGGCTTGCTCCGCGATATTCAAAGCCGGCTGCGAAATTTGCCGGAGGCCGGCTCGACCATTCAGCATGCTCGTCCCAACAGCCGCGAGTTGAAAACAGAGCTGACTTGCTTGATCGGCCAGCTCCAACCTCTGGCCGATTCGTGCCCCCAACCTTTATTGTCCGATCTGCGCCGGAGCTTGACTGCCTTGCACGGCCGGCTGGGAGAGATTCCCACGGCGGTTATCGCCGAGGAACATCTGCAAGGTTTTGAGGAGAAAATGGTCGCGGATTTGGCGGCCGATCTTCGGCAATTACGAGGCGTGTCCAGCCCGGAGAAGATCACTCTGGCCGATCTGCCACCGGCTCTCCGCGAGCGCTATATCGGCCAAACTGGGAAATGGTTGCTTCAAGTATATGGCAAAGAGAGCCTGTGGGACTTTCAGCCGCTGGAGAATTTCGTCAAGCAAATTCAAACCGTCGATCCCGAAGCGACTGGGAAGCCGTTTGGGACGGTCGAAGGCTTGCGCTCGATGAAGAACGGCTTCTTGTGGGCGGGACTGTATGCCTTCTGTGCGATCGTGGCCGTTTTGTTGAATGACTTCCGCAACGTCGGCCACACGCTGGTCGCGTTGGCCCCTTTGGCCATGGGGGTTACCCTCGCCTTGGGGATCATGGGCCTCGGGGGACTGCCACTAAATCCCGCCAACATGATAGCCCTGCCCTTGGTCTTGGGAGTGGGCGTGGACAACGGAGTGCATTTGCTGCATGATTTTCTCGCGGTCAAGCGGGAAGGTCGCCGCACCCTGAGCCGAGCGATCGGCCGCGGCGTCCTGGTCAAAGCGCTGACCGCGATGATCGGGTTCGGCACGCTGATGATCTCCAGCCAACGCGGCCTGGCCGGATTGGGCTTGTGTCTCACTCTCGGCATGGCTTGCTGCATGCTGACAGCATTGGTATTTCTTCCTGCCGTACTGAGAACTTGCCGCCATATTCCCGCCTCCCCCTGCGCCGACCTCCCCAGCCACAGCCAGGCGGCGTGAGCCTCACAATTGCCGGCGACTCTGAAGCACTTTCACGATTTTTGAACTAGAGTAGTCTAGGCCCTATCAGATCGGCTGGCCGTGACCGCATCGCCCCGCGGACCTGGCCAACTCATTCAGCCGGGGCAAAGGCAAGGACTCCTCCTATGAATCGTTGGATCTTCGCGTTTGTTTTTGTTTTCGGAATGATATTCACAGCTGCCTATATGCTGATGCAACAGGCGATTCGCCCTGCGCCTGTGGCAACGCCAGCCCCGAAAGTCGAAGTGGCTCAGAATGATGGTGCCGCTGCCAAGGACGAAAAGGGGGAGCCAACCAAGGCCATTCTGATCAGCGATCTCAAGCCCAAGGACGACGAGAGTAAATCGAGCGGCCCGGCCGGGGACGATCCTTCGAGCAAGCAAGTCCAGAAGGACCCCAACAAGCCGGCAGCCTCGCCGAAGTCGGGGCCAAGATCCGCGCGCACTTCAAACCAAAGAAACCAGAAGTTGAAGGAGTTCGTGTCCAACACCCCAGGCTTCAAGCCCAAACCCCGGGAAGTGAACGGCGGCATCTGGGATGAAGATCTCGACCGACTTCAGGGAACTTGGCGAATTGTGGAGGCAGAATACGACGGCAACAGAATTCCGGGCCAAGATTACAAGTGGGTGTTCAAAGTGGACCAATACCGGATTACTCTCAACGACAACTTCATGGAGCTCTGGAACGTGGAGGTGAACTCCAGTCGGCATCCCAAGACCATCGACAGTACCTTCGACATGACGGGCCAGAAGTTGAAGGGAATTTATAAAGTCACCGACGACGAGATGATGGTCTGCTACGATCTGACCGGCCATAGCCGACCGGATAGTTTCAAAGCCGACAAGGGCTCCCGCTGGGTAGTCTACTTTTTCAAGCGGTAGAAGGAGCGAGCCGACTGATTGGAATTCTTGACCGTTTTTTCAAAATTCGTTAGCATGTCTGAAAGAGTCGAGGGATCCGCTGCCTCGATTCCTTAGAAGTCCCGCCACGCGGAGTTGGATTGAAATCCTGCCTTGCCAAGCTCGGGGCGCTAACGCAACCCCGCTCGCCTGCGCTAACGTGACCCGGCTCGCCATCGGATTGGACGGCCTCCTAGGTTTGTTTTCCCGCCTTGGATCGTTGATGAAGACCCAATTCATGAGACGCGATGCTTCATTGCCCATGAGAAATTCGGGCCGGGCGTTTACGTTTCCAGCTCTGATTTGGCTGTTACTGGTGTGCGCCCGAATCGCGCACGGGCAACCACCGGGAAACAATCTGCCAAATCCTCGGTTGCTGACGCTCTCGCCATGTGGGGCCAAAGCCGGCACGACGGTCGAAGTGGCGTTCACAGGAACCGACCTTGAGGAACCGCAATCGCTGCTGTTTAGCCATCCGGGAATCAAGGCGGAGGCGATCATTCCGCCGCCTCCTCCGCCACCCAAACCCGATCCCAAGAAACCGGCGCCGAAACCGGACGCCAAGCAACCGCCGCCCAAGCCGGCTCCTATCACGAAGTTCAAAGTGACTATCCCCGCCGATGTGCCGGTTGGCATCTATGACGTCCGGGTGATTGGGCAGTGGGGCATCAGCAATCCGCGTGCATTTGTGGTCGGCGATCTCAATGAAGTGGCTGAAAAGGAGCCGAACAACGATATCGATCAAGCCCAGCGCGTCGAAATCAACAGCACGGTCAACGGCGTCATCGCCGCTCCCACTGACGTGGATTACTTCGTGTTTGCCGGCAAAAAAGATCAGCGAGTCGTAATCAGTTGCCTGGCTTCGTCGATTGACAGTCGTTTGCAACCCGCTCTGGAGTTATATGACGGCCCAGGGCGACGATTGGCTTTTAGCCGCCATTATCAGGACTACGACGCGTTATTGGATTGCACCTTGCCGGCCGACGGCGATTATTTCCTTCGGCTCTATGAGTTCACCTACACGCAAGGCAACGCCGAATATTTCTACCGGTTGAGCATTAGCACAGCCCCGTGGATTGATGCCATTTATCCGCCGATGGTCGAGCCGGGGAAGGCGACGCAAGTCACCGTCTATGGCCGCAATCTTCCGGATGGAAAACTTGATCCGTCGGCGGTTGTCAACGGGCGCGTGCTCGAAAAAGTGGTGGCGAATGTAACTGCGCCCAGCGATCCGGCAGGCCTCTTGCGACTCAATTACTCGGGTCGCTTGAATCCGTTGGTTTCATCCCTGGATGGCTTTGAATATCGAATCCGCAATACAGTGGGCGCCTCAAATCCTTTCCTTTTGACTTATGCCCAGGCGCCGGTGGTTTTGGACAATGAAGCCAACGACACGCCCGAGACGGCTCAAGCTATCACACTGCCCTGCGAGATCGCCGGCCGGATCGAAAAGAAGAACGATGAGGATTGGTACTCCTTCACCGCCAAGAAGGGCGACATTTACAATTTCGATCTTTTCAGTGAGCGCATCGGCGGGCAGACGGATGTCTATTTCGCCTTAAGAAACGCAGCCAACAACCAGGAGATCGGCGAGTTCGACGACGAAGGGACGACATTGGCGCCAATCAAGTTTTTCACGCGCACGGCCGACCCGCCGCCTTATCGCTTTAGTGTGCCGGCGGATGGGAAATATCTGATCAAGGTAGCGGGACGGGACAGCGCCTTCCGAGCCGGGCCGAGGTGCTACTATCGATTGCGTATTATTCCGGATCGGCCGGATTTCCGGCTAATCGTCATGCCCCCGGCCGACGAAAATCCGGACGCCGGCCGGATTCTGCAAAATGGCCACGAATATTTCACGGTCCTGGTCTGGCGCGAAGGTGGCTTCAACGGTCCTATTACCTTGACGGCTGAGGGGTTGCCGGCGGGCGTCACATGCGTGCCCCAAACGGTGGGACCGAGCTTAAAACAATCCATTTTGACGCTGGAAGCAGCCCCGACGGCTGCAGCTTGGGCCGGGGAATTCAAAATCAAAGGCTCGGCTACGATTAACGGCCAGCCAGTGGTGCGGGAGGCTCGACCCGCCAGCGTCACGTGGCCGGTGCCGCCGCAACAAGGGATTCCAACTGTCACCCGCCTGGATCGCAATCTGGTGATGTCCGCCCGCGGTAAAGCACCGTTCCAGCTCTCAAGCAAACTTGACAAGACCGTCGCGCTCCAAGGGGATAAAGTTCCGTTGACCTTGAAATTGACCCGGCTCTGGCCGGATTTCAAAGCTCCGCTGCAGGTGACGTATGCCGATCCGATCCCCAGCCTGGCTGTCAACAACAACCAGCCGATCACTGTGCCAGCGGACAAAAATGAGGCGAAGGTGGAAGTTAACGTGAACGCCGGCGTGGCGCCGGGCACGTACAACCTGGAGTTGCGCGGCTCGGCTCAGATTCCGTTCAACAAAGATCCGATGGCTAAGCAAAAGCCGAATGTGAACGTGCTGCTGCCGGCGGCGCCGACAATCATCACGGTATTGCCCAAACAGGTAGCCACGTTATCGCTGGCCAATGCAGCCGTGACTGGGAAGCCTGGTACACAGAGCGAAGTCGTGGTCAAGGTGGCTCGGCTGCAAGACTATGCTGGAGAATTCAAGGTCCAGTTAGTGGTGCCGATGAACATCAAAGGCGTTAGTGCCGATGAGATCACCATTCCGCCCGGACAAAACGAAGGGAAACTAATGGTGAAGATCGCTGCGGATGCTGCCCCAGGGAACCGGCCCGATTTGATTGTTCGCGCCACCGCCATGCAAAACGGCAATGTGCCTACGCCTCATGAAACGAAGCTCAGCGTGAATGTTGTGAAATGAGGTCGTTGAAAAGATGTTCGCTAGGCAGCATGCGATGGTCGGATAGTGTGATGTGTAGGAATGGAGTTGTGGTGTGATGAGAACCTTGGTGAGCTTCTTCGTGTTGCTGTTGGCGGTGCCATTAATCGCCGCCGAGAAAAAGAAAAACCCGCCGGCGCCGATTCCGGTCGTGAGTCTCAATCGCAAGGAACCGGTCCACTT
>Ga0066903_100006850_pt1 | contig 10215 bp, 6 predicted proteins | sample PanSoiMetaGPlot1_FD_67491 | JGI IMG/M metagenome (GOLD analysis project Ga0066903, IMG submission 67491) | Tropical forest soil microbial communities from Panama analyzed to predict greenhouse gas emissions - Panama Soil - Plot 1 (version 2) | ecosystem: Environmental > Terrestrial > Soil >... | reverse complement strand
GTCGCCACGGAGTGGCCCCGACCGGGTCTCAAGCTGAACTTCTGACGCCGAGCTAGCTGCCTCCTCCGCCCGCGAGCTCCGCCAGCGCGCGGCGAACGGGCGCCTCGTACAGGCGCGCACCCGTTTCCTCGATGAGCGCAAAAGCCCGACGAAGTGCCCCTTCCGCCGCGCCTCGCGACGCCCGTCCGGCTGCCAGGTACACGCGGGCGAGCGTCTGCTGCGCCCAGCACTCCGTGATCCTCGTGCCGAGGCGACCGGCGAGTCGAGCGGCCTCCTCCGCGATCGTCCGCGCTGGCGCGACCTCGCCGCGACCGAGATGGACCTCGGCCAGACCCGCCAGGATCAGGGGCTCCCAGTGGAGCCCCGTCCGGCGTTCGCGGATGATCGTGAGCGCCACCTCGAACGCGCTCACGGCCGACGGCCAGTCCTCGCCGGCGGTGTGCGCACAGCCGAGCGCGTAGTACGCGGAGGCACGGGAGAGCGCGCTCCCGAGCCGCTCCGCGATCTCGACCGCCCGTCGTGCATGCTCGAGGGCGCGTCCAACGTCGCCGCGGAGCGAGGCCACGTAGACCAAAAACTCGTTGCACCAGCCGAGGATCTCGTCTTCGCCCTGATCACGCGCGAGGGACAGGGCCTCCTCGAGCTTCCCCTCGCCCGCCTCCACTTGCCCCATCTCGAAGAGCACCCAGCCCTCCATCGCGACCAGCCAGGCGGCGGGGCTGAAGCCGGTTCCGCTCCCGCCACCCCGGGGTGCGTTTGCCGCTCGCTCGAGGCCTTCCCGGACCGTTGTGAGCGTGGCGTTCAGGTCGCCGGACATGTGCTGCGCCTGGGTCAGCGCAATCCGGGAGACGAGTTGCAGGCCCACGTCGGTGATGCCGTCGGCGAGACGCGTACCCTCGGCAGTGCACTCGAGGCCTTCTGCGATCCGACCGCTCATCCCCCGCACCACGCCGTAGGTGGTGAGCAGGCCGATACGCGCCTTGGCGTCGCCGATCCGGCTGGCGAGTGCCATCCCCTCGGCGAAGATCGCGCCGGCTTCCTCTTCCGACATGCCGGCACGCCAGCCGAGGTTGAGGAGCGCGATGTCGGTCGACACGCCCATGTCCATCGTCTCCAGGGACTCCGGCACCCGGCCGAGGAGCGCGCGCACGTTCTGCCAGTGGCGCGCCGCCGCCGCGAGGTCGTTCACGCCCACCCACTCCGCCGCGCGTCGGCTCCAGCGCGCCGCCATCAGGGCCTCGCCCGCCTCCTCCCAGTGATGGGCGAGCAACGCGGCGCGCTCGTCGACCTTGTCGGGACCGCCCTCGGCGAGGGCGCGCGCCACGGCGGCATGCATGCTCGCCCGGCGCGCGGCGAGCTGCGAGCGATAGGCCACCTCGTGCGTCAGCGGGTGCTTGAAGGCGAACCCACCGTCGGACGGCACTGTGTCCTCGTAGATGAACTCCGCCCGCTCGAGCGCGCGGAGGGCAGCCGCCACGTCTGCACCCGAGAACTCGCTCACCCGCCGGACGATCGCCTCCGCGAATTCCCGCCCGATCACCGCGGCGGCCTGCAGCACCTCCTTCTCGCGCTCCGGGAGCCGATCGATACGGGCAGCGAGCACGGCCTGCACGGTCGCCGGCACGGCAATCGCATCGACTGGCCGGGTGAGACGGTACGCGCCCTTCGGTCCCGCGAGACTTCCGGACTCGACCAGGGCCTGGACGATCTCCTCGACGAAGAACGGGTTGCCGGTCGTGCGCTCGCGGACGAGCTCCGCGAGCGTGGCCAGGGACGGATCGCTGCCGAGGAGATCCCCGAGCAGAGCCGCCGTGGCTTCACGCCCGAGCGGCACGAGGCGGAGGTCGACCGCGGAGGCCGTGCCGCCCCACGCGGGATGGTATTCGGGACGCGACGTCGTGAGGAGCAGCGTCCGGGTGGCAGCGACCCGCTCGACGAGCGCGACGAGCAGCGCCTCGCTGCCCGCGTCGATCCAGTGGAGATCCTCGAGCAGGATGACCGTCGGCTCGCGGCCGCTCCGCACCTCGATCAGTCGCCGCACGAGCGCGAAGAGCTGGCGCTGGCGTGCCTCGGGGTCCATGCGCGGCACCCGCCGCCCGGGGTCCGGTACGCCGAGAAAATCGAAGAGGAGTGGCAGCGAGGTGGTGAGCTCGGGGTCGAGCAGCAGGACGGTCCCGGCGATCTTCCGGCGGGCGGCGTCATCGCCGTCCGGCTCGCCGACGCCGAAGTAGCCGCGCAGGAGCTCCAGGACGGGCAGGAAGGGCACCATCTTCCCGTGCGCGACGCAGTGGCCTTCGTGGACCGCGACCCCCCGTGCCCGCGCGCGCGCCGTGAACTCGAAGCAGAGCCGGCTCTTGCCGACGCCGGCCTCCGCGACGACATCGACCACACCGCCACGGCCCGCCTGGGCCCGCTCGAGCGCGGCATCGAGCGTCGCGGTCTCCGCGTCCCGGCCCACGAAGCGCGAGAACCCTCGGGCGCGTGACTGCTCCAGCCGTGTACGAAGCGGCCCGACGCCCTCGAGCGCGAAGACGCGGACCGGCGCGCGCACGCCCTTCACGCTGAACTGCCCCAGCTCGTCCAGCCGGAAGAACCCGGCGACGAGCCGCGCGGTGTGCTCCGTCAGGTAGATGCGGCCCGGCTCGGCGAGCTGCTCCATGCGCTGCGCGAGCCCGACGGTGTGCCCCTGCGCGGTGTAGTCCATGCGGAGATCGTCGCCGATCGCGCCGACCACCACGTCCCCGGAGTTGAGCCCCATGCGGACCGAGAAGCTGAGCCCGCGCTCCCGCCGGAGGTCGTGGGCATAGCGGCGGAGCTCGGCGGCGAGGTGCAGCGCCGCGTGGCACGCCCGCTGCGCGTGGTCCTCGTGCGCGATCGGGGCACCGAAAAGTGCCATGATGCCGTCGCCCGTGAACTGGTTGACCGTGCCTTCGAAGCGGTGCACGCCCGCGGCCAGGATGGCGAAGAAGCCATCGAGGATCTGGTGCCACGCCTCCGGGTCGACCTGCTCGGCCAGCTCCATCGACCCCTTCACGTCGGCGAAGAGCACCGTAACCTGCTTCCGCTCGCCCTCGAGGTGGCTCCGCGAGGCGAGGATCTTCTCGGCGAGGTCCGGGGGCGTCCGGGGGCGGCGATCACCGGCGGGGCCGGCCATCGGCTGACCGCACGCATCGCAGAAGCGAGCCGCGGGGCGGCCCTCGTGTCCGCAGGACGGGCAGCGCATCCCGTCCGGTGGTCCCACGCCCGTTCCGCTGGGTCAACCGGCTCGGCGGCTGCAGTGCGGCGCCCGGCATGCTACCCTGGTGCCTCATGCCACTCGCGCGCAGCCTGCTCATCAAGGCGCTCAGCGTCGTCACGACGGGCATCTACGTGCTCACCGTCCGTGACGAGGATCGCCGCCACGGGATGTCATCGTCATGGGTGACGCAGGTCTCCGGCGAACCGCCGCTCCTCATGGTCGCCGTCGACCGCCAGCACTTCACCCACGACATCATCGCCCGCACGGGCCGCTTCGCCCTGCACGTCGTCGGCGAGCGGGGCCGACACCTCGAGGAGTACTTCGTCTCGAACAAGGCGCGCCGCCCCGACAACCTGGAGGCCGTGGCCTACGAGGACTCCACCGGTGGCCTGCCGCTGCTGCCGGGGGCGCTCGCCAGCCTCGAGTGTCGCGTCGAGGCCAGCCACACCGCGGGCGATCACACCCTCTTCGTGGCGACCGTCGAGCAGGTGACGATGCGGCGCGGGGATCGACCGCTCACCTCGCAGGACCTCGACTATGTCTACGTGGGCGAGGTGGTGCCCCGCCCGGTCTGAGCCGGCGCTCTCCGCTCAGCCTCCGACTGGGGACGAGAACTGCGTGCGGAGGAACGCGTCGAAGGCGCGATCCGGCAGCCAGCGTCGGAGCCCCATCAGGAAGCGGGCGGCAACCGTCACCGGGTAGCGGGTCCGTGGGCGTCGCGCCGTGATGGCGCGTTCGATCACGCGGGCGACGTCCTCGGCGGTGCCCGCCGCCATCGCCATCGGCCCCTCGTAGGCTTCGCGCACGCGCTGCGCGAGGACGGTGTTGAACGCGGCGTACGGTGATACCTGCCCGCCCACGGTGTCGAGGCTCTGAATGGCCGTGTCACCGAAGCGGGTCTTGATCGGCCCGGGCTCGATGACGATCACGTCGACGCCGAAGCCGCGCACCTCGAAGCGGAGCGCATCGCTCAGCGCCTCCACCGCGTGCTTGGTCGCATGGTAGAAGCCGCCGCCGGGGAACGTGAGCTTGCCGCCCATCGAGCTCAGGTTGACGATCTTGCCCCAGCGCTGCCGGCGCATGCCGGGAAGGACGAGCTGCGTGAGGCGGGTCAGGCCGAAGACGTTGGTCTCGAACTGCCGGCGGACCTCCTCCATGGGCACTTCCTCGACCGGGCCCTCCTGGCCGTAGCCGGCATTGTTGACGAGCACGCCCACGGCGCCCTCGGCCCGCTCGATGGCCGTCACCGCGGCGCGGATCGAGCCCTCGTTGCAGACGTCGAGCGCGAGGAGCTGGCAGCCGTGCCCACCCAGGTCGTGGATGGATTCGACCTTCCGGGCGGTGGCGTAGACGCGCCACCCGCTGGCGGCGAGTCGTTCGGCCGTCGCCCGCCCGATCCCCGTCGAGCACCCGGTGACGAGCACCGCCTTCGAGACCGCCTCTGGCATGGGTCCTTCCTCCCTTCCCGTCCGATAGCCTAGCCCGGGCTCTCTAGGGTAGAGGGGCCTCGTGGTGCGCCTGTTCGCGATGACATGCGGGTGGATCGAGGCCGAGTACCGCGCGTTTCTGGAGGACGAGCCGGGGCGCCTGCGCGTCCCCGTCCCCTGCTACCTGATCGACCATCCGCGCGGGAAGGTGGTGTTCGACTCGGGCCTGCACGTCGACATCCAGACCGACGCGGCCGCGCGACTGGGCGTCCTGGCGCGCTTCTTCGACGTCACGTTTCACCCCGGCGAGGACATCGCGGCTCGTTTGGCGGCCCTCGATGTCGACGCCACCAAGATCCGCCACTTGGTCACCTCGCACCTCCACTTCGATCACGCGGGGGGCAACGCCGCACTCCCCAACGCCCGGATCGTCATCCAGCACCGGGAGTGGGAAGCGGGCCGGGATGCCGACCGGATCACGGCCAGCGGGTACAACCCCGCCGACTACGACACCGGCCAGGAGGTCCTCACCATCGACGGAGAGCACGACCTCCTGGGCGACGGCTCGGTGACGTGCCTTCCCACCTACGGCCACACGCCGGGTCACCAGTCGCTCCGCGTTCGCTTGCCCGACGGCGACGTCGTCCTCACCTCCGACGCCTGCTATCTCCGCCGGACGCTCGAGGAGCTCCGCCTCTCCCCCGTCGTGTACAATCGCGACGCGATGCTGGCATCGCTCCGCCGCCTGCGCACGCTGCGCGACGCGGGCGCCCGCCTCTTCTACGGCCACGATCCCGAATTCTGGGCGACCGTGCCGCAGGCCCCGGCCGAGGTGCGAGCGGCGGCCATCCCGTGACGACCGCGGATCCCTGCGGCTGCCCACCCACCGAGGGCGGCGGTGGCATCGCGGCGGGTGTCCACCACGTGATCGTCAACGTGAACGACCTCGCGCGGTCGCGCAGCTTCTACGCCTGGCTCATGCCGCAGCTCGGCTACCCGGGTCTCACGGAGTGGGAAGGGGGCGCGGGCTGGTTCGGCGAGGCCGGTAGCTTCTGGATCAAGCAGGCGGATTCCCGCTTCGCCTCCGATCGGTTCAGCAAGGATCGGGTCGGCCTCTGCGAGATCGCCTTCCGGGCGGGTAGCCGCGCACAGGTGGACGCCGTCGCGCGCGAGCTCCAGGCGCGCGGTGTCCGTGTTCTGGATCCGCCCCGCGAGTACGACTACACGCCGGGCTACTACGCCGTCTTCTTCGCCGATCCCGACGGCATGAAGCTCGAGCTCGTTCACATCCCCAGCTGACCACCGCCGCGACATCCCTCGTCGTGGTCCCGCACACGCACTGGGACCGCGAATGGTATCTGCCCTTCCAGGAGTTCCGTGCCCGCCTGGTCGGGATGCTGGACCGTCTGCTCGACACGCTCGAGGCGGATCCCAGCTTCACGCACTTTCACCTCGACGGGCAGACCATCCTCCTCGAGGACTACCTGGAGATCCGTCCCGCGGCGCGCCCGCGGCTCGTGCGCCTGGCGCGGACCGGGCGGGTCTCGGTCGGCCCCTGGTACGTGCTCGCCGACAACCTCCTCGTGAGCGGTGAGGCGATCATCCGGAACCTCCAGATCGGGCACGCGCTGGCGCGCGCGTTCGCCACGCCGCTGGCGGTCGGCTACCTGCCCGACCAGTTCGGCCACCCCGCGCAGATGCCCCAGATCCTGCGCGGCTTCGGCATCGATGCCGCCGTCGTCTGGCGAGGCGTCGGTTCCGACGTCGACGGGGCCGCGTTCTCGTGGGAAGCCCTTGACGGCAGCGACGTCTTCACCGTCTATCTGCGGAACGGCTACATGAACGGCTTCCGGCTGGTCGACGAGCCGCAGGCCCTCCGCTGGCGCCTCGAGGGGATCGTCGCGGCCGTGCCACCCGACCGACGTGGCGACGCCGTGCTGGTGATGAACGGCATGGACCACCAGGACGTCGAGCCGGGCCTTCCCGCCACGCTCCGCGCCGCGCGCGACGGCCTCGCCGGCGTGAGCGTCGAGATCGGCTCGCTGCCGGACTATCTGGCGCGCGCACGGAGCGCGCCGGGACCGTTGCCCCGACACCACGGCGAGCTGCGGAGCGCATTCCGTGCCCACCTGCTCCCCGGCGTCACCTCGGCCCGGGTCCGGCAGAAGCAGCGGGACTTCGCCAACGTGGGGCGGCTCGAGCGCTGGGCGGAGCCGCTCGCGACGTGGGCCGACCTGCTCGCCGGTCGCCACGCCCTGACGCCGTTCACGGCGCTCGCCTGGAAGCTCGCACTCGCGAATCATCCCCACGATTCGATCTGCGGCTGCTCGATCGACCAGGTTCACCGGGACATGGAGCACCGCTTCGACCAGGTGGAGCAGATCGTCGGCGAGGTCGCGCGCGCCGGCCTGGCGGCGATCGCCGCCGAGACCGACACGCGCACCGATGGCGGTGCGGCCCTCGTCGTCTTCAACCCGAACGCGGCGGGAAGCGTGGTGGTGGAAGCGGAGGCTCCCGATACCCCTGCACTCCGCGCGACCGACGGAAGCACGGTCCCGGTGCAGCAGCTCGGCGACGGACGCGTGCTCTTCACGGCGCCGCTCACCGGCCACGGGCTCACGGTCTTCGCGCGGGGCGGAGCGCCAGCCCACGCGGTCGGCGACCTCCGGGCGACCGCCCGCACGCTCGAGAACCGCTGGTACCGCGTGACCGTGGACGACGATGGTGCCGCGTGGATCGACGACAAGGAGCTCGGCCTCGTCCTCGGTCCCGTGAACCGGTTCGTCGACGAGGGTGACCGCGGGGACGAGTACAACTTCGATCCGCTACCCGAGGTCGCGCCGGTCTGCCGGCCCGCCGAGAGGCCCGCAGTCGCACCCGCCGCGGCCGGGCCAGTGGCGATGGGCCTCACGGTGACGCTCCTCTATCGGCTCCCACGCCAGCTGGCGCCCGATCGGAAGAGCCGATCGGCCGATTGCGTCGACGTCCCGATCCGCACGACGCTCACGCTCTACGAGACGGTGAAGCGGATCGACATCACGACGGAGCTCGACAACGCCGTCGGCGACCACCGGCTCCGCGTGCACTTCGAGACGCCCCTCGTGACCGACCGTGCCTGGGTCGAGCAGGCGTTCGGCGTCGTCGCGCGACCTTTCGCGTGCGAGCCGGCGGGTGACCTCGAGACGCCGGTCGGCAGCGGACCGCAGAAGACGTTCACGCTGCTCACCGACGGGGGCGCCGGCGTGGCGCTCTTCAACCGGGGCATCCCCGAGATCGAGGCGCGGCGAACGGCGCGCGGCAGCGAGCTCGCGCTCACCCTCGTCCGCGCGGTCGGATGGCTCTCCCGCGCGGACCTCCGCTCGCGCTACGGACCCGCGGGACCGGAGCTCCGGACCCCCGAGGCCCAGAGCCCGGGACGACATCGTTTCGAGTACGCCCTCGCGACCTACCACGGTCCCCGCGACCCAGGCGACGTCGGGGCAGATGCGCACCGCTTCGCCTACCCTCCCCTGGCGGCTCTCGTGGAGCCGCACCCGGGACGGCTGCCGCGCGACGCGCAGCTCGTCGCATCGGACAATCCCCGCATCGTCGTCTCGGCCATTGCCCCGGGACGACGGCCGAACGAGTGCTGGGTCCGCTGCTACAACACTTCCAGCAGCGAGGAGAAGACCGCCCTGCGCTTCCCGGGAAGTACCACGATGCGAAGCGTCGACCTCCGGGGGCGGCCCTCGCCGACGCGTCTTCGCCGGCGCGGGGAGACGGCGCAGCTGGTGTTCCGGCCCTACGAGATCCTCACTCTGGAGGTGAGGTGGTAGTGCCGAAAGGCCACACCTCCTGGCGTTCCTGCATACTCTTGCAGGGGCACCATGGCCGAAGCTCCCGGCCCTACAGGCGTTTCGGCCGTCCCACCCTTGCGTACGGTTTTCTGGCTTGCCGGAATGCTGACTGCTGGTGTATGCGTTCGCCCCAGTCTGGCGTCGGTCGGCGTCTCCTGGCCCTCGGCGCACAGCTTGCAGTAGTGCGAGAGGGCTCGTGACGTTTTCCTTTCCGGTACGGATGCGCCAGCGAGGATCGCAGCTCCTCCTCGCGGGCTTGGTCGTGGTCGCCACGGGCCTTCTCCTCCCGCGCGACACGCTCGCCCTCACCGCCTGCACGGCAGCCGACGTCATCCAGCAAGACAGTCCGAGCTGCCCCGCCACGGGCGCCTGCACGATCGACAAGGCGTTCTCCATCGGCACCGGCTGCACGCTCGACTTCGGGACGCGCGACGTCACGCTCGCCCCGAGGGGCGACCTCGACATCGGCTCCGGCACGGTCACGCTGCTTGCGGGGTCCCTCACCCTGAACGGCGGAGCCATGATCACGGGTCGCGGCACCGCCTCCACACCGCCCGGCGACCACGGCGGCATGCTGATGATCACGACCACGGGCGCGGTGACCATACAAAAGACCGGCCCCCAGACCGGCGGGATCGACGTCTCGGCGAAGAACCAGGCCGGCACCATCCTCATCAAGGCGGGGGGGAACGTCACACTGAGCGGGGCGCTCAACGCCGATCAGCTGACGCTCGCCGGCGCCGGCGGCACGATCACCATCCGCACCAGCGGTAACTTCGTGAGTGCCCCGGGGAGCACGTTCTCCGCCTCGGGTGGCCCGCAGAACGTCGGTGGCGAGATCGACGTCATCGCCGCCGGGTCGATCCAAGTTGGCGACCTGATCAATCTGCCGGGCGGCGACGGCGGGGTGCTCGACGTGGAGGCAGGGCAGTCGGCCGCGGTGCACGACGTGGACGTCTCCGCCAACGGCGATGCCGGCGGCGGAGGGTGCGTCGCGGTCGTGGGCGGCACGAGTGTCCAGCTGCTCGGGCAGATCAACGAGAACGGTAACGGGTCATCGACCGGGTCGGGGGGTGGCTGCGGCGGCTTCGGCTGCTTCATGGCGAGCTTCGGCGACCTCAACGTCGCGGGTACGCTCATGGCCGAGGGCGCCGTGCCCGATGGCGGCGGCGGCTGCCTTGCGTTCAGCGCTCGCCACTCGATCATGGTGCAACCCGCCGCGCTGGTCTCGGTCCGCTCCAACGGCGCCATGGGGTGTGGCGGTGCGATCTCCCTCGACGCGACCTTCGACATGCTGAGCGACGGCCCGCTCGACGCCTCCGGCGGCTTCGGTGGCGGCTTCATCGACACGACCGCGGGCCGCGACATGCGTTTTGGCGCCAGGGTCGACGGCAGCGCCACCGCCGTGGCCGGGTTCGCCGGCGAGGTGACGGCCGAGGCCGGCCTCAAAACCAAGGGCAATCTCCTGGTCACCAACGTGATCGACGTGAGCGGCGGTGGCTGCAGCAACCTCTTCGGCTGCGGGCTCGGTGGCTCTGCCGACCTGAGCGGCTGTGACGTCACCCTGACGTCGACGAGCAGCATGACCGCGGATGGCCCGGACGCGGGACCGATCACCCTGACGGCGCGCGAGCAGCTGACCGTCCAGGGGAACCTGGACGCCACGACGACCACCCCGACCAACGTGCCGGCGGGAACGAACGGCTCGATCACC
>Ga0066903_100006849_pt1 | contig 10215 bp, 5 predicted proteins | sample PanSoiMetaGPlot1_FD_67491 | JGI IMG/M metagenome (GOLD analysis project Ga0066903, IMG submission 67491) | Tropical forest soil microbial communities from Panama analyzed to predict greenhouse gas emissions - Panama Soil - Plot 1 (version 2) | ecosystem: Environmental > Terrestrial > Soil >... | reverse complement strand
CGCAGATAGAACGGCAGATCGTGGTCGCGCGCCTTGCCCTGGACCGACGGCAGCCCCCTGAGATACGCGAACAGATCGCGCACGTCGTCGAGCTTCATTCGCTGATAGAAGCCGTACGGGAAAGCCGGATAGTAGTGCGTGCCGCTCGGCGACGTTCCCTTCAACATCGCGGTGACGAAATCGGCTTCGCTCCAGGTGCCAATGCCGTCGTCGCGGTCGGGTGAGATGTTGGGTGCGTAGAAGGTGCCGAACGGCGACTTCAGCGCGACGTTGCCGCCAAGCCTCGTCCGATCCTCCTTGTCGGGGGCGTGACACGACGCGCAACCGCCGGCGTTGAACATGGTCTCGCCGTTGGCGAGATCGGGCGTGCGAGGCGACAGCGCACTTGCGGGAATCCACACCGGCGCGGTGATGATCCAGAACGCCAGAGCGCCGGCGACGACAAGCGCCAGGACGACAACGAGCAATCGCATACGACGACGGCTCCGGATGTGCAGGATCAGCTCGGCGTCGACGGTGCCGCCGGCCGCAACGGCCTCAGCGTTGTTGCGGCCTACGATAGGATTCGTGGCAATCGCCGCAGGTCTTCGCCACCGCCGGATAGGCGACCTTGAGCTCGTCGAGCGTACCACCCTTGCCCTTGTTGTCGTTCACGGCTTTGGTGAAGGCGACGATCTTGGCGTCGAAATCGCTCTTGGTCTCCCAGATCTTCGGCAACGCGCGGCTCTCCTGTCCCGGCTTCGGCGGCTCCGGGAACAGGGTCGGCAGCTTTGTGGTGAGGTCGCTCCACTGCGTGAACGCCATCGTGACCGCGGCCGCATCGAACGCCGCCTCGCCTTTGACCATCTTGTTGAGCGCCGCGGCGTTCTCGCCGGTCTTCTTCATCAGCGCTTTGCGCTCTGCGAGGAAATCAGTTTGAGCGATGGCCGCGGTCGCAATGATCGCGACAGCGGTCAGGGCATAGGCGACGCGCAACATTGGATGGAGCTCCCTCTTGCGATTGGCCGCCGCCCCGGACGGGACGGCGAGATGCGTCCGATGGAGGCCACCGGATCGATTTCTATCCCGAACGATGCAACGCTGGGCAGCGCCGACCGGTCGGGAGATCCCGGCGCATCATACCGACTGTGTCGGCGGATGGTAGCGGCCAATTGCTCACAGCGTATGCAACCGTCGACCCTCATAGATCGCCGCCCACACCCGCTCGGGCGTCGCCGGCATGTCGATATGACGAACGCGGTAGGCGCGCCACAACGCATCGGCCACAGCATTCATGACCGCCGGGCAGGCGCCGATGGCGCCCGCCTCCCCCGCCCCTTTCACGCCAAGCGGATTGGTGCGGCACGGTACGTTGCGGGTTTCAAAGTCGAACGACGGAAGATCGGCGGCCCGCGGCAGTGCGTAGTCGGTGAGCGACGCGCTCAGCAGTTGCCCCGAGTCCGCGTCGTAGACGGCATGCTCCATCAACGCCTGGCCAATGCCTTGCGCCGCGCCGCCATGCACCTGTCCTGCCAACAGCAGCGGATTGAGCGTCGCGCCGAAATCGTCCACCACCACGTAGCTAAGGAGCGTGACCGCGCCGGTCTCCGGGTCGACCTCGACTTCGGCGAGATGCGTGCCGTTGGGGTAGGTGGCGGCCTCCGGGCTGAAGGCGTCCTGTTCGCTCAGCTCGCGGTTTTGCGTTTTTGCACGATGCGCGATCTCGACGAACGACACGGCCCGGTCGGTGCCGATGACGCGCACATCACCAGCCGCGATCTCGAGGTCATCGACCGCGGCCTCGAGCGCGTCGGCCGCCATTGCCTTGAGTTTGCGCGCAAGCTTCGCGGCGGCGCCTGCCACCGACGCGCCGCCGCAGGGGATCGAGCTCGAGCCGCCGGTACCCGCGCCCGCTGCAATCGCGGCGGTGTCGCCTTGAACCACCCGCACGCGCTCGGGCGCAAGGCCCAAGTGGTCGGCGACGATCTGGGCATAGGCGGTGGCGTGCCCCTGCCCGGTCGACTGCGACCCCGCAAACACCGTGACGCCGCCATCCTCGTCGAGGCGGACCCGCGCCGGATCGGGACCGTTGTTGCCGCACGCTTCGATGTAGGTGGCAATCCCGATGCCACGCAGCCGGCCGGCCTTCTGCGACTGCGCATGCCGGCGCTCGAAATGCTTCCAGTCCGCAGTCGTTTGCGCCTTTGCGAGGTGCCCGGTGCAATCGCCGGAATCGTAAGTCTTGCCAGTCGCCGTCGTGTACGGCATCGCCGCGATGAAGTTTTTCCGACGCAGCTTGTCCGGTGCGACGCCGAGCTCGCGCGCGGCGACATCGACGAGGCGCTCGATCACGTAGGCCGCCTCCGGACGCCCGGCGCCGCGGTAGGCGTCGACCGGCACCGAATTGGTGAAGACGCCACGCACGCGCACGTGGCAGGCCGGAATGTCGTAGACGCCAGGTGACATACCGGCGCCGCCGAAGGGAATGAACGGCGCATACAGCGAAAGGTAGGCACCCATGTCGGCAATAAGGTCGACCTCGAGCGCGAGAAACCGCCCCTCGGCATCGAGAGCGAGCCTGGCGGTGGTGACGTTGTCGCGGCCGTGGGCATCGGCGAGGAAATGCTCGGTGCGCTCCGATACCCACCTCACCGGCCGTCGCAAACGCCGCGCTGCTTCCGCCGCGAGCGCATATTCGCGATACGCAAAGAGCTTCGTGCCGAAGCCTCCACCGACGTCGGGCGTCACCACGCGCATCTTTTCCGGCGCGAGCTTGAGCACTTCGCCGCACAGGATATCGCGGACGGCGTGGCTCCCCTGGCTGCTCAGCGTCAAGGTCAGACGGTCGTTGGCGTTGTCGTACTCGGCTAGGACACCGCGGGTGTCGAGATAATTGGCGACAAGCCGTTGGTTGACGAGCGTGAGCGTCACAATGCGCGCCGCCTTGGCGAAGGCGCGCGCCGTCGCCGAGGCATCGCCGACGTGGGTCTCGAACGCGAGGTTGCCATGCCCGCCGGCGAGCCTTGGCCATATCGTAGGCGCTCCCTCCGCGAGCGCGGCGGCCGCGCCGACGACATGCGGCAACGCTTGCCATTCGACCTGGATGGCTTCGGCGGCGTCGCGCGCCTGCTCGATCGTTTCCGCGATTACGGCGGCAATCGCATCGCCGACGTGCTTGACCTCGTCGCGCGCAAGGATGGGATAAGGCGGGACCGCGACCTTCGTGCCCGGGATCGTGCCCTGGCACGGCAAGTGGCCGAGATCCGCGGTGTCGGCGGAGGTAAGCACGAGTGCCACGCCCGGCATCGCGCGCGCGTTCGCGGCGTCTACGATCCGGAAGCGCGCATGGGCGTGCGGCGAACGCAGCACGACGGCATGAAGCATGCCGGCGACCGCATGGTCGGTAACGTAGCGGCCGCCACCGCGCAGGAGCGCGTCGTCCTCCTTGCGCCGCACTGCTTGGCCGAAGCCGAATTTTGGCGCGGACATCGGCCGGTCCGGCTTATTCCGCGGGAGCCGGCGGGGCCGCGGGAACGCGCCGGCGCCGCTTGGCCTTTTCGGCGAGCCAGCGGCACACGACGTAGAAGATCGGCGTGAACAAGAGCCCGAACGCGGTGACGCCGATCATGCCCGCGAAGACGGCAGTGCCAAGCGTCTGGCGCAGCTCGGCGCCGGCCCCGATCGCCCACACCAGCGGCATGACGCCGAAGATGAAGGCGAGCGAGGTCATCAGGATCGGCCGCAGCCGAAGCCGTGCCGCTTCCACCGCGGCGGTCCAGCGATTGCGCCCCTGATCCTCAAGCTGGTGCGCGAACTCGACAATCAAAATCGCGTTCTTGGCGGCGAGCCCGATCAACACGATGAAGCCGACTTGCGTGAGAATATTGTTGTCCTGGCCCCGCATCAAAACGCCGGTGATCGACGCGACCAGACACATCGGTACGATCAGAATGACCGCAAGCGGCAGTGTCAGGCTCTCGAACTGCGCGGCCAACACCAAGAACACGAAGACCACGGCGAGCGCGAACGCGAACAATGCGGTGTTGCCCGCTCGCACCTGCTGGAAGGCGAGTGTAGTCCACTCGAAGCCGAACCCTTCAGGCAATGTCTCGGCGGCGAGCCGTTGCATGATGTTGATCGCCTGCCCCTGCGAATAGCCCGCCGCCGGCATCCCATCGAGCTCGGCCGCGGGATAAAGGTTGTAACGCGGCACGCGGTAAGGACCGGCAATGTCGCGGACAGTCGTGAACGAGCCGAGCGGCACGGTCTCGCCGCGCGAGTTGCGCACGCGGATCTTGAGAATGTCGCTCGCGTTGCTGCGATAGGCCGCTTCTGCCTGCGCGGTGACGCGGAAGGTCTTGCCGAACAGGTTGAAGTCGTTGACGTAGGACGAGCCCACGAAAACCTGCAATGCGTTGAACACGTCGGGCACGTTGACGCCGAGAAGCTGCGCCTTGGTGCGGTCGATATCGAGATAGAGTTGCGGCGTCGAATTCTCGAACAGGCTGAACACCTGAGACAATCCGGGCGTCTGCGAGGCCCGGCTCGACAACGCGCGGACCGCTTCGACCAAGGCCTCCGGGCCGCGGCTCTGTCGGTCCTCGACCATCATCCGGAAGCCGCCGGCATTGCCGATGCCCGACACCGGCGGCGGCTGCACTACAAACACCAGCCCTTCCTGGATGCCGCTCAACCGTTTGAACAACTCCCGGGTGATACCGGCGGCGGACAGGTTGGGATCGTGGCCGCGCTCGGCCCAGTCGTCGAGCGTCACGAAGATGGCGCCGGAATTCGGCGCGTTGGTAAAGGTCGCACCGTTGAAACCGACGAAATTGACGGCGTGGGCGACGCCCGGCGTCTTGAGGGTGATATCGACCACGCGCTGCTGAACTGCGTCGGTACGAGCAAGCGACGCGCCCGGCGGCAGTTGCAGCACCACGATCAGATAGCCGCGGTCGACCTGCGGAATGAAGCCGACCGGCGCCTTGCGGAACTCGTTGAGGCCGTAGGCGATGATCGCGACATAGGCCACCAGCATGACCGCGACGATCCTGACCGCCCGCCCGATCAACCAATGGTACCCGCCGGCGAGCCGATCGAAGCCCCAATTGAATGCGCCGAAGAAACCGCGGATCGGCCGTTGCCACCACGCTGGTCGAGAGCGGGCGTCGCGTGGCTTGAGCAGTAACGCGCACATCGCCGGCGAGAGCGTCAGCGAGACGATCAGGGAGATGATGGTGGCGCCCGCGATGGTGAGCGCGAACTGACGATAGAACTGTCCGGAGATGCCGGTGATGAAGGCGGAGGGAACGAACACCGCGCACAGCACGAGTGCGATCGCCACCAGCGCGGCGCCCACCTCGTCCATGCTTTTGTGGGCGGCCGAGCGCGGATCGAGCCCAGCCTCGATGTTGCGCTCGACGTTCTCCACTACGACGATGGCATCGTCGACCACGATGCCGATCGCGAGCACGAGCCCAAACAGCGACAGGTTGTTGAGCGTGAACCCGAATATCGCCATGAAGAAGAACGTGCCGACGAGCGACACCGGGATGGCGACGATCGGGATGACCGCGGCCCGCCAGGTCTGCAGGAACAGGATCACCACCAGCACGACCAGGATGATCGCCTCGCCGATGGTCTCGGTCACCGCGTTGACCGATTGTTGGATGAACTCGGTCGGATTGTAGACAATGGCGTGTTTCACGCCCGGCGGAAAGCTCTGCGCGAGCTGATCCATCGTGCTGATGATGCTCTTGGCGGTCGCGAGCGCATTCGATCCCGGCCGTTGGAAAATCGCCAGCGCCACCGCCGGATCGCGATCGAGATATGAATTGGTCGAGTAGTCCTGGGCGGCGAGCTCGATGTGCGCGACGTCACGCAGGCGCACCACCGCCGTGGGCGTCTGCTTGATCACGATCTCGTAGAATTCGTCGGCGTTCGCAAGCCGCCCGAGCGTCTGCACGGCGATCTGGAACGCGCCCTGCTTTGGCGTCGGCGGCTGGTCGAGGACGCCCGAGGCGACCTGGACGTTCTGCCCCTGCAGCGCGTTCACGACGTCGTTCGCGGTCAAGCCGAGCGCCTGCAAGCGGTCGGGATCGACCCAGATGCGCATGGCATAGTCGCGCCCCCCGAACACGGTGATCGAGCCGACGCCGTCGATTCGTGTCAGGACGTCGGTGACGAACAGGGTCGCGTAGTTGGAGATAAATAGGCTGTCGCGCGATTTGTCCGGCGAATAGAGGTGCACGACCATCATCAGGTCGGGCGAGCTCTTGGTCACGGTCACGCCGACATTGCGGACGTCGACTGGGAGGCGGGGCTGCGCGATCGCGACCCGGTTTTGCACCTGCACCTGGGCGATGTCGAGATTGGTGCCGAGGTCGAAGCTGATCGCGATCGTGAACCGGCCATCGGCGGTCGAGTTCGACGACATGTAGATCATGTTCTCAACGCCGTTGATCTGCTGCTCGATCGGCGCGACCACAGTCGAGGCGACCACCTCGGCGCTGGCGCCGGGATATTGACCCGTGACGTTGATGGTGGGCGGCGCGATTTCCGGATATTGCGCAATCGGTAGCCGCATGTACGACACACCGCCCACGATCAGGAACACGATCGAGACGACGGCCGCAAAGATCGGGCGATCGATGAAGAAGTGCGGGAGCCGCATCAAGCCACCGCTTAGTCGACTTTGGTCGAGGGGACGCTCGCCTGCGGGGAGCCCGCCTCCTCGCTCGGCGTCACTTTCTGGCTGTCGCGCACGCGCATCAGGCCGTTGACCACAACGCGGTCATCGGGCGCGAGCCCGCTTTTGATGACGCGCAGGTCGTCGACGACCGGCCCGAGCGTCACGTAGCGCTGGCGGGCGACGTTCTCGTTGTCGACCACAAAGACGAGCTTGCGCGCTTGTTCGGTCCCAATCGCCGCGTCCGGCAACATCAAGGCGTCGTAGGGCATCGACGCGGGCACCTGCACCCGCGCGAACATCCCGGGGGTGAAGAGGCCGTTGGGGTTGGCGAACTGGGCGCGCCCGCGGATGGTTCCGCTCGAGCGGTCGACCGCATTGTCGATGAAGTCCATGTGCCCGACATGGGTGAACTTCGTCTCGTCGAGCAGCTTCAATTTCACGGTGCGCCCGGTCACGTCGGTCTTGCTCTCGCGGGCGAGGCGCTCGTATCGCAGCAGCGAGGATTCGTCCATCGTGAATTCAAGACGGATCGGATCGGTCGACATGATCACGGCCAAGAGCGTGGTCGAGCCGCCGGTGCCACCAGTCACAAGGTTGCCGGGCGTCACCCGGCGATCGCCGATGCGGCCGGTGACCGGCGCCCGGAGCTCCGTGAAAGCGAGATCGAGCTCGGCCTGATGCACGACTGCCTCGTTGGCCGCAACCGAAGCCTGCGCATTGCGCGCGGCCTGTGCGCGCTGCTCGTAGAGCTGCTCGCTGATGGTGCGATCCCGTAGCAGTTGCTGGCCGCGGGCGAGATCGGATTGCGTGAATGAAGCGTTCGATTTCGCCACCTCGAGATTGGCGCGCGCCTGATCGAGCGTGTTTTTGAACGGCCGCCGGTCGATGGTGAACAACAAATCGCCTTGCTTGACCGTCTGGCCGTCGGTGAAGTGCACACTGTCGAGGTAGCCAGATACACGGGCGCGCACTTCGACCGCGTCGACGGCGACGAATCGCCCGACATATTCATCCTGGTCGACGATCGAGCGCTTGACCGGTTTGGCGACCGTCACCTTTGGCGGCGAGGGCGCGGCGGCTTGCCGCCCGCTGTCACCGCAGGCAGCGAGAAGCGGCAACAAGCCGGCAAGCGTGGCCGCGGCAAGAAGCGTTCTGGTCGATATGGTCATCGGATCGCCGGGTACGGACATCGCAAGAATAGAGACCGCAAATGTGGCAGCAGGACACACCTGCCGACCCAGATCGCGGCCCCGTGAGCACCGCCCGCCCTTCCCCAGCGGCGAGGCGCACCCCATATCTGGGCACGAAGCACAAGTCCATCAAGACATTACCAACGCTCGCGTCCTCCGCAGGCGGCCTTGCGGGCCCTGTCGAGGCCACGCGCCCCGGATCCATCCGTCATGCTCGACCAGTCCGATCGCGGCCTCCTCGAGGCCACCCCCCTCTCCTCCGCCGATGATCAGGCCCTGCTCGACGCCTATTCGCGTGCTGTCGTCGACGTCGTCGAGCGGGTCGGGCCTGCCGTGGTCCGTCTCGACGTCAAGGCCGGCCAACGTCGTGGCGGCACGGGCTCGGGGGTGATCGTCGCACCGGATGGCCTGGTGCTGACCAATAGCCACGTGGTTGACGGCGCCAGCCGCGTGAGCGTCGCCACCATCGACGGACGCAACCTGACGGCGCAGGTCGTGGGCGACGATCCCGATACCGATCTGGCGTTGGTGCGGATCGACGCTCCGGTCACCCTGCCCGCAGCGTCGCTCGGCAATTCCAAGCTCCTCAAGCGCGGCCAACTGGTGATCGCGATCGGCAACCCGCTCGGTTTCGAGTCGACTGTCACCACCGGGGTGGTCTCGGCGCTCGGCCGCTCGCTGCGCGCGCGCTCGGGCCGCCTGATCGACGACGTGATCCAGACCGACGCCGCCCTCAACCCCGGCAATTCCGGCGGCCCGCTGGTGTCCTCCCACGGCGAGGTCGTGGGCATCAACACCGCGGTGATCATGGGCGCGCAGGGCATCTGCTTTGCGGTCGCGGCCAATACGGCGAGCTTCGTGCTCGGCGAATTGGTGCGTCACGGGCGCGTGCGTCGCGCCTATATCGGCATCGCCGCCCAGCAATTCGCCGTCTCGCGCCGCCGCCAGGTCGCTGCCGGGCTCGCCCAGGAGAGCGCCGTAATCGTGGCGAGCGTGGAGCCGGGCAGCCCCGCCGAACGCGCCGGCATCGTTGCCGGCGATATCCTTCTCATGCTCGACGGCTCGGCTGTGACCGGGGCGGACGACCTCATCCGCATGCTCGCCGGCGACAAGATCGGACACAGTATCGAGGTCGAGACGCTGCGCAACGGCAGCCGGCACACCGTGTCGCTTATCCCGGCGGAGCGCGTCCCACCGGAACGCGTTTGGCGCGGGTAATCATTCGGGCGGCGGTACCGATAGCGGCGCTGTCGCTGCGCGCTTGCGCGCATTGAGGGCGGCGAGCCACTTGCGCCCGAACAGTGCCCAGACCGTGGCGCCGTAGACGACCGCGCCAATCGCCGCCAGCACGGCAAGCGTGCTTTCATCGCGCAACGACGACCAGTTCGCGAACAGCCGCGCCACCGGTGCCTGCGTGAGCCAAAGCACCAGCGCCAGCGTGCCGCCGGCCACGGCAAGCCGCACGAGCGCGCCACGCAGCTCGCGGTCGAGGCTCAAATGGCCGGCACGCATCGCGAGCCAGATCACGATGACGAGGTTGAGCCAGGCGCCGATCGAGGTCGCGAGCGCGAGCCCGACCTGCGCGAGCGAGCCCATCAGCGCGATCTTGCACGCGACATTGACCGCGACCGCGGTCAGCGAAGCCTTGACCGGCGTCGCGGTATCGCCGCGCGCAAGAAAAGTCGATGCCGCGCTGCGGATCAGCACGAACGGGATGAGACCGATCGCATACGCAGCCAGCGTGCGCCCGGCGGCCGCCGCGTCAGCGGCGGTGAACGCGCCGCGCACGAACAACGCGCGCATGATGAGATCGGGGAGCAACAGGAAAGCCACCAGACATGGGATCGACAGCAAAAGCGTGAGCTCGAATGCCCGGTCCTGCGCCCGCCGTGCGCCGCTTTCGTCGCCGGCGGCGATCCGGTCGGCCATCTCAGGCAGGAGGACGGTCCCGACCGCGATGCCGATGACACCGATGGGGAGTTGATTGAGTCGGTCGGCGTAATAGAGCGCGGAGAGCGCGCCGGCGGAAAGGAAGCTCGCAATGATCGTATCGGCGAAAAGTGCGATCTGCACGCCGGCGGAACCCACCGTCGCCGGAACGAGCGCCTTGAAGAACCGTTTGACGTCGTCGTCCCAGCGCGGGATGCGAAAGGCCGGCAGCACGCCGTTGCGCAGCGCATCGCCGCCGACGAGCAGGGCTTCGCAGATGCCGGCGATCAGCACGCCCCAGGCGGCGGCGTGGCCGGGGCTTGGAAAGGCAACCGCGACCGCCAACGTCGTCATCATCGAAAGGTTGAGCAGAATCGGCGCCGCCGCCGCCGCCGCGAAACGCTGCAGCGCATTGAGAATGCCGCC
>Ga0066903_100006848_pt1 | contig 10217 bp, 10 predicted proteins | sample PanSoiMetaGPlot1_FD_67491 | JGI IMG/M metagenome (GOLD analysis project Ga0066903, IMG submission 67491) | Tropical forest soil microbial communities from Panama analyzed to predict greenhouse gas emissions - Panama Soil - Plot 1 (version 2) | ecosystem: Environmental > Terrestrial > Soil >... | reverse complement strand
GCCTCGCTCTTCCCCTTGACCGAGAGGGAGCCGAGCTCGCGGAACGTGAACCCGCGTGTGGAGCGCGCCGTCCGCTCGGAGACGACGATCTGACCCGGTTGTGCGGTCTGCTCGAGGCGCGCGGCGGCGTTCACCGCGTCCCCGGTCACCATGCCCATCTCCGGGCGCGGGTCCGTCGCCGCGACCACCTCGCCGGTATTCACGCCGATGCGCATGGCGAGCCCGAGGCCGTGCCGAGCCTCGAGCTGCGCGTTCAGCCGCTCCAGGCGCCGGCGCATGCGGAGCGCGGCGCGCAGGGCGCGGGCGGCGTCGTCCTCGTGCACGACCGGGACTCCGAACACGGCCATCACGGCGTCGCCGATGAACTTCTCCACCGTCCCGCCCTCGGCCTCGATCTCCTCGCGCATCGCCCCGGCGTAGGCGCCCAGCACGTCCTTCAGGTGTTCGGGGTCGAGGCGCTCCCCGAGCGGCGTCGAGCCGGTGACGTCCGCGAAGAGCGCCGTCACCAGCCGCCGTTCGGACTCGTCCTTGCGCTCGACGGGCGTGCCGCAGCGGGCGCAGAAACGCGCGTCTGCAGGAAGCACGGCGGCGCACACGGCGCAGGTCTCGGCGCCGGACAACGCGTGTCCGCAGCTCGAGCAGAAGCGCGCGTCGGCGGCATTCCTCGTCTCGCACACCGGGCACCTCGTCATGGCCGGCGAGTGTACGGAAGGCGCGGTGTAGCCTCCGCGTCGCGTGAAGAGCCAGGCGACCGTCAGCCTCCTCCGCTGGCTCAGACGCCAGCTCCGCGAGCCCACGCCGTTCCGCGAGCATCTCGAGGCTGCGGTGGCGAACGACGACCCGGCCGAGGCGCGCCGCCTGCTCGCGCAGATGTCGTTCACCGAGGCGCAGCGCCGCCACGTCGAGGGCCTGATCGGACGCTGGGAGGAGACCCGTGGCGTCGGCTGAGAACGAAGCAGTCGTGCGGCGGATGTTCGACGCCTTCGCGCGCAGGGAGGGATTTGCGCTGCGGGGCCTGTTCGCAGACGACGCCGTCTGGACCGTCCCGGGCCGGAGCGTGATGGCGGGTACCCACCGCGGCCGCGACGCGATCTTCCGCTTCCTGGCCCGGCTGCCGAAGGAGACGGACGGAACCTACGGCTCGGAGCTGCTCGACGTCCTCGCGAGCGGGGAACGCGCCGCAGCCCTCTACCGCGCCCGCGGGAGCCGTCGCGGCAGGACGCTCGAGCTCGACCAGGTCCTCCTCTTCCGGATCGACGCGGGGCTCGTGCGAGAGGTGCTCGCGCTGCCGAGCGACCCCGAGGAGTTCGAGGCATTCTGGGCTCCGTGAGCCTTCCGCGCGGCTTCCGGTACGAGCTCTGGCGCACGCTGGGCGCCGACAAGCTCGTGGTCGAGCCGGAGCAGCTTCGTGTGTACGAGTGCGACGGGTTGACGGGTCACCGCGCGGTCCCCGAGCTCGTCGTCCTCCCCGACTCGACGGAGGACGTGCAGACGGTCGTGCGCGCCTGCCGCCGCGAGCGCGTCCCCTTCGTCGCACGGGGAGCCGGCACGGGGCTCTCCGGCGGTGCGACCCCGGTGGCCGGAGGCGTCGTGATCTCGCTCGCCCGGATGAACCGCATCCTCGAGCTCGACCTCGAGAGCCAGCGCGTCGTCGTCGAGCCGGGCGTCACGAACCTCGACGTCACGCGCGCGGTCGCGGACGCCGGCTTCTACTACGCGCCCGATCCCTCGAGCCAGCAGGTGTGCTCGGTCGGCGGCAACGTCGCCGAGAACTCGGGCGGCGCGCACTGCCTCAGGCACGGCTTCACCGTCCACCACGTCACCGGCCTGACCCTCGTCCTTCCGGACGGCGAGCTCGCCGAGCTCGGCGGGAAGTCGCTCGAGCGGGACGGCTCCGACCTGCTCGGCCTCGTCGTCGGGTCCGAGGGCACCCTCGGGATCGTCACGCGCGTCACGCTGCGGATCCTGCGCCGGCCGGAGACCGTCCGCACGCTTCTCGCGGGGTTCGACTCGACCGACGCCGCAGGCGAGGCCGTCTCCCTGTTCGTGGCTGCCGGGATCCAGCCCGCGGCGGTCGAGATGATGGACCGGCTCACGATCGAGGCCGCGGAGGCAGCCGTCGCCCCCGGCTACCCGGCCGGCGCAGGGGCGGTGCTCCTCGTCGAGCTCGAGGGCGTCGGCGCCCAGGTCGAGGAGGATGCGACAGACGTCGACCGGATCTGCCGCGAGTGCGGCGCCTTCGAGCTCCGCATCGCGACCGACGAGCACTCTCGCGCGCTGCTCTGGAAGGGCCGCAAGTCCGCGTTCGCGGCGATGGGTCGCGTGGCGACCGACTACTACGTGCAGGACGGCGTCGTCCCGCGCACGCGCCTGCCGGAGGTCCTGCGTCGGATCGAGGAGCTCTCCGAGGAGCACGGGCTCCGCGTCGGGAACGTCTTCCACGCCGGGGACGGAAACCTGCACCCGCTCGTGCTGTACGACGCAGAGGCGGGCGAGACCGAGCGGGCGCGAGACCTCGCCGAGGCGATCCTCGAGGCGTGCCTGGAGGCAGGCGGCTCGCTCACGGGCGAGCACGGCGTGGGGCTCGACAAGGCGTGCTCGATGCCGCAGATGTTCTCCGAGCGAGATCTCGAGGTGTTCGCCCGCGTCAGGCTGGCCTTCGATCCCGAGGGTCTCTGCAACCCGGGAAAGGTGCTCCCGACCCCGCGACTCTGCGGCGAGGTCCCTGGGCCGTACCGGCTCCATCCCCTCGAGAGGGCGGGCGTTGCCGAGCGTCTCTAGCCTCGAGCAGGCGTCGGGGCTGCTCGCCGCCGCCCATGCAGACGGTCGCCGCCTGCTCATCGGGGACGACCTCTCGACCGACGGCCTCGACCGCCTGCTCGAGCACGAGGCGGGCGATCTCACGTGCACGGTCGAGGCGGGAGTGCGGCTGTCCGACCTGAACCGCACGCTCGCCGAGCACGGGCAGCGGCTCTCGCTCGACCCGCCGGAGGATCCGACGGTCGGCGCCCTCCTCGCCCGCAACCTCTCCGGGCCACTCCGGCACCGGTTCGGCGCGCCACGCGACCTCGTGCTCGGTGTAACGCTCGTGCTCGCCGACGGGACGGTCGCGAGCGCAGGCGGGAAGGTGGTGAAGAACGTCGCGGGCTACGACCTGGCCCGTCTCGTGTGCGGCTCCCACGGTCGGCTCGCGCTGATCGCGCGGGCCTCGTTCCGCCTCCATCCGCTCCCGAAGGCCTCGGCGACCGTGGTCGTCGAGGCAGAGCGGTCGGAGGAGCTCGCCGCCCTCGCGGCGGCGCTCCTCCGGTCCCAGCTCGAGCCGAGCGCCCTCGACCTCCTGCACCCGGGACGCCTCGCGCTCCTGTTCGAGGGCTCGCCCCGCGCGGTCGACGCACAGGTCGAGACGACCGAGCGGCTCGTGGCCGCGCGCGGCCTCGGGACGCAGCGGGACGGAGCCCCGATCTGGGAGGAGTCCCGGCGAAGGCAAGGGCTCGCACGGGGCCGCCTCTGCTTCGCTCCCGGGGACCTCTTTGCCGCGCTACCCTCGCTGGACGAGGCGGTGATCCGTCCGGCTGCGGGAGTCGCGTACCTGCCCGTCACAGCACCAGACGACACCGCGCCGGCGGCTCGCCGCCTCGAAGAGGCGATCCGCGCGCAGCTCGACCCTCGCGGAGTGCTCTCCGGATGATCCGGGAGCTGACCGCGGACTGCGTCCACTGCGGGTTCTGTCTGCCGACGTGCCCGACATTCGTCCTCTGGCGCGAGGAGATGGACTCGCCGCGCGGGCGGATCCACCTGATGGACGCGCGGCTGGACGGCGCCGTGACCCTCAACGACACCGTCACCGCCCACTTCGACCGCTGTCTCGGGTGCATGGCCTGCGTCAGCTCGTGCCCCTCCGGAGTCCGCTACGACCGGCTGATCGAGGCGACGCGCGCCGCGGTCGAGGACGAGTACGCGCGCCCGCTCGGCGAGGCCTTCCTGCGGGGGCTGCTCTTCCGCGTGCTCCCGCACCGGCGGCGGGCACGCTACGCCCTGCGGCTCGCGGCCCAGATGCGCTCGCTCCCGCTGCCGCCCCGCCTCCGCCCCATGGTCGACGTCGCGCCGCCCTGGCGGGAGGACGGCTGGACGCCCGAGCGCACCGCTCCCGTGGGCGAGCCACGTGGCACCGTCGGCCTCCTCACCGGCTGCGTCCAGTCGGCGGCCTTCCCGGACGTGAACCGGGCGACGGCGCGCGTGCTCGCCGCCGAGGGGTTCGAGGTGCTCGCACCGCCGCAGGGCTGCTGCGGCGCGCTCTCGGTGCACGCCGGACGGCTCGAGGAGGGGAAGGCGTTCGCTCGCAGGCTCATGGCCGCATTCGGGGACGTCGACACCGTGGTCGTCGACGCGGCAGGCTGCGGCTCCCACCTGAAGGAGCTCGGCTGGCTGCTCGAGGACGGAGAGGCCGCCGCCTTCGCGCGGAAGGTGCACGACGTCGGCGAGCTCCTCGCCGAGGTGACGCCGCGCGCGCGCCGGCACCCGCTTCCGCTGTCGGTCGCGCTCCAGGATCCGTGCCATCTCCGGCACGCGCAGGGGCTGCCCGTCGCGTTCGGCCCGGCGCTCGCCCACATCCCGGAGCTCGAGTTCGTCGAGCCAGCAGAGCAGGAGCTGTGCTGCGGCTCGGCGGGCATCTACAACGTCGTTCAGCCGCAGGCGGCGCGCCGGCTCGGCGAGCGGAAGGCGGCGAACGTGCTCGCCACGGGCGCCCAGGCGTATGCGAGCGCGAATCCCGGCTGCCTCGTCCAGATCTCCGCGGCGCTCAGACGGGCGAAGCAGCCGCTCCCGGCGCTCCATCCGATCGAGCTGCTCGACGCCTCGATCCGCGGGGTGTCGGCCGGGAAGCTGCGGACGACGGCTCGGCGCTAGGAGCTGGGCGGACCGAGCCGCGCGTGGATCTCGCGGGTGAGCTTCGCGACCTCCTCGGTGAGGTCCTTGTCCTGCCGCGTCAGGTCCGTGTTCGACTCGAGCAGGTTCCTGAGCTCGGCGGCCGTCGTCTCGACCGCTTCCTGTTGCTTCTCGGCCCGCTTCGCGACCTCGTCGCGGTGTGCCTCCAGCATGTCCGCCGCGTTCTTGTCCCGGTCGGCCTGACGGGTCTGGGCGAGGAGGATCAACGGCGCTGCGTACGCAGCCTGGAGCGAGAACGCGAGGTTCAAGAGGATGAAGGGATACGGGTCCCAGCGCTGGACGAGCGCGGCAGAGTTGAGCAGGACCCAGAGCGCGACGACGATCGTCTGGCCGACGATGTACTGCGGCGTCCCGAAGAAGCGCGCCGCTCCCTCCGCGTAGCGGCCGAAGGCATCCCGGCCGAAGGGACTGTGACGTTCGTCCGGCTGCGTCGCCATCGGCTGCCGCAGCGTAGGAGCACGGCAGGACGTCAGGTCTCGGCTGCCACGGGTTGCAGCTCGTCCAGCCGGTCGACGCGCGCGAGCGCAGGGAAGAGACGCCACCAGATCCCGGCGATGGCGATCGTCGCCACTCCTCCGAGGACGACCGCCGGAACCGCGCCGATGAGCGCGGCCGCCACTCCCGACTCGAACGCGCCGAGCTCGTTCGAGGCGCTGATGAACACCATCTCGACCGCGTTGACCCGACCACGCAGGGGATCGGGGGTCACGAGCGGGAGGATCGTCGAGCGGAGCACGACGCTCACGAGGTCGAAGGCGCCGCCGAGCGCGAGCGCGAGCAGCGAGAGCCACATCGTCTTCGAGAGCCCGAACACGATCATGGACGCGCCGAAGAGCGCCACGACCACGAACAGCGTCTTCCCCGCTCGCTGGCGCACGGGCCGCCGCGCGACGAGCAGCGAAGCGGCGAGGGAGCCGACCGCGGGCGCGCTGCGGAGCAGCCCGAGCCCGGCCGGCCCCACGTGCAGGACGCTCTTCGCGAAGACGGGCAGCAGCGCGACCGCGCCCCCGAAGAGGACCGCGAAGAGGTCGAGCGAGATCGCCCCCAGGAGCACGTTCGTGCGTCGGATCAGGCGCACGCCGGCGAGCACGTCCGAGAGCCCCTCCGGCTCGGCCGCGGGCTCACGGCCGCCGCGGAGCGCGAGCACGCAGCAGAACGCGACGACCGAGAGCGCCATCGCGACGACGTAGACGAGCTCTGCCCGGACCGCGAACAGGAGGCCGCCGAGCGCAGGCCCGGCGACGAGCGAGGACTGGAAGGCGACCGAGCGCTGGGCGAGCGCGTTCACGAGGATCTCGTGCGGGACGAGCGTCGGCGTCAGCGCGCGGCCCGCCGGCGCGCCGATGGAGCTCCCCACCCCCATGAGAAACGCGAGCGCGAAGAACGGCCAGACCTCGTTCGCGCCGGACCGGGTCACGATGAGAAGACCGGCCGAGACCAGGACGTCCGTCCCGATCATGAATCCGTAGAGCAGCCGGCGTGGGACGCGATCGGCGAGATTCCCTGCGGGGAGCGCGAGGAGAGGAAGCGGGAGGAACTCGGCGAGTCCCACGAGCCCGAGGTCCAGGGGGTTGTGGCGCACCGCGTACACCTGCCAGCCGACGGCGACGGTGACCATCGACATCGCGAAGCTGCCGGTGAGCATCGTCACCCAGAAGAGGGCGAAGTCGCGATGCCGAAGCGGCGAGTCGGGCGCCAGCCTCATGCGTCCGAAGCTACCGGGTTGTGCCTATGCGGCCTCGGGAGCGCCCGCGGGCTCTTCCTCGACGCCGAACTCGACCTCGAGGCGGTCGATGCGGTTCCCGTCGACCTCGAGCACCGTGAGCCGGAGCCCGTCGACGACGACCGAGTCGCCGACCTCGGGAGCACGTCCCAGCGCTCCGAAGACGAGGCCTGCCATGGTGTGGAAGTCCTCCTGCTCGAGGTCGGTCCCGAACTCCTCGTTGAAGTCGTCGATGGTGTACGTGCCGCCGATCCGGACGTGCCGGTCGTCGACGCGCTCGACCGACGTGTCGGGGAGGTCGAACTCGTCCTCGATCTCGCCGACGATCTCCTCCAGGAGGTCCTCGAGGGTGACGATCCCCTCCATCGCCCCGTACTCGTCGACCACGATCGCCATGTGCTGCTTTTCGCGCCGGAAGTCGGCGAGAAGCGCGGCGAGGTCCTTCGTCTCGGGCACGGCGTAGGTCGGGCGCACGATCGACTCGAGGCGGACGGACGCGATCCCGAGGTCGTGCATCGCGGCGAAGAGGTCGCGCACGTGGAGGACACCGACGATCTCGTCCAGCGAGTCGCGGTAGACGGGGTAGCGCGTGAACGGAGAGTCGATGACGGTCGCCAGCGCCTCCTCGGGGGGCATGTCCACCGAGATCGCGACGACCTCGGGCCGCGGGACCATCACCGCGGAGACCTCCTTCGCCGCGAAGTCGAAGACCTTGTAGAGCATCTCCTCCTCGGTGCGGTGGATCTCGCCCACGTCCTCGGCCGCGGCCACGCTGTGGCGGATGTCCTCGCGCGTGTAGGCGACCATTCCGGCAGGGGCCGGCGTCACGCGGAGAACGCGCAGGACGACGTTCGCGGAGACCTGGAGCAGCCAGACGAGCGGCGCCGCGATCCTGGTCAGCAGGTCGAGCGGTACGGAGAGCAGCACCGCGATCGCCTCCGCCTTCTGGAGTGCGACCGCCTTCGGCACGAGCTCGCCGAGGATCACCGAGAGGTAGGTCAGGATCGCGAACGCGACCACGAAGCTGGCGCCGGTCGAGAGCGGGGGCTCCATGAGGTTCGCCAGGAGCGGCTCGCCCACGGCACCGATCAGGATCGCGAAGACGGTGATCCCGAGCTGGATGGCGCCGATGAAGCGGACCGGCTCGTCCATCAGCCTGAGCGCGGTACGAGCGCCTCGCCCGCCGCGCTCGGCCCGCTGCTCGAGCCGCGCCCTCCGCCCGGTGATGAGCGCGTACTCGGCCGCGACGAAGAGCGCGCTCCCGAGCACGAGCAGGAGGATTACGACGATGCGCAGGAACACACTCATCGAGAGGTCAAGTGCATCGAGTCGAGAGCCGCCTACGCCCCAACCGGGGCGCAGGTACTAGGCGGGAGGTCGTCGCCCACGAGGATCAGGTCGCAGTATAGGTAACGGTCCCGGCCGTCTCGTGGCGGGAGGCGGCGGCGAGGTGCACGAGCCGCTCCGCGTGCGAGAGCGTCTCCGCGACGGCGAAGCGCCTCGCGGCGGGCTTCAGGTCGTCGCCGAAGAGCGCGAGGGAGAGCTGGTAGCCGGAGCGCGGCTCGTCCGTGGCGAGTGCCACGAGGGTCTCCTCGAGGCGGACGCGGTGGTGGTCCTGGAGCTCGCGCGCCCTGCGCGGTGGATCCTCGACCACGTCCTCGTGACCCGGGAGGGCGACGTGAGGGGCCAGGTCGATCGTGTGCCCGAGCGCGGCCAGGTAGTCGCCGAGCGGATCCGGTCGGCTCGCGGGCCAGAGTCCCACGGTCGGGGTGATCCGCTCGAGCAGGTGGTCTCCCGCGACGAGGACGCCGTCTTTCAGGAGGCAGAGCTGGCCGTCGGCGTGCCCTGCCGCCGGGACGAGCTCCCAGCCGTCCAGCGTCTCGCCCGCCTCGACGAGGATCGGGTCGGCCTGGTAGCGGATGAACGGGCGATAGACGGACGCCTGCCCGACGAGCTCCTCCGTCACGTCGTCCGGAGCCCCGTGCAGGCGGAACCACTCGACGAGGCGCTCCGACCAGGCGGGATTTCCCCACACGAGCTCGCACTGCGCGTAGTCGAGCGCTCCCTGGTACACGGGAGCCCCGGTCAGCTCGTGCAGGTCGGCGGCGGCGCCGACGTGGTCCGGGTGGAAGTGGGTGACGAAGATGCGTGCCACGCGCACGCCCGCCTGCTCCAGCTCGAGGCGCCAGAGCTCCTTCGCGTCCGGCAGGCCGACGCCCGTGTCGACGAGCGTCCACCCGTCCTCGCCCTCGAGGAGGTACGCGTGCACGTGCCCCGGCCGCATGGGCAGCGGCAGCGTCACCCGCCTCACTCCGTCGGGAAGCCGACCGGGCACGCGCAAGAACCTACCGTTACACGAACGTGTGTTCTATTCTGACGTGATGCGTCCCGAATACCGGCTCGAGCCTTGCAAGTCGGCCTTGAACCGCGTCCGCGGGATGCCCTTCGAGTGGTCGCTCAACCCGTACATGGGCTGCGCACACCGGTGCACGTTCTGCTACGTCCGGCACTTCGAGCTGCGTGCGGACAGGCCGTCGGACGACCGCTACGGGCGTTCGATCCGCGTGAAGACGAACGTCGCCGAGGTCCTCGCGCGCGAGCTCGCCCGGAAGTCGTGGCAACGTGAAGAGGTGGTCGTCGGAGCCGCCACCGACCCGTATCAGCCCGCCGAGGGGCGTTTCCGCCTGACGCGCCGCTGTCTCGAGGAGCTCTCTTCCGCATGGACGCCGTTCTCGATCGTCACGCGCGGGCCGCTGGTCGTCCGCGACATCGACGTGCTGCAGGAAGCCTCGACGCGCGTCTCCGTCAACGTCTCCATCTCCCTCCCCACGCTCGACGAGCGCGTCTGGCAGACGACCGAGCCGGGCACGGCGCCCCCGCGCAGCCGGCTGCAGGCGATCCGCAGGCTCGCGGAGGCAGGGATCGACGTGACCGTCGGGATGGCGCCGATCCTCCCCGGGCTGTCGGACCGACCCGAGCTGCTCGAGGAAGTCGTCCGGGCGGCGAAGTCCGCGGGCGCGCGGGCGGTGTGGGCGAACGTCCTGTACCTGAAACCGGGCATCCGGGAGCACTTCCTCCGGCACCTGGCGGAGGACTGGCCCGAGCAGGTCGCGCGCTACGAGCAGCTCTACGCGAGCCGTGCATATCTCACGACGAGCGTGACCGGCCCGATCCGCGAGCAGGTGCGGGAGGCGGCGCGAGCGACGCCGAACGTCGAGCGGGTGCGTCCACGCGGGCCGCGGCCCGCTCCCACCGAGCCGCTGCAGCTCACCCTTGCGGTGTGAGGCTACTCCCCCGGAAGAAGGAGGCTGCCGGGGCGCCCCGTAGTATCGCGTTGACGTGCCGGACGAGATCACGACTCTCATCGCCGACGACCACGAGGTCGTCCGCGAGGGGCTCCGCCTCGCCCTCTCGCGCTCGCCACGCATCCGGGTCGTGGGCGAGGCGGCGGACGGGCGCTCGGCGGTCGCCCTGACCGAGCGGCGCCGGCCGGACGTCGTGATCATGGATCTCCGGATGCCCGACATGGACGGCCTCGAGGCGACCGAGC
>Ga0066903_100006847_pt1 | contig 10218 bp, 8 predicted proteins | sample PanSoiMetaGPlot1_FD_67491 | JGI IMG/M metagenome (GOLD analysis project Ga0066903, IMG submission 67491) | Tropical forest soil microbial communities from Panama analyzed to predict greenhouse gas emissions - Panama Soil - Plot 1 (version 2) | ecosystem: Environmental > Terrestrial > Soil >... | reverse complement strand
AAGCGGGGAGGTGAAACGCGGGGAGGGATCAGCGCGCATGCTGCTCCGCGAGCGCGCGATCATAGTTGAGCACGGCCTGCAGCAGCACTTGGGCGCCGGCCGCGCACTGCTCTTTCGAGCTGAACTCGGCCTCGTTGTGGCTCACCCCGTCGCGGCACGGCACGAAGATCATGGCGGTCGGCGCCACCCGGGCGACATAGGCGGCGTCGTGCCCGGCGCCCGACACGATCTCGCGCGACGAGAATCCCGACTGTGCGGCGGCTTCGCGCACCGCCGCGATGCATCGCGGATCGAAGGCGACGGGCGGCTGATCCCAGATTTTCGTCACACTTCCATCGAGCCGCAGCGCTTCGCAGATCTCCGGGACCGCGGCCAGCAATGCGCGCTCCATCGCCTCGAGCACGGCCGTGTCCGGGTGCCGGAAATCCACGGTGAAGCGCACTTCGCCCGGCACGACATTCGGCGAGTTCGGCTTGACCTCGAGCGAGCCGACCGTCCCGACCGCAAGCGGCGGATTCGCGCGCGCGATCGCATCGATCCGCTCGACGAGGCGCGCGGCGCCGAGCAGGGCGTTCTTGCGCAGAAGCATCGGGGTCGCGCCCGTATGGGCGTCCTGGCCGACGACGCCTGCCTCGTACCAGCGCATGCCCTGCACGCCGGTGACGATGCCGATGTCTTTCCCCTCCGCCTCGAGGATCGGGCCCTGCTCGATATGCAGCTCGAAGAATGCCGAGAGCGGGTGCTCGTCGCATTTCTGCGCGCCGCGGTAGCCGATCTTCTCGAGCGCGGCGCCGAAGGTTTCGCCGGAACGGTCCTGGCGCGAGACCGCCCAGGCTCGGTCGAACGCGCCTGCGAACACCCCCGAAGAAGTCATGGCCGGCGAGAACCGCGCGCCCTCCTCGTTGGTCCAGTTCACGACCTCGACGGGCGCGAAGGTCTCGTATCCCGCCTCGACCAGTGTGCGCAGCGTCTCGAGTGCGCCCAGAACGCCGAGCACGCCATCGAATTTCCCGCCCGTCGGCTGGGTGTCGAGATGGCTGCCGAATGCGATCGGCGGCACATTGGCCTGTCCCGGCCTGCGCGCGAACATCGCGCCCATGTCGTCGACCGTAACGGTGCAGCCGAGCTTTTCCGCGCGCGCCTTGAACCAATCGCGCACCTGCCGGTCGAGGTCGCTCAAGGTGAGGCGACAGATGCCGCCCTTCGCGGTTGCGCCAATCGCAGCGGTCTCCATCAGCTCGCCCCACAGCCGCTCGCCGTCGATCTTCAGGTTTTGCATGTGCGCAGGCTCTCCGCTGTTCACCTCTCCCCGTGGGGGAGAGGTCGCGCGCGAAGCGCGCGGGTGAGGGGGACAGGATAGTTCCGAATTCCCCTCACCCCATCCCTCTCCCCAACGGGGAGAGGGAGTCGCGCGCCGCTCGGCTCTCGATGCCGAACACCGAGCGGGCGAATTGCGGATAGGTGTCGACGAGTTCGGGCGCTACGACTTGGCGCAACAAACGCAGGGTCTCGGGCGAGGGCGGCGCGGTGCGCGCCACCTGCGGCGGACGGTCGAAGTCGAACCCGGTGTTCGCGATCACGTCCTCGATGCTGTGGCCCGGGTGGACGCTTTCGAGCTGGAAGCGCTTTTTCTCTCGGTCGAATGCGAAGACGCAGAGCGGCGTCACCAGCGCCACGGGCCCGCCGGGGCGGTAGACGTCGGCGGGGCTCGTTCCCGGCGCGCTGATGAAATCGACTTTTTGGACTAGCGTGCGGCGCGAATGCTCGAGCCGGAACAGGATGACGCGTGGCACGACGAAATAGAGATAGCCGGAGCCGAACGATCCCGGAAACCGCACCTTCGGGGTGCGGTAATCGCCGATGCTCACAAGGTTGATGTTGGCCTCGCCGTCGATCTGGCCGCCGGAGAGAAAAAACACGTCAATCCGACCCTGACCGGCGCAATCGAACAATTCGCGCCCGCCCTCGGTGAAGAAATCATGGTTGCGGCTTTCGAGGATCGACACGTACGCCCGGCCGCCGCCGCGTGCCCGCGTGAGCAGTGCAGCCGCCGCCGGGATCGGCGATTGCGCGCCGACCGCGACGTGGCGCGCATCCCCGATCAGCCGGCTCATGACGTCGGCCATGAGCTCCTCGGTGCGGAATTCGCCGTCAGGCGGCGCGCCGCTCATGGACATAACGATCGAGATAGGAAGCAAATCCGTCCGCACTCGCCGCGAGCCGGGCATATTCGGCGAGATGCGCGTCGTCGCGCTCGTAACGGCCCGGCAGCGCCAGCGGCCACGCTCCGCGCGCTACAACCGCGACCCTCTCGACATAGAGGCCCGGAAGCGTTCCGGCCGCGAGCGCCGGGTCCTCGAGCAAGTTCTTCTCGTAGAGCGCCTCGACGGTGACCACGGTCGCGCGCGCCGCATGCGCCATGGTCATGAGCTCGCGCGTCGTGCCGATCCAGACATTGCCGTCCGCATCCGCCATGGGCGCATGGAATAGGGCGACGTCGGGCTTGATCGCCGGCAGCAGCACGATCGGATCGTGATTGGCGAAGGGGTTGTCGATGACGCGCCAGTCCGGCCGGTGCTTCACGAGATCCGATCCGAGGAGCCCGCGCAACGGGATGAAAGGCACGCCCTTCTCGCTCGCTTGCAGCGCGGCGTGCAGCGCCGGGCAGGTCGAGTCCTTGACCACGATCGTGGCCGCGCGCACGGCGGCGAGGAAGCGCGGCGCCGATCCGAATTCGCCCAGGCTCACGCCTGCCGCCTCGATCGATTCCACGCATCCGGCGCCGATCAGGAGGTCGGCCTGGAGGCCCGAGGTGGGAACCGCGACCAAGTGCAGCCGCTTAGCGCCCCGCCGGACCAGCGCGCGGGTCGCTGCCATCGCTACCCCGGCATTCCCGCGCGGGATGAGCAGCATCGAGCCGTCCGCGATCGGCGCCAGCGCCTCTTCGAGCGAGCCGGCGATGATCGGCATGAATCTGCTCCCTGCTGGTCTATTAAAAATAAAAGCCAGCGGTAGTCGATCGCGTCCGCAGCGGCCCAGCCCGCGACGCTAACGATGATGGAATATACCGCTTTTGCCCGCACATTCCTACGGCGGGCCAGCTTGCTTGAGCAAGACCCACCGGTATACTGCCGGCTCGGCGCTCAAGTTCCCGGATTTCAGGATCAGGTCGCGCCTGACCGATCGGCTAGCAGAACCGATCACGCTGCTGGGCCAGAGCGTTGCGGATCGGTGCAACTAACAATCCAGAGGGGAGGAACGGCAAATGAAAAACTCATCCATCGCACTCGGCGTCCTGCTTGCCCTCGCGGCCGGACCTGCCGCGGCGCAGAACTCGGTGAAGATCGGCTTCATCAACACCTTCAGCGGACCGACTGCCGTGATCGGCAACGACATGCGCAACTCCTTCGAGCTTGCGCTCGATCACCTCGGCCACAAGATGGGCGGCCTCCCGGTCGAGGTTATCTACGAGGACGACCAGCAGAAACCCGAGGTCGGCAGGCAGAAGACCGAGAAGGTGATCCAGTCCGACCGCGTCAATTTCATCACCGGCTACATCTGGTCGAACGTACTGCTCGCCTCGCTCAAGCCCGCCGTCGATTCGCAGACCTTCATCATCAGCTCCAATGCCGGTCCCTCGCGAATCGCAGGCGAATTGTGTTCGCCGTTCTTCTTCTCGACCTCGTGGCAGAACGACCAGACGCCGCACGCCATGGGCGTGTACCTCAACCAGAAGGAGGTGAAGACACTCTACCTGCTCGGCCCGAATTACGCCGCCGGCAAGGACATGCTGGCCGGCGTCAAAGCCACCTACAGGGGCCAGGTGATCGGCGAGGAATACACCAAGTGGCCCGACCAGCTCGACTTCTCTGCCGAGCTGTCAAAGGCCCGAGCGGCCAAGCCGGAGGCGATCTACGTGTTCTATCCGGGCGCGGCGGGCGTGCAGCTCCTCAATCAATATGCCCAGGCTGGGCTCAAAGGCCAGATCCCTCTCTACACCGTGTTTACCATCGACGAGACCACGCTGCCGCTCCAGAAGGATCTCGCGCTGGGCGTGCCCGGCGCGCAGCAATGGGTCAACGATCTGCCCTTTGACGCCAACCGGAAATTCGTGAGCGATTACCGCGCCAAATACGGCCACGGGCCCTCGTTCTACGGCGCCCAGACTTATGACGCCGCGAATCTGATCAACAGCGCCGTCGTGGCCGTCAAGGGCGACCTCACCCAGAAGGACGCCATGCGCAACGAGATGCGCAAGGCGAACTACGCCTCGGTGCGCGGGCCCTACAAATACGGCAACAATCACTTCCCGATCGAGAATTTCTACCTGCAGGAGGCTGTCAAGAACCCCGACGGCACGTTCGGGATGAAAACGGTCGCCACCATCCTCAAGGACAGCCAGGATGTGTTCCACGCCACGTGCCCGATGAAATGGTGATGTCAGGAATTCAGAAGTCAGAAGTCAGTGGTCAGGCGGGAGGCTGCTATTCTGGTCACTGATCACTGACCACTGATTACTGATTACTGGCACCTGGTCACCATGCTGCTCCTGCTCGAACAATGCTTGAACGGACTGCAGTTCGGTCTGCTGCTGTTCCTGCTGGCGGCGGGGCTGACGTTGGTCTTCGGCATCATGGACCTCGTCAACCTCGCCCATGGCTCGCTCTACATGATGGGCGCCTATTTCGCGGCGAGCTTCGTCGCTTGGACCGGCAGCTTTTTCGCCGGCGCGCTCTTGGCTCTTGGCGCGACCCTGTTGCTCGGCATCATTCTGGAAATCGTCGCGCTGAGGCCGCTCTACGGTCGCGACCACCTCGATCACGTGCTCGGCACCTTCGGCCTGATCCTGTTCTTCAACGAATTGGTGCGGCTCATATGGGGGCCGGCCGGGCTGAGCCTGCCGCTGCCGCCTGCGCTCAATACCGCGGTGGATGTCTTCGGCATCTATTATCCGATCTACCGGCTGCTGATCATCCTGGTGTCGCTGCTGGTCGCGCTGTTCCTCTATCTGGTCGTGATGAAGACCCGGGTCGGCATGCTGATCCGCGCCGGCGCCTCGAACCGCGAGATGGTCGGCGCGCTCGGGATCGACATCAAGCTGCTGTTCACGCTCGTGTTCGGATTGGGCGCGGCGTTCGCGGGTCTCGCCGGCCTGATGCAGGCGCCGATCCTCACGGTGCAGATCGGCATGGGTGAGAACATCCTGATCCTCGCCTTCGTGGTCATCGTCATCGGCGGCATCGGCTCGATCCGCGGCGCCTTCGTGGCCGCGGTCTTCGTCGGCCTCGTCGACACGCTCGGCCGTGCCTTCCTGCCCGACCTGCTGCACCTCGTGCTCAGCACCACGGCGGCGTCGACGCTGGCGCGCGCTCTCTCCTCGATGCTGATCTATCTGCTGATGGCGGCGGTGCTGGCGCTCCGCCCGCAGGGCCTCTTCCCGGTCGCCGGCAGATGAAAGCCGCGCTCGACGCCCGCGCGCCGTTCGTCGTCATCCTCCTCGCTGGGCTCGTGGCGCTGCCGCTCTACACCGCCGCGAGCGGCGATCAATTCACGCTCACCCTGTTCACCCGGATCGTCATTTTGGCGATCGCGGCAACGAGCCTCAATCTGATCCTCGGCTACGGCGGCATGGTCAGCTTCGGCCACGCCGCGTATCTCGGCATCGGCGCCTATGCGGTCGGCATCTTCGCGGAGGAAGGCATCAGCTCGGGGTTCCTGCAATGGCCGTTCGCGCTCGCGCTCTCCGCGCTGTTTGCGCTCGTCGTCGGCGCGCTGTCGCTGCGCACCCGGGGCGTCTACTTTATCATGATCACGCTGGCATTCGCCCAGATGGTCTATTACGTCGCCGCCGGGCTCGACCGTTACGGCGGCGATGACGGCCTGACCATCTACTCGCGCAGCCAGTTCGCCGGGCTGATCAACCTCTCCGATTCCGTGCAGTTCTATTATCTGTGCCTGGGGCTCCTGCTGGTGAGCATCGTGTTCACCTGGCGGCTCATCAACTCGCGGTTCGGCATGGTGCTGCGCGGCTCGCGGTCGAACGACAGGCGCATGCGCGCCGTCGGCTTCCCGACCTTCCGCTACCGCCTCGCCGCCTTCGTGATTTCCGGGGTGTGGTGCGGGCTCGCCGGCGCGCTGCTCGCCAACCACACCGATTTCGTCAGCCCCGCGATGATGTACTGGACGCGTTCCGGCGACCTCATCGTCATGGTGGTGTTCGGGGGCATGGGCTCGCTGTTCGGACCGCTATTCGGCGCGATCTCGCTCCTGGTGCTCGAGGAGGGCCTCTCCCGGATCACCGAATATTGGCAAATCATTCTCGGCCCGCTGTTGCTGCTCATCGTATTGTTCGCGCGGGGCGGCATCGACGGCCTGCTTGGGAGCATCCGCCGCGAGCCTTTGGTGCGCGCCCGCCGCGTCGATCTCCCCGAGCCCGACGAGGCTTCGCACCATGGCTGACGCCGCCCTCCTGGAGCTCGAGCGCGTCGAGACGTTCTACGGATTGAGCCAGGTGCTGTTCGGCATCTCTCTCGCGATCGCGCCCGGCGAGGTCGTCACCCTCATGGGGCGCAACGGCATGGGCAAGACCACGACGGTGCGCTCGGTCCTGGGCCTCACCCGCGCCCGGGCCGGCTCGATCCGTTTCTGCGGGCAGGAGATCCGCGCGCTGCCCGCCTACCGGGTCGCAAAGCTCGGGATCGGGCTCGTGCCCGAGGGCCGGCAGATCTTTCCGAATCTCACCGTTCGCGAGAATCTGGTCGCAACCGCCGCCAACCGCGCCAGCGCGGCCGCGCCATGGACGCTCGACCGGGTCTTTGGGCTCTTTCCGCGGCTCGCCGAGCGCAGTAACAGCATGGGGACCCAGCTTTCCGGGGGCGAGCAGCAGATGCTCGCCATCGGGCGCGCGCTGATGATCAACCCGAGATTGCTCATTCTCGACGAGGCGACCGAGGGACTTGCTCCGCTGATGCGCGCCGAGATCTGGCGCTGCCTTGCCGGCCTCAAGACAGCCGGCCTCTCGATCCTGCTGATCGACAAGAACGTCGAGGCGCTCACCCGAGTCGCCGACCGGCACTACATCATCGAGAAGGGCCAGGTGGTGTGGACCGGCACCTCGCCGCAGCTCGAGGCAGCGCGCGACGTCCAGCACCGCTATCTGAGCATTTGAGCGGGTCTGCCGCGAAAGCGGCGGCATCCGCTGAAAATCCGCCACACTTGCGCGGCCATGTGCTAGCAACGAGCGGCCTAGATCTCTGAGTCGTCATTCCGGGGCGACGCGCAGCGGCGATCCCGGAACCCATGACCTCCGATCCATCCGGCTGGCAGTGTTCATGGATCCCGGGCTCCCTCGCGTCGCTCGGGCCCCGGGATGACGAGCCCGTGGACAAACCGCAATGACCTTCCTTGGGCGGGACGGGGACCCCGCCGACCCCAAATGCTGATCCTCGCTCTATCCTGCGTGGCGGCGCTGCTCGCGCTCGCCGCGCTCGCGGTTGCGCTCGGAAGCGCCGCGCGCGCCTCGCCCATCGTGTACGCCGCGTGTCTCGCCGCGTGTCTCATCCTGCTGACCGGCGCGTTCGCGCGACTCGTGGCGACGCCCGGCGAGATCGCGAGGCTCGTGCTGCCGATCGGCCTGCCGGGGCTCGGCGCGCATTTTCGTCTCGATGCGCTCGCGGCGTTCTTCCTGGCCGTAACGAATCTAGGCGGTGCGGCGGCGAGTCTCTACGCCCTCGGATACGGGCGGCATGAGAGCGCGCCGCAGCGCGTGCTGCCGTTCTTTGCCGCGTATCTTGCCGGCATGAACCTCGTCGTGCTCGCGGACGACGCCTTCACGTTCCTGCTGACCTGGGAATTCATGTCGCTCGCCTCGTGGGCCCTCGTCGTCGCGCACCACGACGAGCCCGGCAATGCCCGCGCCGGCTACATCTATCTCGTGATGGCGAGCTTCGGGACGCTGGCACTGCTGCTCGCGTTCGGCCTGCTCGCCGGCCCCGCGGGCGCCTACGGCTTCGACGCCATCCGGGCCGCACATCCGCAGCCCGCGATCGCGGCGCTCGCTCTCGTGCTCGTGCTCGTCGGCGCCGGCTCCAAGGCGGGCGTCGTGCCCCTGCATGTGTGGCTGCCGCTGGCGCATCCTGCCGCGCCCAGTCACGTCTCGGCGCTGATGAGCGGCGTCATGACGAAAATCGCGGTCTACGGCTTCGTGCGGATCGTGTTCGACCTCATCGGCTCGCCGCCGTGGTGGACCAGCATTCTTGTGCTCGCGGTCGCTGGCCTCACCACCGTGCTCGGCGTGCTCTACGCTCTGATGCAGCACGATCTCAAGCGTCTGCTCGCCTATCACACGGTCGAGAACATCGGCATCATCTATATCGGGCTCGGCCTCGCCATCGCGTTCCAGCAGAACGGCATCGCCTGGGCGGCGGCGCTGGCGCTTACCGCCGCGCTCTTCCACGTGCTCAACCATTCGCTGTTCAAGAGCCTGCTGTTCTTCGGCGCCGGCGCGGTGCTCAGCGCGACCGGCGAGCGCGACATGGAGCACCTCGGCGGCCTCATCCACCGCATGCCGCAGACCGCGGTCGCCTTCCTGATCGGCTGCGCGGCGATTTCGGCGCTGCCGCCGCTCAACGGTTTCGTATCCGAATGGCTCACCTTCCAGGCGATTTTGGTGAGTCCGCAGCTGCCGCAATGGGGGCTGAAATTGATGGTGCCGGCGGTCGGCGCGTTGCTGGCTTTATCTGCGGCGCTCGCCGCAACCTGCTTCGTCAAGGCCTTCGGCATCACGTTCCTGGGTCGGCCGCGCACCCGCGCCGCCGAGACGGCGCAGGAGGTCGACCGCATCTCGGTCGCGGTGATGTCCGCGTTCGCGCTGCTGTGTTTTCTGGCCGGCGTCCTGCCCGGGCTCATCATCGATCGGCTCGGGCCGGTCGTGCACGGCCTCGTCGGCGAGATGCTGCCGCCGCAATCCGGGCTCGCGTGGCTCTCCATCGTGCCGATCGCGGCCGGCCGCAGCTCCTACAACGGCATGATCATCCTCGTTTTCCTCGCGAGCTCGGCGACGCTCACCGCGCTCTTCATTCATCGCTTCGCGACGCGTGCGACGCGACGGAGCGCAATCTGGGATTGCGGTTATCCGGAGCCAAGTCCCGCGACCGAGTACACCAGCTCGAGCTTTGCCATGCCAATCCGGCGCGTGTTCGGCACGACGGTGTTCGCGGTGAGCGAGAAACTCGACATGCCGAGGCCGGGCGAGACCCGCGCGGCGTATTTCCGCGTAAAAATCTTCGATCCGGCCTGGCGCTACGCCTACGGGCCGCTGGCGCGCACGGCGCAGAAAACCGCCGACCGGCTCAACCCGCTGCAGTTCCTCACGATCCGCCGCTATCTCACGCTCACCTTCTCGGCGCTGATCGTGCTCCTGATCGTGGTGGCGGCATGGCGCTGATTCTCGATCTCATCGGGCAGGCCGTGCAGATGCTGCTCGTCGTCGCGGTGGCGCCGCTCCTGCTCGGCGTCACCCGCAAGGTGAAGGCGCGGCTGTTGCGCCGGCGCGGTCCGCCGCTGCTGCAGCCCTATTCCGACATCTGGAAGCTGCTGCACAAGGAGGCCGTGCTCGCCACGAATGCGTCCTGGCTCTACCGTACCGCGCCCTATGTGATCTTCGCGGCCACCTGGGTGGCCGCGGCCCTCGTCCCGACCTATGCGACCGGCCTGTTGTTCTCGTGGTCGGCGGATCTCATCGCGATCGTGGCGCTGATCGGCACCGGGCGATTTGCGCTGGCACTCGCCGGCATGGACGTCGGCACCTCGTTCGGCGGCATCGGCTCCTCGCGCGAGATGCTGATCGCCTCGCTCGCCGAGCCTGCCATGTTGCTCGTGGTGTTCACCGTGGCGCTGCTCGCCGGTACGACACAGCTCTCCTCGATCGCCGCGCAGATGATCGACACGCCGGTCGGCCTGCGCGTGTCCCTGGCGCTCGCGCTGATCGCCTTCGTGTTCGTCGCCATCGCCGAGAACGGCCGCATCCCGATCGACAATCCTGCGACCCACCTCGAGCTCACCATGGTGCACGAGGCCATGGTGCTCGAATATTCCGGCCGGCATCTCGCCATGATCGAGGCGGCCGCGGCAGTCCGGCTCGTGCTGTATTTCTCGCTCATCGCCTGCCTGTTCTTCCCGTTCGGCATGGCGACCGAGGCCAAGAATCTCGCTGCGCTC
>Ga0066903_100006846_pt1 | contig 10220 bp, 10 predicted proteins | sample PanSoiMetaGPlot1_FD_67491 | JGI IMG/M metagenome (GOLD analysis project Ga0066903, IMG submission 67491) | Tropical forest soil microbial communities from Panama analyzed to predict greenhouse gas emissions - Panama Soil - Plot 1 (version 2) | ecosystem: Environmental > Terrestrial > Soil >... | reverse complement strand
TGGAGGCTGGAGGCTGGTTTCCGGAAGGCTTGAGGCGTTCGGATCGAGTTCAATGGGGAGAGTACTCTTCCTGAATTGCTCAATCCAGAATGCTACAAGCTTTCCGGAGACCAGCCTCCAACCTCCAACCTCCAACCTCCGGAGCGTCAAGGCTTCATGGCGACGGCGAGCAGTGAGCTGCCGAGCGGCATGTTGACGACGCGCAGCGCGGCGGCCTCGACGGCGAGCAGTCCCGACAGCAGCGCGTTCACCGGCGCGGGCGGGACGGAGATCTCTTCCTGCGACTCCACGTGCGCGCCCGAGAGGCGTTGTTTGAGGCGGACCGCCGCCACCATCGGCAGAATCGAGAAGTTCGTATAGGTGGCGTGCGTCACGCGGAAGCCGGCGGCCTCGAGCCGGCGCGAGAGATCCGGCCGGCTGTAGCGACGGATCTCGCCGGACAGCACGGAATGGTTGCCGCGCAGCGCGTCGATCGCGGCCACGTTCACGATCAGCGTCCCGCCCGGCGCGAGGACGCGAAACATTTCTGTAATCGTGTCGCGCTCGACCTCGTCCGGAAGAGAATAGAGAACGTCGAACGACGTGACGAGGCCGAATGTGCCGTCGGCAAACGGCAGGCGCGACGCCGTCGCACGAGCGATGCGGCGTTCGCCCTGACTGGCGGCATACTGAAGTCCGGCCCAGGTTAGGTCGATACCGTAGGCACGGCCGTACCGCCGCAGCAGCGTGAGGTTGTGTCCCGTTCCGCACCCGCAGTCGAGGATCGCGGGACGGCGATCGCCCGCCGCCGCCGCGACGAGCGGTTCGACGAACCGCCGGAAGCCGCGGAACCAGAAGTGATCGCGTTCGGCACGCGCCGTGGCCTCGAGCAGACGATCCATGGGTGTTGGGCCGGAAAATTCTACCTTGTGAGTGCAGGAGACCTGAGATGAGAGCAGGAGTTCGTGAGATTGCCGCGTTGATTGTGGTCGCCGCGCTGGGCGTCAGCGCGTGCGGAGGCAAGAAGCCGCCCGCGGCCGCGCCTGCGGCGCCGCCGCCCGCCACGAGCACGGCTCCCGCGCCGCCGCCGCCCCCTCCGCCCGCGCCCCGTGCTGAGAGCCCGGCGGCGCCGGTCCCCACGGAGGACGAGATTTTCGCCGGCAAGACGCTCGCCGCGCTGAACGGCGAGAAGCCGCTGAGCGACGCCTACTTCGATCTCGACTCGCAGTCGATTCGCGCCGACGCCAAGCCGGTGCTCCAGAAGAATTCGGACTGGATGAAGCGCTGGGGCACCACGAAGGTGATGGTCGAGGGCCACGCCGACTCGCGCGGCAGCGCCGAATACAACCTGGCGCTGGGCGAGCGCCGCGCGACCGCCGTCCGCGACTACCTCGTGAACCTGGGCGTCGCCGCCGACCGCATCCAGGTGGTCAGCAAGGGGAAGGAAGCGCAGGTCTGCACCGAGGAAAACGAGGGCTGCTGGCAGCAGAACCGGAGAGGTCATTTTGTGATTACCGCAAAGTGATCCCGTCAAGTCCCAACGACACAACTCGCAACTCCCAAATGAATTGTTGGGCGTTGATGGGGAGTTGGGAGTTGGCAGTTGTGAGTTGGCGGCGGCGGACGCCTATGCGCCGCCGATCAGCCTGGCGGCGGCGAGCGGATCGGCCGCCGCGATGACGGGCCGGCCGACGACGAGGTATGACGCCCCGGCGGCGACCGCTTCCGCCGGCGCCATGGTTCGTTCCTGATCGTTTTTCGCATCGGCGGCGGTGCCGCCGCGGATCCCCGGCGTGACGATCGTGAACCCGCTGCCGCAGCGCGCGCGGATCGCGCGCGTCTCGAGCGGCGACGCCACCACGCCGTCGAGGCCCGCTTCCTTCGTCAGCTCCGCCAGCCTCAGGACCTGATCCATCACATCGATCACGACGCCGACCTCGTGGAGGGCCGGCTGATTCATGCTCGTCAGCACGGTGACGGCGATGACGAGCGGCGGCGCCGTGCCGCGCCTGGCGGCGGCTTCGCGCGCGGCGTCGCCCGCGGCGCGCATCATCGCGGTGCCGCCGCCGGCGTGGACGTTCACCATCCACACGCCGAGGTGCGTGGCGGCCGCCACGGCGGTCGCCACGGTGTTGGGAATGTCGTGGAACTTCAGATCGAGAAAGACCTTGTCGCCGCGCTCGACGAGCGCGCGCACCATCGACGGCCCTTCCGCGGTGAACAGCCGGCTGCCGACCTTGAACCCGCCGACCTCGCCGCGGAGCCGATCCGCCAGTCCGAGCGCCGCCTCGCGCGACTCGACGTCGAGCGCGACGAGAATCCTGTCCTTCACGACGAGATCCACGCCTGTTCGCGCGCGCGCGTGTCGACGGTCCCGACGATGTCCTGCAGCCGCGCGATGCCGTGCCGCGTCATGTACTCGCGCACGCCGCTCAGCAGCTTGTCCCAGATGAAGGGATCGACGAAGTTCATCGTCCCGACCTGCACCGCGTTGGCGCCGGCGATCATGAACTCGAGGACGTCGTCCGCCGTCGCGATGCCGCCCATGCCGACGATCGGGATCTTCACGACCCGGCGGCACTCGTAGACCATACGGACGGCGATCGGCCGGATCGCCGGGCCGCTCAGGCCGCCGACGATGTTGGTGAGCCGTGGACGGCGGGTGTGCACGTCGATCGCCATCGCGAGGAACGTGTTCACCAGCGACACGGCGTCGGCCCCGGCGTCCTCGGACGCCTTCGCGAACGACGCGACGTCGGTCACGTTCGGCGTGAGCTTCGGGATGACCGGGAGGGCCGTCACCTTGCGGACGGCGCTGACGACGGCGTGCGTGCCGGGCAGGCTGCAGCCGAACGTGATGCCGCCTTCCTTGATGTTCGGGCACGAGATGTTCAGCTCGAGCGCGTGGACGCCTTCGGCGTCCGACAGGATCCGCGCCACCTCCACGTATTCGTCGAGCGTCGTCCCGCAGATGTTGACGATGACGATCGCGCGCCGCTCGCGCAGCTCGGGCAGGCGTTCGCGGATGAACCGGTGGACGCCGATGCCCTGGAGTCCGATCGCGTTCAGCATGCCGGACGGCGTCTCGACGATCCGCGGCGGTGCGTGTCCCTCGCGCTCCGACAGGAAGAGGCCCTTCACCGCGACGCCGCCCAGCGTCGACAGATCGACGACGTCCGCGTACTCGACGCCGTAGCCGAAGCAGCCGCTGGCCGCGATGAGCGGATTGGGCAGCGTCAGCGATCCGATGGAGAGTGAGAGATCCATCATCGATCCGGGGGCTTCGTTCGCGTCCTCATCCGTGTCCCGAGACGGCTTCCCACACGATCCGCTGCGCGTCGAAGATGGGGCCGTCGATGCAGGTGCGCGTGTGGTGCGGCGCGCCGCCCGCGGCGCCTCGCGCAGGCACGACGCAGCTGTAGCAGCCGCCGAGGCCGCAGCCCATGACCTGCTCGAGCGACACGTCGCACGCCCGGCCGTGCGCCGCGGCGAGCTGCGCGCAGGCGCGCATCATCGGCGTCGGGCCGCAGACGTAGAGCTTGACCGGATTGCCGAGCGGCCGATCGCCGAGCGCGGCCTCGAGCGGCACGGTGATCCGCCCGCGGACGCCGAGGCTGCCGTCTTCGGTCGCGAGCACGACGCGCACGCCGAGCGCCTCGAAGAGATCGACGCAGTAGAGCTCTTCCGCGCGCCGGGCGCCGTAGAACAGCGTGGCGCGCGTGCCGCGCGCGGCGAGCGCCTCCGCGAGCGTGACGAACGGCGCGAGGCCGACGCCGCCTGCGACCATCCAGCCCTCGGCCGGCGGGTCGACGGGCTCGAACGGACGGCCGAGCGGACCGAGCGTGGCGAGATGCGCGCCCGCCTCGACGCGCGACAGCAGCGTCGTGCCGACGCCGACGCGCTTGTTGAAGATCGACACGCCGATCGGCGCGCCGCCGTCGCGCAGGATCTCGAAGATCGAAAACGGACGCCGGAGGAGAGGATCGTTGCCGCCCGACGTCTTGACCATCACGAACTGTCCGGGTTGCGCGCGGGCGGCGATCTCGGGCGCGGCGAGCGAGAGTACGTTGTAGTCCGCCGACAGCCGGCGGTTCTCGATCACTGCGGCGTCGACATCCACCGGCATCCACCGAAGTATACGCGAACGTGCGGAGCGAGTGAGCGTGTAGCGGAGTCCGAAGGGCGTCGCCCCTCGGATAAACTTGCGACGATGCGCTTCCTGCGGCTGCTGACGAACTCGCTGCTCGCCGGCGCTCTCGGTGCGGCGTACCTGACGATCCTCGTCCTGCAGCTCAACCCGCAAGTGCCGCTCGTCTCGGAGACGGTCTGGCGGTGGTACCTCACGCTCGGCGTGTTCTACGGCCTGCACCTCGCGCTGCTGTTCTACGTCACGATGCTGCTGCGCGAATTCGTCAGCGTCGACATCTTCTCGCCCGGCTGGATCAGCGTGCGCCTGCTCGCGTGGCTCTCGGCGGCGGCCGCCGCGGCGGCCGGCACGCTGATGTGGCTCAACCTGCGCGGCTTTCCGGCGCTCTTCGACGAGGCGGCGGCCCGGCGGTTCACGTTCGGCGCGGCCGCCACCACGGCCTCGGCCGTCGTCCTGCTCGGCATCGCGATCGCGCATTATTCGTACGGGCGGCGCGGCAGCCGCGTCGGCGCCGCGCTGCTGGTGATCGCGATCGTCGGTTCGCTCGCGCTGCCGATCGCGGCGCGCGGCGCCGGCGGCGAGCCGCCGCTCGGGGCGAGGCGCGTGCAGCTGGCGGCGCCGGCGGTGCGGCAGAGCGCCCGGATTTCGATCCTGATGCTCGACGGCGCCTCGCTCGAGTACATCTGGCCGCGCGTCGCGGCCGGCCGCCTGCCCAACTTCGGGCGGCTGCTCGACGCCGGCGCGTGGACCGATCTCGCCACCGTCCGGCCCACGCAGCCGGGCCCGGTCTGGACGGCGGTCGCCACCGGGATGTATCCCTCGAAGAACGGTGTCCGCTCGCCGGCGTCGTACTTTGCGTACGGCGACACCCGCGCGATCGACATCCTGCCGAGCCACTGCTTCTCGCACATCCTCGTCCGGCTCGGGATCGTGCGCGATGAGGCGGCCTCGTCGGCCGCGCTGCGCGCGCGTCCGATCTGGAGCGTGCTGGGCGACTACGGCATCACGTCGGGCGTCGTGCGATGGCCCCTGACCTATCCGGCACAGCCGATCGACGGCTTTCTCATCACGGATCGGTTCCACCAGATGGTGGGCTCGATGTTCGAGTTCGACGGCCGCGCCGCGTATCCCTCCGACGTGGTGGCGCTCGCGCGCGACGGGTTCGCGCGGCCCGACGCGTCGCTCGGATGGGACGAGGCGTACACCGGCGCGGTCGGCGAGGCCGCCGCGGTGCATCCGGTGCAGGTCTCCGCCGTGCGCTATCAGGCGATCGACACCGCGGCGCACCACGCGCTGCGCGACACGCAGGGCGACGCGTTCGGCGCGACGCCGGGTGCGGATCCGCATCCGTTCGACGATCTCGATCGCGCGTACGCCGCCGTCGACCGCGACATCGGCGTCGCGCTCGAGCGTCTGGCGTCCGGCGATCTGCTGCTGGTGATTTCGGGCTTCGGGATGCGTCCCGTCACGCCGGCGAAGCGCCTGGCCGCGCGCGTGCTCCGCGATCCCGACGTCACCGGCACGCACGAGGACGCGCCCGACGGCTTCCTGCTCGCCTACGGTTCGACGATCGCACCGGGCCGGAAGGCGCGCGGCGCGATCGTCGACGTCACTCCGACGATTCTGTATTTTCTCGGCGTCCCGATCGGCCGCGACATGGACGGCTACGCGCGCGCCGACCTGTTCGCCCCGTCATTCACCGCGGACCGGCCGATCACGTTCATTCCGTCCCACGGCGGGTGAACGCCCCAAGCCTGAATCCCTGTTCCTTGCCCCCGATCTGGACCGGCGATGAGGGATCCACGATGCACGATCAGGGATCCAGGATGAGCGATCAGGGATCCGGGATCGAACGACCGCCGCCGGTGATATGATTGCCGTCGAACCCTTTAATTGCCGTCCCGAGAGGCGGCGAAGAGGTAGCATGTCGCAAGTCATGGACGCGGACCGGATGGCCCGCGCTCTCACACGCATCGCCCACGAAATCCTCGAACGCAACCGCGGCACGAGCGACCTCGCGCTCGTCGGCATCCGCACGCGCGGCGTCCCGCTCGCGCGGCGTATCGCCCACAGCCTCAAGGAGATCAACCACGCCGACGTGCCCACGGGCGCGCTCGACATCACGCTCTACCGCGACGATCTCATGCGCCACGCCGTCGGGCCGCAGCCGCTCGTCCGCCGGACGGAGATCCCGTTCTCGATCGACGACAAGCGCATCCTGCTCGTCGACGACGTGCTCTATACCGGGCGGACGATCCGCTCGGCGCTCGACGCCCTGATCGACTTCGGCCGTCCGCGCTCGATCCAGCTCATCGTGCTCGTGGACCGCGGCCATCGCGAGCTGCCGATCAAGGCGGACTACGTCGGCAAGAACCTCCCGACGGCGCCGAAGCAGAGCGTCCAGGTCCGCCTGCACGAGATCGACGGCGAGGACGAAGTGCTGCTGCAGGGGGAGGCGGCCTGATGCTGAAATCCCGTCATCTGCTCGGCATCGCCGACCTCGAGCCGGAGGAAATCGGCCTCGTCCTCGACACGGCCGAGGCGATGAAAGAGATCGCCGCGCGGCCGATCAAGAAAGTGCCGACGCTGCGCGGGCGGACCGTCGTGAACCTGTTCTTCGAGCCGAGCACGCGGACGCGCACGTCGTTCGAAGTGGCCGAGAAGCGGCTGAGCGCCGACACGCTCAGCATCGCGGTCGCGCAGTCGAGCGTGACGAAGGGGGAGACGCTCCTCGACACGGTGCGCAACCTCGAGGCGATGGCGCCCGACATGATCGTGATGCGCCATGCCTCGTCCGGCGCTCCGCACCTGCTCGCGCGGTTGTGCCGGTCGGTCATCATCAACGCCGGCGACGGCATGCACGAACATCCCACGCAGGCGCTGCTCGACGCGTTCACGATCCGCGAGCACAAGAAGCGGCTCGACGGCCTCAAGGTCGCGATCGTCGGCGACCTGCTGCACAGCCGCGTCCTGCGGTCGAACGTGCACCTGCTGAACCGGATGGGCGCCGAGGTCTGGACCTGCGCGCCGGCCACGCTGATGCCCGCCGATCTCGCGCACTTCGGCGTGCGTCCCACGACCTCGATCGACGAAGCCGTCGAAGGCGCCGACGTCGTCATGATGCTGCGCATCCAGCACGAGCGGATGCACGGCCACTTCATTCCGTCGACGCGCGAGTACTACACGCTGTTCGGCCTGACCGCCGAACGCGTCACGCGCGCGAAGCCGGACGTCATCATCATGCATCCGGGGCCGATGAACCGCGGCGTCGAGATCGATTCCGACGTCGCCGACGGCCCGTATTCGGTGATTCTCGAGCAGGTCGCCAACGGCGTCGCCGTCCGCATGGCGGTGCTGTACCTGCTCGCCGGGCAGGAAGGCGAGGCTGATTGAGCGCGAAGAGACTGTTACTCAAGGGCGGGCGGGTCGTCGATCCTGCGGCAGGACGCGACGGCGAATTCGACGTGCTGATCGAGGACGGCCGCGTCGCGCGGATCGGGAAGGCGCTGCCGGCTGAGGGCGCCGAGGTGATGGACGTCGCGTCCGGCTGGATCGTCACGCCCGGGCTCATCGACCTTCACGTGCACCTGCGCGAGCCCGGGCAGGAACACAAAGAGACGATCGCGACGGGCGTCGGGTCGGCCGTCGCGGGCGGATTCACCGCCGTCGCCTGCATGCCCAACACGGATCCCGTAAACGATCATCCCGGCATCACCGAGCTGATTCTGCGGCGCGCCGCCGCCGCGGGTCTGGCGCGTGTGTATCCCATCGGCGCCGTGTCGATCGGCTCGAAGGGTGAGCAGATGGCCGAGCTCGGCGCGCAGAAGGCAGCCGGCTGCGTCGCGTTCACCGACGACGGCCGGCCGGTCGCGAACGCGCTGCTGATGCGCCGCGCGCTCGAGTACGCGGGCATGCTGGGCGTGCCGATCGTCGATCACTGCGAGGACCCGTCGCTCAAGGGGGACGGCGTCGCGCACGAGGGGCTGATCGCCGGCAGGCTCGGCCTGCGCGGCATTCCGGGCATCGCCGAGTCGATCATGGTCGAGCGCGACATCGCGCTGGCCGAGCTGACGGGCGGGCCGTATCACGTGTGCCACATGAGCGCGCGACAGTCGCTCCGCGCCGTCCGCGCGGCGAAGGCGCGCGGCATGACGAACGTGACCTGCGAAGTCGCGCCGCACCATTTCGTGCTCACCGACCAGTCGCTCGAGTCGCCCATCCGCTACGACACGAACGTGAAGATGAACCCTCCGCTGCGCGAGGCCGCCGATCGCGACGCCATGCTGGAGGGGATCGCCGACGGGACCGTGGACGTGATCGCCACCGATCACGCGCCGCACCACGCCGACGAGAAACTCGTCGAGTTCGACCGCGCGCCCTTCGGCATCGTCGGGCTCGAGACGTGCGTGCCGCTGGTCTTCGACCGGCTGGTGCGCGCGGGACGGATTACGATCGGGCGCGCGATCGAGCTGCTCTCGACGAATCCCGCGAAGGTCTTTCGCCTGCCCGGCGGCACGCTGGCGGAGGGCGGCCCGGCCGACATCACCGTGATCGCGCCCGACGCCCCCGTCGTCGTCCGCGCCGCGGCGCTGAAGTCGAAGTCGAAGAACACGCCGTTCGACGGGTGGCAGCTCCGCGGTGCCGTGGCCGCGACGATCGTAGGAGGACGGATTGTCTATCGCAGCGACACTTATGAACAGAACCGATGAACTCCGGCGGCAGGCCCTGCGGCAGCTCGAGCAGTTCGAAGTGCTCATGCGGAACGGGCATTTCGACTACGGCAACGGCTTTCACGGGCGCGTCTATCTGAATCCGCACCAGCTGTTCCGGCATCCGTCGACGATCTGGCGCCTCGCGCAGGATCTGCTCGAGGTGCTGCCGGGCGATCTGCTGGAGAAGACGGAAGTCGTCGCGGGCCCGGTGATGGGAGGCGCGCTGCTGGCCCACACGCTCGCGGGACTGCTCGACGGGCGCCGCGCGCTCACGCACCCGCCGTGCAGCTTCGCACCGTTCAGCGACCGCGGCGACGGCTTCGAGCTTCGCGGCTTCTACGCGCGCGAGATGGCGGGCAAGCGCGTGCTGATCGCCGACGACGTGCGGAACACGGGGAAGACGTTCCAGCGGTGCGCCGAGCTCGTGCGGCAGGCGGGCGGTACCGTGCTCGCGACCGTCCAGATCTGCGATCGCCTGGAAGCGATCGCCGACGCCGGCGTCCCGAACTACGCGCTCGCGGAGTACAAGGCCCCCGAGAACTTCGCGGCGGCCGACTGCCCCATGTGCAAGGCCGGCGACCCGATAACAAGCTTCTGACGACGGTCACGCACGTACTCTCGCAGTCCGCAGAGCTCGCAGAGATACGATACACACATGCTCTCTGCGTTCTCAGCAAATTCTGCGAGAGGACGTGCGTGACAGGCCTGGCCACGAAGCTGGATCGTCTCTATCAGGACTACAACCGCGAGGACGCCGCGCTCGATCCCGTGCAGATCGTTCGCCGGTACACGCGGCCGGACGACCAGGAGGTCGTGGGCTTCTGCGCGGCGGCGCTGGCGTTCGGACGGGTGCAGAGCGTGCTGAACACGGTGAACACGCTCGCGGCCGTGCTCGGTCCGTCGCCGTCGGCGTACGTGCGGCGGTTCGATCCGAAGGCGGCGCACCCCGAACTGCGCGCGATGGTGCACCGCTGGATCCGGGGCGCCGACATCGTCGCGCTGCTCTGGATTCTCCGGCAGATGATGGACGAGGCGGGATCGATCGAGGCGTTCTTCGCGGCGGGCGACGAGCCGGACGCCGTCGACGTCGCGGGCGCGCTCGACAGCTTTTCGCGCCGCGCGCTGGCGCTCGACGTGCGGTCGGTCTACGGCCGCCGCCGGCCCGCCCGCGCAGGCGTCGGCTACTTCTTTCCGCGCCCGTCGGCCGGCAGCGCCTGCAAGCGGCTGAACCTGTTCCTGCGCTGGATGGTGCGCCGCGACGCCGTGGATCTCGGCGCGTGGACGTCGATCGCGCCGGGCCGGTTGATCGTGCCGCTCGACACGCACGTGATCCGGCTGGGGCGCTGCCTGCGGCTGACGACCTACACGTCGCCCGGCTGGCG
>Ga0066903_100006844_pt1 | contig 10220 bp, 8 predicted proteins | sample PanSoiMetaGPlot1_FD_67491 | JGI IMG/M metagenome (GOLD analysis project Ga0066903, IMG submission 67491) | Tropical forest soil microbial communities from Panama analyzed to predict greenhouse gas emissions - Panama Soil - Plot 1 (version 2) | ecosystem: Environmental > Terrestrial > Soil >... | reverse complement strand
GCCTTCGAGCGGCTCACGGGCTACGACCTGGCGGATCTCTGCGAGCGCGGCCCCACGGGGCACGTCCACCCCGACGACCTGGGGCGGCTGCAGCAGATCCTCGACGGTGTGGCGGGCGGCCAGCAGTTCTCCGACATCGAGCTCCGCGTCGTGCCGAAGGAGGGGCCCATCCGCTGGTGGTCGAGCTCGTGGAGCCCGCTGCTCGACGAGGAGGGAGGGCAGATCGGGATCCAGACGGTCGCGGTGGACACCACGGCCCGCCGGCACGCGGAGCAGCAGCTCGACCGCTTCTTCGAGCTCTCGGCCGATCTCCTCCTGGTCGCCGGACCGGACACCCGCGCGCGCCGGCTCAATCCTGCGTGGGAGCGCACCTTCGGCTACGACCGGGCCGAGATCCTCGGCAAGCCCTACTGGCACTTCATCCATCCCGACGACCGCGCCCTCACCGCGCGCGAGCTCGGCAGGCTGCGCGCCGGCGAGCCGAGCGTCGATTTCGAGGCGCGGTATCGGTGCAAGGACGGCACCTACCGACGACTCCTCTGGAGCGCCACCTACGATGCCGGCGAGCAGCTCCTCTACGGCGCGGCACACGACATCACCGACCGCGAGGAGGCGCGGGAGCGCCTGCGCCAGAGCGAGCGGCGGTGGCGTGCCCTGGTCGAAAACCTGCGCGACGTCATCTCAGTGGTCGACCGCCACGGCAAGCTCGTTTACGCGAGCCCCTCGGTCGAGCGCCTGACCGGTCGCAGCGCGGAGGACGTGGAGCGGGACCCGTCGGGGCCCGTCGTCCATCCGGAGGACGCCGCTCGCCTGCGCGGAGTGCTCGGCGGCCTGCTCGAGACACCCGGCTCGACCAGGGTGGAGTACCGCCTGCGCCACACGGACGGGAGCTGGCGGGTGGTCGAGGCCACCGCGACGAGCCTCCTCGAGGACGACGGCGGCGTCGAAGGCATCGTCTTCAACACGCGCGACATCACCGAGCGCAAGCGGGTGGAGATCGAGCTCCAGGAGGCGCGCGATCAGGCCCTGGAAGGCTCACGGCTGAAGTCCGAGTTCCTGGCCAACATGAGCCACGAGATCCGGACCCCGATGAACGGGGTCATCGGCATGCTCGATCTCCTGCGCGAGACGGAGCTGTCGACCGAGCAGCGCGAGTACGCGGAGATCGCCCGCTCCTCGGCGCACGCGCTCCTGGCGCTCCTGAGCGACATCCTCGACTTCTCGAAGATCGAGGCGGGGAAGCTGGAGATCTCGGCCGTACCCTTCCCGCTCCGCGACACCCTGCACGAGACGCTCCGGCCGCTCGCCCTGCAGGCCCGCCGGAAGGGGCTCGAGCTCTCCCATCATGTGGCCCACGACGTGCCGGACCGCATCGTCGGCGATCCGGGCAGGCTCCGCCAGATCATCGTGAATCTGGTCGGGAACGCCATCAAGTTCACGCCGCACGGCGAGATCGTGGTGCGGATCGAGCTGGACGGTGCGACCGGCCTTCACGGTACGGTCGCTGACACGGGGATCGGCATTCCGCCCGACAAGCGCGCCCTCATCTTCGAGGCCTTCACGCAGGCCGATGGCTCGACGACGCGCGCCTACGGCGGGACGGGTCTCGGGCTGGCCATCTGCGGGCGCCTGGTCGCCCTCATGGGTGGCCGTATCTGGGTCGAGAGCGAGGTGGAGAAGGGGTCGACGTTTCACTTCACGATGCGCACTTCTCTCTCCGAGGAGGGCACCTCCGCGACGGGTGTGGGCGACGCAGACCCAGCGCTCGCCGCGCTCGACCGGGCCCGCGCAGCCAGCGCCCGCTTCACGAGCGTGCTGCTGGCCACCGCGCCGGCGCCGACCCCTCGCACCGTGCTGGTGGCCGACGACAGCCCTGTCAACCGGGCGTTCATCGTGCGCCTGCTCGAGAAGCGCGGGCATCGAGTCATCACGGTCGACGACGGCCGGCAGGCGGTCGCTGCCGTCGCGCGGGAGCGCTTCGACGTCGTCCTGATGGACGTGCAGATGCCCGTGATGGACGGCCTGCAGGCCACGATGGCGATGCGTCGCCGCGAGGAGGAGGGCGGCGAGCGCGTGCGCATCGTCGCCCTCACAGCACACGATCAGCCGAGCGACGCCGAACGGTGCCGGGCGGCGGGCGTGGACGCCCACCTCACGAAACCGCCGAGCGTCGAGGAGCTCCTGCAGATCGTGGAGGACGCTCCCACGGCGGCTGCGAGCAGCGATCAGTCCCGCAGGATGAGGTCGCTCGCGGCGGGTCGTCCCACCCGCCGCTGACTCGCCGCGCTCTCCTCGTACGGGGCGGCCTGGACGGCAGCCTCCCCCGTGGGCCACTGGCTGGGGGGCAGGAGGACGCGCTCGATGGCCTGCTCGATGCGGACGGGCTTGGAGAGGACGGAGATCGCCCGCCACCGACCGCGCGGCTCGTTGCCGACGATCACCAGGCCGGTGTGCTGCTGCGGGTCGGCGTCGACCACCGGATCCGGGTCCCACGCCCCGAGCTTCCGTCTGAGCTGGTCGATCTCGTCGCGCTTTCCCGTCAGGAAGTACCATCCCGGGCTGATCCCGTGGGCCTCGGCGTACCCGCGGAGTACCTCGGGCGTATCGCGCTCCGGGTCGAGCGAGATGGAGAGCAGCGTCACGTCGCGATCAGCCCGACCGGCGAAGGCCTTCTGTACTTCCCGGAGATTCTCCGTTGCCGCCGGGCAGGCGAGCCGGCAGGTGGCGAACATGAAGTTGATCGCGACCACCTTGCCCTTCACCAGATCGTCGTAGAAGCGGACCCGTCGGCCCTCGTGCGTCGTCAGCTCGATGTTGGGGAGGTGCTGCTGGCGGATGGCGGCCACCGGGTCGGGCGGTCGGAGACCGGCCCCGGCGGGCGCCGCGGCCGGTTCGGGCGACGAGGGCGAGCACGCCGCCGCGAGCAGGAGCAGCACGAGAGGAGCGCGCGGACCGCGGGTCATGCCTGGACGTCGAATTGCGCCATCATCCGCATGTCCTCGTGCTCGAGGTTGTGGCAGTGGAAGACATAGCGGCCCGCGACCGGGCCCGGCACCGTGTGGAACTGGTTCGGCCAGGGCACGAGGATCGTCGCGTCGCCGCGGTCGGCGCCGATCTCGATCGTGTCCTTCCGGCCCTGCTCGAGCGGTGGCGGTGTGTTCCCGTCGCGCGAGAGGACGAAGAACTCGGTGAGGTGGATGTGGACCGGATGCACCCAGCCGCCGGGCGACTTGAGCTCCCAGATCTCGGCGGTGTTGCGGTGCGGCTTGGCGCTGATGCGGTTCTCGTCGAAGAAGTCGCCGTTGACGACCCAGGCGCCATCCGAGCGCTCGAACTCGAATGTCCGCTTCACCGTGACCCCCGGGAGCAACTGCTCCGGGCCTTCCGTGACCAGGCGCAGCGTGTCCGGTACCTGGCTCGGATCGGCCGCATCCCGGCTCACGATGAACTTGAGAATCGGGGTGCCCGGCGAGACGAGGCCATCCGGCTTGCGGCCGGTCGTCTGCTGCAGGCGGTTCACGAGGAAGATCTCTTCCCCGAGCCTGGCGTGCGAGAAGTCGATGACCACCTCCACCCGTTCCGCCGAGTCGATGCGGAAGCTCTTCACCGTGACCGGATGCTGCAGGAGGTGGCTGTCGGTCCCGATCGCCGTGAAGGACTGCCCGTTGCTCATGAAGAACTCGTAGAGGCGCGCGTTAGAGCCGTTCAGGAACCGGAAGCGATACTTCCGGCGGGCCACCCGGAAGAACGGCTGGATGACGCCGTTCACCAGGAACTTGTCTCCTAGGAACCCGTTGTGGTCGAAGGTGTCGTAGACGAGGAAGCCGTTCTGATCGAAGAGCTTGTCCTGCACCACGAGCGGGACGTCGAATTCCCGGAAGGGCTCGCCACTCGGGAGGGTCGTCATCCGCCCCGGCAGGCGGAGTGCATTCGGGTTGGGGTCCTCCTCGCCCAGCAGCGAGTCGATCGCATCGAAATTGAGGAAGAAGCCCGCGAGCCCGCGGTAGACGTTGGGGCCGGTGATGTCGATCGCGTGGTCGTGGTACCAGAGCGTCGAGTGCTCGTTCTGCACCTGCAGGTCGTCTGCCTCGTTGGGATAGAAGTAGTCTCGCGACTGGCCCGAGCAGAAGGTGTCGATCGGGTAGCCGTCGTCTTCGGGGAACTGGAAGCCCCCGTGGCGATGGATCGCGGTGATCGGCTCGCCGATGCCGACCGGATCGTTCTCCGGCAGGTCGTTCACGAAGCGGACGATGAACGGGACCCCGCTCTCGGCGAGGAAGGTCGGGCCGGGCGACATCCCCTGATAGCCCCAGATCACGTTGGGCGGGAGCTGCGGGTGGAAGGAGTGCGCTCTCGCCTGCTCGTGGAGGAGGAAGAACCGTGTGCCGGCCGGCACCACCCGGGGCCCGTGGACGTGGAAGGCGGTCGAGCCGTCCACGTTCACGCAGTCGGCGGGATCGGGTTGCGTGGCAAAGGGTGCCACCGGCTGCGCGATGGGCGCAATGGGCAGCTCGACGAGGAAGGGTGTGGTGCTCGGGCTCGATGGCAGGTCGGAGCTTCCGCCGTCTGCCAGCAGTCGTCCCCCTGGCAGGAGCGCCATGCCTCCGACCCCGATTCCCAGCTTCATGAGATCTCGTCGCGTCAGTCGCATGATATGCCTCGTAGGTTGAGGGAAAGGTATCCTGTCCAGGCACACCTAACCGCGACTGCCGGGTAGATGTCAACCAACCGGAGAAGGTATATTTATTTACGCAGGGCGTCGACGCGCGAGGCGCATGCACCGGCGCGCCCCAGCCGGGGCCTCAGGCCCAGGACCGGAATCCCTCGAGGAGGCGGAACCCCTTGAGGAAGCGGTCGAAGTAGGGCGCGAGCGGGCTCTCGAGGAAGGGGAAGGCCTCGGTCACGTCGACGCGGACCATGTAGTGCTCCCGGATCTCCGTGCGTTGGCTGGCATAGGAGAAGACGACGTCCACCAGGCGTCGCGCGCCGTGTTCCGGCAGCCGGATGCTGATCCCGGTGAGCAGGCTGCTGCGCGCAAAGCAGTCGGCCACGTTGGCGTAGACCGCCGTCGAGTGCGCCATGAGGTAGTTGAGGGCCCGGTGTTCGTCCTCCGTGCCGCGGTTGCTCGGCATCTGCTCGATCGTCTTGAAGAGCTGCTCCGCCGCGGCGTGACAGCCGTGGACCGAACGCAAGGGGCGCGGCAGCGCCTGGATCAGGGCCCGCACGTCGAGCGTGTTGAGCTGCTCGACGGCGACCCGGGCCAGGGAGCGCGACTCGATCTCCGGCACGGAGAGGGCAGAGCACCGGCCGATGACGACGTCGACCTCGGTCGGCCGCCGGGTGGACCGGAATCGACCGATGAGGGCGTCGAAATCGGCCACGGAGGCCAGCTGGAGGAGATAACGGGGGGCCCCCTGACTCATCAGCACCCAGCAGAGCTGGCGGAGAAGGTGACGATTCTCCTCTTCGGACAGCAGGCTCAGCGTCTGCTGACCATTCAGGTTCTCGCCGTTGGCGCGACGCAGCGCTTCCACCACCGCCGCCGCGACCGTCGCATTGGGAAAGCGGGGCTCGATGTGCCCGAGCGCGTAGACGAACGCCGGTGTCTCGGCTTCGGCCGCAGTGAGGTATCCCAGGCTCGGCGACGGGAGGTTCATGACGGGGACGCGAGTCCTATCGCGCGACGGACTAACGCGACGACCGCCAGAGTGTCAACGACTTTTCTATGTGGACCAGCAGCGAGAGTGCTATTGCAGGTGCAATAGATGCGACGCCGCTCGCGCCGCATGGCGCAAGGCGGCGCGAATCACACCTGGGGGAGGGGGCTCCCTCGGGAAGGTGGGCGCGCGGCGGGCCGCTTCAGGCCGGGGCCCAGTTCCCGTGGAATCCGTAGGGGACGCGATGTGGCAGCCGGATGCGGGCCACGGGCTCGCCCGCGATGTCGGCGGCGGCGAGGAGGAGGAAGTCGCTCGCGTTCCGCTCGTGGTCGTAGGCGAGGACGAGGACGTACCCGTCGTCCTCGGCAGCGTTCGGGTGACGCGGGGCGAAGAGCGGCTCGCCGACGCCGTTGGGGGCGCCGAAGCGGCGCACCGTCGTCGTCCCGCGCTCGAGGTCGTAGCGCCGCACGTCGTTGAACTGGGGGAGCCCGCCGTTCGCCTGCGCCGAGGCGCGGGCGGCGACGTAGCCGAAGCGGTGCTTGCGTCCGAGGCGACGCTCGTCGACGCGCGGGAACTCGGCCCCCACGTCGTCGAGAGGTGTCGAGCTGACCCGGCCGGTGTCGAGGTCGATGCGCCAGCGGTGCATGCGGGCCTCGTTGTCGCCGCGGTAGGCGGGATCACGCGCCACCTGCGGGGTCATGAAGTCGAGCCGCCCGTAGCGGGCGACGTCGAGGATGATGGCGTTCCCCTCCTCGTAGGCGTTCATGGGGTGGAAGACGTAGCAAGGATCGGTGTCGAACCAGCGCACGTCCGCGTTGCCGCCGTTGCGCGGCATGACGCCGAGCCGCGTGCCCCGCTCCGGCTCCCACGAGAACACGCCGCCGCGGGCGGCGACGTTCTCGAAGCTGAAGACGAGCGGGCAGAGGAGGAAGATCACGTGGTCGCGGGTGATGGCGAAGTCGTGCATCATCGATGGCCAGGCGACGTCGATGACCTCGCTCCGCACCAGCACGCCGCGCCGGTCGGCGACGTGGTACTGGAGGTAGGGCGGCATGGGCGAGTAGCCGAAGAAGAGCAGCTCGCCCGTCTCCGGGTCGATCTTGGGGTGGGCGGTCATGGGCCCCATGAGGCGCCCTCCGAAGTCGTACTCGGCGAGCGTGGCGAGCGTTCCTGCCGCGAGCTCGGTCGGGAGCGCCGCCTCCATGAGCGCGAGGAGCTTGCCGGCGTGCCACACGATGTTGGTGTTGCCCGTGTTCTTGAAGGTGGGCATCTCCGTCGGCTTGAGCTCGAGGAGGCCGGGATAGAGGGCGCGGCCGGCGGCCCGCTCCTCGACCAGCCCGCGGCTCTCGACGTAGCGGTTCCGGTACGAGGCCCGGCCCTCCCGCAGGGTGATCGCATGGATCATCCCGTCGCCGTCGAACCAGTGGTAGCGGCCCATCGGCTCGTACGCCGGGTTCGGACCGTTCCGGTAGTAGGTGCCGTTCAGGTCGCGCGGGATCTCCCCCAGCACCTCGAGATCGTGGGCCTCGCCTTCCAGGCGCCAGGGGGCGAAGTTCCCCTGCAGGAAGGGGTTCAGGTCGGATTCGCGGGTCGTCATGAAGAGCCCTCCGAGCCCCGAGGCGACGCCGAGCGGGCGCGTCGTGGAAACGGGGCAGGCCGAGTGAGTTGCGTGATCATGGCGTCCCGCACGAGCCGCGCGGCGGGTGCGCCGGGCTGCCAGAATCCGGCGATGGTGAGCGAGGTGACGCCGTGCACGGCGCACCAGAAGGCGGCGGTGGCGTCCTCGATGGGGACGCGCAGCCGGCCGACGGCGGCGATCGCCGCCACCCTTCGGCGGAGCCCGTCGTAGGAGGCGAGCGCGGTCGGGGTGGGGTGGGCGCGGCGGCGCGAGAACATGAGTCGATAGTGGGTCGGGTGCGCGAGCCCGTAGTCGACGTACCGATCGAACCCCGAGCGCAGCGCCTCGACCGGATCGGCCGGCGCCGGACGGGCCCGGAGCGTCCGGTCGAACTCGACGAAGCAGGCGTCGACCACCCGGTCGATCAGCGCGGCCTTGTCGCCGAAGTGATGGTAGATGGTGGGGGCGGTGACGCCGGCGCGCGCGCACACCTCCCGAATGGAGAGCGCTTCTTCCCCCCGCGCCGCCAGGATCGCCTCGGTGGCCTCGAGGATGGCGCGGCGGGTGCTCTCCGACTCGCGCTCGCGGAGACCGACGCTGCTCTGTCGGATGGCCACTGCGCGCCCTATAGCGGTGTTATAGGGGATGTGTCAAGCCCCTATATCAGCGCTACACGATGGCGCGTATCAGGAGATGACCCCGGCTTCTTTCCAGCGCCCGATGTCGTCCCAGGTGCAGCCGAGCTCGAGCAGCACCTCCTCGGTCTGCGCGCCCGCATCCTGCGCCGGGCGCTTGACGGTGGGCGGTGCACCGCCGAACTGGACCGGGTTCGCGCACACGCGCACCGTTCCCTCAGGCGCTGGCGAGTCGAGCAGATAGCCGTTCGCCTGCACCTGGGGATCGTCGGCGAGCTCCATCGGATTCTGCAACGGGCCCCAGATGCACTCGGACGCGCGCAGGATCTCCGCCCACTCCGCGCGCGGGCGGGTCGCGAAGTGGCGCTCGAGCTCCTCCCGCATCTCCTGGCGGTGTGTCTGGCGCGCCTCCGGCGTCGGGAAGCGCTCGAGCAGATCGCGGCGGCCCACGGTCTCGGCGAAGTGCGGCCAGAAGCGTTCCGACTGCAGCATCATCAGGACGATCGACTTCCCGTCGCCGCACCGGTAGTTGCCGACCAGGGGATTCGGGATGACGGGCATCTCCGCCGCGGTGGGCAGCATGTTGCCGTACATGAGCGCCGCGGTGATGTCGGGCGACAACACCCACATGGCGGTGCCGAGCAGCGAGACGTCGATCTCGATGCCCTCGCCGCTGCGCTCCCGCCTGAAGAGCGCGGCCGCGACGCCCCCCGCGAGACACATGCCGCCGATGAAGTCGCCGAAGGCGGGGCGCTGGCCCACGTACTGCCCGGGCGCCGACAGCCGGTCGGCCACGCCGCCGCGCGCCCAGAACGACACGCCGTCGTAGCCACCCCGGCGCGCGTCGGGACCGCGCGCGCCCTGGCCGTGTCCCTTCGCGTAGACCAGGCGCGGATTGACCTTGCGGAGGTCGTCGAAGGTGATGCGCAGGCGTTCGCGCGCGTCGGGGAGGAAGTTGGTGAGGAACACGTCGGCGCGGGCCACCAGCCGGCAGAGGAGCTCGCGCCCGGCGTCGTGGGCGAGGTCGATCCCGACGCTCCGCTTGTGCCGGCCGATCTGCTCGACGATGAAGTTGCGCCCCGAAGCTCCCGGGATGAGCCCCCCGGTGATGAGCCCCCGGATCGGATCGCCGACGCGCGGGTGCTCGACCTTGATCACCTCCGCGCCCCAGTCTCCCAGGGCAGCGCCGGCCGAGGGGACGAAGCCCCAGTCCGCGACCTCGACCACCCGGACGCCGTCCAGTACGGTTGCCATGGGCCGAGACTAGGAGGCTCCGGCCCGCACGGTCAAGGTGATCCCGGAACGCCGGTGGAGCGTCCCGTGCGCTCCGTGCTATGCGGCCGGAATGAGCGAGGGCGACGCCTGGAATCACAACAACTACTGCGTCCCCTCCGAGCACGTGGCCCGCCTCTGCGAGACGATCGAGGCGCTCTTCCCCTGGTCGCTCATCGTCCGGAAGCCCGGGCTGGTCGGCTATCGCCTGGGCGACGATCTGAACCGGGGGGCGCTCTACCTCCGTCCGGCGCGTGCGGCCGGGACGCTGCACGAGACCCTGGCGCGACTCCGGCAGGAGCGGCCCGACGTCGAGCAGGCGTTCCGGGGGCTCGAGGCGGAGGATGCCGATATCGCCGACCACCAGGGAATCCGCGTCGCGAGTCCGGAGGAGTGGGAGCAGCGGGTCGCGCGGGCGACGGAGCTGTCACGGACGCGTCCCGACCTCCGCGTGACGGTCGTCCGCGTCGAGCGTCCGGGTGATCCGGGCGTGCTCACCGACTACCTCTATCAGGCGTGGATCCGGCTCGCGCTCCTGGGGCCGCTGCGCAACACCTTCGAGCTGCAGGCCCTCGACCCGACGAAGCGCGTGATGCGGTAGCCACGCCCGCCCGCTGGCGTTCAGTTGTCGGGGGCACCCTCCGCGATCCACTTGATGATCAGGTCCAGCTCGCCGGTCGACAGGGGCGGACCGCCGTTCGGCATCGGAACCCCCGTGAAGCACGGGCCGGCGCCCTGGAGTTTGGTGATCAGGTAGCTCCCGGCGGGCGCACCCGGCGCGACGCGCTCGACCGCCGGACATTCGACACTCGGGAAGCCGACGAGATCCATGTAGGAACGTCGCGCCCGCATGAGGCTGAGCCCTGCCTGGGGGAAGGGGCCGCTGTGGCAGAGGGGGAGAGCGCAGCGCGTCGTGAAGATCGGCTGGACCTCGGTGCCGAAGCTGACGGTCCTGCCGAGCAAGGTGGAGGTCGTGGTCGTCGAGGGTGTGACCGGAGTCGTCGTGCTGGAGGACGTGCTACCCGCGATCGTCGTCAT
>Ga0066903_100006843_pt1 | contig 10220 bp, 13 predicted proteins | sample PanSoiMetaGPlot1_FD_67491 | JGI IMG/M metagenome (GOLD analysis project Ga0066903, IMG submission 67491) | Tropical forest soil microbial communities from Panama analyzed to predict greenhouse gas emissions - Panama Soil - Plot 1 (version 2) | ecosystem: Environmental > Terrestrial > Soil >... | reverse complement strand
GCGAATGGCCCTTTGCGATGGGTGCCGGGGTCTCAGTCCAGTCCTCATTCATGGCGACGCGGGAGCTGTTCGTGAGCCGGAGGTGGGCCATCGCCGTCGGCCGATCACACGACTGCGCAAGTTGCATCAGGCCCCCCGTGGGGGGAGGGTCGGGTTGGGGGCACCGCTTCGAGAGGCAGCCGCAACTCAACACGCGTGCCCGGCTGGCCCGAACTCGACTCGCCCGTTCTTATGGCGACTCTGGGGCTCTTCTGAACTCGTGCCCCCACCCTGCCCTCCCCCACGGGGGGAGGGTCATCTGAACGGCATCGCCCCACGCGGCGGGGGATACGCTGGCCTCGTGGTCGAGGCGCCTGTCGCGGGTTTCGTGCTCATCCTCGTCGCGGCCGCGATCGTGGCGGTCGTCGTCAAGTTCGTGCCCGTGCCCTACGTCAGCGCCCTCGCCCTGGTCGGGATCGCGGCCGGCGCCATCCTCGGGCATGGGCAGGTGCACCTCACCCCCAGCCTCATCCTCCTCGTCCTCCTGCCCGGCCTCCTCTTCGAGGCCGCCTTCAACCTGAGCTGGGCCCACCTCCGCGCCAACCTGCCCGCCGTCGTCGCCCTGGCCACGGTGGGCGTCGTCCTGACCACCGCGGTGGTCGCCCCCCTCGGCCACTACGCGCTGGGCCTGGCCGTGCCGATCGCGATCCTGTTCGGCGCGATGGTCGCGCCGACCGACCCGGTCGCCGTGGTCGCCGTCTTCCGGAAGCTGCACGCGCCCGAGCGGCTGGTCAACCTGATCGAGGCCGAGAGCCTGCTCAACGACGGCACGGGCGTCATCCTCTTCACCGTCGCCCTCGCCGCGACGGTGCCGGGCGCCCAGCCCTCGCTCCTCGGCAGCGTCCTGGACTTCGCCCGCCTCGCCGCCGGCGGCCTGGCGCTCGGGCTCGCCGTGGGCTTCGGGCTCTCGCTGGTCACCAGCCGTGTCGACGACTTCCAGGTGGAGATGACGCTGACCGCGATCGCTGCGTACGGCGGCTACCTGCTGGCGGAGCAGGTCCACGTCTCCGGCATCCTCGCCGTGGTCGCGGCCGGGCTCGTGCTCGGCAGCTACGGCCGGCCGCGCGCCATGTCCGAGCGCACCGCGGAGGCGATCGGGCACTCGTGGGACTACGTCGCCTTCGCCCTCAACTCCGTCGTGTTCCTGCTGATCGGGCTGGACGTCCCGATCCAGGCCGTGCTCGACCACCTCGGCGTGGTGCTCGGGGCGGCCGCGATCGCGCTGCTGGCGCGCGCCGCCCCTGTGTACCTGCTGCTGGGCTCCCTCCACCTGGTCCGCAGCGGCGTCAGCCTGCGCTGGCAGCACCTCATCGTATGGGGCGGCCTTCGCGGCACCGTCGCCCTCGCGCTGGCGCTGAGCATCTCGGGCAGGGGCGGCCAGTTCGCGATCGTGACGCAGCTCGTGTACGGCGTCGTCCTGGTCTCGCTGCTGGTGCAGGGCACGACCATCGGACCGCTGACGAGGGCCCTGCTGCGTCCCGTGAACGACGCCGAGTTACCCCGAACGGCGGACGGCGTTCCGTAGCCCATGAACCGCACGAAGCTCGCCCTCCTGCTGTCCATGTCGCTGCTCGCGCTGCTCCTGGCCGCCGCCTGCGCGGGCGCGGAGAGCGGGCCGAAGTCGACCGCAGCGTCGACCTCCGGCCGCGCCGGCGCCGCGCCGGCCGCGCCCGCCGGCGACGCCGGCGCCGCCGGCGCCGCCGCCAAGCCCTCCGCCGGCTCGGCCGCCGATGTCATCCCCAACCTCACCGTGCCCGAGGGCCCGCGCGTGCAGCGCAGCGCCCGGATCTCCCTCCAGGTCCCGGACGGCCGGTTCGACTCGGCCCTGAACGACGTGATCTCGATCGTCGACCAGGCCGGCGGCTACATCGCCGGCTCCGACGTCCAGGCCGCCGACCAGGGCCAGCCGCTGCGCTCCGGCCAGGCCACGTTCCAGGTCCCGTCCGACAAGCTCGACGAGGTGCTCACGGAGGTGCGCAAGAAGGGCACGCCGGAGAGCATCTCGGTGTCCGGCAACGACGTGACCACGCAGTATGTCGACCTCCAGGCGCGGCTGGTCAACGCGCAGGCCCAGCGCGACGCGATGCTCGTGCTGATGCAGCAGGCCAGGACCGTGGCCGACACCATCCAGATCCAGAACCAGCTCGGGCAGGTCACCGCGCAGATCGAGCAGCTGAAGGGCCAGATCAACTACCTCGACCACTCGACGTCGTTCGCCACGCTTTCCGTGCGAATCACCGAGGCCACGGCCGGCCCGAGCGACGAGTGGGGCCTGCGCAGCGCGTTCGACCAGGCGCTGCACAACCTGGTCGGCGTGCTCGCGTTCCTCGTGCTGGCGCTCGGCACCCTCATCCCGGTGGCGGTGGCCGGCGGAATCCTCTACCTCATCGGTCGCGTGGCCTGGCGGCGGTGGGGCCGCCGGCCGGCGCCGCCCGCTCCGGTCGCCTCGCCGCTGGCCGAGTAACCCCTTCGGGTACCACGTGGTGCGTTCGATGGGGCAATCGAACGCACCACGATCGTGGTGCTCGAGAGCACAATCAAATCAGTGTGCGCAGGAGGGTGACGATTGGAGCATGGGCGGCCCGACCAGCTCGGACGAGGACCGGGTGAGGTCGTAGAGCTGCCCGCCTCCGTGGCGCCGCCCGTGGACGTCGCTCTGGAGGAGCTGGAGTTCGTGTACGCGTACATCTTCGCGCGGGTCGGCAACCGGGCCGACGCGGAGGACCTCACGCAGCAGGTCGCTCTGAAGGCCATCCCGCGGCTCCGATCCGGCTCCAGCCACGGCGCCATCCGCTCGTACCTCTTCGCGACCGCCCGCTCGGCGCTGGCCTCGTTCTGGTCGGCCAGGTTCGGGCTGCCCGAAGAGGAGCTGCGCGAGGACATCTGGGTCGCGACCGAGCGGCCGGAGCCGGCGGGCGAGTCCGTCGAGCGCGTCGAGCGCATCCTGAGCCAGCTCCCGGCCAACTACCGGAAGCTGCTCGAACTGCGGTTCCTCCGCGGCTACTCCCTCAAGGAGGTCGCGGCGGAGCTGGGAACCACTCTGGGAGGGATCAAGGTGATGCAGCTGCGCGCCCTGCGGGCCGCGGCGAGGGTGGCGGTCGATGGGTGAGCGTGACGAGCAGAAGGCTGCCGAGCGCATCGATCGCATCGTCAGCGAGGTGCTGGCCGGCCGGCGCCTGAAGGCCATGCCGTCGGACGCCGCGGATCGCGACGCGATCCAGGTGGCCGCCCGCCTGGCCGGCGTCCGAGACGGCTATCCGCGGATGACGTCCGCGTTCCGGCGCCGTCTCGGCCGCATGCTCGAAGACGGCGAGGCTCCGCGGTGGCTCAATCGCCGCGCGGCGCTGGCCGCCGGCCTGGGCCTGGCCGCAGGCGCCGTCGGCGGAGCCGCCGCTGGCCCGGTCGCGACCCGCCTGGAGGGGCTGGTGGCGGCAGTCCGGCCCCCGGCGACGCCCCCGCCCGTGCCCACCCCGTCGCCGGAGCCCACCGCCGCGGCAGTGCCCTCGCGCGGGGTCATCGAGCCCCGCGCCGAGCTCGCGCGCTGGACCAACACCGGCATCAAGTTCGCCGACATGGCGGAGGGCGTGCCCCGCAAGGTCAAGGCCGGCGCCATCGGCGCCTTCATCGTCCGTCGCGGCGACCAGGTGCTCGCCATGTCGTCGCTCTGCACGCACCTGCCGTGCGAGCTCGTCTGGCAGGCGGACAGGAAGCTGCTCAACTGCCCGTGCCACAACCTCGCGTATGACGTCGACGGGCAGTCGATGAGAGAGGGCTATCCGCTCCCGGCCCTGCCGTTCATCAACGTGAGGGTGCGAACAGATGGTCGGGTGGAGGTGTTGGGCACGTGATGACTACTCGGGGCGGCGTGGAGCGGACCCGCATGAGGGCCCTCGACCAGTGCCTGCAGCTCCTGGAGGACGCCCTGGCCGACGGTAAGGTCAGGGTGGACGGGCCGCTGGCATACCGTCTGCGCCACCTGCTGGGCGCCGGCGGGCTGATCCCGGATCATCGCCTGGAAGGTCGACGGATCGACCGCGTGCTCGACGACATCTTCGCCCTGCAGGCGCGCCTGCTGGGCCAGGACGAAGAGGAGGTCGCGGGGTAGACGCCTGAAGAACAACCCTCCCCTCGCGGGGGAGGGAGGCCTGCGGACCTAGACCAGCTCCAGCGCCGCTCCGCAGTTCGGGCACTCCTCGCCGGGGAAGACCGAGACCATCGTCTCGCAGATCGGGCACAGGACGTCCAGCGACGTGACCGCGTCGTCCTCCGCCTCCTCCTCCTCCATCGCCTCCGGCACCGCGCCCAGGTCCATCGCCGGCGAGCCGCAGTTCAGGCACAGGTAGCCGGCCTGGATCACGCGGTGCGCCTGGTAGGCGCCCGCCGCGTCCACTTCGACCTCCGCGTTCAGGGCTCGGAACAGCGTCCCACCGCATCGTTGCGAGCACACGAGCCACATATCCGCCAGGGTAGCGAAGCGTCGTGGCACACTGTGGCTGGTGCGCGGCTTCCTCATCGGCCTGTTCCTGATGTTCTTCGTGGTGGTCAGCGTGCTCTCCATCCGCCCGGGCGGCCTCCGCTACCAGCTCAGGCAGGCAGTCAGGCGGTTCAAGCTGGCGATGACGCTGGCGGGGATCTACCTCGTCGTGTCGACGGTGCTCCGGCTCGCCTTTCCGAACAGCGCGATCGCGGAGGTGGGCATGGTCGGGCTGGGGGCGGCGCTCTGCATCGCCTTCCTGGTCATGTCCGGGGATCGGCCGATCGACCAGCGCTGACCGCGAGCAGCCCCAGCCCGATCGCGGCCGGGGCGGCTGCCGCCAGCCATGCCGCCGGCAGGCCGACCAGCGCGCCGAGGAGCGGGCCGGCGAGCGCGCCGGTCGTGAAGCCGAGGAACACCAGTCCGAACGCCGCGTTCGGCCGGTCGGGGGCGGCGTCCACACCGACCCGGCTCAGGATCCCCGCGTCGGCGCCCAGCGCCAGGCCGGCGCCCAGCGCGACGGGCAGCGCGATGACGGGTCCGGCGTCCCGGAACAGCACGGCCGCCGCCGCCAGCTCCAGCGCGAACACCGCCGCCACCACCCGCCGGGCGCCGAACCGGTCGGCGCCCAGCCCGCCCAGCATGCGTCCGGCGGCGTTGCCGGCCGCCAGCGCGGCGGCCGCCAGGGCGGCCAGGCCGGGGCCGGCCTCGCCGGGCAGGTTCACGATCGAGAACGTCCCGAAGGTCGCGCCGCACAGGGCGAGGGCGGCGCCCCGGCCCACGGCCGGCGTGAGCAGCGGGCGCGACGCCGGGACCGCTCGGCGCGGCGGCAGCGCCGGCATGAGCAGCAGCAGCCCGGCGGTGGCCAGCGCCATGCTCACGCCGACGATCTCCAGCGCGCGCAGCCAGCCCAGCCGCGGCGCCAGGGCCGCGATGGCGGGCGCCTGGAAGATCGCCGAGACGGCGTACGTCGCCGAGCCCAGCCCGCCGACCGCGCCGGCGCGCTCCGGCAGCACCTGGGCCAGCGCCGCCACCGTGCCCGTGAGCGCCAGCCCGCCGCCCACCCCGAGCGCCAGGCCCGCGTAGGCGACGACGAACGTCGTCCCGCTGGGCGCGGCGAACGCGACGGCGAACCCGGTCGCCAGCACCGCCAGGCTGGCCCAGCACAGGCGCCGCGGCGGCAGCCGGTCGGCCAGGCGTCCGCCCAGCACGGTCCCGATCCCATAGCCCAGGGGCGTGCCGGAGAACACCGCGCCCAGCAGCAGGGCCGGCCAGTGGTCCTGGGCGCGGACGAACGGCACGACGGCGCCCCAGGCGAACACGATGCCGAACGCGAGCTGGAGCGACAGGGCGGCCGCGACCACGCGCGCCGCCCGCAGACGGCCTCGGGTCAGGGCCGCATCGCCCTGACCCAGAGCTCGGCCAGCTCCACGGCGACGTCCTCGATGGGGATGACCAGCCGCAGCTCGCGCTCGGCCGCCGGCCGGGTGACGAGGTGGATCAGCATGGGCCCGACCAGCGCCTGGACCGCGAGCAGCGGGTGCATCGTCCGCAGCCTGCCGGCGGCCATCTGCTCGACGACGTACCGCACCACCGTGCCCACGCCGCGGTCGGCCATGTAGGCGATCGCCTCGGCGACGTCGTCGGTCGCGGCGCTCACCTCGAACAGCAGCGCGCGCACGATGCCCACGCGACCGGCCAGGGTCCGGGCGGCCGCGCGCGCGAGCGCCGGCATGACCTCCTCGGGCGGGCGGTCGCGAATCGGCTCGATCGTCTCGACGATCGCCTCGATCGGCGAGTACGCGGCGAGCAGCCCGCGGAACAGGGCCGCCTTGCCAGGGAACAGCCGGTACAGGCTGGCCCGCGACACGCCGGCGACGGCCGCGACCTCGTCCATCGAGAGCCGCGCCAGCCCATCGCGGCCCACCAGCTCCAGGGCCGCGGCGAGCACCCGCTCGCTGGAGGCGGGATCGGGGCCGAGGTCGAGCGCCTGGAGCAGGCCGTCGCGGGAGCCGAACAGCCGGTAGACGGTGGCCCGCGACACGCCGGCGGCGCTGGCGACGTCGTGGAGGGAGGCGGCCCGGTCGCGCTCCAGCAGCGTTCGCGCCGCCTGCAGCACCGCGTCCCGGGTCATTCCGTAAGACTAGACGAGATGCGGCGTCTCATCGGGTTGTGGCTGTTCAGCCGCCCAGGTGGCCGCGGACGCGCATGGGCCGCACACGGAGCGCGACGGGAAACGCCTCCGCCCACCGCTCGGGGCCCATGGCCATCCGGGGGCCGTACTTGGCCATGAACGCGGGCGCGCGGTGGGCCGGCGGCTCGCCCGGCGAGAGCGCGGCCAGGCCGTTGGCCACGATCACGCTGCCGGCGTCGTCGCGGTCGAAGTTGAGCGCGACCAGCGGCCGGGCGACGATGTGGCGCAGCCGGCGCGCGTGCGCGGCATTGTAGACGAGGAACGTCTCCCCGTCCCAGAGGAACCACACGGGGTTCGGCCGCGGCGCACCGCCGGCGCCGACGGTCGTCAGCCAGACGACGGGGTCGTCGCGCAGGCGCCGTGCCACGCGCTCGCCGAACGGGGTGGACGGATCCGGCAGGAGCTCATCGGTCATCGCGCGTCTCTCCTCGGGTCGGGGTCGCCGGTCAGCAGCAGGAGCGCCAGCGCGCCGGCGCCGGCGAGCGCCAGGCCGGCCGCGGACGCCACCGGCGCCAGGCCGGCGACGCCCGCCGCTCCGCCGCCGAGCGCCGTGCCGGCCAGGGTAGCCGCCGCGCCCGCGGCCAGGAAGCCGGCGCTGGTGCGGCCCAGCAGCCGGTCGGGCGTCAGCACCTGGAGGTGCGTGGTCCGCGTCGCCAGGAACACGACCGCCGCCGCGCCCGTGCAGGCGGCCAGCGCGAGCGCAACCGCCAACCGGCCGGTGTTGAACCACGCCAGGAACCCGACGCCGGTCGCCATCAGCGACCACGCGGTCGTGGCGCGCAGGCCCCAGCGGCGGACCGCCTCCCTGGCCAGCGGCGCGCCCAGCAGGAAGCCGGCGCCGGTCGCGGCCAGCAGCAGGCCCAGCGCGCCGGCCGACCCGTGCAGGCGGAGCGCGACGTAGGGCACGAGGAGCGCGGTCAGGGCGCCGTTGGCCGCTCGGAACACGACGGTCAGGACGAACAGGCCGCGCAGGTCGCGGCCGGCGACCAGGTGTCGGATCCCCCGGATCAGCTCGGCGCCGGGGTGGCCGGAGGTCCGGGCCGGGTCGGGCCGGCCGGGCGGCGCGATCAGGAGCAGCGTCAGGGCCGAGGCCAGGTACGTGCCGGCGTCGATCGCGACCGCCGTTTCCAGGCCCCACGCCGCGACGACGAGGCCGCCGAACGCGGCGCCGCCCAGCCGCCCCACCGCCTCGATGACCCACAGCAGCCCGTTGGCCGCCGCCAGGTCCGGCCCCCGGCCCACCAGGGCGGGCACCAGCGCCTGGGCCGCCGGGTCGAAGAGCTGGCCGAGCACGCTCTCGGCCAACAGGACGGCGTAGACGATCCACAGGTCGTGGGCGCCCAGCAGCGGCAGGATGGCCGCCGCCCGGCCCAGGTCCACGCACAGCATGGTCCGGCGCCGGTCCCAGCGGTCGACCAGCATCCCCGCGAACGGGGCCAGCACCAGGCTGGGCGCGCTCGCGGCCACGAACGCGAGCGCGGTCGCCGCCGCCGACCCGGTCTGCTCGAACACGCGATACGGCACCGCGACCACGAGCAGCCAGGAGCCCAGGTTGGACAGCAGCTGGCCGGTCCAGAGCAGCCGGAAGTCCCGGAGGCGCAGCGGAGCCAGCATGGCGTCAACTATCCTAGGAGAAAAGAATTGTGCGATCTGTACGCTGAGAAAAAATGAACGCGGACGAGGAGCTCCGGTTCGAGCTGGGCCGGCGGCTGCGCGAGCGGCGGACCGCGCAGGGTCGGACCCTGGCGTCGGTCGCCCTGGACGCCGGCCTCTCCGTCCCCTACGTGGCGAACCTGGAGAGCGGGCGCGGCAACCCGACGCTGAGCGCGGTCCAGGGCCTGGCCCGCGCCCTCGGCGCGCGAGCGGCAGACCTGCTCGCCGAGGGCGAGGAGCGCGCGGCGGCACCGCCGCCGGCCTCGCTGGCCGAGTTCGCGCGCGGCGCCCGGTTCGCGCGCGAGGCGCGCCGGCTCGCCGCCGACCAGGGTCGGGACCCGGCCGAGTTCCGGCGTCAGCTCCTGGCGTTGATGGCGGGCATGGCCCGCCTGCCCAGGCCGCTGGACGAGCTGGACTGGCACCGGGTGCTCGACCTCATCGTCCTGCTCAGCCGGGCTCGCTAGGACCTGGGGCTCGGCCGGCCCTACGGGACCAGGCCCGTCGACGGACGTGCGCCCGTCAGCGCCTCGGCGAGGCGGCGGGCGCAGTGGAACGCGTAGGACATCCCACTGCCCGTGTAGCCGCCGCAGACCCACACGTTGGGGCGGCCGGGCAGCTCGCCGACGATCGGGAGGCCGTTCGCCGTGAAGCCCATGATGCCCGCCCACCGCCTGGTGACCGGCGCGTCCGCGCCCAGGCCGCGCAGGTGCGCGTCCAGGTGGGCCTGCAGGCGCGCCGTCGGCACGGCCTCGTAGCCGATCTCCTCCTCCGCGGCGCGGTCCCGGTACCCGCCGGCCAGGATCCGGCCGTCCTGGAGCTGGCGCCAGTACTGGTAGCCCCGGTCGGCGCTGGCGGGCACCTCGACCAGCCCGCGCGCGGCCGGCGCGGTCGCCGCCATCTGGGCGCGCACCGGCTCGATCGGGACCTCCGGCGCGAGCAGCCGCGTGTACGCGTTGGTCGCCAGCACCACGGCGCCGGCCCGGCACTCGCGGCGTCCGGCCCTGACCAGCACGCCGTCCGGCCCCGCCTCCAGCGCCTGCACCGTCACTCCCTCCCGGATGGCGCCCTCCGGCGCGTCCGCGGCCAGCACGTGCACCGCCTCCACCGGGTCGAGCTCTCCGTCGCGGGCCGCGCGCAGCCGGCCGCCGTCCCACGCGACGTCGAAGCCGTCCTCGCGGAGCAGCTCGTACGACTCCTCCAGGTCGCGCGCCTCCTCGGGGCCGGCGGCGATCGCGACGGAGCCCGCGCGCCGGTATGCCGCCGCCCGGCCGGCCAGCGCCTCCGCCAGCAGGTCGTGCGTCTCCCCCGTGAAGGCGCGCAGCGCCGCCGCGCGCTGGCGGCCGTGGCGGCGCGCGGCCACCGCCTGGCAGCCGCCCGCGCCGGCCACGAGGAACCCGGCGTTCCGGCCGCTGGCGCCGGCCGCAAGCCGGTCGCGCTCGACCAGCACCGCGTCGGCGCGGCCGCGCAGCCAGTGCAGCAGGCCGACGCCCGTGATGCCGCCGCCGACGATCAGCACGTCCGTCCGCTCGGGCAGCGCGCCGGGGTGGCGTCGGGGGCGGATCCCCCAGACGGGCTCGGTCACCGCTGCCCGGCTGCCTCGTAGAGCAGGATCGAGGCCGCCATCGCCATGTTCAGCGAGTCGTTGCGCACCGGGATGCGGACGACCGCGGTGCACAGCTCGCGCAGCCGGTAGCTGAGGCCCGCGCCCTCGTTCCCGAGCACGAGGACGGTGGACGCGCGCATGTCGGCATCGCGCACGGGCAGGTCGCCCGCCGAGTCGCTGCCCAGCACGGCGACTCCAGGCCGCTCGGCCAGCCATTCGGCGAGCTCGCCCGCCCCGTCCAGGGCGACCAGCGGCAG
>Ga0066903_100006842_pt1 | contig 10220 bp, 13 predicted proteins | sample PanSoiMetaGPlot1_FD_67491 | JGI IMG/M metagenome (GOLD analysis project Ga0066903, IMG submission 67491) | Tropical forest soil microbial communities from Panama analyzed to predict greenhouse gas emissions - Panama Soil - Plot 1 (version 2) | ecosystem: Environmental > Terrestrial > Soil >... | reverse complement strand
CCGCTTTCACGACGGGCCGCCATTGCTCGAGCCCGTTGCGGTCGACGGCCTCGAGCAGCTTCACGTCCATGAGCCCGTCGCGGACCTTCACCGACGCGTCGCTCTCGAGCGAGAGCAGGTACAGCTCGTCGCTCTCCTGGATGCGATCCGGATCGAGCAGGGCGAGGCGGCCCTCCGCGGCTCCGAAGCTCTCGCCGAAGGTGCGCCACTCCCAGCGCGGGACGATTCCGCTCGGCGTGGCGGTCGCCTCGCCGCCCGGTGTCCCGGCGCTCACGCCTTCTCCGCCCGCTCCCGCGCGAAGAACTCGAGCGCCTTGCGCGTCTTCGTCTCCTGCTCACCGGAGAGATCGACGCCGTGCTCGACCAGGAAGGCGCGAGTCTCGGCGGCGACCTGGAAGGCCTCCGTCGTCGCGCAACGCGTCGACAGCTCGAGGATGCGCGAACCGTCCGGGTAGAACCACATCTCTGCGACGAGCCGTCGCCCGAGCTCCGGAGGTTCCAGGCGCAGCTTGAGAACGAAGATCGGCCCGAGCACGGTGAGGTCGTCGAGTGCGACTCCCTCCGGAGCGTGCTCCGCGAAGAGCTGCCGCTGCTCCTTCGAGAAGAGCTTCCGCAGCGGCAGCTTCCCCACCGCGGCGCTGCGCACGTCGACCGAGGCAGGGCCCCCCTTCAGCGTCCCGGAGCAGACGAAGCCGCCGGGGAGCATGTCCACCTCGACACGGAACGCGCCCGATCGGCGCAGCTCCTCCGGCAGCTCGCCCGGCACGACCGGGCGGAGCTTGACGATCGAGTCGCCTCCCTTGCCTTGAATCCGCCGCGCGCGGACCACCACACCGCCGGCGTCCAGGGCCAGGTCCGGCGTGTCGAAGAAGAAGATCTGGCGGATCTGCGCATCGAGCGGGTCCAGTTCGAGCGCGGTGGCGGTGGAGCGCTGGTTCGACTCCGGCACCGTCAGCTTCAACTCGACGCTGTCGGCGCCCTTGAGCGTCTCGATCAGCCGAACGAACTCGTCGTCCGAGAAACCGATCCGTGCGGTAGTGGCAGCAGGCATCCGCTCTCCTCTCCGCCCCGAGCGTGGCGGCCTCGAGCCCCCAGGGCTTCGTCTCATCCGGGTGAAACGGACGGTGCTGCATGCGCGCACCCGCGCTCGTCTCGCACGCGCTTTCCCAGAGGGAGGTGAACGCCGTCTGGGCGCGAACCGGAGAGGCTGCAAACTTCCGGAGCACCTGTCCAGGGAGGAGAGCACAAGTGTCTACCGTCAGTTCGGCCTACGAGGAAGCAGAGCGAGGCTCCGGCTGGCTCATGTTCGCGGCGACGATGCTCGGGCTCGTCGGCATCCTGAGCATCATCGACGGCATCGTGGCGCTGCACAGGGCGAGGTTCTACGCCGCCGGCGCCACGTACGTGTTCAGCGATCTGCGTACATGGGGCTGGATCACGCTCATCATCGGCGTGCTCGCGATCGTCGCCGCGATGGGCGTGTCGACCGGCTCGCAGTTCGCGCGCTGGTTCGGGATCATCGGCGGCGTCCTGGTCGCGATCGAGCAGTTCGCGTTCTTCCAGGCGTACCCGTTCTGGTCGTTGGTCATCATCGCGTGCAGCCTGCTCGTGATCTACGCGCTCGCGGTCTACGGAGGAAGGCGCGACACCGGCTGACCTTCACGTCGAACCGCTCGTCCCGGAGCCCCGGCACGCTGCGCGTCCGGGGCTCCTCGCTGCTGGAGGAGCCGTCTGGAGCGGATCAGTCGCGGTCGCAGGTGCACGTGCGGCGAGGGACGCCGCCGCAGACACGGCAACGCACCGTCCGCCGTTCGAGCATGTTCGCCGTGACGCCCTTCACGAACATCAGCGCGCCGGCGAGTGACGTGACCGCGAAGACTGCTGCAAGCTGAAGCGGCGGACCCATCGCGATTCTGATTCTGCCTCCGCGAGGCGCGCCAGTGCGGCAGGCGTCCACGTCCTCTGCGGTGACGCCGACACCTCCGTCCAGCCGCCGGTGCGCCGGGGGACTCGCTTGCCGGGTATGCCTGCCCCCGACGGACGTGCGGACCTCCTGGCGGCTGCCGACAACCGGTGATGCGATACGGCAGGCGCCGAGGAAAGGAAGCACCGATGGACATCGGGAAGCCGCTGAGGAAGATCGTCGTCGAGCCGATCCGGGATCCCGTCCCGGAGCGGACGCCGAAGCCGGTACCCGACCCCGGCCCGCCGAGCCGGCCCGAGCCGGTTCGTACCCGGGTGTGAGCCCGGCTGCTCTCGTGGGCGGGCCGCCGCCGGCCCGCCCACCTGGCATCGCCCCCTCGGACTCATAAGGGAGTGGTGGAAGCACGCCGCACGCGCGGGGTCGTGCACCCGTGCACGGCACGGGGCAAGGAGAGAGACTCGCGCCATGTGCCGCTGGCTCGCCTACTACGGTAAGCCGATCCGGATGGACAAGGTCCTGTACCAGGGCCAGTTCTCGCTGATCGACCAGAGTCTCAAGTCGCGCATGGGCGCAGAGCCGACGAACGGTGACGGGTTCGGAATCGGCTGGTACTCCACCGAAGGCACGCCAGGGGTCTTCCACAGCACCGAGCCGGCCTGGAACGATCGCAACCTGCGGGAGATCTCGGGCCACATCGAGTCGCACCTCTTCCTCGCGCACGTCCGCGCCACGACAGGGACGCCGGTGCAGGAGACGAACTGCCATCCGTTTCATTACGAGAAGTGGCTCTGGATGCACAACGGGGTCGTCGGCGACTGGCTCACGGTCAAGCGCGACCTCGTGCTCGCGGTCGATCCGACGCTCTACCCGCTGATCGAAGGCACGACCGACTCCGAGGTGCTGTTCTTCCTCGCGCTCACGCTCGGCCTCGAGGACGACCCGCCGGGGGCGGTCCAGCGCGCGATCGGCCTCGTCGAGGAGATAGGGAATCGCCACGGCGTCAAGTTCCCGTTCCAGGGCACGATCGCGACCACCGACGGCGAACGGCTCTGGGCGTTCCGCTACTCGAGCGAGGGCAAGTCCCGCACGCTGTACTTCTCGACCGCGTACAGCACGCTGAAAGCGCTCTACCCGGACGACCCGCGGCTCGACGGGTTCGACGACGAGTCGCGGATCGTCGTGTCGGAGCCGCTCGGAGACCAGGCCGGCGTCTGGAACCCCGTCCCGGAGGCGAGCTGGGGCGTGGTCCAGCCGGGCCAGGACGAGATGCACGAGTTCCGGCCGGTCGCACCGGTCGCCGCTTGAGCGACGCCGTGGCGCGGCCGATCGACGGGTGAGGCCGCGACCGGCCGGACCGGCCGGTCAATCCTCGACGACGACGCTCATTCCGGACGCGTCGCGCACGAGGGTCGTCATGCAGTCGGGACAGTAAGCCGCGCGTGGAAAGGTGGACGAGCCACGGACGACGACCCAGCCCTGCTCCTCGGCCGGACGCGAGCGGCTGCAGCCGACGCAGTAGATCTCGTCGACCGGGCTGCCGGCCGAGGTGGGCTCCCCTGACATCGTTGTCTCAATCCGAGCCGGGCTCCTTGGCCGACGTGCGGAGGATGCCGTCGCGGTGGGCGACGGCGATCGCCTCGACTCGCGAATGGGCGTCGAGTGCGCGCAACATCCGGCGCACGTGGTTGCGGGTGGTCTCGACGCTGATGCTGAGGACCTCCGCGATCTGCACCGTCGAGTGCCCCTCGGCGATCAAGTGCAGGACCTCGTTCTGCCGCGGCGTCAGGTGCGGATGCGGCTCGGGCGGTGGAGCCGTCTCCTGGTGGGGGATGACGCCGAACACGCCGACGACGCGGCCGCCGTCCCGGAGCGGAACGGAACTGAGCTCGACGAGCACGCGCTTTCCCTGGTCGTTGACCACGACCACCTTTCCCTCCGTCGACTGCTCCGTTCCGAGCATCTTCCGTGTGAACGACTCGAGAGCCTGGCGCGCTTGCTCCGGCGCTATCACGGAGGCCTGGCGTCGCCCGCGGACGTCGCCGAGCAGCTGACGGCACGCGGGGTTCTGCCAGGAGATGATCCCGTAGCGGTCGACGGCGTAGCTCGGGACGTTCAGCTCGCCGAGCGCGCCGTGGATGTCTCCCGGGATGCCTCCGCGCTCGGCTGCGGGAGCTGTAGTCGGGAGACGGCCGATCGATTCGCGAGTCGCCGACATGTGCTCTGGTAGAGACTAGGAGGCGGTGCCTACCGTCTCCGTCGGCGTGAGGGCCTCCTGAAGCTTCTTCGTGTCTTCCTCCGACAGCGAAGTCTTGATCACCGTGCCGCCGTAGCCCTTGAGCGCGTCGACGGCCTTGTCGGGGGTCGCCTGCTCGAAGATCATGAACAGCGCCGACGTTCCCGGCTGCACCTGGTCGCGCACCTGCTCCTGGAACTCCTTGTCGATCGCCTTCTCGCCGAAGTGCCCGAAGAGGGCGCCGAGTCCGGCGCCGATGGCCAGTCCGGCGAACGGGATGAAGAAGATGAGTCCGAACAGGAACCCCCAGAAGCCGCCCCAGGCTGCTCCCCCGCCGGCCGAGGCGCCCCCGTGCGTCGTGGTGATGTGGTACTTGCCCTGCTGGTCGCGGCGAATGGCAGCCACCTGATCGGCCTGGATGATGAGGTCCTCCTCGAGGACGGCCACCGTCTCGCGAGCCGCCTCGGCAGTGGTCTCGTCCGGATAGCCGATCGCGACGAGTGTTGCCATGACTTCTCCCTTCCTGTGCGTGCGGGGAACTCAGCCACGATCGCCCCGCCCGCCAAGGAACGCATCATCCCGTAGGGATGAGCTGGTCCCCGGCCGCCGGCGGCGGCTCGCCGCGCGTCTCCGGAGACGCCGCGAGGGGCCCTCTCAGCGCCTTCGCGATTCGAACCGAGGCGGAGACGAGCGGCGCCGCGAGCACGAGGCCGAGCATCCCGAACAGGCAACCCGCGCCGATCGTCACGACGAGGACGACCAGCGGGTTGAGGTCGAGCGCGGAGCCCATCGCGAACGGCTGGAAGAGGTTCTGCAGGAGGCCGTTTGCCAGCAGCACGACGACGAGCATCGCGACCGCGATCCCCGTCCCTTGTGAGCCGAGGGCGAGGAGTACCGCGAACGTGCCCGCGACGATCGCACCGATGTACGGGATGTAGGCGGTCACGAAGGTCACGACGGCGATCGTCCCGGCCAGCGGCACGCCGAGGACGAGCGCGGCCAGCCCGACGATGATCCCGTTGAACGCGGCGACGAACGTGACGCCGCGGAAGTAGCCCCGCAGCGAGGTGATCACCGAGCTGCTGACCACGGTCGCGACCGGCCGGGGCAGCCCGACGTGGCCGTCGACCCAGCGGCGCATCCCCGGCCCGTCCTTGAGCAGGAAGAACGTCCCGAGCGCGGCGAACGAGAGCCCGAACAGAACCGAGGCGAGCCCCCGTATGCCGTGGACGATCCCGTGCACGAGCGTCGAGATCATCGCCGGCGCAGCATGCTTCGCCGCGGATGCCGCACCGGCTGCGCTCGACGAGTCGACACCGGTGCTCGTCATCCAGCTCTGGAGCTTGTCCACGCCTGCGGCGGCCTGCGCCGAGAGCTCCTCTCTCTGACCGGTGATGCCCGCGATGACGACTACGACGATGAGGACGACGATGACCGCGATCGCGAGCAGGACGAGCCCTGCCGCGAGTGCGTGGGGCATGTGCCGGTCGAGCAATCGGACCACGGGCATCGCCACGACCGAGACGATCAGGGCACACACCATCGGTCCGACAATCGTGTACGTCGCCGCGAGCAGCCAGATGAGGCCGAGCAGGAGAACGAGCAGTCCGACCAGCAGCCAGGAGCTGCGACCGAGGTCGCGCAGCCAGTGCGGCGTGCGGAACGCGCCTTTCAGGTGCGCGACACCGGTGCCGCCCTGCGAGGACTCACCGCCGGCATTCACAGTGAGTCCGAGTGTCTCCTGATGGTCGGACGGCGCTCGCCGTCGGTCGCGTGCGAGAGTTGGAGGCATGAGCGAGAGCCCGACGGCCGCGCAGACCGCCGACGAGCAGCACGGTGGGCGCTCGGTACGCGCCTGGGGCGGCTACCTCTGGTTCATGACCTTCGGCACGATCCTGCCGCTACCGGTGTTCCTCCTCGGTTACCTGGCTCAGTTGACGTTCGTCGGCGCACCGCTCGCCCGGCGGGCGTACAGACTCGGGATCTTCCTCTCCACGCTCGGGCAGCGTCCCCCCGGCGCCGACCGGCTCGAGGCTCGTCATCAGGAAGGGCCCGACGAGGAGAAGAAGAAGCCGTTCGCAGAGCGGATTCGTGCGAAGGCGCCTCCCGGCTGGGTGGAGAACCGCGGCCGGCCGTTCGGGGCGCGTGCCCGCACGTTCTGGTTCATCCTCGTCGGCTGGTGGCTGGGCGCTGTCTGGACCGGGCTCGCCTGGAGCGTCCTGCTGCTGCCGTACCCGTTCCCCGACCTGATCCGGAGGCTGCTCGCCGACCTGCCGAGCGTGATGACTCTTGCGCCGCCGCCGGAGCGGACCGGCTGAGCAGCCCTACGGAACCGTCGGGGCGTCCGCCCCGGTAGGCGGGGAGCCGCCACCGTCGCCGTGCCGCCGGCGGAGCCACCACACGATCCCGCCCACCACCACCGCCGCCGCGAGGATTCCGAACGCGATCCAGCCCCAGGGCGTGGTGCTCTCCGGCTCCTCCTTCTGAGCTGCGGCCGCCGCCGCTCCGGCAGCGACGACCGCTGTCGTGTTGACACCTTCGGTCGTCACGGCGTTCGTCGCCGGCGGCGGGGCCGTGGTGGTCACCGTGGCCGTGTGCTTGACAGTCGTCGTGTGCTTGACCGTGGTCGTCTGCGTCACGGTCGGGGGGAGCGCGGTCGTGGCCGGCGCGCTCGTCGTCACCGTGACCGTCGCGGGCGTCGTCACAGTCTGCGCTGGCTGCGGAGGCGTCGTCTGGGGCGGCTCGGTCGGCGCCGTGGTGATGGTCGCCTGGGGGACCGTCGGCGTCGTCCGCGTCACCGCGGGCACGGTCGGCAGCGTGCGCGTGCCCGGACGAGTTCCCGTGCCCGCGCCTCCGCCGCCGCAACCCGCGAGGACCGCCGTGACGAGAACGACGAGCGCGAGCGAGACCCGGGTCATGCGGAGTCTTCGGTGTCCTCTTCCCCGCCGGCCGCAGCGGCCGAGGTGAGGCCGCTCCGGATCAGGTCGTCCGGCCGCAGCCACTCGTTCGCGACCTCCACGCCGTTGGCGCGCCGGATCGCGGCGCGGAGCGGCTTCGCCCAGACGTGCTCGACCAGCACCAGCGCCGCGGACGAGTTGTTCGGGATCGACTGCACGAGCGCGAACTCGTGCTCCTCGTCGAGGGAATGCCCGCCGGCACTGTCGGCAGCTCCGGCGATCCAGCCGAGCTCGGCGCCCTCAGCGCCGGCGACGCCCCAGCCGATCAGGCCTCCGACCATCGCGCCGAAGTTTGCGGCCTCCTCCCAGTCGAGGTCGGTCGCGGTCAGCGTGGCCACCGCCCCCATCGAGTCCTTGCGGACGAACAGCAGATCGATCACGCGGATCACCCCGAGCGTCTTCAGCCGTTCGAGCTCCGGCAGGATCTCGCCCTTGAAGTGGTTCCCGTCGAAGACGAGGGTGAGGATCTGGACGGGTCCCATCTCTGCGAGCTCGGTCGGCGGGTGCTCGGGGTGGGCCTGCATGCAACCACCCTACGACCGTCGCCTTCCGCCCACCTCATGCCGTGAGGGTGAAGCACAGCAGCACCGATGCCTGAGCCGGTTTCACCCTTCCGGCATGACGCGTCCAGAGCGCCGGAAAAGAAAGCTGAAGCTCCCGAGGCGAGAGGGAGAATCGTCGTGCTGAGGCGCAGGAAACACGAACCGGAGGCGACCGAAGAGGCGATCGCCCGCGCACCCGACTATGCGGCGCCGCTCCTCGGTTGGCGTCTCTGGGAGGTGGAGGACATCCATCACGTCCCTCGCCTGCGCAGCCTGTATCGGATGTGCTTCTGGCCTGTCGGAGCCCCTCTCGTCGCCCGCTGCAATGTGCGCGGCCTACGGCTGTGGCGGGCACCGCACGAGGCTCCGGTCGCGGACTGCAGGTGCGGGATCTACGCGGTCCCGTTCGAGTTCGTCTCGACCCTCGCCTTCGACGAGGTCCTCGGACCGCCGCGGAGGACGGTCGCCATCGGCGCGGTCTCCCTCTGGGGCGACGTCGTCGAGTGCGAGCACGGGCTGCGGGCGGGGTTCGCGTATCCGGAGCGGCTCTTCGTGCCGTCCGCCTGCGCGGCCGCCGGGCGGGCCGTCAGCGGCCTGGCGGACTACGGTGTGCCGGTGGAGCAGATCGATGCCCCGACGATGGCCACCACGGTCGAGGCCATCTCCGACCGGGTCGTGGGAAGAGCCGCGTGAGCACCGCCGCCGGCGACGGCGCTCCCGCCGCGATGCCCACGAGGAAGGCGCCGCGGCCGCTCTGGTGGCGCCTGCTGTTCTGGGCGCTGCTCATCGTGGTGATCGCAGCGTTCTCGAACCTCGTGGGCTGGGACCTCAAAAGCTGGTTCCACGACCTCTGGACGACGATGACGTCGATCTCGGTCGCGTCGCTGATTGCCGCTGTCGCCTGCATGATCGTCCAGACGAGCGCGACCGCCTACGCCTGGTACTCGATCCTCCACTTCGCGTATCCCGAGCGGACGAAGTGGCGCGACATCCTCGCCGGCTATGCCGTCTCCGTGGCCCTGAACGGGATCCTGCCCGCCAACCTCGGCACGCTCGTGTTCCTGATCATGGTCACCGTCCTGATCGGGATTTCCTTCGCGGCCGTCCTCGGCGGGTACGCGGTCGAGAAGATCTTCTTCACCATCTCGGGAGCCTTCGTCTACCTCTACCTCTTCCTCACGGTCGGCGGCTCCTTCGACATCTCGTTCGGCTGGGTGCATGCGCACCCGGCCGCCACGATCATTGTCTTCGGCGGCGGCGCCCTGATGATCGTCCTGCTCGTGCGCCGCTTCTGGCCGAACGTCGTCGCCTGGTGGCAGAACGCCAAGGAGGGCGGCGCGATCCTCGGCCGGCCCGGTGCTTATTTCGGGCGCGTCTTCCTGCCGTCGTTCATCAGCTGGGCCGCGGGGCTGGCCGTGATCGGGGTCTTCCTGAACGCCTATGGGATTCCCGTCGACTTCGACACGCTCATGCACGTCGCCGGCGGCAACTCGCTCGCCAACGTCACCTCGGTCACGCCGGGCGGCGTCGGGGTCACGCAGGCGTGGAACGTCGCCTCGCTCTCGCACGTCGCGTCGTCGTCTCAGGCGACGGCCTACTCGGTCGCGCAGCAACTCGTGAGCACGGCCTGGAGCATCCTCTTCGCGGTGCTCCTGATGATCTGGGCCTGGGGCTGGAGCGGCGGCAAGGAGCTCGTCAGCTCCTCGTACGCCGACGCGAAGCGCCGCCAGGCCGAGGAGCAGGAGAAGCGGCGCGCGAAGAAGGAGGCCAAGGCCGCCGCGAAGGAGCAGCCCGCCGAGTGAGCGCCGCCTACGGCGAGGCTCCGAGCTGGACGCCCGAGGTACCGCGCTTCCGGCTCGGCGAGGTTCTGCTTTCGTGGGTGCTCGCAGCCGCCTCGCTCACCGTCGCGACGATGCTCGTGCCGGGGGCGTCGGACTCGACCTTTCGAGCAGCGCTCGTCGTCGCCGCGCTCGTCGCCGTCCTGAACGCCGTGCTGCCGCCGGTCGTGGCGGCCTTGCGGCTTCCGTTCATGGCGCTGCTCGGCTTCTTCCTCGTCCTCATCGTCGACGCGCTCATGCTGCTCCTCGCCGATCGGGTCAGCGACGGCCTGACCATCGACTCCTTCTGGTCGGCACTCGGTGTCGCTCTCGTGGCATCGGCTGTCGGGATCGTGCTCTCGGTGATCTTCGGCACGAACGACGACGACGTCTATTCCTTCAGCGTCGTGCAACGCATCGCCCGCCGTTCCGGCGAGCGGGCCGTGACTGACCGTCCGGGAATCGTCTTCCTGGAGATCGACGGGCTCGCACTGCCGGTGCTGCAGCGAGCGATGCGCAACGGGCAGGCGCCCACGATGGCGCGCTGGCTCCAGGAGGGCACCCATCGGCTCGTCGAGTGGGAGCCCGACCTCTCCTCGCAGACGGGTGCGTCGCAGGCCGGGATCCTGCTCGGGCGGAACGATGACATCCCCGCCTTCCGCTGGGTGGAGAAGGAGCGGCAGGTGCTGATGGCCTGCTCCGCACCGGGGGACTGCGCGGAGCTCGAGCGGCGACACTCGACGGAACC
>Ga0066903_100006841_pt1 | contig 10221 bp, 5 predicted proteins | sample PanSoiMetaGPlot1_FD_67491 | JGI IMG/M metagenome (GOLD analysis project Ga0066903, IMG submission 67491) | Tropical forest soil microbial communities from Panama analyzed to predict greenhouse gas emissions - Panama Soil - Plot 1 (version 2) | ecosystem: Environmental > Terrestrial > Soil >... | reverse complement strand
GGGGACGGAGCGATGCGCGAATAATTCTAATCGAGAACGTACGCGTCGCGGGGACAATTCGTCGTCACGCGACGTCGCGCGAAATGCGACAGACGTTGCGCGATGCACGGCGCGCGAGCGCTGTCCCCGCGCTGTGTGCGGATCGAGCCTAAGACATGCAGTTATTCGGCCAGGACCACGAGCTTCCTCTGGCTCGTCCAGCTCGGAGTCTTGAGCTGGTAGAAATACACGCCGCTCGGCGCCTTGTGGCCGGCGTCGTCCGTTCCGTCCCAGATCAGTACGTGCTCCTCGGCGCCGGTAAACACGCGATCCGCAACCGTGCGCACGACGCGTCCGGTCACGTCGTAGATCCTGACCTGGACCTTGTCGGTTTTCGGGATCCCGAAAGCGATCCGCGCCTGTCCCGCACGCATCGGGTTCGAGGACTTGAGTCCCAAGAACTGGACGAACGGCCCGTCACCCGGATGATCACCCACCCCGGTGCTGCCGCAGAAGGAACCGATGCAGCTCGGGATCGGCGTGAGGTTCGCCAGCAGGTCCTGGAGGTATTTCCGCGTGCCCACTGAGAGGAGCGTGCCCTGGCTGCCCATCCCGCCGAAGCGGCCCATCGTCCAGCCCATGAGCAGCGAGTTGAACGGGCGCGCGCCACCACTCGGACCGTAGACCGCCGCGACGTAGGGTCCCTGCGATCCGACGTTCTCGTAGTAGGCGCCTGCCACCGCCGCCGGGGCGGTGACATTCGGCGTGAAGACGTCGTTGTCCATGGAGCAATCACTGCGCACGCCGTACGTCTGCGGTGAGACGGAACTCACCGGAGGCTGCACGATCAGGTCGGCGACGTTGTTGGTGTTCCCCGAAATCTTCCGATAGCTCCCGTCCCTGAGGGAGGCCTTCAGATAGGTCGTCAGGAAGGACGGGTGGTCCGTCGACATGCCTTCGCCGGTTCGGTACCCATCGATCAGAAACGAGTGGGCGCCAAAACTGAGGAGCATGAAGTTCTGGACCAAGCCGATATCGTCATCGGTCGCGTTCGGAATCGGCCCGAGCAGTCCGGGGCCCGCGTCCGAAGTCAGCAGGAAGACGACGCGGTAGTTGTTGGCCATGTCGGTGCTGGGACCGTTGGTGCTCCACTTGTTCGTCGTCAGCGAGCCGGCCGTGGTGTTGTGATTCGCGTTGCGGCTCCCGGCCCGGCCCGCCGGCCCGTCGGACTCACCCGCGACCACCGAGTACACGTCGAACGCGGTGCCTGGCTGTCCCAAGTTTGGGCGCCGGCAGATGGAATCGTCGCCGCCGACATTCACGCCCACGTAGGTTTGATCCGGACGCGCGAGCCAGCCATTGCCGGCGCCGCGCTTGCTGGGCAGGGTGAGGGGGCAGATCGAATCGGTCAGGGCGATGAACGTGCCGAGGTCTCCGCGTCGCGAGGCGGCATCGATCACCAGCATGCACGCCATGCCGTTGCCGCCGAACGCCGCGTCCTTCCAGCGATCCGGCAGGATCCGCACCTCGCGCCAGCGATGCATGTCGAAGTACCCGCCCTCCGCTGCCTGCGGGTAGATGTAGTTCGTGTCGGGCATCATCTGGAACGTCCCGATCGGATCGCCGAGCCGCGATTGGCGGAAGAAGTACTGGATCTCGGCGCCGGGCGTGAGCTGTCCGTCGGGAATGATCTTGGTGTACTCGTAGGTCTTGCCGACCGCGCCGCCCGGGATCTCGGGGGTCTGCGGAAATCCGCTCTCGGGATGACCCGGGTAGTAGAAGGTCGGCGGGTAGGCGACGCCGCCGCCGAGATTGCCGCACTGGATCGTCGTCATGTTGATCCTGGGCGGGCTGGTCTTGCCGAGGAAGCAACGATTCTTCGCGATCCCGAGCACGGTGTACTTCGGATCGGACTCGTGATACGTCGACATGTACGAGCCGGACGTCAGCTGGCTCGTCGCGCCGCTCGGGAACAGACCGTCGATCGGGAAGAAATTCATCTCCGCGGTGTCGCAGCGCGCGCTGTTCCAGCGGTTGGGATCCCACGAGCCGCCAGGATGTCCCGGACCGCTGACGCCGCTGCCGCCGGTGCCGAACGCGCCGTTGTCGGCCAGGTAGGCGCCCCAGAACTTGTCGGCCGCCGTGAGCGCGCCATTGGTGGCGTCACCCGCGGTGGCCGCGACTCTGGGTACCGTGTCGGGGCGACGCGCCAGACCCGAGGCGCGATTGCCGTCCTGGACGTAGTTGCCGACGCCCGGAAGGATGCGGAACACCAGATCCACCCGCACGTTCGCGCCATTCGCCTGCACCACGATCGTGTCACCGGGGATGTTCTCGCGCGCGTTGGGTCCGGTGATGTCCGTGCCGGGCAGCTGTTGAGCGGTGTTGTAGGCGCTGCGCACGTTGGCGGCCAATGTGTCGTAGGCGAGGCCGAACGAAGTCACCGGCTTGCTCTGTGCGTTGGTCGGGAACGCGTCGTTCCAGAAATTGAAGATGCTCGCTCCCAGCACAGGCGGCGTCGCCGCGATGAAGGCCAGCGACAGATCGTCGAAGTACCCACCCGCCAATGAGCCAGTGCCGGGAGCCGGCGAGCACTCGAGCCCGGTCAGATTCGTGGAAAAGCAACGGGAGGTCGCCTCGAGGTAGACGCGAACCGAGTCCGGCCGCCCGTTCGAGTTGGACGTGTGGACGAGCTGGTCGACGGCGGGCGTCGCGAGCCGCGTGGTGAAGCAACCCTTGTTGCCCGTGAACAGGAGGAACGACGTCCGGCACGCCGAGCCCCAGCTCCGCACGCCATTGGGCTGGGTGGCGGGATAGGACTGCCACGCGTAACGGAAGCCGACCCCCGTCAGCCGGGCTTCGTAGAGATTGAAGAGCTGGTCGCCCCACAGCTCGATCATTCGCGACGCGACATCGGCGTCGATGCCCATGCCGTTGAAGTCACCGCTTCCGCTCGACATGAGATTGATGGTCGGCGAGGCGACGCACATCTGCTGGTCCTGGTCGTTGCCGCCGAAGTTGCCGCCGGCCTTGTCGGCGTTGTCATGGTTCCCGGACACGAGCACGTTGCCGTACATGTTGCAGGATCGCACCGGCGCGTCGAGCGAACCGCACGGGTCGTCGAACAGCAGGAACGCGGTCTGGAGATTGTCGAGATGGAACCACGAGGCTGGTGGCTTCCCGGTCGACTTCCACGCCGCGCTCGCCGCCACCGCGTTGTCGTTGTTGACGTCACCGGCGCTCTCGAACCCGTCCGTCAGCCCCGTGGAGCCGATGCCGCTCACCGACACGTCGTCGATGATCGCCGCGCCCGCGGTGCCCGAGCTGAATCCGCTTGCGCCGTTGGTCTCGTCGTCGTATCCGCGGTTGGTCTTGACGCGGAACACCAGACGCAGGCGTCCGCCGTTCCCCGCGCCGCCGTCGGCGTCGAGGATGCCGTTCACCGTGGACGCTGGAATCGTGAGGCTGAATACGGTCGGCGCGGCGGTCGATCCGTTGAGGCCCGCCTTGCTCAGGATCTCCTTGTAGGTGACGCCGGGGCTGTTGATCTTCACCACCTCGGAGAACCAGCGCCGCTGGGGATCGAACACCGGCATGACCGATCCGTCGCTGTAGGTCACCGCGTTTTCGCTCACCGGCGCGCCCACGTAGACCATGAACGAATCCACCACGTCGAGACCGACGGAATTGCCGGCGGCCTCGCTCCAGAAGTTGCCGTCGCCCACCACGGCGGGCTTGAGCGGATCCTTGTCGAACCATCCGGCCTGGGTCGCGTGCACCGCGTCGAAGCGCGTCGACATGCTCGTGGCGTACTTGAACGACACGGTCACGCCGCCTCCCGCGGTGTTGGTCGTGAACACCACGTCGCGGTACAGCATCTGGTCCCACTGGGAGCCGTAGCCCGGGAAGTTGAAGTCCGTGCCGGCGTCGAGGCGGCTGGGCGCGATCGGGTGCGCGCCGTTCACGCCTTGATAGTCCATCACCTGAGAGTTGTAGGCGTTGCCGGTGATGGGATCGACCACGGCGCCATCACCGGAGGAGCGCAGTCCGCACCACGCGGAGCGGGTTCCCGAGATCGGCGCCCAGGTCGGCGTGAGCGGGTTGTGATCGCTCGCGGTCGGCACGGCCGGCTGCGTGCTGCCGCCGTCCGCATGCCAGTAGCCGGTGACGCCGAAGGTGCGATGCGTCGGGCCGAGCGGCGCGTAGTTGCCGAGATTGCCGTAGTCGAGGCAGAAGAACGGGCGGCGCACGTCGTCGAAATCCGTGGACCCGACCGAGGCGAAGGGCGACTGAACCGGCCACCAGCCCTGGAGCGAATCGGTCTCGCCCGCGCTCCAGTGGTCGAAGTCCCACACGCCGTTCAGATCGGAGGCCGATCCCAGCTTGCCACCGCCGATGATGTGATTGCTTCCGCGGCCGATGTGGTAGGGGCCATAGCCGCCCGCCGTTCCCGGCAAGCCGGTGCTCGTGTTGACGTGACCGATCCACACCGTGTCAGGCGGCGAGGAGCTTCTCAGACAGCGCAGAACGGTCGGCGGCACTTGCTGGATCATGTCCGCCGCCGCGGATCGGGCGAGGCTGACGGCGATCACGAGCCCGAAGATCAAGGCGAAGAGACGCCCGCTCGTGCGGAACATCGGCGCACCTCCCGATCCTCCGCGAAGGATCGCGGAGGACGATGGCTCGAGGAGGGCGAGTCGAAAGAGTCAGCCCGGCGTCGGCACCCGGTCGGCCTGCACTTGGGGCGGATTCGTCGAGGGAAGCTCGCCCGCGCCCGCGATGCTCGCCGGGCGTCGATTCGATTGACGGTCGCGAGAGCCTGGGGAGCTACAGACCTCGTGACAATTATGTGACCGCCCGGCTCTGGGCGCTAGCCCTGATTTGGGATGGATGCCGGCGAGACGCCCAGCGTCGGCTCGCTCTCGAGCGCCTGCGCCACCGTGGCGAGCAGTCGCTCTTCGCCGTAGGGCTTTGGCAGGAACGATGTCACCTTGCCCGACGCGGCCAGCACCGGCATGTCGGGGCGATAGCCGCTCGCGGCGACGACGCGCAGCGTGGGATCGAAGTCGAGGAGCTCGTCGAGCAGTGGGCCGCCGGCGGTGCCCGGCACCCACAGATCGATCACCGCGATCGCCAGCCGGAGACTCTCGCCCCGCGCGAACGTCATGGCCTCGGCGGGATCGCCGGTCACGAACGGCCGGTAGCCCGCCGCGGTGAGCGCGCGCTCGGCCAGGTCGCGCAGCTCGGCCTCGCCCTCGATGACCAGGACTGCCTGCGAATGCTCGACCTCGTCGGGGAAATCCTCCGGCGGCTCGGCATCGACGGGTGAGGTCAGCAGACCGAGCGGCTCGACCGCCGCTTCGGTCAGCGACTCATCCAATGACTCGTTCTCGACCGCTGCGGTCTCGACCGTCGCTTCGGGCGGCGCTCGACGCGATGACGCGATCTCGGCCGGCGCGGGCGGTGGAAGCGGTGGAATCGGAGTTACGGCAACCGCCGCCACAGGCGGCGTCACCGCGACCTCCGCCGGCTCGCGTCGCTGCGGCGCGCTCGGCACCAGCGCGTCCTCGGGCGACGAGACGACCGCCACCACCGCGTCGAAGGTGTCGTCGCGCCACAGACTCACCGGCACGGCGCCAGCTTGAAGGGTAATGACCGCGTCGTCACGCCGCACGCGAAGCTCGCGTTCCTCGACGGGACTGCCGGTGCGCAGCGCCAGCGGGATCGGAAGCATCTCGAGCGGGTACGGCGTGCCGTCGGCTCGCTCGCAGCGCACGGTCGAGAGCAGGCTCAAGATGTCGCGGCTCGCGTCCATCGGGATTCCGAACAGCTCCTTCCAGCGAGCGTTCACGTAGATCGGCCGGCCGTCGTCGCGGCGCACGATCATCACCCCCACCGGGACGCACTTGAGCACCACCTCGAGCCGCGCGCGCGTCTCGAGGAGATCGGCTTCTTGCCCCTGCAGGTGCCCGGCGAGCGTGTCGAAGGCGCGGCCGACCTGTCCCAGCTCGTCGCGTCCCGCGACGTTGGTGCGCGCGCCGCGCTCACCGAGATCGAAGCGCTCGATCGCCTTGGCCATGCGCCGGGCCGGCGCGCCGAGCGACGTGTTCACCACCACGCCGGCGACGATGAGCAGCGCCAGCAGCGCGAGCGCCAGCGCCAGATTGGATTCGAGCGCGTGCTGCCGCGCTGCCGCCGTGGCCCCCGCGAGATCGAAGCGCGCCAGCAGCAAGCCGTCGCTCGGGTCCGCGGGAGAGGGCGGACCGATCAGGTCCGCATGGCTCGCGACCCGCGTGAGTTGGATGGGGAGCGCGGCGAACACCGCGCCGTTGGCGCTGGTGAATCGCACCCCGGCGCCCGCGGCGCCCGCGCCGCTCGCCAGTCGTAGCGCGGGACCGAGCGGGGTCGCGACTGCCGTCTTGCCCTCGAGGCCGGACGCCGTCGAGGCGATCGCGATGCCGTGCGGATCCACCACCACCGCGTCGTGCAGCCGCGGCGTGGCTCCGATCGCCCGTACGATGCGATTCAGTCCGTCACGATCGCTGGCGCGGTAGGCGTGCTCCACGGCGGGCGCGGCCTCGAGCAGCGCGGCCTGCGCCCGCGTGCCCATCTCGGTGGCGATCGGAGCGTCGAGGCGGGAGAGCTCGATCGCGGTCTTGGCGAGGAGCGGCGCGCCCCCGACCAGCGCGAGCGCCAGTACCAGACGCGTCTGGAGCGTTGCCATCGTGTCCCTCCCTGGACGGTTCGGTCAGTAATCCCAGCGCGCGGTGGGATGGGCGGGCCAGCGTCCTTCGCCGAGCCGGCCCCCCGACACTCGCGCCATCGCCGAGAATACCGTGAGATCGGCCGTGACGTTGCCCTCGATCGACTGGATCGCCTCTTCGAGCACGTTCAGCCGCCGGCGGATCTCGCGCGGTCCGACGCGCGCCGCCTGGCGTTCGAGCTCCGCAAGGCGATCGCGGTTCGCCAGCATCTCGTGCGATGCGCCGGCCTGCACGCGCAGCAGATCGCGCAGCCACAGCTGGTGGATCTCGAACATGCGGCGCAGCTTCTCGCGTCCGGTGCGGCGGTAGTCCATGAAGGCTTGGGCCGCGCGCCACAGTCCCTGGGCGTCGCCCTGCTGCGCCGGGGCGAGCAGCGCCAGCGCCTGGTCGCGCACCTCGAGCGGCTCGGTGTCGCGCAGCACCAGCGCGCGCGCCAGACTGCCGCCCGAGAGTGCGGCGAGCAGTCGCGCCGCGGAGGACGGCACGTTGGCGCGTTGCTCGAGAAAGCTCTGGAGCCGCGCTTCGGCGAGCGGGGCGAAGCGCACCTTCTGGCAGCGCGAGCGGATGGTGGCCGGGAGCCGCGCCGGTCGCGAGGTGGTGAGCACCCACACCGTGCTCTGTCCCGGTTCCTCCAGCGTCTTGAGGAGCGCCGAGTACTGATCCTCGCGCATGCGATCGGCATCGCGGACCACCACCAGGCGGCGCGCGGATTCGTAAGGCTGGAACGCGAGCTCACGCAGCAGCTCGCGGGTGATCGAGATCCGGATCGACGCGGCCTTCTCGTACAGGAACACGAAGAGCGGATCCTGCCGCACCGCGTCGAGGGTCTCCGCGATGGTGGTCTCGAGGTCGCGCTCCTCGCCCGAGACCGGGAAGACGAACTTGAGGTCGGGATGCTGGAGGTCGGCGCTCTTGTGGCACGCCCCGCACTCGCCGCAGGCATCGCCGCTGGATCCGGTTGCCGCGCTCGCGCCGCCGTTGCCGGCGAACAGGTCTGGGGATCCGGCCGGGAGCGCGCCGGGTGAGCGCTCGCAGAGGAGCGCGCGCGCGAAGGCGAGCGCCGCGGTGCCCTTGCCGACGCCGGCGGGTCCCTGGAAGAGGTAGGCATTCGCCGGACGCCCCTGCCGCACGACGCCGCGCAGGAACTCGGCGGCGGAGTCCTGTCCGATCAGCTCAGCGAGACGAACGATCGCCACGGCGGCAGCATACACAGGCGCAGGCCGTCGCGCAGCGAGAGAGCCAGCGACCGGTCGCCACTCAGCGCAGCCAGTTCTCCGGGTTGAGTGCCGCCGCGCCGCGCCGGACCTCGAAGTGCAGGATCGGGCCCTTGAGCGAGCCGGTGTCTCCGGAGCGTCCGATCACCTGACCCGCGCTCACCTCGTCGCCGACCTTCACCGAGATCTCGGAGAGGTGTCCGTACAGCGTGTAGTAGCTGTCGCCGTGATTGATGATGATCATCTGACCGTAGGTGCCGTAGTCCTCGGAGGTGTAATCGACACGGCCCTTGGCCACCGAGCGCACCGGCGTGCCGATCGGCGCGCTGATGTCCATGCCGTTGTTGGGGGTGACCACGTTGGGGAAGCGCGGATTGTGCTCCTGGCCGAAGTGGCCCAGCACGTCGCCGCGCACCGGCCAGTCGAGCGATCCCTGCCCGCGCGCGAAGTCGCCGGTGTAGGGCGCGATCTGCGACTTCTGCTCGAGCCGCGCGAGCAGGCCCTTGATCGACTGCGCGGTGCGCTCGAGCTCGGCCGCGGCGGCCTCGTAGGCCTCGCGCTGGGTCTGGATCTGCTTCACCGTGGACTGCTTGGCCTGGGCCTGCGCGACGAGCCGCTGATTCTCGCCGGTGGTTTGCTTGGCGGTCTTCTGCACCTGCGTGAGGTGGACCTGGAGGCGTTGCTCGAGCGTCTCCACCACTTCCTTGCGATTGCGGATGCTCTCGAGCAGGACGCGATCCTGCTGAGCCACCATCACCAGGTAGTCCCAGCGCGCCAGCAGCTGGCCGAACGACTCGGTCGAGAGCAGGAACTCCAGCTCGCGCGCCGGTCCGTATTTGTACATCGCGCGCAGGCGCTTCCCGAGCTTCTGCCGCTGCTCGCCCAGGAGGTTGAGATTGCGCTGCAGGTCCATGCGGGTCACGCCGAGCTGCGCGTCGAGATGCTCGCGTCGCTTGCGCAGGTCGTTGAGACGGCGGCGCGTGAGGTTCAGCGCGCGCTCGGTCTTGCGGAGCTGCGTCATGGCCTGGCTCTCCTGGCCCTTGAGCCTCGAGGCGGCTTCGCGTTTCTCGCGCGCCTGGCGCTGGACTTCCTCGAGCTCCTGGCGCTTGGCGGAAGCGAGACTGTCCGAGGACTCGGCGGCGAGCGCCGGCACGCCCCGCAGCAGCGCCGCCACGAGCAACAACGGCCCGAGCCAGCGCCGCGCCACGTTCAAGCTCCGACGGCGCGCACCACGCGCGAGAACGCCAGCGAGGCCGCGATCCACGCGCAGCCGATCGCGGCGCCCACGAACACCAAGATCCAGTGGAGCGGCAGGAACTGGAGTCCGATGACGCGCATCGACAGCCCCTGCTGGAGGCCGAAGCAGATCGCCAGCGAGAGGAACGCCGCCAGCGCCGCCTCGAACATGGCCTCGAGCACGAAGGGGGCGGCGATGAAGCCGTCGGTGGCGCCGAGCCTGCTCATGATCTCGACCTGCGGTCGGCGCGCGAGCACGGTGAGACGGATGGTGTTGTAGACGATGAACAGGATCGCCAGCCCCACGACCACGCCCACCGCGATCGTGCCGCGCGTGAGCACCGAGCTCACGTGGTCGAGGCGGCGCACCCATTCCTGGCCGTAGCGCACGTCCTCGACCTCGGGGAACTGCCCGATCTGACGCGCGGCCTGCTCCATGCCGTCGGGCGTCAGCAGCTCGGACTTGAGCTTGACGCGCAGCGATGCCGGCAGCGGGTTGTCCTCGACGGCGTCGAGCAGCGAGGGATCGCCGAGCTGCTGGGCGAATTCCTTCCACGCCTCCTCGCGGCTCACGTAGGTCACCGTGCCGTAGAGGTCGCCGAGGCGGCCCATGAGCACCTGCCGCTGCGCGGGCTCCACCTCGTCCTTGAGGTAGACGACCATCTCGCGGCGATCGCCGATGGTCTGCAGCGTGACGCGCGCGTTGTAGGAGAGCAGCATCAGCAGGCTCCACAGCGCGAGCGCGCCGGTGAGCGAGAACACCGCCGTGTACGCCAGTCCGCGGTGGTGGCGGAAGGAGCGAGCCGCTTCCTTGAAATAGAAGAGGTGCACGATCAGGCCTCGGGCGGGGTGACGCCGGACGAAACTTCGGACGGCGTGGACGACGCCTCGGCCGCGGGCGCTTCGTGGGTCGGCGGCGGCTCGGGCGTCGTCGTGGGCGGCGCGGGCGAAGTCACGCGCGTTCCGCCCGCCGTGCCGGTCGTGAGCGGGCGTCCCTCGTCGTCGACCAGCTTGCCGTCGTCGATGCG
>Ga0066903_100006840_pt1 | contig 10221 bp, 8 predicted proteins | sample PanSoiMetaGPlot1_FD_67491 | JGI IMG/M metagenome (GOLD analysis project Ga0066903, IMG submission 67491) | Tropical forest soil microbial communities from Panama analyzed to predict greenhouse gas emissions - Panama Soil - Plot 1 (version 2) | ecosystem: Environmental > Terrestrial > Soil >... | reverse complement strand
CGACGCCGGCCGCTTCATTGCCGGGACCACCATCGTGGTCGACGGTGGCCAGGTGGTGGGGATCAGAGGGTGACAGCGTCTCTCTCCACGACGCCGTAATTTTAACATCCCCTTAAGCCTATTCAGCGACAGTGCCCCAATTCGGCACACGGTTTCGCGCGGTGCCTTCGCACCGCAAGAGTCGCAATACGAGAGTCGCAGTCGTAGCGTTGCGTAAGGGGTTTGCGTGATGAGTGAGCGTGTTCTGATCGTCGACGACGATCCCGTGCAGCGCCGTCTCCTCGACAATATGGTGCGCAAGCTCGGCTACGAGCCGGTCGTGGCCGAGGGCGGCGATGCGGCGCTGGCCGCGCTCACCGCGACTGACGGTGCGCGCATCGACGCCGTCGTGCTCGACCTCGTAATGCCCGATCTCGATGGGCTCGGCGTGCTCGCCAGGATGCGCGAGGCCGGTGTCGGGGTGCCGGTGATCGTGCAGACCGCGCACGGCGGCATCGACAACGTGGTCACCGCCATGCGCGCGGGCGCCGCCGACTTCGTGGTCAAGCCGGTCGGCTCTGAGCGGCTGTCGGTGTCGCTGCGCAATGCGCTCGCCGCCAGCGCGCTCGAGGGTGAGCTCGCACGCATCAAGAGGAGCCGCGCAGGTATTCTTTCTTTCAAGGACATCATCACCCGCAGCCCGCGCATGCACGCGGTGCTGCGCACCGCCGAGAAGGCCGCAGCCTCGGCCATCCCGGTGCTGATCGAGGGCCAGTCCGGCGTCGGCAAGGAGCTGATCGCGCGCGCCATCCACGGCTCGGGCGAGCGGCGAGCCAAGCCGTTCGTCGCGGTCAACTGCGGCGCCATCCCCGACAATCTCGTGGAGTCGCTGCTGTTCGGCCACGAGAAGGGCGCCTTCACCGGCGCGACCGAGCGCCATACCGGCAAGTTCGTCGAGGCCTCGGGCGGCACGCTGTTTCTGGATGAAGTGGGGGAGCTGCCGCCCGCCGCGCAGGTCAAGCTGTTGCGCGCGATCCAGGAGGGCGAGGTCGAGCCGGTCGGTGCGCGCAAACTGGTCAAGGTTGACGTGCGGCTGATCTCCGCCACCAACCGCGACCTGATTGCCGACGTGAAGGGCGGACGTTTTCGTGAGGACCTGTTCTACCGCCTGCACGTCTTCCCGATCGCGGTGCCGGCGCTGCGCGAGCGGCGGGAGGACGTGGGCGAGCTCGTGCGGCATTTCCTGGCGCGTTTCGCGGCCGAGGAAGGCAAGCGCATCCAGCGCGTCAGCGCCGAGGCGCTGGCTTTGCTCGCCGCTTATCGTTGGCCGGGCAATGTGCGCCAGCTTGAGAACGCGGTGTTCCGCGCGGTGGTCCTGGCGGAGGGCGACACGGTCGGCGTCGACGAATTCCCGCAGATCGCCTCGCAGCTTGCGAGCTTCCTGCCGGCGGTGAGCGTAGCGCCTGAGCTCGGCGCGCAAGCCGAGGACACTGAGCCGACGGTGACCGACAGTCCGCCGGTGGCGACCGAGAACGGCGTGCATGCGCCGTCCATTGAGCCGCCGGCCGTGATGGCATCGATCTCGGCCGCCGGTGCGCCCAGCGTCGCAATCCCCGCGATCGGCTCGCTTGCACTGCTCGACGGCGCGGGCGAGGTGCGGCCGCTCGAGGACATCGAGGCGGAGACCATCCGCTTCGCCATCACGCACTATCGTGGACAGATGTCGGAGGTCGCGCGGCGCCTGCGCATCGGCCGCTCCACGCTCTACCGCAAGCTCGATTCGCTCGGGCTCGACGCGGGCGACAGCGATACGGAGGAGTCCGCGTTGTAATCAGGTGACAGGGCGTGAAAATTGCCTTGGATAACGTGCAACACCTTGTGTCTCGGCGACCTCGCGCCAAAAATGCCTGAATTGACGATGAAAGATGTCGAACCTGTTGTTTCGGTCGGGCATCCGGGGCCGGTCGAAGGGGCGATGGGGCAGGGGAAATTCAACGCGGGAACCGACACTTAGCAACGGTTCTGCTGGAATTCGGGGGAGACTGGCTTATGCACGGCGTCCGCTATGACCGCATCTTGGCGAGCACGGCCCTGGCACTGATTCTCGCGGGGCCGCTCGGTAGCGCCGCCAATGCCGCGCCACCGCGGCCCCCGCAGCCGGTGTACTACTCCCCGTGGTTCGGTGGTCCCATTCAGCCACCGCCACGCGCGATCCCGCAGCGGAAAGCGGCGACCAAGAAGCCGGCGCCGGCCGCGGCAGCACCAACTCCCGCGCCAACTCCTGCGCCTGCCGCAACCGATGCGGCGGCTCCGGCCACAACCGAAACGGTCGCGACGATTCCCACTCAGCAGCCCGCAGCTGCTGCCACCGCGGCCGTTGCACCCGCGGCACCCGTCCCCGCCGCCGTTGCCCCTGCCGCGCCGGCCGCGGCTCCGGCCGCCGCAGCGCCGGCAGCACCTGCCGCCGCACCGCCGGCGGACGCGGCCGCTCCCGCCGTCGCGGCCGAGCCCGCCGCGCCGCCGCCTGATCCGCTGGCGTCGCTCGACCCCGCCGACCGCCCGTTCGCGGAAAAGATTCGCGACCTGTTCGCGTCCAAGGACAACAAGGTCCTCGACAAGATCTTCGCCACCAGGAAGGAGCGCGGCCAGGTCGAGGCGTTCTACCAGGCCCGCGCTTTCGCGCCGGTCTGGCTCGACAAGGGCGTGGAAACTGCACGCGCCAAGGCGGTCGCCGCACGCATCAATGACGCCGAATCCGACGGGCTCGACTCCAAGGACTACCGCACGCCGACCTTCGCGGGCTCGCAGGACGCGCTGGTCGAGGCCGACATCAAGCTGTCGCAGACCGTCATCACCTATGCCCGCCACGTGCAGGCCGGCCGCTTCGCCTTCACGCGCGTCAGCAACAACAATGTCGAGCTGCCGCAGGCGCCGCCCGACCCGGCCGACGTCCTGACCAAGGTCTCGACCGCGGCCAATGCGGCCAAGGCGCTCGACGAGTTCAGCCCGCAGCATCCGGCCTACAAGAAGCTCAAGGCTGTGCTGGCGGAGATGCGCGGCAAGGGCGCCGGCGGCACCCCGGAAATCCTCGACGGTCAGCCGCTCAAGCCCGCCACCGGCAAGGCGCAGCCGATGGAGGACGAGCGCGTCCCGCTGTTGCGCGAGAAGCTCGGCCTGACCGTGACCGGCGATCCGTCCGATCGGCAATACGATGCCAAGCTGGTCGAGGCGGTGAAGAAGTACCAGAAGACCGTCGAGTTGCCGGCGAACGGCATCGTCGATTCGAAGACCATCAAGGAGCTCAACGGCCCGGCGCGCCACCAGCAGGTCGACATCGTCGTCGCCAACATGGAGCGCTGGCGCTGGTATCCGCGCGACCTCGGCAAGGACCACGTGATCGTCAACCAGCCGGAGTTCATGCTGCGCGTCTATCACGAGGGCGCGAACGTCTGGACCACCAAGGTGGTGATCGGCAAGCCGTCGATGCAGACACCGCTGCTCAGCGAGACGATGAAATACGTCACGATCAACCCGACCTGGAACGTGCCGCCGTCGATCGTGCACAACGAGTACCTGCCGGCGCTGGCGCAGGATCCGACGGTGCTGGCGCGCATGGGGCTCAAGGTCGTCACCGAGCGCGACGGCAGCGTGCACATCTACCAGCCGCCCGGCGACGCCAATGCGCTCGGCCGCATCCGCTTCAACTTCCCCAACCGCTTCCTGGTCTACCAGCACGACACGCCCGACAAGCAGTATTTCAACGACGTGGTGCGCGCCCAGAGCCACGGCTGCATGCGCGTGCAAGACCCGGCGAAATACGCCGAGGTGCTGTTCAACATCGCACGGCCGAGCGAGAGCTGGACCGCGGAGAAGGTCAAGCGCATGTACGGCAGCGCCGAGCAGGATATCCAGCTGCCGCTGCCGATCTGGGTGCACCTGACCTATCAGACCGCCATGGTCGACGAGAACGGCAAGCTGCAGGTGTTCCGCGACGTCTATGGCCTCGACACCCGCACGCTCGCCGCGATCAAGAATGAGCGCACGGTGGTTGAGCCGCAGCAGGAGCGCAAGAAGGAGGACCAGGTGGCCGCGAGCAACGGCGGGCGCCGCATGCCGCGCACGGTCTCGTTCTTCGACTCGCTGTTCGGCGGCGGACGCGGTTTCTCACCGCAGCCGATGCCGCAGCGGCCGGTGCCGGTCTATCGCCGTTAGGTCAATCCACCTGCGTAATCACCGCGTCAGCGATTTCTTCGACACGAATCAGGGGCGCCGCTGAGCGGCGCCCCTGAAGTTTTCTTTGCGCCACTTTCCACAAGTGGCGGCCGTTAAAGCTTTCTTTGCGCTGCCGCCAAGTGCGGCCATTTTTCGCCATAGTCGCCTGTCACGCTTCCGGTATCGGGGGGGACGGGTGCGCTAACCTCGCGTTAACCCTTCCCTAATTAACAGTGCGTTAGCCATGTTCGTCGCGGCGAGTCCGCGGCGAGTGTGGAGCTTGTCGCCCACGGCGCTCGGCCGCGGGACGACGGGCGCCTGACGCCATTGAGACGGGTGGGCACGTGACGGTCAAAGTCGCGCACGAGATATCTTTGTGTTCGCGTCAGGCCCTAAGGGCCCCGGCCTATGGCAGCAGCATCGCTGCGCTTCTGTTGTTTTTCGGCTGTGCCACCCTCCAAACTGCAGCCGCCGCCGACACCCGCACGATCTCCTTCCACCACATCCACACCAACGAAGACCTCACCATCACCTACAAGGTGAACGGTCGCTACGATGAAGAGGCGCTGGCCAAGATCAACAACCTCCTGCGCGACTGGCGCGAGGAGCAGCCGATCAAGATGGATCCCCAGCTGATCGACCTGCTCTGGGAGGTGCATCGCGAGACCGGCTCGAAGGAGCCGATCTGGGTGGTCTGCGGCTATCGCTCGCCCAAGACGAACGAGGGTCTGCGCAAGCACTCGAGCGGAGTCGCCAAGTTCAGCCAGCACATGCTCGGCAAGGCGGTCGATTTCTACATTCCCGGGGTGCCGCTTGATCAATTGCGCGCCGCCGGCCTGCGCGCGCAGCGCGGCGGCGTCGGCTTCTATCCGACCTCGGGCTCGCCGTTCGTGCATCTCGATACCGGCAGCGTCCGCCACTGGCCGCGCATGCCCGAGGCGCAGCTCGCCAACGTGCTGGCGAAGGGCCAGCTCGCGAGCCACAACGCATCCGACGCGGGCGGCGCGCAAGTCGCGCAAGCCGATATCAGCTCCAGCCGCAAGTCGGTTGGCTTCCTGGCCAAATTGTTCAGCGGCGGCCGGGACGAGGAGGAGGACGCGGAGACCGCCGCCCAGCCGGCTCCGGCAGCGGTCGCAGCCAAGCCCAAAGCGCCTGCCGTAGCAGCCAAGCCGGCCAAGCCCGCGACCTACCAGGTGGCATCGGCCGACTCCAAGCCGGTCATCAAGCTTGCGGAGACCAAGGCGGCAGACACCCAATCTGCGGAGACCAGGCCGGCTGAAGGGTTCGGCCTTGCCTCCACAACGTCGAAGCCGGTCATCCTGGCGAGCGACGAGAATCCATCGAAGCGCCCCGCCCAGGCGGCGAGCCTGGTTGCGCGCGCCAACACCTCGGCAGCCGACATCATCAACGAGCGCGGTTTCTGGCACGGGCCGCAGAGCGTCGATCCAGCGGACGTGCCGGCGCCGGTCGCCGCGAAGCCGGCGGCTGCGCGCCGCGTGGTCGCCACCGCCAACGCCGATCCGTCGACCACCGCGAGCATCACGCCCTGGCCGATGGTCGACCGAAGCGCCAGCGAGCCGCTGCCGAGCGCCCTGTCCTACGCCGCCCAGCCCACGCCGATCGCGGCCGCCCGCGCACTGCCGATGGGCGCGGCGACCTCGCGCGCCCCGGCCGCACTCGCCGCCGACACGACGGTCGTGGCCAAGCACAGCGACGATCCGGCCACCGCCGCGCATGCTGCTCCTCCGGCGAAGCTCACGCCCAGCCTGGTGCGCGTGGGCGATCGGTTCAACGATCCGTGGCTGCGCGCCATGATCGTGAGTCCGAGCGCGCAGAGCTTCATGCGCACCTCGATCTACGGCATTGCGGACTACCGCAATCTCGGACCGCAGATAGCCAAGCCGGCGTCCGCGGTGATGATGACGTTCTCGGATGACCCGCATCGGGGCATGACCAGCGAGAAATTCGCCGGCGCCGCCGTCGTGTTCACGCCGACCGTTACGTTCAGCTCGCGCACCGCAGCGCTGAGGTAAACCGTTTCTGCCATCGATCGGGGGATCGTTGGGGCGTGGCGCCGCAAGCTGGGGAAACCCGGCTTGCGGCGCAAGCGTTTTGGAAGAGGGCGAATAGTGAGTAGCGAATAGCGAATAGGGCAAACGGCCCTACTCACTCGCTCGTCTTCTTCCCTATTCGCTACTCGTCATTCGCTAGTTCAGCATCCCCAGCGCGTGCATGTAGGTCTCGAGGATTGTCTCCTGCTCGCGCCGCTCGTCGGCGTCCTGCTTGCGCAGACGGATGATCGTGCGCAGCGCCTTGACGTCGAAACCGTTGCCCTTGGCCTCGGCATAGACGTCCTTGATGTCGTCGGAGATCGCCTTTTTCTCCTCCTCGAGCCGCTCCACGCGCTCGACGAAGGCCTTGAGCTGATCCTTCGCGAAGCGGTGGGCAGTCTGCTCGGCGTCTTCCTTGACGGCGGCGGCAGTGGCCATCGAAAACCTCCTCCAAGACTCAGGAACGAATGCTGGAAGAGGTTTCGGAAGTGGGAGCGCCAAGGTCAAGGCGAGCGAGCAGTCATCCCCAGAGAACACAGGGCATAGCGTTTTCCGGCGAAGTGGACTTCCGGTTCGCCACCCAAATCTGGCCTTGGCCGACTTGGGCGATATGATGCGCCGATCTCGGGTAAACCCGAGATCGGTGAAAACGCGTAAAACGCAAAGAGCAAATTTAGTGCTTGTGCGCGGCTTTGGCGAAGGCGGCCTGCTGCTCCTTGGAGGCCTCTTTCTGGTACTTCGCCTTCCACTCGTCGAACGGCATGCCGTAGATGGTCTCACGGCTCTCGTCCTTGGTCATCGGCACGCCCTTGGCGTCGGCGGCGTCCTTCATCCAGTTCGACAGGCAGTTGCGGCAGAAGCCGGCGAGATTCATCAGGTCGATGTTCTGCACGTCGGTGCGCTTGCGCAGGTGCTCGACCAGGCGCCGGAAGGCGGCGGCCTCGAGCTCGATACGGGTCTTGTCGTCGAGGGTCATGCGGGCTCCTTTCGCTCGGACCAGGCCTCCAGGCCCCGGTCCGTTGGACCTTTGTGGCGGGTTTCGCATTAAGAATAGGGATCGATGCGCCCGCTATCCAGCATGGGTTGCGACGAAAATCATCCGGTCGCACCGGGTCTCGGCCCGGGGCGTTGAACCGAAGCTCGAAAAATCATGACAAACCCGATATCGACCCGCCAAGGTGAGGCCGCCCGCATGCGCCTCGTTCGTCCCCCCACCGTTCCCGAGCGCAGCTCTTGACCGCCTCGGCCCGCACCCTGCTCGAAGGCCTGTTCCGCACGGCGGTCGCCGCCGCGCATCCCGCGAGCTGGCTGCCCAGGCACTTGCCGGCGCCGCCCGCCCGTGGGCGCCTGATCATCCTGGCTGCCGGCAAGGCCGGGGGCTCCATGGTCGAAGTCGCGGAGCGGCACTATCTCGACAGCCTCGGCGTCCCGGCCAATCGGATCAGCGGCCTTGCAGTCACCCGCCGCGGCTATGGCCGCCCGACCCGCCTGCTGCGCGTGATCGAGGCCGGGCACCCCATCCCCGACGCGGCTGGGCTCGCCGGCACCTTCGAGGCCCTCTCGCTGGCCGACGGCGCCGGTGCCGAAGATCTGGTGGTGGTGCTGATCTCCGGCGGCGCATCGGCCAACTGGATCGCGCCCGCCGCTGGGCTGTCGCTGACCGAGAAGCAGGCGGTGACGCGCGCGCTGCTGCGCTCGGGCGCCAATATCGGCGAGATCAACACTGTCAGGAAGCATCTTTCCCGCATCAAGGGCGGGCGGCTGGCCCAGCGCGCCCATCCGGCGCGCGTTGTCGCCATCGGCATTTCGGACGTGCCCGACGACGATCCCGCGGTGATCGGCTCGGGTCCCACCGTGCCTGATCCAACCACTCTCGCCGACGCTCGCGCGCTTGCGGCGCGCTACCGGCTCAACGTACCCGAGCCCGTCACCCATGCGCTCGTCGACGCCGCCAACGAGACCCCGAAGCCGGGCGATCCGGTCTTTGCCAACACCACCTTCGCCCTGGCGCTCAAGCCCGAGGAGGTGTTCCGTGCCGCCGGGGACGCGGTGCGGGCGCTGGGCTACGAGCCAATCCTGCTTGGCACCCGGCTCGAGGGCGAGGCGCGCGAGGTCGCGGCTGCCCAGGCGGGGATTGCGCGCGACGTGCGGGCACAAGGCCGCCGCGCGATCATCCTCTCCGGGGGCGAGCTGACTGTCACCCTGCGCGGCAAGGGTCGCGGAGGCCCCAACCAGGAATATGCCCTGGCGCTGGCGGCCGCCCTCGGGGAGGCCAAGGGCATTGCAGCCTTGGCCGGTGACACCGACGGCACCGACGGCGGCGGCGGGCAGCCGGAGGACCCCGCCGGCGCCTTCATCGACGCGACCACGCTCGCCCGCGCCCGCGGCCTCGGCCTCGATCCGGCCGCCTTCCTTGATGACAACAATTCGACCGAATTCTTCGAGAAGCTCGGCGATCTGCTGACGCCAGGTCCGACCCTGACCAACGTGAACGACTTCCGGGCAATCCTCGTTGACAGCCTCTGAAGGTTCACGCGATATCGGAGCGGGCGGCGACTTTGGGCTGCGGACTTGCGGCTAACGGTTTGGGGCCAGACTTGGGCTAAGACTTGGGGCGGGATGGAATTTCCACACATCATCGCGGGAATGGGGGGCATGCGCCTGCCGCGCGCCCTGCTCGCCAGCGCCCTGCTGGCGGCGGCATTCACGTTGATCGGCGCGCCGGCCAAGGCCGATTTTCGCCTCTGCAACAACACCGGCAACCGGGTCGGGATCGCGATCGGCTACAAGGAAAACGAAAGCTGGACCACCGAGGGCTGGTGGAACATCTCTGCACGCAGCTGTGAGACCGTGCTGCGGGGAACCCTCTCGGCCCGCTTCTATTATGTCTATGCGGTCGACTACGACCGGGGCGGTGAATGGTCGGGTCAGGCCTTCATGTGCTCGCGGGAAAAAGAGTTCACCATTCGAGGCACCGAGGATTGCCTGGCGCGCGGCTTCGACCGCACCGGCTTCTTCGAGGTCGACACGGGTGATCAGCCGTCATGGACCGTTCAGCTCACCGAATCGGCCGACCAGACCCCGATGCAGCCGCTGCAGTCGAAGATCCCCATGCTGCAGACGCCGCCGACCGCCGGTCGCCCGGGCCAGCCGACGCCCCCGTCCCGAAGCCGAAATTGATGCGACGTCTGCGCCGGACCAAGATCGTCGCCACCCTTGGGCCCGCCTCCTCCGACCGCAACGTGATCGCACGCCTGTTCGTGGCTGGCGCCGACGTGTTCCGCATCAACATGAGCCACACCTCGCACGAGCGCATGCGCGAGCTGGTGGCGGCGATCCGCGCGGTCGAAACCGAGCAGGGCCGCCCGATCGGCATCCTGGTCGATCTGCAAGGCCCGAAGCTGAGGGTCGGCAGCTTCGCCGCAGGGCCGGTGCCGCTGATCAAGGGCGAGACCTTCACGCTCGATGCCGACCCCGCGCCCGGCGACGCCGCCCGCGTGCACCTGCCGCATCCCGAGATCTTCGTCTCGGTCAAGGCCGGCGACACGCTGCTGCTCGACGACGGCAAGGTGCGGCTCACCGCGCTTGCGGCCGACAGCAGCCGCATCGTCACCCGGGTCGAGGTCGGCGGCAAGCTCTCCGACCGCAAGGGCGTGAGCCTGCCCGACACCACCATCCCGTTCTCGGCATTGGTGGAGAAGGACCGCGCCGATCTCGAGGCAGCGCTCGAGACCGGCGTCGACTGGATCGCGCTCTCCTTCATCCAGCGGCCGGAGGACATCGCCGAGGCGAAGAAGATCACCCGCGGCCGCGCCGCGGTGATGGCCAAGATCGAGAAGCCGCAGGCGGTCGCGCGGCTCGACGAGATCCTCGATCTCGCCGACTCGCTCATGGTCGCGCGCGGCGATCTCGGCGTCGAGATGCCGCTCGAGAAGGTGCCGGGCGTGCAAAAGCTCATGACGCGCGCTGGCCGACGCGC
>Ga0066903_100006839_pt1 | contig 10221 bp, 9 predicted proteins | sample PanSoiMetaGPlot1_FD_67491 | JGI IMG/M metagenome (GOLD analysis project Ga0066903, IMG submission 67491) | Tropical forest soil microbial communities from Panama analyzed to predict greenhouse gas emissions - Panama Soil - Plot 1 (version 2) | ecosystem: Environmental > Terrestrial > Soil >... | reverse complement strand
GTCGCCTACGCCCTGGGCCGAGACCGCATCGAGGATCATCCGGTGCTTGCCCGGGATCCTTTCCAGCCAGTCGTCCTCGTCATGCCGCGCGGGTTGCCACGGTCCTTCGGACGGCCCGTGTGCCATCACGGTGGACGTGTCGGCGCCCAACGCGGCGAGCGCGGCGCCGGCCCGCGAGAGAAACGAGCGTCGCGCAAAAGGGAACGGAACGTCGGAGCCCAGCATCTCAACCCTCACTTTTGGCGATCCCCAAGGCGGCCGCCATCGACATGCAATGGTAGGCGCCGGTGGCCGTCGGGTCAACGAGGACGGCATCGGAGGTCTGCGCCAGGAGCGACTTTGTCCCACCCGATGTCTGACTAGCTGCGCGCGAGGACGACAATCTCAGCCTTTCTACACGGATCAATTGGCGTGGTCGTTGCCTCGTTGTGATGGCGAGTGGACCCTGTCGCTTTCCGCATCATCGCCCTGGAGCCCGAACCCGAGCGTGGCCGACGATTGGAAGCGTTGATCCGTGAGAGAGTGGACGCCGATGTGATCGATGTGATCATTGTCCGTGCGGAGGACGAAGCCCGGGCCGCGCTGTCGTCGCATCTTCCCGACGTGATCCTGATATCTTCGCTGTCGCCGCCGGCGGACGAGGCCAAGCTGCTGCAGCATTTGCGGGAGCTGGACACCGACTGGGATCCGGCCATCTTGTTCGTTCCGCCTGTCGTCGACGAGCAGCGCTCGGAGGCGGACAGCGGCTGGCCGTTCTCCCTCGCGCCCTGGCGGAATCGAGCGCCAGCGCACTGGCCGCCATACGATATTGACGCGATCGGTTCCAGGATCAATGAGGCCCTCAGGCAGCCGCGGCGCGTGCGGAGTGACAGAATCCGCTTCATGAACGACACCGGAGGAAGCGACAGGCCGGCCTCGAGGCCGGTCCTGACCGCAGAGGCTGCACTTCCCGCGCAGACGCGCAGACCCCAGATTCGCCGGGCTTGGCGCTGGACGCCTGCCGAGTTGCCCTGGGTGTGCAGCATTCACACGCGGTGGGGCATCGACGCGAGCGTCGTGAACGTCTCGAGGAGCGGCGTTCTCATCGAATCACCGTCAAGGCTGGCACCTGAGAGCTCGATCGAGCTGCACCTGCGGGGGCCCGGAACGACCTTGGATGTCCCTGCGCGGGTGATTCGCTCGGAGGTGTCGGCAACCGACGTCAGGGGTGTGAAATACCGGTCGGCGGCCATCTTCGACGCCGCCCTTCAGCTCCTGTCCGGCGAACCGGGATCAGGGCCGCATTCGTCCCAGAAGGTACCGTTTCCTGTACCTGCGTCGACGAGTCTGGCCGTGATCGACGGCAGCGCTTGGAACTCTCAGAACGTCTGGTAACACACGGCCGTGAGTCGGAGCACGCGGCGACCTGCGCCCCTTTTCTTGGCCGGTGTGGTGACACTCGGGTGCCTGCTGGCCGTCCCACTCCGCGCCCAGGACTCGCGCGTCGTCACGGAGCCGTCGTTCCCTCCGCCGTGTGCAACGCTAGGTGCCAGCCAGGTCACGGGCAGTCTTGACGAGACGAGCTTCGATACGGCCCGAGTTCAGGCAGCGCTGGAGGGTTGTCCAGCGGGGCAAGCCGTGGTACTCACGACCGAAGACGGCGACGACGCATTTCTGATCCAGCCCATTACCATTCCATCAGGCGTGACGCTGATTGTGGACGCCGATGTGACTGTGTTCACGTCGCTCAATCGGGCCGACTACCCCTGTCCAGGTCCTGGCTCGTCAGATTGCACGGCGATCATCACTGTGCCGGCCGGGCGCGGCTCGGGCATCATGGGATACGGCATTATCGACGGCCGCGGCGGTGAAACTCTGAACGGGGAGACCGTCGCTTGGTGGACGCAGACGCCGCGCGATCCGCGTCCACGGATGATCGAGTTGATCGACGCCGACAACTTCACGCTCTACAAGATCACCCTGCAGAATTCTCCCAAGTTCCACGTATTCGGGAGCGGCAACTTTCTCACGGTCTGGGACGTGAAGATTACCGCGCCCACGACGTCGCCCAATACCGACGGCATCGACCCGTCAGGCTCGCACGACATCACGATCACAGACTCGTTCATCAGCGGCGGCGACGATCACGTTGCGATCAAGGCGGGTGCCGGGCACGTGTCGAACGTGACGATCGCGAACAATCGACTCTTCCAGGGACACGGGGTCTCGATTGGCAGCGAAACGAACGCTGGAGTGGAAAACGTGCTCGTCTCGAACATCGTGATGGATGGCGCCGGCGCCTCGAACCAGAACGTGATTCGAATCAAGTCCGATTCGAGCCGGGGCGGCGAGGTCAGGCACATCACTTACTCGAACATCTGCGCCCGCAATCCGGGCCACCCCCTCGTATTCAACCCGTTCTACTCGACCGCCACGGGAGTGCTGTATCCGGACTTCCACGACATTACCGTTCGCAATCTGCACGTGCTCAATCGCCAGAACTCGTCGACGCTGAGAGGCTACAACGCCGACGGAATCAATTTTCCGCTCAGCATCACGTTCGACAACGTCGCGCTCGATGGATTCGAGATGACCGACTTGCCCGCCGCTCAGGTCAATGACGTTGACTTCACGCTCGGCCCGGGCCCGATCGCGCCAGGGGATCCCGGCATCGCTCGGTGCTCAACATGCTGGCGGCGTCGCCGGACAATCTCGTGACCGTGGTCAACGCCATCAGCAACGACGATCCGGCCTATTCGTGCACGCCGGATAGCTTCGTCTATCTGGCCGGCGAGTTGTTTGCGCCCGCGAGCACCGCGTCGCTCGTGACCCCTGATGGGACCATCAGGCTTTCGGCGATCGTGCAGCCGATCGTCGCTGGGGCGCCGGCCCCGAGCGGGAGAATCAGCATCATGGAGGGCGAGGATGTGGTGGCCAGCGCTCCCATCTCCGGGCGTGTCACCGACATCTCGATTCCGAACGTGACGCCTGGCCCGCACGTGTTTAGCGGTCTCTATTCGGGCGACGACAACTTTGCGGCGCTCGTTGTCGGGTCGGTGACAATTGTTGCGCCAGGTTCGGGGGAGCGTCGGCACAGAAAGCCGCACCGGTCGGTCAAGCCTGACGAAGGGAAAGGCACAGCTGAACTCGACCGAGGCTGAGACACCGGATCAACTGTGCGCTTCGTAGTCGTTCCAGGTCCAGATAGCATACGCCTTCGGCATGTGATCGAGCAGAAACATCGGTGCCTGCAAGATGGCACCTTTCTCGATTGCCATGACGATGTCGAGCAGTGTCCTGGGAGGCCCAATCAGATCAGCAAAGAAATGCGGCACGTCCGGACCTCCGTCGGAGATGAGACCGACGGGATCGATGAACCGGCGCGGGTCGACGTGCCGGTATAGCCACGGGAACAGCAACGGCGGCGGCACGTGGGTGACGACGTCATGGTCGTTCACGTACCGTGCGCATCGATTGACGAACTTCGTCGTGAACGCGCTCGCAAACGCAGGATCGCCGACACGAGGCGATCCGAACGTGCAGACGCCGCGCGTGTCGTTGTATTCGTCGGCAGCCAGCGTCGCAAGGGCTCCGCCGAGGCTGTGCCCGCAGAACCATACGGTTCGATTTGCTTTGAGCCTGTCGAGCACCGCGGTGAGCTTCGGCCAGATCCTCTGGATGGCTCCGGCGAAGCCCGAATGGACTCGACGCTGGCCTGCTTGACCACGCGGGCCCCAGGCAATCTGCGCGACTCCGGCGTCAGTGAGGATGTCCGGCCATTCATCGACCTGTGTTCCGCGAAACGCCACAATGACCGCGTCGGGTCGCCATGCGACGTAGCATTCCGCGCTCCGTTCTTCGACGAATTCCGCTTGGAGGCCGGCCGCGTTGAAGACCGGAATTGCAGGACCCGGATCCCAATACGAGAGCAGCGCCGCTTCGGCGAGCCACCAGGCGTTGATGCGGGAGAGCGACCCGGGATTCGCCTCGAAGGGATGGGCGGTGGCGTTCTCGAAATGGACGTACGCTCCGTCTTGTTCCGGATGGAGCACAAACCTGGTGTCGTAGGGTGGTGCTGGCTTCGGCATGAACCTGGTTCACGGAATTGTAAGACGCCCGGTCCCATCAGTCCGCCTACCCGCGCGAAATCGCTGAGCCTCGCCCGTCTATGCGGGTGTGAAGACATTCGGATCATCTACCGCGCTGCGAGGAGCAGCCGTCCTTTCGCTTCTCCTTCTGAGCTGGTTCCCGACGAGATTGGCGGGTGCGGCGGCCGACAACAGCGGGTCGTCCATCACGCACGATGCCGAGCGCAAGGTCTGGACGCTGAGCAACGACACGGTTGAATGGCAGGTGTTCGGCGATCCCGGCACACAAGTTGCCGGTTTGGTGCAGGTTCGTGCGGGGGCGTCTCCCGGGTGGGCGATAGCCAGCGGAGTCGACGGTGTGCTCACGATCGAAGGCCGGCTTCGTCAGATCGGCTCGTTCAAGGATGGGTTTATGGTGGGCCGCGTGTCGCCGATGCGCGTCACGAACGGCGTGCAGCTCGATCTCACCATGCAGGTCACGGATGTGCCGATCATCGTGACGCGCCACTACGCGCTCTACGACGACTCGCCCGTCCTGGAGCTCTGGACGACGGTCCAATCGTCCGATCCCCGCCCGCACACCCTGTCGGATCTGAATGTTTTCACGGTCAGCGTGCCAACGGGCACCGCCCATTGGCTCAACGGGCTGCAGGGGGAAAACGCCGACGTCCCGCGGGACACCGCGTTTACGATGCAAGCCCGGACGCTGAACGACGGGGAGTCCCTTCAGATCGGCTCTACGCGCCGCTCATCCGAACAGCAGCTGCCCTGGATCACGGTGGCGAATGACTCCAGTACCTTCTTCGCGGGCGTAATGTGGTCGGGTGCCTGGACGCTGACGGCGACGCGTGCCGCCGGTAAGGTGTCGCTCAATGCCGGCCTCCCGAAGATGCAGACGACGGTAATGAGCGGAACGCCTGTCGAAAGCCCTCACGGGTTCATCGGGGCGACCCCAGGCGGGACATCGGACGTGAGTCGCGCGATGGAACGGTTCACCACCAACGGGCTTCGAGCCGGTCACGTCCTGAAGCCCCTCGTTACCTACAACACGTGGTTCGCTTACGGCGTAGACATCAACGAGGATGCCATGCGCGGCGAGATGGATCGCGCCGCCGCGCTCGGCGTGGAACTTTTCGTCGTGGACGCTGGGTGGTACACCGGGGCGGGCAGAGACAACTCGACCGACTTCGAGAGCGGTCTGGGCACGTGGGACGCCGACCCCTTACGATTCCCCAATGGGTTGCGGGCGCTGTCCGATTACGCGCACGGCCTCGGCATGCGCTTCGGCATCTGGGTCGAACCCGAACGGCTCGACCGCTCGACGATGGACGGCACCAGCCTCAACGAGCGGTGGCTCGCCACGAGCGGCGGCGCTTATCAATCCGCGCACACCGCCCAAATCTGCCTGGCCAGCTCAGTCGCGCGCGAATACCTCTTCGGCAGGCTCACCGCCCTCATCGATGCGGTGCAACCGGACTACCTGAAATGGGACAGCAACTTCTGGATCAACTGCGATCGCGGGGGCCATGGTCATTCTCCCTCGGAAGGCAACTTCGCCCACACGCGCGGGCTTTACGACCTGCTCGCGCGGCTGCGTGGGAAATATCCGTCGCTTCTGATTGAGAATGTCTCGGGCGGCGGCAATCGCCTCGATCTAGGCATGCTTCGGTACACGGATGTGGCGTGGATGGATGATCGAACTGCTCCGTCGGCGCTCGTCCGCCACAATCTCGAAGGCTTGAGCTCGGCCCTGCCGCCGGCCTACCTCCTGTCGTTCCTGACGGAGCACGAAGGGGAATCTCTTCACCAGGCCGCCGATCTGGCGCTGTACGTCCGGAGCCGCATGCAAGGGGTCTTGGGCCTCTGCATCCGCACGGGGGAGTACTCCCAGTCGGACCTCGCCAACATCGCTGGACAAGTGGCGACGTACAAGAGCCTCCGCGACGCGCTGGCCACCGGGAGCGCGACCCTCCTGACCGCGCAGGCCGCTGTCACGAATGGGCCGGCGTGGGATGCGCTCCAAGTTAGCGGGGCCGACGGGCAGAGCCTCGTGATCGGCGCGTTTCAGGCAGGCACCGGGACGAAGATAACGGTCGCGCCGGACGCCCTCGATCCGTCAGCGACCTACGACCTGCGTTCCCTGGATGCCGGTTCGCTCGGTGCCTTTACCGGCGCCGATCTGATGGCCGTCGGCATCGATCCGAGCACGTCGACCGATTCGGCCGCCCATTTTTTCATCCTGACCCGACGCGAGACGGCCGAATCCGTTCATCGACGCCGCTAGCTGGTGGACGCTGGGAGGCTCTGCGAAAAGAGCGTCAAGGGGCACAGAGCTCGCGACCCTCACGAAGCCTTGCGACTCTGCGAGCGTCGATCAAAGGTGTCGCGCGCCGCTCTGATCGTCGGCCAGTTCAGCTGAAGCCATGCTACGAGCGCGCGCACCGGCTGCATGAACCGCTTGCCGAGCGGCGTGAGCTCGTACTCGACGCGAGGCGGCACTTCGGCATAGACGTCACGCGTGAGCAGTCCATCCCGTTCGAGGCTTCGCAGCGTGGCGGTCAACATCCGCTGCGAGATGCCCGGGACGGCGCGCTTCAACTCCGAGAACCGGGCGCGTTGGGTCGGCTGCTCCTCGAGCATGGCGATGACGAGCAGGCTCCACTTGTCGCCGACGCGGTCCAGCATTTCCCGGAACTCGCAGTCGTGATGCGCGGTCAGCGTTGCAGGCTGTGGTCGAGCCATGGGTTCCTCAAAAGTAACTAGCGAAGAAAAAGGTGCCGTCTTGCGCCACCGGAGATGGTATTCCAGAATACCTCTGTATACAACAGTAACTAGGAGCAACCAAGGAAGAAGAACAAGAAGAAGAACAAGAACAAGAAGAAGAAGAAGGAGAAGAAGAAGGAAGAGCAGGAGGAGCAGAAGGAGGAAGAGCCCATGATCATTGAACTCTTGGCAACGTGGATCCCCGCGCTCGTCGTGGCGGTGTCGGGCGCGATGAAGCTGGCGGGCAATCCAGCGATTCTTAAGGGTATGACGGCGCTCGGCGTCAGACGCTACGTGCCCATGCTCGGCGTGATGGAACTCGTCTTCGCCACGCTGTTCGTCATTCCGGCCACATTCAAGCTGGGATTCGTGCTCGCGTCGTGCTACTTCGCGGGGGCAATCGCGACGGAGCTGTCGCACGATGCCTTGACAGCCAATCCGTTCATCCCGCTCGCCCTCGTCTGGGTCGGCGCCTTCATGCGTAACCGGTCCATCTTTTTCTGAGGCGCCATTGATGCAGGTCGGCATCGACAGCTTCGCAGCCGCGTTCGACGAGAACAGCCGGGCGGTGAATCCGGCGGAGCGTCTTCGGCAACTCGTCGAGCAAATCGTGCACGCCGACGAGATGGGGCTGGACACTTTCGGCGTCGGCGAACACCATCGCCGGGAGTTCCTTGATTCCTCGCCGGCCGTGATTCTTGGCGCCGCGGCGGCTCGCACCGAGCGTATCCGCCTGACGAGCGCCGTCACCGTGCTCAGCGCCGATGATCCGGTGCGGGTCTTTCAGAACTTCGCCACGCTGGATCTGCTGTCGAGAGGGCGCGCGGAGATGATTGTCGGTCGCGGTTCATCCATCGAAGCATTTCCGCTCTTCGGATTCCACCTGCAGGACTACGACGCGCTTTTTGCCGAGAAGCTCGATCTGCTGCTCACGATTCGCGAGCACGAACACGTCCATTGGTCCGGCAAGTACCGCCCCGCGCTGAGCGGGCAGGGTGTGTACCCGCGACCCGTGCAAAATCCGCTGCCGATCTGGCTCGGCGTTGGCGGGACGCCGCAATCCTTCGTGCGCGCAGGCGCGTTAGGGCTGCCGTTGATGGTCGCCATCATCGGCGGTGAACCGAGGCGTTTTCGCCCGCTCATCGATCTCTATCGAGAAACCGGCAAACAGCACGGGCACTCCACCGAGCAGCTCAAGGTCGGCGTGCACATGCTGGGCTACGTCGGCCAGACGACCGAGGAGGCGGCCGACACCTTCTACCCCGGATACGCCAAGGCGATGACGGACGTTGGCAAGGAGCGCGGCTGGCCGCCCATGACGCGTGCGAGCTTCGACGCCCAGCGCGGCCGGGACGGCGCGCTGCTGGTTGGCAGCCCGGCCGAGGTGCTCGACAAGATCTCGAGGCACAGCGAGGCGCTCGGCGGCATCTCTCGACTGTCCTTCCAGATGAACGTCGCGTCGCTGCCGCAGGTGAAGATGATGCGCGCGATCGACGCGATCGGTGCGCAGATCGCACCGGCATTACATCAGGTGCACGCTCACAGGTAATCTGGCCCAGCGGTCGGAGCTTCGGCGCGCCTGTTGAAGTCACAGTTGGATTCGGATTTGTGCGCGTCGCATCGATTTTACAGAAGAGACAGCGTGCTAGTCTTGGGCCTATGGCCCGCGTTTACCGCTTCGGCATCTTCGCGTTCGATGCCGACCGCCTCGAACTCATCCGCGACGGGCGGCCGGTACACCTTCAGCGTCAGCCGGCCCAGGTGCTTGCGACCCTCCTCGATCGCGCGGGCCGCCTGGTCACACGCGACGAGTTACGACGCGTCGTCTGGCGCGACAATACATTCGTCGACTTTGAGCGCGGGTTGAATTTCTGCGTCGCGCAAGTCCGGGGCGCCCTCGGCGACGACGCGGGTGCGCCGCGCTACATTCGCACGAGCCCCAAGAAAGGGTACGAATTCATTTGTCCAGTCGAATCTGTCGAGCTCCCACAGGCGGCCGCGTCCGCGGAGACCAACGCGGCGCCGCCTGGTCAGAAGTACCGGCTGCGAGAGTCGATGAGAGGACGGGCCATCCTTGCGGCAGTTCTCGTGATTGGCGCTGCGGTCTACTACTCGGCGAGGAGCCGGCCTGCCCGCGTGATCGTTGCCGTGGCCCGATTCGACAATGAAACCGGTGATCCAGCGCTCACGCGGTTCAGCGACTATCTGACCGACAGCGTCGTCGAGCAGCTGGCCACCCTTGGGGCGGGGCGCTTCGAGGTCGTCGGCAACGCGGCGATTCTCCGTGCGGCGCGTGATCAACGCGATCTCGGGACAATCAGAACGTCGCTCAGCGCTCAGTATGTTGTGCTCGGACAGGTGCAGCGCGACGCTCAGCGCGTGCGCGTTCTTGGGCATCTGATTCGTCTGCCGGATCAGACTCACGTTACTGTCAGCCGGGTTGACGACGTCGCAGACCAGACCCTGAGCGGAACCAACCAAATCGCGACTCGAATGGCGCGAGCCTTTGCGCATCGTCTGGATCCCTCCTCACAAGTCTCCGCAAGTCATTGAAAACCGGTTACTTCTCTGCTTGCTTCTTTCTAGTGCGGCAGATGCTGGAACTTGCTTGAGAGCCGTGACGCACCTGGCGACTATTCCGCGGGAGGGTCGCATATGGTCTGGGCATCATCGCGCCGCCAGTTTCTCCGACGTGTTTCGCTCGCGATTCCAACGGCAGCCACGTACACAGGCCGGGGCTCGGCGGCCAACGTTGAGGTCAACAGCGTCTTTCCGACGCAGGTGCCCGAACTCGTGCAGGAAATGGTGGTAGTCGCCCACGGCAATGTCGCCCGAGTCAAAGAGCTCGTCGGACGCCATGCCACGCTCGCGAAGGCGACATGGGATTGGGGTTTCGGCGACTGGGAGACTGCGCTTGGCGCCGCGTCGCACGTCGGAAACCGCGAGATCGCCGAGCTGCTGCTGGCAAACGGAGCGCACCCGACGATTTTCTCGGGCGCGATGCTCGGCCAGCTCGACGTCGTCAAGGCGTTCCTCGTCGCGTCGCCCGGAATCCAACGCACGAGAGGGCCGCACAGCATTTCGTTGATGTCACACGCCATCGCCGGGGGCGGGCCGGCTCGATCGGTCGTCGAGTATCTCAAGTCGATCGACGGTGCCGACGACAAGTTGCCTGCTCAGCCGTTGAGCGATGCCGACGTGGCAAGGCTTACCGGCGCCTACGTGTTCGGGGTGACGCCCGCTGACCGCGTGGAGATCAGCGCCAGCAAGAATCAGTTGCAGTTCGGGCGGCCCGGCCATTTTGCGCGTGGACTGTTTCACCTGGGCGCGCTGGAGTTTTGCCCGATGGGCGCTGAAACAGTGCGGATAAAATTCGCAGAAGCAACCGGCA
>Ga0066903_100006838_pt1 | contig 10221 bp, 8 predicted proteins | sample PanSoiMetaGPlot1_FD_67491 | JGI IMG/M metagenome (GOLD analysis project Ga0066903, IMG submission 67491) | Tropical forest soil microbial communities from Panama analyzed to predict greenhouse gas emissions - Panama Soil - Plot 1 (version 2) | ecosystem: Environmental > Terrestrial > Soil >... | reverse complement strand
CGTTCTTGAGAAAGAATACGTACGCGTCGCGACCAAGGGCGGTCTCATTTGGCAAAGACGGCAACATTTTCCGGAGCTTTTCGCGAAAACGTTCGAGCGCGTCCGCCGCTTGATCGACTGCGCTTTTCAATTCTCCTTCGTTGAGAGTGGTCGATTTGACCAGCGTCGCAGCCATTTGATGGAGACGTGGCCGAATATCATCCAACGCTTGAATCGTCACGGTCGCGAATGGGGCCGGCGGCTTGTTTAAATTCTCAACGCCTTGCTGCAAGATTGAAGGAATATTTTCGATGCGCGTGAGAATTTCGCGGCTGTGGGCAGCGTCGTATGGTCCGGGCACAGTGAGCGCTTCGACTACTGCCGTAAGCGTTTGGGCGACGTAAAAGTTCGGATCGCGTTGCCAGCGGGGGTTGATGTCCAGTTCCCATCGCACGCGTGCCAGGGCGGAACCGATCAGACGATAATCAACTTGTTCCGAAATTGGCCAACCGGTTGGATCCAGTTTTTTCCAGCGATTTTCGAACTCTGCCAGATCCTTTCGTTGCTTATCGATACTTGCTCGCGACCAATCGCGCGTCCCACCCGGCCGCTCGATGCGATTCACGTCGTCGCCGCTAAACGGCGCGTATTTCGCCCGCCAGACCCAGAAATCATCCGCCAGTTTGCCGAGAGAGTCTGGTTGCGGCTGGCTGTCTGCCGACACGGCAATGAAATTCAGCAGGAGTATTATGCAGAAATTCTTCACGTCAGTTCAATCCGAGTTCCGGCGCAACGTGACAATGTGAGGATCCCTGTCGGGTCGGTACATCGATGCGCCGTAACAAATCGCTGCGGACCTTTCGCGGGCATAACGGACCTTGTTTAGCTTTTCGTCCCAGCGCTCCATATAAGAACAGTTCGCCGTTTTTTCGCTGCCGGGAATAGATACGTAACGATTCTCTGTAAGTGTGAGGAACGCAGCTTCGCCGGGGAGCGGAATTGGAGTCGCCCAGTTTGGTGACAACCTGACAAGACGAGGGCCGGTGATGTCGAGAGCGAAAACTGTGTCACCGTCGGTGCTGTTCAAATGCAGATCGAAAAATGCAAGGCGCAGCGGTCCTTCGAAAAGAAAATGCTGATCTTTGTCCTGGCTGTCATGCAGCAATCCAAAGACGCCGTAAAACCCCGGGATTTTGTCGAACTCGGTCTCAGTTCCATTCTTCAAATTACGAAGCAGGTAATGTTTTCCATGACCCGGTCCGTCGATTTGATCATCTTCGCTCTTAGGATCTTCACTCAAAATCAATTCGACAGAACCATCGGGCGATTTGTAAATTGATGGCGGTGTTTCGGCAGGTGACGCAGCCGGAGTCGGCGACGTTGATTCGTCCGGCTCGATGTTTGTGAAAAACGGTGAACTCTTCGCTTGCGCGTACCAAGCCGGCGCTGCCTCCAACTTTTTCAACTCCTTGCCGCGAGGGTCAATGCTCCAAAACTTGCCGGCTCCATCAGGCGTTTCGCGCGTGAAGACAATTATACTGCCATCAGGCGCAAAAATTGGAGCGGAATCCTGTCCGGATTGATCGTTCGTTAATTGCCGGATCAATTTTCCATCCTCGCGATACAGATAAAGGTGCGAGTGACTGATGCCCTCAGCCTGCAAGTAGCGAATCGCAATCACAATCTCCGCATCTGCACACGCGCTCACAGCGCTCAGCAAGAGAATTCCAGTGACAATCAATATTCGAGTTGTGGAGAGCATTATCGGAGCGGAAGTTGGACCGTGCTTGGATGGGTTGCGTCGTGATACACCTGCACGTGGCAGGTGCGCGCGTCCTTTGCTGTTTCTTCCGCGACGACTCCGCCTGAGCAATAGTTCTTTTGCAATTGAGTGGAATTTGGCGACGACACGACCAGACGAAGCCGGCTTCCCTTCATTAATCGGCGAGCAACGAACAATCCCGGATTGAAATCGCAGCGAGCCACTTCGCTGGGCTTCACCAATTTCGCTTCGCGCAGCGAGTCGCGATAGCGCAAACGGCGAACATCGTTCCAAAGGATGATGCTCGTTCCGTCCGGTTGGATTTCGTACAGCTGCGCGGACAGATCGACATCGGGGGTGTCGATCGACACCCAGAGCGTGGCTGTCGGGCAGCCGACGAACGACGTTTCATTGGGCAGCGGCTCGGTGTGATACACCAGACCATCTTTGCCGATGCTTAGAGCATACATTTGATCGAGGCCTGCCGTTTTTTCTTTTGGATCAATCCCATCGACCGTTTCGCCGCGCGTGGTGTCCAGTGGATCGTAGGTGAATTTGTCCGAACCTTCATTTGGCTGCTTCTCAGTAAGCGAGCCGGAACGAAAGACGCCATTCGCATCGCCATTTTTGGAATCGACGTAGAAAATTTTCGGGTTTGCGACCAGTTTTTCGAAATTGTCGGCGTATCTCCACTCTCCATTGGTGCCGCTGTTGCCAGCTGCGAGCAAATAGTAAGCGACCTGGTTCTTGAGAAATCCCGGACGCGGGCCGGTTTTCATTGTCCAGTCGTACCATTGCCGGTGGAGATCATTAAGGTCGATAACAGATCCGGGTCCGAATTTTACGCCGCCGACTTCATCCGTTGGGGTGCGGGTACCTGCGTGGTCCCATGGACCAATGACCAGAAAATGCTTCGCACGGGCCTCGGGAGTGGCGTTTGCCATATGATCTCGGTAATAGCTAAGCGCGCCAAGCTCATCTCCGTCGTATTGCGCCGTGATTGTCAGGACCGGGACAGCGATCTTTTGAAATTGCTCGCGTGTTGGCACCATCGCGTCGTAGTAGGCATCCATCGTGGGATGTTTGATCACCCGCTGGAAATTCACCGATGGATTTCCAACGAACGAATCCAGCGATTTGAAGGGGATATATTTCTTGTAAGCGTCGAGGAATTTGGTTCGCCAAAATTTCTGATCGGCAAAGAGATTGTTCTGCCCAGTGCGGCCACTGGTAAAAGTGTACCACTGCATGTCGTAGGTTAGGCCCACGTTCTGGGTGAAAGGATAATCGAGACCGGGATGGGCAGCTGCGGCGGGGACAATCGTCGCCAGATGTGATGGCAATTCTTTTGCCGTAGCCCATTGATCAAATCCCGCGTAGGAACCACCCCACATCGCAACCTTGCCATCGCAAAATGGCTGTTTTGCGAACCACTCAACCAGGTCGTGTCCGTCCCGTGGATCATTTACAAACGGCTCAAACTCGCCGTCGGAATTTCCGCGACCACGAACATCGACAAGTGCGAACACGTAGCCATGCGCGGCGAAATAAGCGCCGCGTGCGTGATAACTATCGGAGATATACGGCGTCAGCGTGAAGACGACCGGCGTTTTCGGCAGCGACCCATCTTGAGTTTTTGGTAAATACAGTGTCGCGTTCAGTTCCACCTTGTCGCGCATGGGAATCTTTACGCCCCAGCGAAGATCGTAATCGGCAGATAGTGGCGAGGGCGATGGCGTGCTAGTTGGCGTTTGTCCATTAGCCTTTGTAGCGAAAAGTCCGCAATGCGTTACAGCTAAGATCAACAAGGTCGAAAAAGTCGTGTATCTCGAAAGGTGTGGGAGTTTCATCACTCGCGACTCAAGCGAAGAAAGTGCCGGGCACAAGCAACTTGAATTGATAATTGGTCCTGATTTGCAGGAAACCGAGTTTACGAGACGATAGGCAATGGCGCGTTGGCTTTCGAAGAATACGCAACCGCAGAACGCGAAGACGCAGGTCACTATGGCTTCGGTTCCAGAGACAAAGCCGGCTCGCTGGTTTCGCGTCGAGACGCTCTGCTCTGGGTTCGTGTTTCTGGTAGCGCTGCTTCTTTATAACTGGACGCTTGCGCCTACGGTTACCGCGACTGACAGCGGGGAGCTAATAGTGGTCGCTCACGGTCTGGGAGTTGCACACCCGCCAGGCGTTCCATTGTGGATTGTTCTCGCTCATCTGGCGTCCCTTGTGCCTTTTGGGAATGTCGCGCAACGCATCAACTTTTCGTCAGCGCTTTTTGGAGCGATCGCCTGTGCGATGCTCACGCTGGCAGTCGTAGAGTTAATGATTACGGCTTCGTTTCTCGCTGTAACGAAGCGAGAGAAGAAGGGCATAAAAAGGAACAAAAACACAGAGAATTCCAATATCGCGCGGCTGTTAGTGGTCGCGCCCGCACTCGGCGCTGGGTTGCTGATGGCGTTTTCCCGCACGCTTTGGTCTTACGCTACGATCACGGAGGTATATGCCCTAAATGCGCTGCTCATCACGTCGATTTTTTTCCTGATGCTTAGATGGCGACGATGGATCGTTGCGGACAAGATGGACATCGAAGTGGCGAAGGGCGGCCGCCAGCCTGGTTTGACGAACACGAGGCATGACGCGTTGCTTTACCTGGCGGCGTTTGTATTCGGGCTCGCATTAGGCGTTCATCACGTGACAGTGGCGCTGACGCTCCCGGCCATCGCAGTCATCGTTTATCGAACGCAAGGCGCGAGATTCTTTGTAACCAAACGACTGGCTTATGCCGCGTTGATTTCAATTGGTGCTCTCGTTGCCATCTATGCCTACCTACCGTTTGCGGCGTCGCGCTCGCCTCTCATTGACTGGGGCCACCCGCGGTCGCCGCAGGAAATATGGTGGCACATCACGGGCCGGCAGTACCAAGTTTATTTTTCCTTTACTCCATCGATAATCGGAAAGCAGTTCGTTGAGTTCTGTGGAATGGCCTTGCGCGAGTTTGGCTTTTTCTGGTTTCCACTGGCGCTTGTTCTGGCCTTAGCTGGCTTTCTATACGCTTTCAAACGGGATCGCACCACGTTCTGGTTTTTGTCGACCATCGTGATTGCGGATTTGGCATACGCGCTCAGCTACGAAATTGCAGAGGACAAAGATGCGTACTATCTGCCTACATTCATTGCGATCGCGATCGCAGCGGGAGTCGGCATACGCTGGTTGATCCGGAGCGCTGTTTCCAAATCGCCATCTTTTGTGAAACCATCTTTCGTAGCCGCGACTGCCGTTGTGCTAGTTAGCGCGACCGCCGTCGGCGCAAATTGGCCCTTCAACAATCGCAGGGACAACTTTGTCGCCCACGATTATGTGAAAAATCTGTTCAACTCGATCGAGCCAAACGGTCTTCTGCTTACACTGGATTGGCAGGTTGCCTCGCCGATGTTCTATGCGCAGGCGATAGAGCACCTCCGCAGTGATGTTAAAGTTATCGACATCAATCTTCTGCGCCGCTCGTGGTATTTCGATTACTTGAAAGACGCTTATCCGGAGATGGTCCAGCGGTCACGCGACAAAATTGATGTGTTTGTTCGAAAGCTCAAAGAGTGGGAGGCCGATCCCGGTTTGTTTGCGAGAAGTCCGACGCTCACCCAAACGATCAGCGCCGCCTTCTTAGAGATGATCAAATCGGTCGTGACTAACGAGGGCAAGATCGCGCCGGTTTATATGACGAGCGATCTGCTTTTCTCGGATTCAGTCAATGGTGAGCTAACCAGGTGGCTAACCCAAAAATATCAGCTCGTTCCGCAGGGACTCGTCTTTAATCTCGCCGAGGACCGCAGCTTCCAGGACTTACCTGAAGTACCTCTTCAGACTCGCGGCCTCGCTGACGGGACGCTTCGATTTGAGAAAGATGATGTCGTGAAAATCAAAATATTGCCGGCGTACACTCGAATGCTGACGAATCGCGGACGGTATCTCGAATTATTCAATCAACACGATCGTGCGGCCGCGGCATTTAGGCAGGCACTCACACTCGATCCCGGACTTACCCCGGCGCAACAGGGATTAGCGGATAGCACGGCGAAACTGGGCAATCAATAGCACGTGGCAAAGGCCCGAAAATGCGAAGTGCCAAAGTTCAAACGTACATGCAAGGACCTTTTCGATAATAGACGATTCGAATTTTTCCATCCGGGCGTCAGCCTTGCGTTGGTTACCTGAAGTCTCTATATCTCATGATGATTGTCCCAGCTTGTTGTCGATTTTGGCGGCGTATTTCACTGGCGATCCTTGTGCTTGGCATTTGCCCAACGCCAGTTCGCGCCGCCGAACAACAGATCGCAGTTAAAGCGGAGCGTTTGTTCGATGGAAAATCCAAAACACTCCTGCAAAACGCTGTTGTCCTAATCCAAGGCGATAAGATTATTGATATTGGCAGCAATCTTGCGATTCCCAGCGGTGCTCAGGTGATCGACCTTGGCGATGCTACGCTTGCACCGGGATTCATGGATGCGCATACGCATCTCACGCTAGATTATTCTGGCGACTACAACGTACGCCGACTGCACGAGCTCGATCTCAACGTTTCCGAGCAAGCGATCCGAGCCACAACCTTCGCGCGAGCGACAGTCGAAGCAGGGTTCACTACGGTTCGTGATTTGGGAAGCCACCTCGTCGGCAGCCGAGAATTTGTCGATGTGGCACTACGCAATTCGATTAACAAAGGGCTGATCGTGGGCCCGCGAATGCTGGTGGCAACCAAAGGCATCGGCGCTGTGGGCGGTCATTTTGACCCGACTAATGGGTTTCGCGATTTCCTTTTTGGGCGTGAACCGGATTACACCGATGGCATTGCGACCGGGCCGGACGAAATTCGAAAAGCAGTTCGCTTTGAAGTGAAGAATGGAGCCGACGTGATTAAGGCTGCTGTGTCCGGCGGCGTGCTTTCACTGACCGACGAAGTGGACACTCCGCAACTTACGCCCGCGGAGATGGCTGCATTAGTCGATGAATCACACCGGTTGCGCAAAAAGGTCGCCGTTCATTGCCATGGAGATCAAGCCGCTCGCGAAGCGATAGAGGCGGGCGTTGACTCAATCGAGCACGGCTCGTTCTTGAAGCCGGAAACGCTCGGCCGGATGAAAACCAAAGGGACCTTTCTTACGCCGACGCTGATGGCAACGGAATGGATTATGGGAAGACTGGAAAATTATCCGCCGGCCTTGCAAGCGAAAGCCAAAGCAGCCGCAGTCGCCCGCTCGGAGATGTTTCGCAACGCCGTTAGAATGGGTGTGAAGATTTCGTTTGGGACCGATGCCGCTGTTTTTCCTCATGGACAAAACGCGAAAGAGTTCAAGTTAATGATCGATCTCGGGATGACGCCGGTTGATGCACTGATATCGGCAACCGCGAATGACGCCGACCTTTTGGGAATCGCGCAAAAAGTTGGCACATTAGAGAAAGGAAAACTTGCTGATGTTATCGCGATGGCAGGAGACCCAACGGCAGATATTGAGGCAACTGAACGGGTGGTCTTCGTGATGAAAGAAGGAAAGGTCATCAGGAAGGGGGCGCCGATTGTGCAAGGCGCTGCCAAAGCCAGAGAGACAACAGAAGAGGGGGCTCCAGCCGATTAATGGCTCTGTCGGCTGGAAGTTGTTTTGACAACGCGAAGATAAACGCTAGTTTCCGCATTCTCCGTTCGCTTAATGCGACGCGGACACAGTTTAAGCAGGAGCCTCGCTATCTGCATTAACAGATCGGGGCGGTTGAACTGCATACCAACATGCAAAGAAATCGAAGCAAACGCTATCGCGCTGCCGCGCAACAGGTGGACCGGACGAAGGCGTACACTCTGGCGGACGCCGTCTCGACGTTAAAGAAGTTTCCGGCGACAAAATTCGATCAGACTGTGACGGTATCGTTCCGCTTGGGAGTTGATCCGAAGCAATCCGATCAGATGGTTCGCGGTACCTGTCCGCTTCCGCACGGCAGTGGAAAGAAAGTGCGGGTGCTGGTTTTTGCGGACGGTGAAGCAGCGCAGGCAGCCAGAGACGCGGGCGCGGAGTTTGTTGGAATGAAGGATCTGATCCAGAAGTGCCAGGAGGGTTTCCAGGATTTTGATGTCGCGATTGCGACGCCGGCAGCAATGGCGGAAGTGCGTAAATTGGGAAAGGTGCTTGGTCCGCGCGGGTTGATGCCAAATCCCCGCACCGGGACTGTAACAGACGACACAGCCAAGGCTGTACAGGAAGTGAAAGCAGGCCGTGTTGAGTTTAAACTGGATAAGAACGGCAACGTAGCAGTGCCGGTTGGAAAATTTTCGTTTGAGGAAAATGCTCTCGTGGAAAACGGAAACGCGGTAATCGATGCGGTTGTTCGAGCTCGTCCCGCTTCGGCAAAAGGAAGGTACCTTGAAGGCGTGACAGTCAGTGCGACGATGTCTCCCGGGGTGCGCGTTGATCCAGCGCCCTATTTGAATGTGTAGCCTAAGAGGGTCAATATCGAAGACAAATGAGACCAGAAAAAGCCAATATAGTTTCCGATCTTACCGATAAGCTGAAGCGTTCGCCCTTCGTGCTCGTAACCGACTACCAGCGAATGAGGGTCGGGGATTTTAGCGAATTGCGGAACCGCCTGGCCTCGACGGGTGCAGAGATGCACGTTGTGAAGAATAATTTTCTCAAGCGCGCGATGACCGATTCTGGTTTTCCTGATGCGAGCGAGAAGCTGACCGGTCAGACGGCGGTTGTTACGGGCGAAAAGGATGTGGCGCCCGTGGCAAAAATTTTCAAGACGTTTGCGGCTGAATTCAAAATCGCAACACTGAAAATTGGCTTTGTCGACCGCGCCATTCTTTCGGCCGCCGAATTAGAAAAATTGGCAGACCTGCCAGCGCGCGAAGTATTGCAGGCGCAATTGCTGGGATTGTTCTTGTCTCCGGCAACGCGCCTGGTGCGCATACTGAATGAGCCGGGCTCGGCATTGGCGCGGCTATTGAAAGCAAAGGCAGAAAAGGAGGGCACAGCCCCACAACCGGCTTCATAAGAAAGTTTTTCCGCTCGCAATGGCGGGTTGGGAAATGAAACAGAAACTGTCCGGGCCAGTGGCTACTGGCCTTAATTTTCCGAAGGCTTTTGGAAACGGCAATTGGAGGAAATAAGAAATGGCAGATACAGATAAATTGGTGGAGCAACTCAGTAGCCTATCGGTGCTGGAGATTGCCGGGTTAGTCAAGCAGCTGGAAGAGAAATGGGGAGTGAGTGCAGCGGCGCCCGTAGCAGTGGCGGCTGGCCCCGGCGCAGCGGGTGCAGCTGGTGGAGCGGCAGCTCCGGCGGCGGAAGAGAAAACTACCTTTGATGTGATCTTGAAAGAGATGGGATCGAACAAGATTGCCGTCATCAAGGAGGTCCGCGGTGCGGTGCCGGGACTCGGTTTGGCGGAAGCCAAGGCACTTGTGGAAGGCGCCCCAAAGACAATCAAGGAAGGCGTGACAAAGGAAGAAGCGGATGAGATCAAGAAAAAGATCGAGGCCGCCGGTGCGAAAGTCGAAATTAAGTAGCCTTCGGAATTCGCAAATTCGGGCGTTGCGGTTCTTGTGAACCGTAGCGGGACCGATAGGGTTTAGAGGCGGACCGCGACACATTTTTCCTTGCGGAACAGAAATTTTGATCTAGTTTTGGCTTCTGTTAGAGGCAGGCAGACCTATTTTTAACCCGGCGTTTAGCGGTAAATTACAAGAATTGCAACAGGATGGTGGTCCATTTGACAGATCATCGTTCTGGGTGCATTTTTGTGTCCATCGCTCGCTGCTGAGCGCATAAAAATCTTGCCCGTTTCGTTCACGATTGGTGGCGTGGACGTTGCGAGGCCTAACTCTTGGCTAGTGACTTATGTCGGAACGTATTTATTTTGGAAGCATCAAGGAAGGGATCGAACCGCCGAATCTGATTGAGGTTCAGGCCAATTCATACGTTGATTTTCTTCAGAAAGACGTGCCTTTTTCAAAGAGGAAGAATCAGGGCCTTCAGGCTGTTTTCAAGGAAGTCTTTCCGATCGAAAGCTATGACGAGAAAGCGGTACTCGATTTCAGTCACTACGAAATCGGTGAACCTAAATTGACCGCGCTCGAAGCTCAGCGCGAAGGGCAAACGTACAGCGCGCCCTTGCACGTGACATTTCAGCTGCGCGAGGAGAAGGGCACGAAGGAAGAGAAAGTTTACATGGGCGAAATTCCGTTGATGACGCCGCAGGGCACGTTCGTCATTAACGGCGCCGAGCGCGTGGTGGTAAGTCAGTTGCATCGCTCCCCTGGGATCGCCTTTGAATCAACTGTTCACGTAAACGGTAAGGTGCTCTATAGCTTCCGGATCATTCCGGACCGGGGATCGTGGATCGAGGTCCAGTTTGATACGGCCGATCTTCTTTACATTTATCTCGATCGACGCAAGCGGCGCCGAAAGTTCCTTGCGACCACCTTCCTGCGCGCC
>Ga0066903_100006837_pt1 | contig 10221 bp, 7 predicted proteins | sample PanSoiMetaGPlot1_FD_67491 | JGI IMG/M metagenome (GOLD analysis project Ga0066903, IMG submission 67491) | Tropical forest soil microbial communities from Panama analyzed to predict greenhouse gas emissions - Panama Soil - Plot 1 (version 2) | ecosystem: Environmental > Terrestrial > Soil >... | reverse complement strand
GCCGCTCGAGGGCCTGACGCGCGCCGACTCGATCCACGCCGCCGGCGTCGTGATCGGAGCCCAGCCGCTGATCGAGGTCGTGCCGCTGCAGCAGAAGGGGGCGGACCAGGAAGTCGTCACCCAGCTCGGGATGTGGGACGTGGTCGAGCTCGGCCTCCTGAAGATGGACTTCCTCGGCCTGCGCAACCTCGACGTCATCGACAAGGCTGTCGAGCTCTGCGTGGGGGTCGACATCGGCTCGATCCCGCTGGACGACGCGAAGACGTACGAGATGCTCGCGCGAGGGGACTCCATCGGCGTCTTCCAGTTCGAGTCGTCGGGCATGCGCGAGGCGCTGCGCCAGGTGAAGCCGACGGAGTTCGAGGACCTGATCGCGCTCGTCGCCCTGTACCGGCCCGGGCCGATGTCCTACATCCCCACCTACGCCGCCCGCAAGAACGGCCGCGAGCAGGTGACGTTCCTCGACCCGCGGCTCGAGGCGATCACGAGCCCCACCTACGCGATCTGCATCTATCAGGAGCAGTACATGGAGATCGCGAAGCAGCTCGCCGGCTTCACGCCCGCGAAGGCCGAGACGCTGCGCAAGGCGATCGGCAAGAAGATCCACTCGCTCATGGCGTCGCTCAAGGACGAGTTCCTGTCCGGCTGCGCCGAGAACGGGGTCTCGGCGAGCGTCGCGCAACAGCTGTGGAAGGACATGGAGCAGTCGCAGGACTACTCGTTCAACAAGGCGCACGCGGCCTGCTACGCGCTCATCGCCTACCGCACGGCCTGGCTGAAGGCGAACCATCCCCACGAGTACATGGCGGCGCTGATCTCGTCCGTCATGAACACGAAGGACCGCGTGCCCTTCTACGTGAACGCGTGCCACGAGCTGGGGATCGAGGTGCTGCCTCCGGACGTCAACTCCTCGCGGACCGACTTCGCGATCCTCGACGGGAAGATCCGCTTCGGGCTGAACGCGGTCAAGAACGTGGGCGAGGCGGCGGCGGACGCGATCGTGCGCACGCGTGCCGAAGGCGAGTTCGGCTCGATCTGGGAGTTCACGGAGCGCGTCGACCCGCAGCTCGTGAACAAGCGCGCGCTGGAGTCCCTGGTCAAGTGCGGCGCGCTCGACTCGACCGGCGGGACGCGCATGGGGATGCTCGCGGCCCTCGACCAGGTGCTCGCCTTCGGCCAGAAGCAGGCCGCCGACCGGCTCGCCGGCCAGGCGTCGATCTTCGACGGAGGCTTCGGCGAGCCGGAGTCGTCGACCGTCGAGCGCCACCATCCGCCGCTGCTCGCGGGCGAGTTCGACGAGCGAGAGCTCCTGCGGCTCGAGAAGGAGACGCTCGGCCTCTACGTCTCCGAGCATCCGCTCGAGCGGGTCCGGGAGGCGCTGCGGCGCAAGACGGACTGCCAGCTCGGCGAGCTCGAGCGGCGTCGCGACGGCGAGGTCGTCACCGTCGGCGGCATCGTCTCCGGTCTGAAGCAGGTGACGACGAAGCGTGGGGAGCCGATGGTCTTCGCGACCCTCGACGATCCGAGCGGCAGCGCGGAGGTGGTCGTCTTCAACTCCACGTACGCGGTGGCACGCGAGCACCTGGAGGAGGACCGCATCCTCGTCGTGAAGGGACGGGTCGACCACAAGCAGGCGGGCGAGACGAAGCTCGTCGCGCTGGAGGTGAGCCTGTTCGAGGCGGTCCCCGAGCGGCGCGAGGTGCGGCTGCGCATCGATGCGCGTGAGGCGCCCGCCGGATTGATCCGCGAGCTCGCGGCGCTCGTCAAGGACTTCCCCGGGGACGCGCCCGTGTACCTCGCCCTCGAGACCTCGCTCGGCGAGCGGACGCTCGCGCTCGGGCCCGGGTACCGGGTCAAGCCGGACCCGGACTTCTTCGCCGAGGTGCGCTCCCTGCTCGGCGAAGCGGCGCTCGCCTAGGCCCTAGTTCTCCCGTTCGTCGCGAGGCGCTGACCGACGGTGGCGAGCACCTTGAGCGCGATCGACGGCATCCACTCGACGACCCGTCGGAAGGCGCGGTCGGTGATGACGAGCACGCGGATAGGTGACGTCGCGGTGACGGTAGCCGTGCGGGGAGTGTCCGTCAGGAGCGCGATCTCCCCGAACCAGTCGCCGGCGGCGAGGTCGTTCAGCTTCCGGCCCTTGCGGCTCACGCGGACGGTCCCGTCGAGGAGGATGAAGAACTCACGGCCGGGGCGTCCCTCGCGGACGAGTGTCCGGCCTCTGCGCAGGTCGAGCTCGTCAGCCACCATCGCCAGCTCGCGGAGCTCCGCCTTCGAGCACCCGGAGAAGAGCGGCACCTTCTTCAGGAGCTCGATCTTGGCGTTGCGGGGGAGCGGCACGGGGGGATCCTAAACGCCTGCGACCGGCGCAGGTTGTTGACGCTTCAAGCGGGTTGTGATTCGATCTTCTGCGGCGGCGTCCTCGAGTCCGGGCTCCGCGCACAATCCTGCGGAAGAACTGGGAGGGGCCTGGGATGCAACCTCGTTCATGGAAACACGTGCTCGTCGGCGCGGCGCTGGTGGCGCTGCTCGTCGCGGCGCTCTTCGGCTACGTCGCGGGCTCGGCGCCCGCGAGCCAGAGGAATCCGGCGCAATCGTTCAATGCGGATCCGGGACCGAGCACGATCACCTTCGGCCAAAACGTGGCCTACAAGGCGTTCCTGCAGAACACCACGAACAGCAATTTCAAGAACGTCGCGTTCTCCCAGACCGTTCCGTCGGTAGTAGTGAACGACGGCACCTCGAACACCATCCTGTACGCGACGCTCGCCTATTCGAGTTGCGAAACACCTCCGTACAGCACGCCGGTCAACAACGTCTACTCATGTCCGACGATCACGACGCTCAACGCGGGCTCGAATCCGGTCCCCTACACCCTTGTCTGGCAGAGCCCGACGCTCCCGATCGGCGATACGTGCGTCGTCTCTGCACCCGCATCCGTGTGTCAGCTCACCACCACCGGCACGTGGAACATCAAGGAAGGGCTGACGAATTCGGGTTCGAACGACACGTTCGCCACCACCGTCAATTCGACTCTGCTGACAGTTCCAGACTTCTCGAAGGCTGGCGGCTATCCCATCCAGAAGTGCACGGACGTCAACAGCAATCCCACACTGATCACCAATCAGAGCGTGGGTTCCGGCAATCCAATGGCGACGAAGGCGTGCGCTCCGGTGCTCCCGACCGGCGACGCCCTGAATCCTGGGCTTGCATCGACGATCACGGAGCGGGACGCCGTCTCGAGCGACCACTTGACGAACGGCTTCACGCAGCTCTCCATCATCTGCATCGCGGCGGTCGCCAAGACGTGTCCGGATGACGCCTCGACGGCGTTCCAGTTCCCCGCCGACACACCGGCGACGTTCGTCTTCGTGTTCGACAACCACGCGTACACGAAGAAGATCACCAAGATGTACGAGAACAACGTCTTGGTGCCGCTCGACTCGAGCCAGGGCTTTCCGTACTGCGACCCACCTGTCTACGACGGCCCCAACCAGACGACGACCTTCGTCTGCCACGCCCTCCACAACAGCCCCTGGCGGGGAGGTTGATCCGGATCACGCCGTCGATACGGGCGCATCGAGCGGCTCTCCTGCGAGTCGCCTGACGCCCTCTTCGAGGACCACGCTGCCCTTGCGCTCGGCAACCTCGAGCGCACGGGCGAGCGTGGAGCTCAGCTCGCTCTCTCGTCCCGCGAGCCGCTGGACCTCGGCCAGATCGAGCAGCGTCCCGTACTCCAGGATCGCCGCGTCCGTCACGTCGAGCAGGGACAGCGCCTCCCGCGCGAGCGCCTCGCCGTCGTCGAAGCGACCCGCTCTCGCCAGCAGCTTGGCCTGCACGCAGCGCCAGAGCGCTTGGACGTCGACGTCCTCCTCGGAGCCGAGCTCGCGCGTCGTCTCGACGAGCGCCTCGATGCCGTCGAAGCGCCCGAGGCCGTACAGGGTTTGCGCGAGGAGGCCGGTGACGGTGGGGAGCAGGTGTTTCTCTCCCATCTCGTCGAGCATCGTGTAGGCACGGCGCAAGGTCTCCTCGGCAGCGTCGAGCTCTCCGGCGAGCATCTCCACACGCCACGCGTCGAACTCGATGCCCGCGATCTCCGACTCGAGACCGATCTCGTTCAGCATCTCGCGGGCGCGGGCGATGTCGTCGCGGGCGGCGGCGAAGGACCCGGCGAGGGCTCTCAAGCCGGCGAGCTGGCCGAGCACCACCGCCTCGGCGCTGCGGTCGCGCGATACGCGCTTCACGAACTCCTCCGAGCGGGCGATCGCCTCGCCCACGGGAGTCGGGCCGAGGAGCGCCGCCATCGGGTACGCGGTCGCGATCCTTGATTGCTGCCGCGTGTCGCCGGCTCGGCACGCATGCTCGAAGGCTCGTTCGGCGGCCCGCGCAGCGTCGCCGTAGCGGCAGGCGGTCCCGTGCGCCCAGATGAGGAGCCGCCACGCCTTCGTCAGGCCCGACTCGTCGCTCTCGCGTTCGAAGATCTCGATCGCCTCGGCCGTCTCGTGCTCGACCCGCTCCCCCCAGTTCGGGGGCGCTCCCGTGCGGAGCTGGACCAGCAGGTGCACGAGAATCGCCTTCGCTCGCACACTCTGGAGCCCGGCACTCCCGGCGGCGGCGATCGCCTCCCGCAGGACCGACTCCGCCTCCTCGAACCGGCCGGCCTGGAGGAGCGCCTCGCCGAGGTCGGGAAGCAGCTCGATTCGCCCGACGTCGTCGTCGGCCAGGATCGCGGCGGCCCGGCCGAAGAGGTTGGCCGCAGGCACGGAATCTCCGCGGTCGAAGGCGCGTTGGGCCGCCGAGGCCAGTCGCCGGGAGCCGTCGCGACCGAGCTCGCGTCCGTGCTCGTCGATCGGGCCGAGCTCGGAGAGGTAGCGGTAGGCCTGCTCCAGGTGGTAGCCGAGGATCTCCTCGTACTCCGTCTCGCGGCCGCGCTCGCGGTTGACCTCGTCGGCCCAGTCGACGAACTGCTCGTGGAACGTCGCCCGAGCCCGCTTGAGCAGGCCGTTGTAGGCGGCGTCGCGGATGAGGACGTGGTTGAAGCGGAAGCGCTCCTCGTCGAGCGCCGACAGATCAGGACGAACGAGCTGTTTTCGCGTCACGCTCGAGAGGTGGTCGTGCACGTGCGGACGCGCTGGCTCGGAGACGAGAGCCTCGACCGCGGGCTCGGCGAAAACATGTCCGATGACGGATGCGGGCTCGACGACCGAGCGCTCGTCGACGGTGAGGCCGTCGAGACGTGCCGCGAGCAACGCCTGGATGGTCGGCGGCACCGAGAGGTCGGAGAGATCGGACGCAGCGGTCCAGCGACCCCCGTCGAAGCGAAGCATCCCGGTGTCGACGAGCATCGAGAGCATCTGCTCCACGAAGAGCGGGTTCCCGTCGGCGGCCGACACGATCCGCTCCCGCGCCGCCTCCGCGATCCCTGCCTCGCCGAGGAGGTTGCCGACGACGGCTTCCATGTCCGCGCTCGTGAGCGGCTGGAGCAGGATGCGCACGGCGTGCGCCCCCTCCGCCCAGTTCGGGCGGCGCTCGAGGAGGTCGTGCCTGGACGGGCACAGGAGGAGCAGCGGGGCGTCCTCAGCAGCGCCGAGCAGATGCTCGACGAGGTCGAGGAACGTCGGCTCGGCCCAGTGGATGTCGTCGAAGAGCACGACCAGCGGCGTCTCGCGCGCGAGCCCCTCGAACAGCTTGCGCGTTCCCCAGAAGAGCTCTTCGAGCGGGAACTGCTCGGCGCCGAGGCCGACTGCCGCGGCGACGCGGTCGGCGACGTCGGCGTGCCCGTCGCCGGCGAGCGCGCGGAGCTTCGTGAGCGCTGCGTCCGGCGTGTCGTCCTCGCGGATGGTCGCCGCCTCCCGGACCGCCTCGACGAGCGGCCAGAAGGTGATGCCGTCGCCGTAGGACAGGCAGCGACCGCGCAGGATCCGCGCGCGGCCGCGGACGAGGTGCAGGAACTCGTCGTGCAGCCGTGACTTGCCGACGCCCGCGTCGGCCACCACCGTGACGAGCCTCGGCGACCGCTCGTCCACCGCTTCCGCGTACGCCGAGACGAGGAGCCCGAGCTCCTCGTTGCGGCCGATCATGGGCGTGTCGCGGCGGCGCGCCCAGCCTTCGCCCATTTCGGCGACGGAGACGAGCCGGTAGGCGGGCACCCGCTCCGCCTTGCCCTTGAGCTCGAGCGGCTCGACGGGCTCGACCTCGACCGCGTCGCGGACGAGGCTGTACGTCAGCTCGCCGAGGAGCACCTCCCGCTCGCCCGCCGCCTGCTCGAGCCGGGCGGCGACGTTGACCGTGTCTCCCGTGACGAGTCGCTGCCCGCTCGCCGGATCACCGGCGACGACCTCGCCCGTGTTGACGCCGGTGCGGTTCGCGAGCCGGACTCCCCACCGGCGGTCGAGCTCGTCGTTCAGGTCGGCAAGCGCTCGCTGCATCCCGTACGCCGCGCGCACCGCGCGAAGAGCGTCGTCCTCGTGCAGCTTCGGCAGCCCGAACACCGCCATCACCGCGTCGCCGATGTACTTCTCGACGACGCCGCCATGCTGCTCGAGCTCCTCGCGCATGGCGTCGAAGTAGCGGGACATGACCTCCCGGACTGCCTCGGAGTCGAGCCGCTCGGCCATGCTCGTCGAGCCCTTGAGATCGGAGAAGACGATCGTCACGACCTTCCGGACCTCCTGCGCCGGAGCGGCCGCGACGAGTTGCGCGCCGCAGGCGAGGCAGAACTTCGCGATGTCCGGGTTGTCCGTCCCGCACTGGGCGCAGACCGGCATGGCGTGAGTGTGCCTGCCTGAACGGAATCAGGCCAGGTCGCGAGGCGCGACCGGCAACTCACGAACCGTTTACCCGCGCGCAACCCAATCCCCCCAGAAAGGGGAAGTCCGATACGTCCTAGTGGACGAATAGGGAGGAGCAACTCCCCCACTGCGGAAGGGTGGAACGAATGTCTGCGGCTGAGCTCGAACTTCTGAACGTGACCGAGATCGAACGGGTCGAGAACTGGCGGCACGATGCCCTCGAGCGGGCCGGCTACGACTCCGAGAGCGCCATCGTCCTCGCCGCGTGCCACGACGTCGATCTCCACGCGGCGGTCGATCTGCTCGCACGCGGCTGCTCCGTCGACCTCGCACTCCAGATCCTCCTGTAGCACCGGGGTCAGGCCTCGAGCGCTGTTCCCTCAGCGCAGCGTTTGAGGCCTGACCCTACTGGTGGGTGAACCCATGGTTCCCCCAGCGGCCCCCTCCTTCTGTTGGTGTGTCCGTCAGCCGAGCTTCGCCTCTCGGGCGAGTAATCGCCCTCCGGCCGCCGATCGAGGCGCATGGAGAACGATCTTCGTCGGTTCGTTACACCCGTTCACCTATCCGTCGGCACAATGCGCGGTCCCGTGTCGCTTCTCGCCTCCATCCCGTCGCCGAGCTCGAGCACCCTCGACTTCGGGCCGTTCTCGATCCACTTCTACGGGCTGACGCTGCTCGTGGCGATCGCCGCTGCCGTCGGCATCGCCGGCCTGCGCTGGACGAGGCGCGGAGGCGACTGGGACCTCATCTTCCGGGTCGCGGTCTGGGGGGTCGCCTTCGGGATCATCGGCGCGCGCCTGTACCACGTGATCACGAGCTGGAACGAGCTTCCCGACCACTGGTGGGGGCCGTTCGCCATCTGGAAGGGCGGTCTCGGAGTGTGGGGAGGGATCCTGCTCGGGACCGTCGTGGGCATGATCGTCGCGAAACGGGCGGGGGCGAACGTCGCCGTGCTCGCCGACTGCGCGGCGCCGGCTCTCCTCGTCGCGCAGGCGATCGGGCGCGTCGGGAACTGGTGGAACCAGGAGCTCTTCGGCAAGCCGACGAGCCTTCCCTGGGGCCTGGAGATCTCGCCGGAGAACCGTCCGCTCCGCTACATCACCGACACGACCTTCCATCCGACATTCCTGTACGAGGCGCTCTGGTGCCTCGCGGCCGCCGGGCTCCTCCTGCTGATCGAGCGCCGTTTCCGCATCCGGCCGGGCGGCCTCTTCGCCCTCTACGTGCTGCTCTACAGCCTCGGCCGGGTCTGGATCGAGACGTTGCGCATCGACCCCTCGCACGAGATCGCGGGCGTGCGGGTGAACGTGTACGTCGCGAGCCTCGCGATCATCCTCTCGGCTGCGTTCTTCGTCTGGTGGCAGCGGGGCTGGAACCGTGGGGCGGCCGCGCCGCCCAAGCCCGAGACGATGACCATCCCGCGCCAGCGCGCACGCGGGACGTAGGGTCGCTCCGCGCTGCGGGAACGTTCCCGCGGCCGCCGGTGTAGAACGGGGCGGTGGAGGGCCGACCGCCCGAGGACGCGGCGCTCGCGGAGCGCGCGAAGCGTGGCGACCTGCGCGCCTTCGAGGAGCTCGTGCGTATGCACCACGACATCGCCTTCAGGACCGCCTTCCTCTTCACGCGCTCGGCCGCCGATGCCGAGGACGCCGCACAGGACGCCTTCGTGAAGGCGTGGGCGGCACTGCCGAGGTTCCGCGCGGGCGCGCCGTTCAGGCCGTGGCTGCTGCGGATCGTCGCGAACGAGGCCCGGAATCGACGGCGCTCGGCCGGTCGACGTGCGGAGCTGACGCTCCGCGCCGCCGCGGCGCAGCCTTCGGGAGACGCGGCCCCGTCTCCCGAGGCAGCCGCGCTCGGGCTCGAGCAGCGGCGGGAGCTGCTCGGCCGCCTGCGCGCGCTCGACGAACGGGACCGCGAGGTCGTCGCCTGCCGGTACTTCCTCGAGCTCTCCGAGCGCGAGACGGCGGAGGTTCTCGGGGTGCGCCTGGGCACCGTCAAGTCGCGCACCGCCCGGGCTCTCGCTCGCCTGCAGACGGGGGTTCGCCGATGAACGAGCTCGAGCGCTCGCTCGTCCTGCTCGGGCGCGAGCTCGACGTGCCCGAGGCTCCCGATCTCGTTCCCCGGGTCCTGAGCGAGGTCGGCCCCCGCCCGCGGCGGGTGCCGAACCGGAGGCTCGCGCTCGCCCTGGCCCTCGCGCTCGCCGCGCTCGTGGCGGCGGCGCTGGCGATCCCGAGCGCACGCTCCACGCTCCTCCGCGTCCTCCACATCGACGGGGCGGAGATCGTCCGCGTCGACGAGCTGCCGCCGGTGGAGCTGCAGGCGAGCCTCGAATCGTCTCTGGGACGGCGTGTCTCCCTCGCAGATGCGCGGCGGGTCGCCCGCTTCCCGCTGCACGTCCTCGAGCAGAAGCCGGATGCCGTCTACGTGAGCCGGAGCGGCGCCGTGTGGTTGCTGTACGGGAGCTCGTCGCGGGTGCGGCTGCTGGTCGCCGAGACGCCGCACGAGCGCGTCGACCGGCGGTTCTTCGACAAGCTCGTCGCGGCGGGGACGACGATCGAGGAGGTCGAGGTGGACGGCGCGCCCGGAGTGTTCCTCGGTGGGCAACCGCACGAGGTGATCCTCGCGAACGAGCACGGCGACCCGGTGGCCGAGACGGCGCGTCTGGCCCGGAACGTGCTCGTCTGGTCTCGAGGCGGCGTCGCGTACCGTCTCGAGGGCGACTTCGACCGCGGCGAGGCGCTGCAAATCGCGCACTCACTGCGGTAGTCGTGTCCGCCTCCACGGCTAGCCTCAAGCGCGTGTCAGCGAGCCCGGTCCGCGAGCTCGAGCTCGACCTCGACGCCTTCGAGGGGCCGTTCGACCTCCTCCTGACCCTGCTGCTCAAGGAAGCGCTCGAGCCGCGGGAGATCGACGTCGCCGGGATCGTGCTCGCATTCCTCGAGCGACTTGCGGACCGCGAAGAGCTCGATCTCGAGGCCTGCGGGGAGTTCCTCGTCCTCGTCTCCGCGCTCCTCGAGCTGAAGGCACGCGCGCTCTTCCCGGAGGAGGCGGCCGAGCTCGACGCGCTCGAGCCCGAGGAGGCGGCGGAGGAGCTGGCGCGACGGCTCGCCGAGTACCGAAGGATGAAGGAGGCAGCGGCCTGGCTCCTCGAGCGGCTCGGGAGCGAGGGCGAGCGCTGGTTCCGTCTCGGCCCGGCCCCGCTCGCGCCGCAACCCGAGCGCCGCCTCGCGACACAGGACCCGGACGGCCTCGCGGAAGCGCTGCGAGGGTTGGCAGCTCCTCCGCCGAACGTCTCTCTCAACCACATGGCCCTCCGCTTCCCGCCCGTTTCGCAGTTCCTCGAGCGCTTCCGCAGGCTGCTCTCGCGGCGCACTCTCTTCGACTTCGACTCCGAGGTCTCCGGGCTCTCGCGCGTGGAGCAGGCCGTCGC